>Ga0136614_10003314_pt1 | contig 10268 bp, 12 predicted proteins | sample AntDrymUQ2792106_2_FD_106643 | JGI IMG/M metagenome (GOLD analysis project Ga0136614, IMG submission 106643) | Polar desert sand microbial communities from Dry Valleys, Antarctica - metaG UQ279 (21.06) | ecosystem: Environmental > Terrestrial > Soil > Desert | place: Antarctica: Dry Valley... | reverse complement strand
GGTTCGAGAAGTAGAAGACGGGCTGCTCGTACCACTCAGGCGGTACCTCGAGCCCACGCGAGGCCCGCGCAGTCTTGACGTGCTCCTCGAAGGCGTAGAAGTCCCGCACTGAAGGTGGCCGAAGCACCGGCGGGAGCAGCCTGACCTCGGCGAGCGGGTATTCCGCGTGCTCGCGGGCACTGCCGCCCGTGAAGTACGACACGAGCGTCTGCGCGGCGAGCTGGATCACCCGGTCTCCCTCGATTCTCCCGGGCCAGCCGCGCTCGAGCTCGAGCCCGACCGGAGCGAACATGCAAAACCGTGCCATCTACGGCTCCGTATGCACGATCACATCCGCGATGCCCGGGCGCTCGCGGAGGATGTGCTCCTTGACCTGCATCGCGGAGGCATGGGCCTCTGCGAGCGGCGTCGAGGCGCCCACGGATAGCGTCAGATAGGCGATCAGCCCGTCGTCCGTCCGCAGGAACCGCAGGTCGCGCGGGGGGCGCCCGAGCAGGTCCTGTACGGCGCGCCGGACCGTCTGAGAGTCGCGCTCGATCGATTCGTGAGGCACAGGACGCGCGATCGCGGTCTCACCGAGGGGCTCCAGATGTGTCTGGACGCGGCGGACCTCGGGCATGGCCGCGGCGATAGCGTCTTCCACCTCCGAGCCGACGGCGTGGGCCTCGGCGAGGGATGTCGCACCTGGGAGCTTCAGATGGAGCGAGACCTCGAGCCCGTCGTCGACCTGGACGACACTCAGGTTGTGTACCTCGCGCACCTGCGGAACGGCCATCGCCGCGTCGCGGGCGAGCTCGCGTACCTCCGCCGCGCCCGCGCCGGGCTCGACGTGCACGACGACGTCGCTCCCTGGGACGGCGCCTCGAACGGCTGCCTCCACCGCCTCTGCGGCCGCATGGCCCTGCCCCACTGCCGCGCCCGCAGTGACCCCGATGACGACGTCGGCGAAGTGCCTGTCGGCGGCGCGCCGGATACGGAGGCGCCGGAGCTCGACGGGCGGGCGGAGGCCTTCGATCGCGCGGCGGGCCGCCCGTTCGGCCTCGAGCGGAGTGCGATCCATCAACACGTCCACGTTGACACGCATCAAGCGTGCGGCCGCGGCCAACACCAGCACCGCGACGAAGAGCGCCGCGGCCGAGTCCGCATCCTCGTACCCCGCGCGCGCGAGCACGAGCCCGGCGAGCACGGCGACCGAGCCGAGCAGGTCGCTGCCGAAATGGACGGCGTTCGCGGCGAGCGCGGCGCTTCGGTACCTTCGTGCTCCGCGCAGCGAGACGAGCATCCGGCTCGCGTCGACGGCGATCACGAACACGACCACCGCGATCGCGTACCACCTGGGGTCGACGTTCGACTGCGATTCGCCGACGAGGTTGCGGAGCGCGGCGAAGGCGATGAAAAGGCTCGCCACGACGAGAATCGCCGCTTCGGCGAGTGCGGCCAGGTGCTCCGCCTTTCCGTGCCCGTAGGCGTGGTGACGATCGGCTGGGCGGACGGCCACACCCACGGCCAGGAAGGTCAGGAGCGCGGCAATGAGGTCGGTTCCCGAGTGGAGCGCGTCGGAGACGAGGCCCAGGCTTCCGGTCGCACGCCCTGTCACGAGCTTGAGCACGATCAGGACCGTCGCGGCGAGCACCGAGACGAGCGCGATTCGGCGCTGGGGACTCACGGACGCAAGCGTAGAGCCGTGTGGCCTGCGATTGAGCGGCCGGCGCTCACCTGGCGTGCGACCTCCGGGCTTCCAAGCCCGAATGCAAGCACCTTGTCAGTGCAGCTGCGATGGCTCCGATTCCGACGATCGTCGTAAGAATCGCTGTCGGGCCGATCAGGATGAGCGCGAGAGCCTGGCAGGGCGTCCTGGGCACCGGCCCATCCTACGACGGCCTCAGCTCGATGTGTTCGCGGGCGCGAGAATGGGTAGAGGACGGGTACCGCCGCGACCACTTCGGTTGTGAGCTCCAAAACAGAAGGAGTCAACATGGTTCTTGCAGCAGATATCGGGGATAGCTTTCAGAGGGCGCTGAACGAGTTCTTCGCGTTTCTGCCGAACCTCCTCGGCGCGCTTCTGATCCTCGTAATCGGCTACTTCATCGCGAAGGCGGTCGAGAGTCTCGTGCGGCGCGGTCTGCGCGCGGTCGGGACCGATCGCGCCGTCGCGACCGGAACTGTCGGCGACTACAAGCAGCGTTTCGCGCCGACTGTTCACCCCTCCCAGCTGATCGCGACGGTGGTCTTCTGGTTCGTCTTCGGCATGGCCATTCTGGCCGCTGTCAGCGCGCTCGGCGTCGACGCACTGAGCGACTTCGTCGACAGCGTCGTTGGCTACTTGCCGAACGTGATCGCCGCGATTCTGATCCTGCTTGTCGCGGTTGCGATCGCTGGAGCCGCCGGCGGCCTCGCCCGGCGCCTGATGGGCGGCACGATGCTCGGGCGGATGGTGCAGACGATCGTCCCGGTGCTCGTGATCACGATCGCCCTCTTCATGGCGCTCGTGCAGCTGAAGATCGCGACGGAGATCGTCCTCGCAACGTACGTGCTGGTGCTCGGTGCGATTGCGCTCGGCTTCGCTCTCGCATTCGGCCTAGGCGGGCGGGACGTCGCGCGCCAGATACTCATGTCGGCCTACCAGAGCGGGCAGGAGGCGGTACCACAGATGAAGGAAGAGGCCAAGCAGGCCAAGGAGCAGGCCGCCTCGGACCTGGAGGACCTGAAGGAAAATGCCGAGCCCAGTACCGCCGACACGACGACACTTCGACCCCAGCCGGGCTCGACCACGCACCCGAGCAGCACGTAACTCGGGCCAAGCCACGATCCCTATACCGTCGGTGGGGCGGCGAAAGCCGCCCCACCACTACCCAAGGAGAGAGCGTGGACGAAGACAACGATCGCAAGACCGACCGCCGAGAGCCGGACGCGCGGGCTTCGAGCGAGGACCGCGACCACGTGGACGACGGGACGGATCGGATCTCGGTGCGCGAGGCCAGGACCGACGTGGGAGTGCGTGCGGCACGCGAGCGCTTCGGCGGTGTCGACGTGCCGGCCACCCTCGTGGGCATGCTCACCGCACTCGCCATCCTCGTGCTCCTGGGGGGATTGATCGGCGCCGCGATCGGCGCGATCGGATACCAGCGCGGCCTCGACACCGACGAGCAGTCGCTCTCGATCGCGGGCCTCGTAGGCGGGCTCGTGACGCTCTTTTTCGCGTTCCTAGTCGGCGGCTGGGCAGCAGCCCGGATCGCGCGCTACGACGGAGCCCGAAACGGCCTTGTCACCGGCGTCTGGACGATCATCCTCGCAGCCATCCTGAGCACGCTGGGCGCCTGGCTCGGCGACAAGTACGACGTGCTGAGGAACGTCGACCTGCCGCAGTGGTTCTCCCGCGACGCACTAACCACGGCAGCGATAGTGAGCGGCGCCGTCGCGATCGCGGCGATGCTGCTCGGCGGTTTGCTCGGCGGCGTCTGGGGCGAGCGCTTCCACCGGCGTGCCGACGCGACCATCGCGAGCGGGCGGGGCGGCGGGATCGGCAGCCGCGAGACGACTGTTGCCGATCGCACATGAGCGAGCGCACGCTTCACCGGAGCCTGACGAGGAGCCGGGTGTAGTTTCGTAGGCGACATTGCGCCGTACACTCGGCGCAATGTCGCCCAGCCTTCCTTCGGTCGAACGGGGCGACTCGCAATTGCCTCGCCGGCACGGTTCACGATCGCGGTCGCGAGCGGCAAGGGCGGCGTCGGCAAATCGACCCTCAGCCTGAACCTTGCGCTCGCGCTGCACGAGCTGGGCGCGGCGACCGGATTGCTGGACGCTGGTCAGCGCACCTGATTGGGTTCCCCGTGCGCCAGCTGCTCCACGACGTCGCGTGGGGCCCGCTCGACTACCTCGTCGTCGACCTTCCGCCGGGAACGGCGGAGATCCAGCAGCAGCTCCTGAGCCTGATCTCGCTTTCCGGAGCAATCGTCGTCGTGGCCCCTCAGGACGTCGCCCACCTCGACGCGAAGCGAGTGCTGACGATGCTCGCAGACGCACAGGTTCCTGTTCTGGGCGGTGTCGAAAACATGAGCGACCTCGTCTGCCCGCACTGCGGCGAGACCGTGGAGGTCTTCCCTCGCGTTCGTGCCTCACGCTCGATCTGGGCGATGGGCGTGCGCGAGCTCGGTCGCGTGCCGCTCGACCCGGACGTCGCGCACGCCGGCGAGGTGGGCCAGCCTCTCCTTGTCGGCCGTCCCGAGAGCGCTCCAGCGAGCGTCTTCCGCGGGATCACACGAGAGGTGGTGGCGGCGCTCTCGGCTTCGGAGGGCGACAGTTCCCAGAGCTAGTCGATGCTTCCGCCCGTTGCCGCAAGGAGAAAAGCGGCCTGCCGCGCAGCCCTTGCGCTAGAGGTTGCCGCGGAGGGCCTGCTCGCGCTCGATCGCCTCGAAGAGAGCCTTGAAGTTGCCCTCGCCGAAGCCACGTGAGCCGTGCCGCTCGATCACCTCGAAGAAGAGGGTCGGCCGGTCCTGGGCCGTGGCCGTGAAGATCTGGAGGAGGTAGCCCTCCTCGTCACGGTCGGCCAGGATCCCGAGCCGTCGAATCTCCTCCCAGTCCTGCTCGATCTCCCCGACCCGCGAGCGCGCGTCCTCGTAGTAGGCCCCCGGGGTGGCGACGAGGAAGCGGACTCCTCGGTTCCCGAGATTCTCGACCGTCCCGACGATGTCGTCCGCCGCGAGCGCGATGTGCTGGACACCCGGCCCCTCGTTGAACTCGAGGTACTCCTCGATCTGGCTCTTGCGACGCCCCTCGGCAGGCTCGTTGATCGGGAACTTGATCTTCCCCTCGCCGCCGGTCATCACCTTCGACATGAGGGCGGAGTACTCGGTGTGGATGGCCTCGTCGGAGAAGTGGATGAGCTCGGTGAAGCCCATCGTGCGCTCGTAGAACGACACCCACTCGTCCATCCGCCCGAGCTGGACGTTGCCGACGACGTGGTCGATGCTCTTGAGGCCGATCCCGCTCGCCGTCTGGCCGTTCGTCGTCACCGACCGGTACCCGGGGAGGTAGGGCCCCTCGTAGCCCGATCGGTTGACGAAGGTGTGCACGTTGTCGCCGTAGGTCGCGATCGAGGCCAGCTCGACTCGGCCGAGCTCGTCCTCCAGCCAGTGGGGCTCTGTCACCCCGCGTGCCCCACGCTGCACGGCCTCGCCGTAGGCGCTCGCCGCGTCGGGCACCTCGAGCGCGACGTCCTTGGCGCCGTCGCCGTGCGTGCAGGCGAAGCGGGTGATCTCGCTGTCGGCACGCAGGCCGCTCGTCAGCACGAGGCGGATGTCGTTCTGCTCCAGGACGTACGAGGCCCGGTCGCGGACGCCGGTCTCCGGGCCGGCGTATGCGGTCGGCGTGAAGCCCATCGCCCGCTCGTAGTAGTAGGCAGCCTGCTTCGCGTTGCCGACGTAGAGCTCGATGTGGTCCCAGCCGTCGATCGGCATGAAATCCGTGGTCACGGGCGCGATCTTACCGCGGTGGAGGAAGATCGAGAGCGCGCGCCGCCCAGGGCAAAGCGACGCCCAGCTGCGCGAGCTGGATCGGTCGCACGTGCGGCGCGGTCCTGGGCGGCGGAAGCCCGGCCCGGGCCCCGAAGAATCCGGCGAGCAGGGCGGCGAAACCTGCTGCGTCGGGGAGGATCGTCTCGGGCGCCGGGCCTCCCTCCAGCTGAAGCGACGGCAGCCAGGCGGCAAGGTCGAGCTCGGGATTGCCCACGCACGCCCAGTTCCAGTCGACCAGCACGGCCCCGCGGTCGGCGAGACAGATGTTGTCGCTCCGGACGTCGAGATGCAGAAGTTCGTCCCCCTCGATGGGCGCCCTCTCCGCTGCCCTTTTCAACGCGGGGAGCGACGTCTCGAGCCACTCAGGCGAGCAGGCGCCGAGCGAGAGGAACGGCTCCGGATCGCGCTCGATCGTCGCCCAGCCGCCCACGAGCGACTCGCGGTCGTCTTCGACTCGAGAGACGAAGCCGGGGGGCGGGGTTGCGGCCACCGCGCCGAGCGCCATCCGCACGGCCTCGATCGACGAGTCGGTCCAGGGCGGCGGCCAGCGGCCGCCGCTCAGGTCCTCGAGGACGAGCAGCGGAGGATCCGTCTCGTCGTAGGCCAGGAGCTCCGGCATGAACGGGGCCGAGATCGCCTCGTAGAACCGCCCCTCGAGGCGAAGAAATGTGCTCGTCGGCTCCTCGGCGCCCAGCTTCACGAACGCGGTCCGCCCGTCGTCGAGCTCGGCCACGTTCCGGATGGCGACCGAGTAGCCGCGCCCGCGAATCGGTCGCAGTCGACTCACCCGGGTTCCGAGCAGGCTCGCGATCCGCTCTTCGAGCTTCACGCCTCGGAGACGGATACCTCGCCGCCCTCGCCGAAGAGCACGAAATGAGATGCCCGCGGGAAGTCGGCCACGCGCGACCTCGCCGTCCCGACGAGCTTGCGCCTCATCTCCCCGTTCGAAGCGCCGTAGAAGCCCCAGCACCGATCGCCGTGTGCCGCCCAGCCCATCAGCGTCGCCCCTTCCCGGAAGGCAACCCGCGCCGCTCGCGTCGTGTCTGTGTACGACGGGGCTCCGCCGGCCCGCGACTCGACCCAGTATTCGTCGGGACGAAGCCCCGTCGCCTGCTCGAAAGCCAGCATCGTCTTGCGGTGATAGCGCCTGTCCGCACAGAGCTGCAGAAAGCCCAATGGGCCTCGTTCCTCGGGCTTGGCGGGACTGCTCACTACACCGCCCCGGCGACCGGCGCGCGCCGCCGCGCGAGCACGATTCCGAGCCCGATCGCGATGCCGCCGGCAACCTGCAAGGCCGTCATCCGCTCGGAGAGGAGGACGAGGGCGAAGATCGCCGCGAGAAACGGCTGGAGATTCGTCATCAGCGTCGCCCGCGAGGGCCCGACGCGTGAGATGGCCGTGAACCAGAGCACGTTCGTCAGCACGAGCGGCCCCAGGATCGCAAAAGCAAGGCAGGCCCAGACGAGCGGCTCGAGGGAGTAGTCCTGATGGACGACTTGGACGAGGCCGGTGGCAAGGAGCGGAAGCCACCCCGCGACGAGCACGATCGCGCTGATCCGAAACGGCGAGTAGCGCTGCATCAGGGGCGCGATCGCCACCGAGTACGCCGCCCAGGTCGCCGCCGTCAGGAGCGTCAGCAGGATTCCCCGGAGATCGGCCGACAGGTTGTTGCCGGAACCCAGGGCGACGAGCGAGACACCGCCGAACGACACCGCGCCCGCGAGCAGGAAGCCTGCGGTCAGGCGCTCCATCCTCACCGCCCAGGCGATCAGCGCCGTGAAGATCGGAAGCGTGCCCATCACGATCGCCGCAGTGGAGGCGGTCGTGTAGGTGAGCGCATACGTGAACGCGACCTGGTTCAGCCACACGCCGAGGGCGGCGGCAGCCAAGAGCAAGGGCAGGTCGCGGCGGCTGAAGGAGAGCGTTCGCTCGAGACGGTAGGTGACGGTCGAGAAGATCACTGCCGCGGCGGCGTACCGGAGCGTCGAGTAGGCGAGCGGCTGGAAGCCATGTGTGAGCACGTACTTCGTGACGGTGAAGTTGAACGCCCAGATGAGGACGGTCGCGAGCAGCATCGCGTAGGCCGCAGCGTTCTCTGGCACTCTCCGACCCTACCCACGCCTCTGCCTCGGTTACGCTTCGGGCGATGGCCGAGCCGACGCGCGACGACATCGACGCCCTCGTCGGCCCGGCGACCCCCCACTTCGCCTACCAGCTGCGCGCGCGCGTGCGGGAGCTCGTCGACGATCTTCCCGCCGACAGCGACGTGCGCCGCTACGCCGAGGAGAAGATCGACCTGCTCGACCGCCTCGGGCATGCCTCGTCGAAGGCCGAGGAGGGGCCGGACGAGCCCCGGGATCGCCTCGGTGCGGAGTTCGTCCCGAGCTGGGCCTCCGCCGACCAGCCGCTGCCTCCCCGGCGATGAGGTTCGACGGGGCGTCCGTCTTCGTGACGGGTGGCTCACGCGGCATCGGCAGGGCGATCGCCCTCCGCTTCGCCGAGCTCGGTGCACGCCGGGTCGCGATCGGGTACCTACGCAACGACAGCGCTGCGGAGGAGGCGGGCGAGGAGGTGCGCGCCCTGGGGGCCGAGGCACTCCTCGTCCGGGGAAGCGTCGCGGGCGAGCGGGTTGCGCGCGAGGTCGCCGAGCTCGGGCCGCTCGACATCGTGGTCCACAGCGCCGCGACCGGTGTTATTCGACCCGCTCTGGAAACCGAGGACAAGCACTGGGACTGGACGCTGAACGCAAACGCCCGGGCATTTCTCTCGCTCGCCCGTGCCGCGGCTCCCGCGATGCCGCCCGGCGCGTCTATCGTGGGCATCTCGAGCCTCGGCTCCATGCGCGTACTCGAGAACTACGTGCTCGTCGGCACGTCCAAGGCGGCGCTCGAGTCCCTCGTGCGCTACCTGGCCGTTGAGCTCGCTCCCCGCGGCGTCCGTGTGAACGCTGTCTCTGCCGGCTTGGTCGAGACGGAGGCGCTCGACCACTTCCCGAACCGCGAGCAGATGCTCGCGGCGGGGCGTGGCAGAACTCCGGCCGGCCGTCTGGTCGAGCCCCTGGACGTCGCAGAGGCGGTGGCCTTTCTCTGCTCGCCCGGTGCGGCGATGGTCTGCGGCCACACCCTCGTGGTCGACGGCGGCTTCTCACTCCTCGCCTAGAGCGTCGAGATCGGCCCCTGAGTCTCGTTACAGGTAGTTTTCTGCTTCTCCCGAGCGGGAGCGACGGGACAAACCAGACCCGCGAAAATGCGCAGCAGCTTGCGCGGCAGAAGAGGGGTGTCATGGGAACAGCAGTCAGCCTCATCCTGATCGCAGTGGGCGCGATCCTCACCTGGGCGGTCAACGCCGAGGTCGAGGGCCTCGACGTCACCGTCATCGGAGTGATCCTGATGATCGTCGGGCTGATCAGCTTCGTCCTGACGCTGCTCTTCTGGTCGTCGTGGGGGCCCGGCTACGCGCGCCGCGACACGTACGTCGAGGGAGCGCCCCGGCGGCGCTATGCACGGCGGGGCCGCTACGTCGAGGAGGCACCGCGAGCGCGAACGACCTACGTCGAGGAGGAAGTTCCGCCGCCCGGGCCGCCGGGGCCGCCACCGCCGTAGGGCGCCTTTACCGGACTCTTACCGACCGCTCGTGCCCCGTTTACCGGCGCAGCGGAAGCTCTCGCTCATGAGAGGAGCGGCGATCCTGGCTTTCCTGCTCACGGTCGCCGTTCTCTGTAGCGCAGCGACCGCGAGCCGCACGGCGGCGACCGCCAACTGCTCGCGAGCCTCTGTCGGGCTGACGCCGCTCGTCGACCTCAGCTCGGGGAGCTATCAGGGGTTCCGGGGCGGGCTCTACCCGGGCGGCAGGAACGTCCCCTCGGCCGTGTACCTGAAAAAGGGGATGGCGTACGTGAAGCTCGTGAAACCGCGAGCGGCCGACGGCAGGCCCAGCACATCCGGGAGAGTCGTCCTCCTCTCGATCGGGATGTCGAACACGACCCAGGAGTTCTCGGAGTTCAAGCGCATGGCCGACGCCGAGCCCCGCAAAAGCCGCAGCGTCATCGTCGTCGACGGCGCCCAAGGGGGGCAGGACGCGGAGCGAACCAAGGATCCCAACGCGCAGTTCTGGTCGAACATCGACCGTCGGCTCGAGGCCGCCGGGGTGACGTCACGCCAGGTCCAGGTCGCCTGGGTGAAGCAGGCGATCGCGAGACCTACGGAGGCCTTTCCGGCCGACGCAAGGCGACTCCAGGCGAACATGCGCACAATCGTCCGGATCATGCGGCAGCGCTACCCCAATCTGCGGCTCGTGTACCTCTCGAGCCGCACCTACGGCGGCTACGCGACCACGCAGCTCAACCCGGAGCCCTACGCCTACCAGAGCGGGTTCGCCGTCAAGTGGCTCGTGCAGGAGCGAATCGAGGGAAAGCTGAAGGGTCCATGGCTCGCCTGGGGGCCTTATCTCTGGACTGACGGGACGAAGGGACGCCGGGACGGGTTCACCTGGACCTGCGAGGACGTGCGTGAGGACGGAACGCACCCATCTGCGAGCGGGCGGCAGAAAGTCGCCGCGCAGCTCGAGCGGTTCTTCGAGACGAGCCCGACCTCGAGGCCGTGGTTTCTCGCGGCCCGCTAAGAGCTCCTAACAGAATGACGCTTCGTCGTCGGTGTGCGATGGACGGGGCGAGGCAAGGACGCAGGGAGCGCGCATGTGCAGGCACATGAAAGCGACTGAGGACGCCGTCCTCGCGCCGTTCAGCGCGACCCG
>Ga0136614_10003313_pt1 | contig 10270 bp, 5 predicted proteins | sample AntDrymUQ2792106_2_FD_106643 | JGI IMG/M metagenome (GOLD analysis project Ga0136614, IMG submission 106643) | Polar desert sand microbial communities from Dry Valleys, Antarctica - metaG UQ279 (21.06) | ecosystem: Environmental > Terrestrial > Soil > Desert | place: Antarctica: Dry Valley... | reverse complement strand
TGATCACGTTGATGACCCCGCCCGACGCGCGGCCGTACTCCGCGTCGAAGCTGGACGTCTGGAAGTTGATCTCCTGGATCGCGTCGTAGTTCAGGTTGAGGGAAAAGGTGTGGGTCACGGAGTCCGTCGCGTTGACCCCGTCCACGAGCCAGGTGTTCTCCATGATGTTGCCGCCCAACACGTTCGGGTTGCCCGCCCCCGTGACGCCGGCGGTCTGCTGGAGCACCCCCTGGTACGTGCGCGTCACCGGCAGGATCGGCACCCGGCGCAGGTATTCCTGGTCGAAGTTCCGCCCCGTGTTGGTCTGGGTCGGATCGATGACGACCGCTTCGCCCGTGACCGTGACCGCCTCGGCGACGGCCGTGAGCCTGAGGGTCGCGTTGACGCGCGTCGTCTTGTCCAGCTGGACCACGGCGCCGCTCTGAACGACCGTCTCGAAGCCGGAGAGCGCGAACTCGACACGGTAATCTCCGGGCGGAAGGAGCAAGAAGCGGAACTCGCCCGAGGATTCCGTCGTGGCCGTCCGGGTCCCCTGCAGCGACGGACCCGTGACCGTGACCGTCACCCCTGGAAGCCCGGCGCCCTCGGCGTCCGCGACCCGCCCCAGCAGGTCGCCCGTGGTCTCGGCGGCCGGCAGGACGGAAGGGGCCAGGAGCAGGACTGAGAGAAGCAGAAACGAAAGCCGTTTCCGAAACATCAAAAGCCTCCTCGTAAGGTTTCTAGGCGGACAAAGGGCGAACATTCACGTACGAGGCCTTCCTTAAGCAAGACTGACGCCGTGACCGTGACAGTCTGAAACGGACAGCTCGTCCCCGCTTCTGAACGTTTCGTCCCTCTGATGGGGTCCGCGCGATGAGGCGCCATTCAATGGAGCCGGCACTGATCCGGGCCTTTGGATCCAACCGGCGACAAGACAAAAAAAGGCCCCGCCGGAGCGGGGCCTTTCAGACTCCGAGGAAGGAGACTAGAAGCGGACCAGGGCCGTCGCACGGAACGTGCGGGGCGGCTGGAATGCCCCGCGCGCCGTGGCGGTGCCGAACACGTTGCGGTTGTTGACGCACGCCTGGGACGCGTTGGCGGCAGTGTTCTCGCAGAAGGTCAGGTTGTTGACCTGGATCTGCTCCTGCTCGTCCGTCACGTTGAAGGCCTCGCCCTTGACGCCCAGCTCGACGAGGTTGAAGAGCCGGAACGTCAACTCGAGGGACGTGTCGATCGACCAGACGGGGTCGAGCTCCTCGGACCCCCGCTCGTCGTAGAAGTAGGCGGCGGTCGCACCGGAATTCGTCGTCGTGCCCGGGAGCAGCACGTTGAGGCTGCGCTGCGGGGTGTAGTTGAGGCCGGAGATCCACTGGCCCGCCAGCCCGAGCACGAGGTTCACGGGTCCGATCGGCTGCGTGTAAGCGCCACCGAACTTGACGTTGTGCGGGCGGTCGTATGGGGCCAGGCCCGTCTTGTTGCGCCCGTTCTGAACCTCGCTGCACGGAATGATGCCGTTATTCCCGATGGTGGGGTCCGTGATGGCCGTCGCCGTTCCCGCGCGGCAGTCGGCGTTGATGTAATCGCCAAGGGTGGAAAGGACGCGGGAGAAGTGGTTCCCTTCGGCCTTCGAATACGTGTAGCTCGCCGAGGCGTTCCAGTTGTGGGAGAAGCGCTTCTCGAAGGTCAGCTCGAGTCCGAGGTACTCCCGCTGGGCAGGGGCGTAGTTCTCGACCCGCGTCGTGACGGCGTTGTTGGCGCCGAACGTGATGACGTCGTCGATGATGTCACCCCACTCGCGCCATATGCCTCGAATTCCGAGGCCGATGACGTTGCCGACCTGCTGCTGGAAGCCGAGGGTGAACTCGTCGTGATACTCGGGCTCGATGTCCGGATTGCGGATCACGCTGCTGCCGGACAGCACGATACGGTTCCGAAACACGAACTGCGTGCCGTCCCAGACGCTGTTGTTGTAGGCACCCCGCTGGACGTTCTGGGCAAACGAGTCCGAGAAACCCTGCGCGATGAACTGGTAGAAGCGTCCATATGTCCCGACGACGAGCGTCTTGCCGGTGCCCAGGATGTCGAAGCTTCCGGAGAATCGGGGCGCGATCGTCTGGGCATCGACGGTCTCCAGACCGATGTCGCTGCTGCCGTCCTGGAGCTCGTAGCGCGCGCCGATCTCGAAGAAGAGCCGGTCGCCCACCTCGAACTTGTCACGGGCGTAGAGCGCGTAGATGTTCCCTTCGGACGTCGAGGGGAGCGAGGGGTCGTAGTCGCGCCGGATGTTCGGCGTGAACGTGCGGGCCACGGGGTTGAAGTCCGCGTCGATGAAGAACTGGTCGTTCGGGTACGAGAAGAAGGACGTGGACTCGAGGTGCTGCCAGTCGAAGCCGACCTTGAAGCTGTGGCTGTTGCCCAGGAGGTCCGCGTAGTAAGTCGCCGCGGCCGTGGCCTGCTCCCTCGGACGCAGCACGTTTCCGGTGAACGTCGCCCCGTTGTAGTAGAGGCCGTCCCGCTGGTTGAAGTGCGGCGCCCCGTTGTTGAGCGGGCTGACTCGGAACGGGAAGACGTCGATGAACTCGTCCGTCTCCGCATAGAGCGCTTCGGCCGAAACCTTGCTGCCGAATACGCCGGACCAGTTGAAGGCCCAGGAATCCGAGCCCTGATCCTGCCGGGTCATCGCGTCGAGGTCCGCCGCGAGCAGCGGAATCCGGGGGCCGCCCCAATAGTCGATCATGAATCCGTTCGTCGGCGATTCGTGGTACTTCGCCCAGACTTGGTGGCTCGAGTGGGGCTGCGCGGTCACGCGGGCGTTCCAGAACGGGCTCTCGAGCGCCTCCTGGAAGCTCTCGCCCGTGACGACGGCCTGGCGCTGAGGCGAGATCGTCTCAGCTTTTTCGTAGGCTCCGAAGAACCAGGCGCGGTCCGGCCAGACGGGCCCGCCGAGCGTGAACGACATGGTCTCGTTCTCATGATCAAACTTCACCCGCTCAAGCGACGTGCCCGTGCCGCAGCGCGTCGCGACGCCCGCGGACGTGCAGGTCTGGTTGCGTGTCTTGTTCTGCGCGTCCCAGTCGTCGTTGATCACGATGTACTTGGCCGATCCCTCGAAGGTGTTCGTCCCGGACTTGGTGATGACGTTGACGACCCCGCCGGAACCGCGGCCGTACTCCGCCGACATGCCCGCCGTGTAGATCGAGACTTCCTGGATCGCCTCGAAGTTCAGGTTACCCGCGAAGGTGCCAGTCGTCGGATCGGTGATGTCCACGCCGTCGAACATGTAGAGGTTGTGCCCGTCGACCGAGCCGTGCACGTTCGGGTTCCCGGCGGCTCCGGTGCCCGCGCCGCCCGTGACGCCGGGTGCGGAGTTGAACAGGGTCTGATAGCTGCGGCCCACGGGAAGCTTCTGGAACTCGTCATCGCGGAGGCGCGTGTTGACCGAGGTGTTCGTCCGGTCGACGATCGGCACCTCCCCTGTGACGGTCACCTCGGCCGCCTGGCCCGCGAGACGCAACGTGACACGGACGTCCGTCGTCTTCTCGCTTTCGACCAGGTTGTCGGTCACCGTGACCGTTTCGAAACCCGACAGAGAGGCCGCCACCCGGTAGCGGCCGATGGGAACCCCGGCCAACAGGAACCGACCGTTCGCGTCGGTTACCGTGTTCCGGGAGAATCCCCTCTCCTGACTGGTGGCCGAGACGCTGACGCCCGGCAGGACCCCGCCGCTCTCATCCTTGACTTCGCCTTGAAGCGTTCCGTTCTGGAACCCTTGGGCTGAGAGGATGGAAGGCAATGCGAGGAGGACGAGCAGGACAAAAAGCGAGCTAAATCGGGGTAGCTTCCGCATGTAGACGCCTCCTTTTCACGCTCCTTTAAAGGCAAGCGATGTGCCACGGAGGGTACAACTTCAGGCGGGCGTTCTACTTGCGCGAAGTCCTTTGGTGTCAACATTTGTTTACAGTTCTGCCGGGACGGGAGCCCTCCCCATCGGGACAAGACTCTGCCTGATAACCAAATTATTGAATCCCGGTGCGTCGGATTGGATTTTTTGGCTGACGATCGCCGGCGTGAGCGGATAACCGAGACTATGAACCCTTGATGCGGAAATCGCCCCGCCGTAGCGCGGTCTGCGACCCGTCTCTCACCGTCACGTAGAGCACGTAGTCGCCCGGGGCCAGGGACGAGAGCGGCATCTCGAAGCCGCAGAGGTAGCGGCCCGAGGAGACCTCCACGAGACCCGCCGGGAAGGGACCGGAGGCGCCGACCTGGTCGGCGCCTCGGCGCAAGCGCGTCTCCAGGGTGACGGCGGCCGGGTCCGCCGGCCCGGCAACTTCCACGAAGTACCAGAGCGATTCGGTCCGCGCGAACTCGCCGTCGGCGCGCGGGGGGATGCGCGACGGTCCAAAGCCGAACGGTCCGGCCTCCTCCGCTCCGGCCTTCCCCGCTCCGGCGGAGAGGATGAGGGACGAGACCGCCGGAGAGCCGGCGAGGTCCGGAACCCGGATCGTCGCCGAGGCGGCGGTCCGGGTTCGCTTCCCCTGGACGGCGAAGGACACCGTGTAGCGCCCGGCCCCGAGATCGAGCCGCTTGACGATCACCTCGCCCTTCGCCGCGGAGGTGGAAAAGAACGGGGCGGGGATAGCCGGCTCGGAGACCGTCGTTACTACCCCCCCCGCCTCGTCGCGGACGCGGCCGTGAAGCATCAGGCCGTCCTCCGGCTCCGGCAGAAAGAACCAGGCGTAGGTCTCCGGTGAGCCGTCCGCCCAGACCACGGCGGTTCCGAAGACCGTGCCGTCGGCGCCCCGCGGCGCCGCGCGGGCCCCGTCGAGCGCGCGCACCGCCTCGGCCGGGAGGGAGACGCGGGGCGGAACGAGGGCAGCCGCGGAGGGAGGCGGAGACCCTGACGAGGGCGGGGGGACGAGGTCCGGGTTGACGATGCTGCGACTGGCGAGCATCTCCCGGTATTCCTCGAACAAACCGGGATTCTGAATGGAGTCGCGTCGCCGCGTCGGCTCCAGGACGAACGTGATCTCCAACGAGGGCCTGTTGCCGATCATCGCCAATAGTCGCGGAGTCCGCTCCCGGTCATAGATCCAGACGGACGTCGTCTCATTCCCCTCGACGACTCCTGCGAGAGGCGGGGGCGGGCCGCCCGCGGTCGGCGGGCGCGGCGCCTCGAGCGGGCCGGCCCGTGTCTCGTTCACTCGGGCAGGGGTGCCGAACACGACGAACACCATGCCTCGTTTCGTGCGCGCGCCGGAAGTCTTTCCGATGGGGAACCGCGCGTCCGCGTTCTTGATCCGCGTGAGGATCGTCTCGCGGAACTCGTTCTTTTCGGTTCCGAGCGTCGGGTCCCGCTTCAACCAGTAGCGCTCCTTGAAGCGGTCCCGCTCGATACCGGAGTCGAGCGTCTTCCACTCGGCGCGCTCTTCCGAGGTCAGGAAGTAGGCCTCGGGAGAGGTCGACCAGTCTTCCGGATCGGACTGCCCCGCGAGAACGGGGGCGAGAAGCCCGCAAAGCAAGAAGGGGACGGCGTACCGTCCCCTTCCCTTCGCGCTCGAGAATTCAGCGCGGCGCATCGTCAACTCCTCTCGTCAAGGTTTCCGGGGCGTGGGCTTGGGCTTCGCGGCAGGGGCCGCCGCGCCGGCGGCGGTCTTGGGGGGCACCTTGCCGTCGGCCGTCAACACGATGAAGTTTTCTTTGCGCTCGATCCCCTTGGCCGCCGGTGAGTCCTTCGGCGCGTTCAGGTCGCGGACCAGGAGCCCGAACGTGTAGTGGCCCGGATCGAAGGTCGCGAGGGGGATCTCGCTCCCGCTCGCGTAGTACCCCGACCCGAGCGGCTGCATCTCCGCCGGACCCGTGAACGGGGCGAAGGCCGCCTTGCCGTCTTTCATCACGGAAATGCGCGTCTGGATGCGCGGCTTCGGAGCAGCCGCCGGCATGGGCGCCGTCGCTGCGGCTCCGGGCGTCGTTGAGGGCGCCGGTGTCGCGGCCGGCGCGGGCGGCGCCGCGGTCTCCGCGATCGACGGGTTCGAGACCGTGTAGAAGTACCAGAGGCCGTCCTCCTGCATGAACTGCTTGTTGGCCTTCGGCTCCACGCGGATCGGTTTCTCCACGCCGAATACGAAGGGCTCCGTCGGCGCGGGCCGGCGAGTCATCGGCGCCAGCGTGTTCCCGAGGATCAGGGGGGAGACGTCGAAGGCTCCGGCGGCGGGCGCGATCGACCACTGCGCCGAGGAGGAGACGAGCGGCTCGCCGCCGGCGGCCGGGAAGAGGCCGAAGGAACCCCGATAACTGCCCGGCGGCAGGACGATCGAGCGATCGTAGACGCGGTCCGTGCGCGGCCCGGTCTTCATCTCCGTCAGGGCGGCGTCCTCCCAGAACGTGGCCACCTCCCGGCCCGACGCGTCCTGGACGACGGCACCAAACTTGACGCCGCCCGCGCCGGCGCTCTCCGCGCGATCCGCGGAGAGGTAGAGCTGCAGGGCGTAGAACGCCTCACCGGGGATCGAGCGGAAGGTGCCGGCCCAGAACCCGGAGTCATCGGCCTTCTTCGACTGGAGAACCGTTTCCAACGCGGCGCGCGTGGCCGCCGGGACCGCCGCGGGCGGCGCGGTCGCGCCCGGAGCGCCCGCGGGCGCCGGTGCGGAGCGTCCGGCAGCGGGCGAGGCCGGCGCCGCAGAAGTCCCTGTCGCCGCCGGCGGAACGGCGGGCGAGGTCCGAGCGGTCGCGGGGGGCGCGGCAACTGGCGGCGCGCCCGCGGGCGGTGCGGCTGCGGCGGACGGCGCCGGTGTCGCCGCCGGGGACGCCCCCGGAGCGGTCGCCGCTCGGGCGCCGGGGCTGACGATGGACTTCTCGGCCACCCGGGCGATCGCGCGGTCGACCGGCCCCGCAGACTGGAGCTGATCGAACCCGTCCTGGGGGTCCACGAGGACCCTCGCCCGCAGCTCTCCAATGCCCCAGGACGGATCGAAGCGCTCCTTGTCGTACGTCCATGTCACGGTGACCTGCTGCTGCCCGAGGGCGCCTCCCCCGAGGCTCGGCGCGGTCACCCCCGAGGGCGTCTGGTCCTGCTCCTGCGCCCTCTGCTGCGAGAAGCGGCTCGGCGGGCCCAGGGTGACGAGCAGCCGGCCGCGGGCCGATTCCGCGCCGCGCTGGCGGCGCAGCTTGAACTGCTCATCGGCGGCGGCGATGCGCCGGTTGACCTCGTCGCGGAACTCGTTGTTCGCCGTGGCAGGGTTCGGATCGCGCTTGGACCAGTATGCCGCGATGAACTTCTCGGCGTCGGCGTCGGTCGCCAGCCTTCCCCACTCCTCGCGTTCGGAAGGAGTCAGGAAGTAAGCGTCGGGCGACTTCGCCCAATCCTTATGTGTCGAGAGCTGGGCGAGCGCCCCGGTGGTGAGGGCGAGGCCGGCGAGGGCGATGAGTGTTTTCTTCACGGGTCCTCCAGCAGACATGAGCGGGATTCTATCTCCCGGGCGGGCCGGACGACCCGCCCGGGACGGAGTACTAAACACGGTCCGCGGCCGGCGGCGGCGTCACGACGCGACATCATGGCGACGTTGGAAACCGGCCGGCCGAGCCGGGGATTTCAGCTCTTCTGAAGCTTGGCCAGCGCGTGCGGTCCGCGAGGGACGCGGGCCAGCGCGAAGCGGGGGTCCGTGCCGGCGCGGCGGGACTCGGATTCCTCCCGGACGGCCCGCAGGAGCTCGTGCACCTCTCCCTGCATCTTCTCCATGCGCTCCTTCATGTGGAGGATCACGTCGACGCCGGCGAGGTTCACGCCCAGGTCGCGCGTCAGGGTGAGGATGATCTCGAGCCGTTCGATGGTGTCCGCGTCATAGAGGCGGGTGTTGCCCCCCGTGCGGGCGGGGCGCAACAAGCCCTCGCGTTCGTACATGCGCAGCGTCTGGGGATGGATCCCGAACCGCTCCGAGATCACCCCGATGCGGAACACCCCCTGCCGCTCTCGGGACCTCACCGAGGCTTCCTCGCCTCGACGGGGATCGCCTGGCCGCGATCGTTCTTGCTCGCGACGACCCGCAGCACGCCGGCACGGAGCGTGGCCTTGATGCGCGTGGGATCGATGGAGGCGGGGACCGCGAACTCGCGTGTGAAGGTTCCGTAGATGCGCTCCATGCGGACGAAGTGCCGCGGTTCGTGGTCCGCGTCCGTCCTGCGGTGACCCGACACGCGGAGCTTGCCGTCCAGCGCCTCCAGCCGGACGTCCTCGAGCCGTATGCCGGGCAGCTCCACCTGAAGAACGATTTCCTCGGGAGTCTCGTAGACGTCGGCCGCGGGAGACCAGAGCGCCGCCTCGACTCCCTCCTCCGGGAACTCGCTGCGGTGCATCGTCTCCTCGAAGAGTCGGTTGACCTTCTCCTGGATGGCGAAGAGATCCTGCAGCGAGTTCCACTGGAAGACGGTCATGACGCTACTGTCAGCGCTCGGTAACGTTCCTGTCAAGGTGGAAGGTGAGAGGTGTCAGTGGAAGGGGTCCCTTTCACCATTCACCTTCACCTCTAGCCGACGATCACTTCCTCTCCGAGTCGACGTACTCGGTGTCGATGACCTCGTCCTCCTTGCCGGCTCCGGAGCCGGATCCGGACCCCGCGGAGTCCCCGGCGCCCGGATCTCCTTCCGGAGCGCCGCCCTGCTGCTGGGTGGCCCCGCGGTACATGGCCTCGGCGATCTTGTGGGAGGCCTGCTGGAGGCGGTCGGCCGCCTTGTTCATGATGTCGACGCCGCCCGTCTCCAGGGCCTTGCGCGCGTCGGCGAGCGCGGACTCGAAGGATGACGCGTCGCCCGGATCGAGCTTGGGACGGTTCTCGTTGAAGGACTTCTCCGTCGTGTAGATCAGGCTGTCGAGCCGGTTCTTCGCCTCGATCTCCTCCCGGCGCTTGCGGTCCTCCTCGGAGTGCGCCTGCGCGTCCTTCACCATCCGATCGATCTCGTCCTTCGCGAGGCCGGATGAGGCCGTGATGGTGATCTTCTGCTCCTTGCCGGTCCCGAGATCCTTGGCCGAAACGTTCATGATTCCGTTCGCGTCGATGTCGAAGCTCACCTCGATCTGCGGCATCCCGCGAGGCGCCGGCGGGATCCCGACGAGATGGAAAACGCCGATCGACTTGTTGTCCCGCGCCATCTCGCGCTCCCCCTGGAGCACCCGGATCTCGACGGACGTCTGGTTGTCGGACGCGGTGGAGAACGTCTCGCTCTTCTTCGTCGGGATGGTGGTGTTGCGCTCGATCAGCCGGGTGGCAACGCCGCCCAGGGTCTCGATCCCCAGCGACAGCGGCGTGACGTCCAGAAGCAGCAGGTCCTTGACGTCGCCGGCGAGCACGCCGCCCTGGATCGCCGCGCCGATCGCGACGACCTCGTCGGGATTCACTCCCTGGTGCGGCTCCTTGCCGAACAGCTCCTTGACGACCTGCTGGATGCGCGGCATGCGCGTCTGTCCCCCGACAAGCACGACCTCGTCGATGTCCTTCGGCTCGAGACCGGCATCCTTGAGCGCCTGGCGGCAGGGGCCGAGCGAGCGCTGGATGAGCTCCTCGACGAGCTGCTCGAGCTTCGCGCGGGACAGCCGGAGCTGCAGGTGCTTCGGACCGGAGGCATCGGCCGTGATGAAGGGCAGGTTGATCTCCGTCTCGACGACGTTGGACAGCTCGATCTTGGCTTTCTCCGCCGCCTCCTTCAGCCGCTGCATGGCCATCGGATCCTTCGAGAGGTCGACGCCCTGGTCTTTCTTGAACTCGGCCAGGATCCAATCGATGATGCGCTGGTCGATGTTGTCGCCGCCGAGGTGCGTGTCTCCATTCGTCGACTTGACCTCGACGACCCCCTCCCCCACCTCGAGGATCGAGATGTCGAAGGTCCCGCCGCCGAAGTCGTACACGGCGATCGTTTCGTCATTCTTCTTGTCGAGGCCGTAGGCGAGTGCGGCGGCCGTGGGCTCGTTGACGAGCCGCTCCACGGTGAGGCCCGCAATCTGGCCGGCGTCTTTCGTCGCCTGCCGCTGTGAATCGTTGAAGTACGCCGGGACCGTGATGACGGCCCGGGTGACCTTCTCGCCGAGGTAAGTCTCCGCGGCCTCTTTCAGCTTGCCGAGGATCATTGCCGAGATCTCGGGGGGCGAGTACTCCTTGGCGCCCGCGGCGACGCGCACGTCGCCGTTCGGCGCCGCGACGACCTTGAAGGGCACCATCTTCATCTCTTCGGAAACCTCGGCGCTCTTGCGGCCCATGAACCTCTTGATCGAGAAGATCGTGTTCGCGGGGTTGGTGATCGC
>Ga0136614_10003312_pt1 | contig 10271 bp, 9 predicted proteins | sample AntDrymUQ2792106_2_FD_106643 | JGI IMG/M metagenome (GOLD analysis project Ga0136614, IMG submission 106643) | Polar desert sand microbial communities from Dry Valleys, Antarctica - metaG UQ279 (21.06) | ecosystem: Environmental > Terrestrial > Soil > Desert | place: Antarctica: Dry Valley... | reverse complement strand
GGTGACGGGGCACCGGTGCCGGGGAGGGATTGTCACTCTCCGTCAGAGTCGGTGCTGCCACACCGATCACCCTACGTTCCCACTCAGGCGTGCAGCATCGTGCCGGGCACGACCGTCGTCCCGTTGGCGCGCGGATGTTGCGCAGGTGCGCGTCGGCGCCGAGCACAACGAACGCGAACGTGAAATTCTCGCCCACCGGGCGGACGTGCACGACTATCGGCCGGCGCATGCCATCCGCTGCGTGCCATCAGCGCTCCTCCACCGCAGTGATCGCCGTTTCGCGACGCTATGGACCGCTCTCGGGGTCAGGAGGTCGCGAATCGGCGATCACGGGCGCCTCCAGGCTTGCCCACGGTGGCGGCGTCGAGGTGAGCCGGATCACCTCAAGGCACCCTCCCGCTCGAACAGGGTGCGTCCCCTGTGGACGGTCCGCAGGCAGGTGCCGTCGCCGTCCCACACGGCGTAGCTGGCGGGTGCGCCGGGGACGAGGGTGCCCGCGGCCGGGTCGGTGACACCCGCTGCGCGGTGGCCGCCGCGGGTGTGTGCCGCGAAGGCCACATCTTCGCCGAGCCCGGACCCCGGTGTGCGGTGCGAGACGGCGGCTCGCACCGCGGCCCAGGGGTCCACCGCAGTGACGGGAGCGTCGGAGCCGAACGCGAGCCGAACGCCGGCGTCGGCGAGCATCGCGAACGGGTTCATGGCGGCTGCCCGCGACGCGCCGAGACGCAGCGCGTACATCCCGTCCGGCCCGCCCCACGCGGCGTCGAAGGCGGGCTGCACGCTGGCCACCACGCCCCAGCGGGCGAGCTGCGCCGCCTGCTGCGCGGAGACCATCTCCAGGTGCTCCAGCCGATGCGTGCACGCTCTCAGAGCTGCGGCGCCGAGTTGGGCCTCCGCGGCGGCGAAGCCCGCGACCACCGCGTCCGTGGCCGCGTCCCCGATGACGTGGAATCCGGCCTGGGTGCGGGCGCGGGTGCAGGCCACGACGTGCGCGGTGATCGCCTCGGCGTCCTGGTACGCGGCCCCGCAGGTGGCGGGTGCGTCGGTGTAGGGCTCGCGCAGCGCGGCGGTCCGGGACCCGAGCGCGCCGTCACAGAACAGGTCCCCTGCGAGGCCGTGCGCCCCGGTGGCGGCGAGCAGCTCCGCGGCCTGCGCCGCGGTGGTCACCGCCTGGCCCCAGTACGGCACCACCTCGACGCCGGTGTCGAGCGCGAGGAGGTCGGCGAGGTCGTCGATCCCCGAGATGTCGGGCCCGGCGCACTCGTGCACGACGGCCACTCCGTGGGTGGCGGCGTGCGCGAGGAAAGCCAGTTGCGCGGCGGCACGCTGCCCCGGCCCGATCGACTCGCGGGCCGCTCGACGCGCGCTGTGGTGCGCCTCCTGCGACAGCGGCCCGTCCCCAGCCCAGCCGTCGGCGCTGATCGCCTCGGGCGTGCGTTCCAGCAGCGCTGAGGACACCGCGGCGGAGTGCACGTCGATCCGGGACAGGTAGACGGCCGCGCCACGGGCCGCGCGGTCGAGCTCGCCGCGGGATGGCGGGCGCCGTTCCGGCCAGGCCGTCTCGTCCCAGCCATGGCCACACAGAACCGTGCCGGGATGTGCGGCGGCGTGCCGGGCCACGGTGTCGAGACAGTCCGCGAGCGAGGCGCAGCCGGTGAGGTCGAGCCCGCCGGCGAGCAGCCCGGTGCTGGTGGCGTGCACGTGCGCGTCGACGAAGGCGGGGGCGACGAGCGCGCCGCGGCACTCGAGGACCTCGTCGGCGCCGTCGAACCGGGTGCGCGCCGCCTCGTCGCCGCGACCGACCCAGACCACGACACCGTCCCGCACGGCCATCGCGGTGGTCGTCGACGACCGGATCCGCCCGCCGACCAGCAAGGAGGTGCTCATGTTGCCGGACTACGGCGCCATCACGACCGGTGATCCTCCGGTCGCGGCGGGATCGCCGGGCCGGGTGCGGGCCGGTCGGGCGCGACCCCGCCGTCCACCACCCCGCCGTCCACCACCCCGCCGGGGGTGAAGCGCAGCGGCGTGGAGCGCGACGCGGAACGGACCAGACGGCGCCGCACCAGCGCCCGGGTGGGCGGCAGCAAGAGCAGGATCGCAACGACGTCGGAGAGGAAGCCGGGCAGCACGACAAGCACCCCGGCCGCAGCGATGAGCACCCCGTCGGCGAGTTCGCGGTGCGGTGGCCGCCGAGTGCGCACCGCCTCGGTGAACGCCGCCAGCGCGCGGGTGCCTTCCCGCCGCAGCAGCCACGCACCGACCAGTGTCGCGAGCACCAGCAGGCCGAGGGTAGGCAGCACGCCGACCAGATCCCCGACCGTCACCAGCACGACGACCTCGGCGACGACAGCGAGCAGCAGGATCAGTAGGACCGGCACGGTCAGCGCTCCCTCGAGACGACGATCCGGACGACTCCGGCATACCCTGTCCAACGCGCAAGCAGCCCCAGGTGCTCCCGCGGAGCGCCGCCCACGGAAAACACTTCGAAAATCGGCAGCGCGGGGATGCAGCGCGGGACCGTAGCGCCGCGGCCGTGCCGACATACACTCGATCTCGATGATCCGGCCCCGGGTGCTGCTCGCCCTGCTCGCGATCCTGGTGGTGGTCGTAGCGGACCGGGCGCCCGCCCAACCCCAGGATCCGCCTCCCGACGACCGCCCGCGGGCCGTGATCGGCCTCGGTGACAGCACCGTCGCCGGGGAGGGCGCCGGGGACTATGCGCCCGGCACCCGCGGCGCGGACGGTAACGCCTGCCACCGGTCGGCGAACGCCGCGATCGCCCAGCTGAGGCTGCCTGGCGTGACGGAGCGGGTGAACCTTGCCTGCTCCGGCGCGGCTTCGACCGCCGTCGCGCTCCAGGCCGGGCAGCCCTCGCAGGCGTCGCGCCTCACCGCCGTCGCCCGGCGCTACCGGGTCGAGGCGGTGGTTCTCGCGGTCGGCGCGAACGACGCCCCCCGATTCGCCGACATCGTGCTGCGCTGCGTAGAGGCCTGGGCTGCCTCGAAGCGTGGGGCCGCCACGGCCCCGTCGTGCTCCCAGCAGCTCGCCGGCGAGTGGACCGAGCGCCTGAACGCGATGGCGCCTCGGGTGGCCCGCGCCGTGACCGACGTGCAGCGCGTCATGGGCGGGGCAGGCTACGCAGCGACGGAATACGACCTGGTGCTCCAGTCCTACCCGTCCCCGGTCACCGAGCGCATCGAGCCGGCGTTGCAGGATCTCTCGGGCTGCCCGCTGCGGCTCGAGGACCTCACCTGGCTTCGCACTGTCGCGGTCCCGCAACTCTCCACGGCGCTGCGCGGCGTCGCCGAGCGCACCGGCTCCCGGTTCCTCGACCTCTCCCGCGCGGCCGAGGGACACGAGGCCTGCGCCGCCGGCTCGGACGAGGAGTGGATGACCCGCCTCACCGTCGACTTCGAGATCCTGCGCCAAGAGGACTCCGGCCTGCGCGCCGTCGCGGAGTCGTTCCACCCGAACGCCACCGGCCATGTGCGGATCGCCGCGTGTCTCGGCGCGTTCCTGCGGACCGCGCAGCGCGAAGCGGCGTGCCGCCCGGACGGCGACGCGCTGCGCCTGCGCCCGCTCGTGACCACCAGCCCCTAGTCGGGGAAACCGGCGGGCTCCTCGTCCGGAACACGCTCTGCGTTCCCCACAACAGTCAGCCTAGATTGGGCGGGAACGGGGTGTTAGGGGAGAGGCATGGGCAGTCACGAGCAGGTGTACCGGCGCAGCATGACGGACCCGGACGGGTTCTGGTCCGAGGCCGCGGCGGCGATCGACTGGTACCGCAAGCCCAAGCAGATCGTCGACCGGGAGAACCCGCCCTTCTACCGCTGGTTCCCCGACGGGGAGCTCAACACGTGCTACAACGCGATCGACCGCCACATCGCCGACGGCCGCGGCGACCAGGCCGCGCTGATCTACGACAGCCCCGTCACCCAGACGAAGCGCACCTACACCTACGCGCAGCTGCGCGACGAGGTCGCCCGGTTCGCCGGGGTGCTCACCGGGCTCGGCGTCGAGCGCGGGGACCGCGTGGTGATCTACCTCCCGATGATCCCCGAGGCCACGATCGCCATGCTGGCGTGCGCGCGGATCGGTGCCGTGCACTCGGTCGTGTTCGGTGGCTTCGCGGCCAACGAGCTGGCCGTCCGCATCGATGACGCCGCGCCGAAGGTCGTCGTGGCGGCGTCCTGCGGCATCGAGGGCAGCCGGGTCATCGAGTACAAGCCGCTCCTGGAGCGCGCCATCGAGCGCGCCACCCACCGTCCCGACCGTTGCGTGATCCTGCAACGCCCGCAGGCCAGTGCCGAGCTCGGTGAGCGCGACGTCGACTGGGTGGAGGCAATGGACGCCGCCGAGCCCGCCGACTGCGTGCCCGTGGCGGCCACCGACCCGCTGTATGTGCTCTACACCTCCGGCACGACCGGGAGGCCGAAGGGCGTGGTGCGCGACAACGGCGGGCACGCCGTCGCGCTGCGCTGGAGCATGACCAACATCTACGACATCGGCCCAGGGGACGTCTTCTTCACCGCGTCCGACGTCGGCTGGGTCGTCGGGCACTCCTACATCGTCTACGCGCCGCTGATCGCCGGGGCGACGACGGTGCTCTACGAGGGTAAGCCGGTCGGCACACCGGATGCCGGGCAGTTCTGGCGGGTGGTCTCCGAGCACGGCGCGAAGGCGATGTTCACCGCGCCGACCGCGTTCCGTGCGATCAAGAAAGCGGACCCGAAGGGGGAGTTCGCCGCACAGTACGACCTGTCCGGATTGAAGGTCCTCTTCCTCGCGGGCGAGCGGCTCGACCCGGACACTTACCAGTGGGCGTCGGACCTCCTCGAGATCCCGGTGATCGACCATTGGTGGCAGACCGAGACCGGCTGGCCGATCGTCGCCAACCACATGGGCCTCGAGCCGATGACGGTGAAGCCGGGCTCGCCGACCAAGCCTGTCCCGGGGTACGACGTGCAGGTACTGTCCCCTGAGGGGAAGCCCGTCCCGGCGGGTGAGGAGGGCGCGATCGTGATCAAGCTGCCGCTGCCGCCGGGGTGCCTGCCCACGGTCTGGGGTGACGACGAGCGGTTCGTCACGTCCTACTTGGACCGGTTCCCCGGGTATTACCACACCGGCGACGGCGGCCTCATCGACTCCGACGGCTACGTCTTCGTCATGGGCCGCACCGACGACGTCATCAACGTCGCGGGGCACCGCCTCTCCACGGGCAGCATGGAAGAGGTACTCGGCGCACACCAGGACGTCGCGGAGTGCGCGGTGATCGGCGTCGCGGACCCGATGAAGGGTCAGGTTCCCCGCGGCTTCGTCGTGCTGAAGTCGGGTGTCGAACGCGACGAGGACGCACTACGCGCCGAGCTGATCGCGATGGTGCGGGACCAGGTGGGCGCGGTGGCGTCGTTCAGGGACGTCGCAGTCGTCGCAGCGTTACCCAAGACACGTTCAGGCAAGATCCTGCGCAAGACGATGCGGGGGATCGCCGACGGCAAGGACGAGGCTGTGCCCTCGACGATCGACGACGCGTCGGTGATCGACACGCTCCGGTCGGTGCTCCGACCGTCCGGCTGAGGAGGGTGAGCCGTGGTCTACCGGATCCGTGCCGCCGACCGCACCGCCTTCAAGCGGTGCCGCCGGGCGTGGGACCTCGGGTCGCGGAACCGGCGGAACCACGAGCCCGTCGACGACCCGGGGGCCGACCTCGACCGGGGCCTGCATGACGCGCTGGCCGTCTACTACTTTCCCGGTATGTGGGAGTGGAACCGCGCCATCGTGCAGCCGCTGGTCCACCAGGCCCTCGACCGGTCACTGGCCGCCCAGCCCGGCGCGGACGAGCAGCTGAGGACCCGCGGGCACGCGCTGCTCGACGCCTACGCCGCATGGGCGCCCGCCCTGGACCGCTTCACGCCGGTTATGATCAACAGTGACGTCGAGGTGAGTATCCCCGATCCGGAGACACCCGATCGCGACCTCGCGACGACGGAGGGCGACGCGATCCGCTACACGGACCGGGTCGACCTGCTCGTGATCGACGACGACGACATCTACTGGTCCGTACAGCACCGGCTCGTCACCGACGACTGGGCCGAGCAGGACGACCTCTTGCTCGACGAGCGGACCGCCGCGTGGTGCTGGGCGTGGCCGCTGCACTACCTCGGCATGCGGTTGGCAGGAACGATCTTCAACGAGATCTGGATCGACGCGGACGCCGACGCGGAACTGCCCGGCCCTCTCGCCGCCCACCGGGCCGGACATCGCCGGATGTACGCGCGGGCAGGCGAGCTGCCCCGGGAGCGGGTGCGGATGGAGGGCACGGACGTGTTCCGGCGCACTCGGATCGTGCGCAGCGACGCCGAGCTCGGCGCGGTGGGGCGCGACATGGCCGCCGAAGCACGGGCGGCGACTGACCCCGCCGTGGGTGTGTACCCGAGCCCCGCGCCGGAGGTCTGCGGCAGCTGCGCGTACCGCCCGCCGTGCCTCGTCATGGCCGAGGGCGCGGATCCGGCGCGGGTGCTCGCCGCGGACTACCGGCAACGCGAGCCGGAGGGCATCGAGGAGGGCAGGCTCGGGGGGGCCACCTGGTCGATGAACCGCGGCGCCGCACCGCCGGACTGGGCCCGCCGCAACCCGCACACCTGATCAGTAGGGCCGCTTCGGCATGATGATCCACAGGGCGAGGTAGACCAGCACCTGGGGGCCCGGCAGCAGGCACGACAGGACGAACAGCAGCCGGACCCCACCCGCGCTCCAGCCGAAGCGGTCCGCCAGTCCTGCGCACACCCCGGCGATCATCTTGCCCTGCCGGGGACGGGTCAGCGTCGAGCTCACGGTCGTGCCTCCTCGCGGCGGCCAGGGTGGCCACCTCCCCACCCAGTGTCCGCGCGGCCCGCACCGGCCGCATCAGGGTCGAACCCTGAACCTCGTGAGTGGCGATGCGAGTTCTGGCTCACAATGTCACTCACAGGGTGGGGGGCGAGCTTCGAACGGGATCGAAAGCACGACCGTGGTGTGGGTCGCCACGCCTGCCGACTCGCGGATCTGCCGCAGCAGGTCCTCCAGCGCGACCGGCGACGCCACCCGCACCACCAGCAGGTAGGACGCCTCCCCCGCCACCGAGTAACAGGATTCGATCTCGGGCAGGTGTGCGATCCGCCGCGGGTAGTCGTCCGGGGCCGACGGGTCGAACGGCGTGAGCGACACGAACGCCGTCAGGGGCAGGCCGAGCTGCGCCCGGTCGAGCCGCGCCGTGTAGCCCTGCAGCACCCCGCGCTGCTCCAGGCGCCGCACCCGCTGGTGCACCGTCGACACCGACAACCCCACCCGCTCGGCGAGGTCGGTGAAGCTGCACCGTCCGTCCTTCGCCAGCACGGCCACGATCGCCGCGTCCGTCGGCTCCAGTGGGGTGGCCCCTGTCGGTGGTGTCCCCGTCGGTGGTGTCATAACGCGGCGAGCTCGCGGGGGCGGTGGTTGAGCCTTGCCACCCCGTCCGGCGTCACGACCACGATGTCCTCGATCCGCGCGCCCCACCGGCCCGGGAGGTAGATGCCGGGCTCGACGGAGAACGCCATCCCGGGCTCCAGTGTCAGCGCGTTGCCGCTCACCACGTAGGGCTCCTCGTGCACCTCCAGTCCGATCCCGTGGCCCGTGCGGTGGATGAAGTGCTCGCCGAACCCGGCTGCGGTGATCGGGCCGCGCGCTGCGGCGTCCACGTGCTCCGCGGTGACCCCGGGCCGCACCGCGGCGACCGCGGCGTCCTGCGCGGCCTGCAGCACCGCGTAGGTGTCCGCGACGTCGGTTTCGGCGGGCTCGCCGAGGCAGTAGGTGCGAGTGCAGTCGGAGTAGTACCCGTCCGGGGTGGGCCCCCCGATGTCGACGACCACGACGTCCCCCGGCTGCACAACGCGCTCCGACACGTCGTGGTGTGGGCTCGCGCCGTGCGGGCCGGAGCCCACGATGACGAACGCGGCCTCGGTGTGCCCCTCCGCGACGATGGCGGCGGTGATGTCCGCGCCGACCTCGGCCTCGGTGCGCCCCGGCCGGAGCCACTCCTCCATCCGCGCGTGGACGCGGTCGATCGCCTCGCCCGCGGTGGTGAGGGCCGCGACCTCGGCGTCGTCCTTGCGCATCCGCAGCTCCCGCAGCACCTGGGAGGCCAGTACCTGCTCCGTGGCGGGCAGCGCGTCGCGCAGCCGCAGGACGTGCCGGGCGGGCATCGCGTCGCCCACCGCAGCGCGGCCCGACACCGGTCCCGACCGGCGCAGCAGGTCCGCGACGAGCGCGTACGGGTCGTCGGCGTCGGTCCAGTCCAGGATGTCGAGCCCGAGATCGGCCACCGCCGAGCCGTCCAGTCCCGGCCGTTCCAGGCGCGGGACGACGAGGATCGGGTCGCCGTCGGTGGGCAGGACCAGGCACGTCAGTCGCTCGTGCGACCCGCTGCTGACGCCCAGCAGGTAGCGCAGGTCGGGGCTGGGCGTCAGCAGCAGGGCGTCGACGCCTGCGGCGCCTGCCGCGATGGCCGCGCGAGCGAGCCGGTCACGCAGGACGCTGAGAGGTGCGGACATGCTGGGAGCTTACGGCCGTAGGCTGTCGCGGTGCCCCGACCCCTGGTGCTGCTCGACGCGGCCAGTCTGTACTTCCGCGCCTACTTCGGCGTGCCCGAGACGGTGACCGCGCCCGACGGCACCCCGGTCAACGCCGTGCGCGGCTTCACCGACCAGATCGCGTTCCTCGTCGAGCGGCTGCGGCCCGGGCGCCTTGTCGCGTGCCTCGACCTCGACTGGCGCCCGGCGTTCCGCGTCGCCGCCATCCCGTCGTACAAGGCGCACCGAGTGGCGCAGGAGGCCCCCGAGGGCGTCCCCGACGTCGAGGTGGTGCCCGACACGCTGGCCCCGCAAGTGCCGGTGATCCTCGACGTGCTCGCCGCGTTCGGCATCGCCACCGCGGGCGCCGAGGGCTATGAGGCTGACGACGTCATCGGCACCCTCGTCACCACCGAGCGCCGTGACCCGGTCGAGGTGGTCAGCGGTGACCGGGACCTGTTCCAGCTCGTGCGTGACGAGCCGACCCCCGTGCGGGTGTTCTACGTCGGCAGGGGGCTCGCGAAGGCCGACTTCCTCGGCCCGACCGAGCTCGCCGCCCGCTACGGGCTGCCGATCTCCGACCCCGGCGGGGCGTACGCCGCCCTCGCCGCGCTGCGCGGCGACCCGTCCGACGGCCTGCCCGGCGTCCCCGGCGTCGGCGAGAAAACCGCGGCGACGCTGGTCGGGCGTTTCGGGACGGTCGAGGGCGTACTCGCCGCGCTCGACCAGCCCGGCTCCGCGATCGTCCCCGGCGTCCGTGGCAAGCTCACCGCGGCACGGGCCTACCTGGAGGTCGCCCCCATGGTCGTCCGGGTGGCCTCCGACGCGCCGGTGCACCTCGACCGCGACGATGTGCTGCCCAGCGTCCCCGCCGACCCTGCTGCCCTGGCCACGCTGCAGCAACGGTGGGGCCTCAGCGGTCCCGTCGACCGCCTCGTGACGGCGCTCGCGGCTCAGAAGTAGGTGCCGCACCGCGGCGCGCACGGGGCACGCCTGCCATCGACAGCACAGCCCCGCCGGGCGCCGCCATCGCCATGGCGAACGACAGCGCGGTCCCGACCAGGTCGTCGCCCCTCGAACGCACCGAGGATACGGCCAGGCTCATACCTGGTGCAGCGTGCCGCGGAACAGCGTGTGGGCAGCACGGAAGTCGGATTTCGGAGAGCATCCGGACGTCGATCACGACGCCCATCCTGGATGACGGCGGTCCCACGCGTCAGGTCGGGTTCGCGACCTCGTATTCGCCGTCCTCGGTCCGGATGGTGATGGCGACCTCACGCGATTCCCCGTCGACGGTCGCCTGACAGGAGAACGTGGCACCGGTCTCGACCTGCACGCCGGGTGGACAGGAGACATCCCCGACAGCGTATCCCTGATCGGTGAGCACCCGCTCCACACCGCCGGCCACCGCGGCCTCGTCGAAGACAGTGGTGCGGAAGAACCCAGGCGTGACGAAGCCGAGGACGCCGATCACGGCCACGACGAGCAGCACCCCGATGCTGGTGAAGACCCACGGCAGTGTCGACTTCTTCGGCGGTGGTTCCTCGCCGAACCCGGCGTCACCGGGGAAAGCGTCCGTCGGCGTTTCGTACCCCGCAGGCGGCGGTGGGCCATAGCCGGGCGGTGGGCCGTAGCCGGGCGGTGGGCCGTAGCCGGGCGGTGGGCCGTAGCCGGGCGGTGGGC
>Ga0136614_10003311_pt1 | contig 10271 bp, 8 predicted proteins | sample AntDrymUQ2792106_2_FD_106643 | JGI IMG/M metagenome (GOLD analysis project Ga0136614, IMG submission 106643) | Polar desert sand microbial communities from Dry Valleys, Antarctica - metaG UQ279 (21.06) | ecosystem: Environmental > Terrestrial > Soil > Desert | place: Antarctica: Dry Valley... | reverse complement strand
GTTTTCTTTCAATGTCCTGTCGCCCGTCGAATGGATCGATCACCTCGTCCGTTAGCGGGTCTTGCATGATCGCGTTGATCGTAAAATCGCGGCGGCGAGCGGCTTCTTCAAAGGTCATCAGCGGGTCGCCTTCGACGACGAAGGCGCGATGCCCGCGCCCCTGTTTTTGTTCGCGGCGCGGGAGGCTTACGTCTAAGTCAGCGCCGAGTTTGTAAACCGTGAACGCTTCACCGACGGCGTTGACGCTGCCAAACTCTGCGAGCAATTCACGCAGGCGCGTGGGTTCAATCCCGTACACTTCAACGTCCCAATCCTTCGGCTCGGCGTTCATCAGAAAATCGCGCACGCAGCCGCCGACGAGCAGCGCGCGCCCGCCTGCGCTACGGACGCTCCCGGCAAGCTTCATGATCTTTTGCGGCACACGCGAAGGCATGGGTAAGACGGGTGTTTTAATCGAAGCGAAGTTGGCTAACGCTGCGGCTCTGCTGATGTCTGATCCGGCTGTTCAGTTCCTTGATCGAGATCGTCATCTTCCTCGTACTCGTCATCATCATACTCATCGCCGACAACGATCTGCACGCCGCGCGTCGATGGCAAACAGCCGATGACTTGCGCGCGCTCGATCCGCGTGCGATCCGCGCCCGCGTGCCAGAGCTTAACCCAGAATGTGCGCGTCTCGCCGTGAATCGCAAAAGTCGAACCGTCGGGCATCACGAGTACAGGTTCGGCGACACCTCCGGCGCGCAACGCCGCGAGCAGTTCAGGTATGAACGGCTTGTAGCTGTCGAACTGCACGATCAAAGATTTCTCTTCAACTTCGGCGGGCGGTAATTCCACCGGATCGTTTGATTCGAGCAACAGCCGCGTCTCGGTCGAGTGCTCTCGCTTTTTTAGAATCGCCATAAAACAAATTCAGCCGTCAATAATTAACCTGAACCAAAACCGCTTTATTTGGTTAACAATTCACGCCTAACCTTTTCTGCAAACTCTCTTTGAGTTCGGCAACTTTCACGCGCTCCTGCTCCCATGTGTCGCGGTCGCGCACAGTAACGGCTTCGTCTTCCAAAGATTGATGATCAACGGTGACGCAGAACGGTGTGCCGATCTCGTCTTGCCGCGCGTAGAGTTTGCCGATGCCGCCCGTGTCATCGTAGACGGCGCGCATCGCGGGTTGAAGTTGACGCTTAATCCCTTTCGCCATCTCGACGATCTCAGGTTTGTTTTTCGCAAGCGGCAGCACCGCGACTTTGATCGGCGCAAGCTCAGGATAGAGTTTTAAGATCACGCGCTTCTCGCCTTTGTCGTTCGTCTTTTCAGTGTAAGCGTCCATCAAGACGGCGAGCACGGAGCGGTTGACTCCGGCAGCAGGTTCGATCACGTAAGGGTAGAAACGCTCTTTCGTCCCTTCATCGAAGTAAGATAAATCTTCGGTCGAATCCGGGTTGAGGCGTTTGCCTTCTTCGTTCACAAGATTCTTTGAATGGGCGCGTAAGTCGAAGTCGGTGCGGTTGGCGATACCCATTAATTCGTCCCACTGTCTTTCTTCATCTTCGCGTTCGGGGAAGAAGCGATAATGAATGTCAACGGTGCGCTTCGCGTAGTGCGCGAGCTCCTCTTTCGGCTGTTCGTAGAGACGCAAGTTGTCGGGATTGATACCGAGTCCGGTGTACCAATCGAAGCACCACTTGATCCATTCGTCGTGCGCCGCTTCATCCGCGCCCGGTCGCACGAAGTATTCCATCTCCATCTGCTCAAACTCTCTTGTGCGGAAGATGAAATTGCCGGGCGTCACTTCGTTGCGAAAGCTCTTGCCGATCTGCGCGATGCCGAAAGGAAGTTTGCGCCGCATCGCTTGTTGCACGAGCAAGTAGTTAACGAAAATGCCTTGCGCGGTTTCGGGGCGAAGATAAGCGAGCGCCGTTGGATCGTCCGCGTCAGCAACCGCACCAATGGTCGTGCGAAACATCAAATTGAATTCGCGTGGCTCAGTCCAATTTGATTTGCCACAGTTCGGGCATTTGATTTTATTCTCGATAAAAGGATTCCAGTTTCTCTTTGCTTTGCCACCAAGGACGATTGTATCTACATAAACAACTGTAGTGTTTGTCTCTTTAAGAACCTCTTGGCGGTATTCCTCCATCAGTTTATCAGCACGAAAACGACTTTTACATTCGCGGCAATCAACAAGCGGATCGCTAAACGTCTCTTCGTGACCGGAGTATTTCCACACAAGGCGGTTTAAGATGATCGAGGAATCAAGCCCCTCCATGTCGTCGCGCTCGTAAACCATTCTGCGCCACCAAGATTTCTTGATGTTGTTTGATATTTCAACTCCGAGCGGGCCGTAATCCCACGCGCTGCCCAAGCCGCCGTAAATCTCCGACGATGGGAAGACGAAGCCGCGCCGCTTAGCGAGCGAGACGATTGTTTCGATGTTCGGTGCTGCCACTTAAGAATCCTTTTGGCGAGTAATCTTTGAAGCGCAACATGGTAACAGCCGCGCCCGCGAAAAGAAAAGAGGAGCGCGCCCGTGATAAGACACGCTCCTCTTTCGTCAAACTTGAATCAACTGTAGCGCTACCTGTTGCCGCTACCGCCGCCACCGACATTGACGTTGATGTTCGTTCCGCCGCCGCGCCCGCCGAACATTCCGCTGCGGAACGCCAGAAACCCAAGTATCAACACGATCACGAAGATCACGACAATCGCTACGATCCCCGTGTTTCCTCCGCCTCCTCCGCCATCGCCATCAGCCATAAGTTTTTTCAGCCTCCTTCAAAAGTTTTATTGGAGAGAACCTAGAACATTTGCGAACCACCGTAAGGGTTGTTATCACACAGGCCTTCAACCGTCAATAAAAATAGTAAACGGTAAAAAGCGGCAGGGTAAGAGTTGGTTCTTACCCTGCCGCTCATCGCTTTAGTTAATAGGCTTTAATGTCGCTTGCTCTTTAGCGGCGGCGCGAACGCGGGCGCGCTCCATCGCGGCCGGGTCGCACATCGCTTGGGGCGACGGTCGGCGTCGGCTGTGGCGCTTGCGCTCCCTGCGGCACAAGCCACAACTCGTAGGTGTTGCGCTCGCGATAGCCTCCGTTGACGACGACGAGACGGCTCGCGTCAACGCCGCGCACCGAGGCGAGGTAATTGCGCGCCCGATTGCCTAAGAACTCGGCGCTCCCGGCGCGGCTCGTGCGACCGCCGTAGACGAGAATGTAGCCGCGCGCGCCGGGATTATTCTGAAGCTCAATCGCCAAGTTGTCGAGGCGCGCTTTATCGTCGTCGAAAGAGATTGACGGAAACTCGTCGAACTTGCGCGGCGGAACAACGGCGGGCGGCGGCGGAATGACAGCCGTCGAAGCTTGCGCCGATTGGCGACAATTGCGGTCGCCCGATCCGTCGTCAACCGTCAGTACGGCCGTCACGCGCTGCTGCCGACCCAAGCCGGTCGAATCAACCGTGATGGTCGGCGTGCCTTGGCCGCTCATGATGCGCGCCGAGTCGGGGCTGACCGTCCACGTATAATTTAGTCCGGCCGTGCCGTTGTAGCTCGCGTTCGAGCTGAACGTAACCACGTCGCCATCGTTAACGGACGCGGGCGCGGAGACTTGCACGGTGTACGGGCAGGGCGAGCGTTCAATCGTTATCGTGCGCGGTTTGAAATTGAGCGCGATGCAATTCTTTTTTCCGGCGACGATGTTGAAATCGCGCACCCAGCGCACGCCGTTCGGAAATTGAATCTCGACGTTATGTGTGCCGGGCGCGAGGTCAATGTAGCGCACGGTGGCGGTTGTTTCGCCGGAGGGTTTACCGTCAATCAGAACGGGATAGCCAGCCGGATTTGTAGATAACTCGATGCGGCCGTACTCGGCCGTGCCCTTGCGTCGCTTTTCATTGCGGCGCGCGGTGGTTTGTTGCTGCTGCGCTTCTCGCCCGCCGCCGCTCGGCGTCTGCGCGCTTGAAGTTTGCGCCGAAAAAAGGGCGAACATTGCCACGAGGGCGAGACACAGGAAGCTACGTGCGGATGAGCGTGCCGGAGAAGCGGGTGTGTATTGTGTGTTCATCATTATTCGCCCTCCTTGCCCGCTTCGGTCGCGGCCTTTAGATTCTCAGCGAAACGGTTGGCGCGGCGGCGGCGCGCACTGGCGCCCATCGCAAGCATTCCTGAACCGAAGAGAAGCAGTGTCGCCGGTTCCGGGATCGGAGTGCCGGGAGGCGGAGGAGGCGTAGGGGTTGTCGGAACGGTCGGTGTCGGGGTCGTCGGAACGGTCGGGGTCGGGGTGATAGAGGGAACGTTAATCGGCGGATTGCCTTCGCCGGAATTACTCGAATTAAGGAAAAGAAGCGGAACGGCGGCTAATCCCAAAAGCGGCCACAGCGGAAGCCCGAAGCCGCCGCCGGGCAAAACGATCTCGCCGCAATCGCAAATCGTTCCCGTCACGTCGCCCAGTTCAATGGTATCAACATTCTGGTTTGAACCACCTTGCGGGGCGTTTGTCGAATCCTTTTGAGTTGAGCTTTTGGCGTCGAACGGACGGACGCCGGAAACAATTGTGGAATCGGACTGCTGCGAGATCGCACGAAGTTGAAGTTGCGCAGTTTGGCGAGCATTTTCGTTGTTGCTAATCGCCTGCACAACATCAAGGAGCCGTATGGGCCCGGCCTGCGCCGGAACGGCGATAATAAGTACGATGCCGAGCATCATAGCAATGGGGCGGAAAGCTTGATGCATACGAGGTATTCCTCCAATTCTTGAACCCGAAGCTCTTTTGAAGAAGAGCGATTTCTGAATTTACGTCTCCATTCTCAGAAAAATTAGAAACGCTTGCTAAATCTTTATCAAATAACTCGAACGCCACAGTTTGCGTTCGTCTTTATTAACAATCGCAGCCAGAAACACGAAAAACAAATGATCGTTACACGAAAGTCCGGCACGAATTCCCGCGAACGCTCACGAGCGCCTGAAACTTAAGATAGCGCGCTCCTTTATCGTCGCTGACTTGAAATTATCAATAAAGATAATTTGTGGGCAGCTTTGCCTTAATGAAAACAAACGTGAAATGAAGCATTTATTCCAATTTTTTACAGTTAAACGACCGCGCGGCTTCGATGTCAAGAAAAAAGGCTTGCCCGCTTGAGCAAACCTCTTTCCATTCAGTAATTTAGATGAGCAGCTTAGAAGTTTATGCTTCTTCGGTTCCGGCCGCTTCAGTCTTCTGTTTCTCTTCGCGCAGAATAGCCCTCCGCGAGAGTTTAATCTTGTTGCCTTCCTTGCCGATGCACTTAACCATCACCTGCTGCCCCTCTTTCACCTCATCGCGCACGTCGCGCACGCGGTGTTCGGCGATTTCGGAGATGTGCAGAAGTCCGTCTGTGCCCGGAAAAATCTCGACGAAGGCGCCGAAATCAACGATACGCGACACGGTTCCGAGATATGTTTGACCGATCTCAGCCTCGGCCGTTAAACCCATGATGCGGTCAATGGCCGCCTTCGCCGCTTCGCCGCTGGCGGTTGCGATCGACACGGTTCCGTCGTCCTCAACGTCAATCTTCGCGCCCGTCTCCTCGACAATGGAGCGAATCATTTTGCCGCCGGGACCGATCACGTCGCGGATTTTATCCGGGTTAATTTTGATTTGGATGATGCGCGGCGCATACGCCGAAATCTCTTCGCGCGCCTCGGCGATTGACCCTTCCATCGCCGACAGAATGTGAAGGCGACCTTTGCGCGCTTGCTCCAAGGCTTCGGTCATGATCTGCGAGTTTATTCCTGCGATCTTAATATCCATCTGTAGGGCGGTGATGCCTTGCGCAGTCCCGGCAACCTTAAAATCCATGTCGCCGTAATGGTCTTCCGCGCCCGCGATGTCCGAGAGGATCGCGTAACGGTTGCCCTCCATCACCAATCCCATCGCCACGCCCGCGACCGCCGACTTGATGGGCACGCCTGCATCCATCAACGACAAGCTTCCGCCGCAGACGCTCGCCATCGAACTCGATCCGTTCGATTCCGTGATGTCCGAGACGATGCGCATCGCGTAGGGAAACTGTGACTCGTCAGGCATCACGGCTTCGAGAGCGCGGCGGGCTAAGGCGCCGTGTCCGATCTCGCGGCGTCCGGGAGAGCCGAAGCGCCCTGTCTCGCCGACGGAGTAGGGCGGGAAGTTGTAGTGCAGAAGAAACCGGCGTTTGATTTCGCCGTTTTCGAGATCGTCCATAAACTGCTCGTCGTCTTTCGTGCCGAGCGTCGTGGTGACAATCGCTTGCGTTTCGCCGCGCGTAAACAAGGCCGAGCCGTGAACGCGCGGAAGCCATCCGACTTCGGATGTAATGGGGCGAATCTCGGAGAAACGGCGTCCGTCCGGGCGGCGGCGATTCGAGAGTATGTCGTCGCGGAAAACCTTTTCCTTGAGCGTGTCGAAAATCTTTTTCGCCATCATGCGCTGCTCGCGCTCGTCTTCCGGGTAAGCTTCGACGATCTCTTTTTTAAGTCCGTCAACGCCGGAATAAGAAGCGAGTTTGCCTTGCCCAGAAGTGTCCAACGCGGCGCGGAGTCGCTCCGTGTAGTTGCGCTCGATCTCGCCCATCATCTCTTCGTTCAGTTGCGGGGCGACCACTTCGCGCTTCTTGATGTCGAGGGCTTTGTAGAGTTCCCTCTGCCAGCGGCAGAGGCGATTGATCTCTTTGTGCGCAAGCATGAGGGCTTCGACCATGATCTCTTCGGAAACTTCCTGCGCTCCGGCTTCGACCATCACGATGGCTTCCTCCGTGCCCGCCACGATCAGGTTCAGACGCGATTCTCTGACTTCATCATAAGTCGGGTTGATGATGTAGCGCCCCTCGATGAGGCCGACGCGCACGGCCGCAATCGGATTCGGAAACGGAATGTCGGAAAGGTAAAGCGCGCACGATGTCCCTGTGATGGCGATCACGTCGGGGTCGTTTTCCGCATCGGCCGAGATAACGCTTGCGACGACTTGCGTTTCGTTTCGATAACCTTCGGTGAAGAGCGGGCGGCAGGGGCGATCAATTAGGCGGCAAGTTAAAATCTCTTTTTCGTTCGGGCGACCTTCGCGCCGGAAGTAGTTGCCGGGAATGCGCCCGGCCGCGTACTGGTGTTCGCGGTATTCGACCGTGAGCGGGAAAAAATCTATTCCTTCGCGGGGGCTTTGCGCGCCGACGGCGGCGACTAGGAGCACCGTGTCGCCATAGGAGATGACTACGGAGCCATCGGCTTGCTTGGCGATGCGCCCCGTCTCAACCGTGAGGTCGCGCTCGCCGACTTTAATTGTCTCTTTCAGAACCTTGTTTACTGGCATCATTTTCTCCTCAACCGGGAAAAGTCAATCGGCGCGTTTTTTCATGCGGCGTCTCTTTCGCCCGCGCCGCGCACGTCCCTAACCCAGCTTCTAATTTTAATTTCAACTCGCGGCGCGCTACGTGAGGCGCGCCTCTAAAACGATTCGTTTTCGAGAGCGCCCGCTCAAAGGAAAAGCGGCGCGAACCTTCATGCGTGAAGACTCGCACCGCTTTCCATTTCGAGCGTGTTGCGACGAATGTTTCTTTGGAGTTCGTCGGCGGCAGTTTGCGCCGTCACGTTCGGCACTGTCACCAATTTTTTGTAGAACACCTAAAGAGAAAAAACCTTTAACGAGCGTTTCACCGCTCTCCAATATTCGGCGGACGGACGAAACGCGCGCCTTGCATCGCTTACCGACGCAGGCCGAGCCGAGCGATCAGATCGTGGTAGCTTTCAATATCACGTCGTTTGAGATACTCCAGCAGACTGCGGCGCTGCGAAACCATTTTGAGCAGTCCGCGCCGCGAGTGGTTGTCCTTCTTATGAGTTTTGAAATGCTCGGTGAGTTCGTTGATGCGTCGCGTCAAGAGCGCGACTTGCACTTGCGGCGACCCTGTGTCTCCGTCGTGCGTGCGGTATTCGCCGACAACTGTTTCCTTAACTTCTTTAGCTAACGTCACTACTTTTAATGGTTCTCCCACACCGCAGTAAAACCGCTATTTAACGGCAACCGCTAGATTTACAAAAACGAGAAGAATTTAACACGCCCGCTCGCGCCCTGTCTAGCCGCCGCCGAAAGCAGTGCAATCGGTTTGTCACTACTTATACCGAAAAAGGCGGAACAAGCGCGACTCATTTGAAACTTTCTGCCGTCAAACTGCGCGTTAAATAACTTGGGGCGGTTTCGGGCGGATGCGCCGCTTTCTGGAATCTATGCGTGCAAACGGCGGCGGCGTCTGTTATCATTCGGTGTTGTACATAGATTCACAATGTGGGCGAGGAGGCGAACATGAGCAGCGAGCAAAGGCGCGTTGTAATTATCGGCGGTGGGTTCGGCGGGGTTTTTACGGCGCTTGATCTGGCAAACTCTTGCAGTGTAACGCTCGTCAGCCTCGAAGATCATTTTCTCTTTACGCCGATGCTTTATGAATACGTGAGCGGCGAAGTTGAAGCGTGGCACATCGCGCCGCGCTACAAAGAGTTGTTGAACGATTCGGTGCGCTTCATTCGCGGTCAAATCACGGAAGTGAACTTCGACACACGCGAAGTCGCAATCGAAGGGCGCGACCGCCGCCTCATCTACGACGCGCTCGTGCTCGCCTGCGGCAGCGTCACCAATTACTGGGGCGTTGAAGGAGCCGAAGAACACGCGCTGCCCTTCCGCACGCTTGCGCACGCCGATGATTTGCGCGCGCGCATGATTCGTGCGCTCGACCGCGTGCCGCCGGACGCCGCGCCGCAGGATGTGCGCGATACGGTGACGTTCGCCATTGTCGGCGGCGGGGCGAGCGGCGTGGAACTCACCACCAAGATGTCTGATCTGCTCCGCGAAGCTTTCCGCAGGCGCGGCCTTCAAGGCGAAGCGCGCGTGATGCTGTTGGAGATGGGCGACCGCATCGTGCCGGGCATGGAAAGCGACTTGCGCAAGCACGTCACGGACGCGCTCGCAAACGCGCACGTCGAGGTTCACACCGGAGCGCGCGTGCTGCAGGTCACGCCGGACGGATTCAGTTTCGAGCAGAATGGCAAAAAAAGCGATGTGCGTGCGGCGGGCGTCGTCTGGACGGCGGGCGTGCGCGTCAGCCCGCTCATTGAGAATTTGGCAATCGAAAAGGACGAACGCGGGCGCGTGCTCGTCGAAGACACTTTGCAGGTGCGCGGGCATGAGGAAGTGTTTGCCATCGGCGACATCGCCCTTTACACAAAACTCGCCAGCCCGAATCTTTCCGGCACCGCGCAACTTGCCAACCAAGAAGCTGGCTTACTCGCCGACAATATTCGCCACTTCTTCAATCATCGTCCGCTCGGAACAAAAACCTTTCACGAACTCGGCGAAGCTTTGAGCCTCGGCACGGAGAACGCGGCCGTTTTAACGGCCGGACAAGTCGTCGAAGGTGCGCTCGCGCGTCAAGCCCGCTTCGCGCTCTACACCGCGCGCCTTCCAACGTGGCAGCACCGCCTCCGCGTCGGCTCAAGCTGGTTCTTCGAGGGCACAAGCCCGCGCCCGCTCGGATTGTAGCGCTGACGAGAAAGATGACAAGCGAGAACGGCACGTCGTATCTCGATAGCAAAGTAAGTCGCATCTCAACCACGTGATGATTGAATTGCGATCTTTTCGGCTTCATCAATGCGGCACGACTCCGGCGCGCGCATCAAGCGGCCACCTGACGAGTTTCTCATCTTCCGGTGCACCCCACACAACGCGGAGTTCTCCAGCAAGACTCTCAACCGGATCGAAGCCGTGCGCTTCGGCGAACCGCTTCGTCGCCGACCAAGTGCGCAAGTAGCCCAGCAACTCCGCCAGCGACCATCGCATCTCCATAGCGAACGGCGGCGTCTCAATCTCCGCGAAAGGGAAATCAACGGCGCGATAGTGGTCTTCGATCAAACTGCGCTCCGCAGGCCAGTAAGCCCCGACCGTATCAGTGTAGTAGCGATTAACAATCGCATCTATTTCGGGCGACACCTCTAACAAGTTGTACATCCAGACGGCAAGCACGCCCGCTGGCTTCAACACGCGCTTGACCTCTCCGTAAAAGCTGTCGAGATCAAACCAGTGCAGGGCTTGCGCAACCGTGACGAGATCGATTGTGTGCGAATCAATGCCGCTTCCTTCAGCCGTCGCCACTTTGTAAATTATATTTTCGCGCTTGACGGCGTTTTCAATTTGCGACTTGCTCGCGTCCGTAGCGATCACACGATCAAAGTAAGGAGACAATCCTTCAGCCGCCTGCCCGTTCCCCGTCGCGCAATCC
>Ga0136614_10003310_pt1 | contig 10272 bp, 13 predicted proteins | sample AntDrymUQ2792106_2_FD_106643 | JGI IMG/M metagenome (GOLD analysis project Ga0136614, IMG submission 106643) | Polar desert sand microbial communities from Dry Valleys, Antarctica - metaG UQ279 (21.06) | ecosystem: Environmental > Terrestrial > Soil > Desert | place: Antarctica: Dry Valley... | reverse complement strand
CGGTCGGCCCCTACGTTTTCGATCTCGGATTGACTCACTGGCTCGGTCGCGAGCGCGCGCGAGGGGGGCATCCGGCGGAACTGCTCGGCGCGGCGGTACCGGTGGCCTTCGCGGTCTCCTTGATCAGCGTTGTCGGCGCACTCCCGATCTCCGATGCGATTGGGGCCGGAAGACCAGTCGTCGTCACGTTCCTCCAGATCGGTTTGTTCTCAATGCCCGTGAGCGTGGTCCTGTTCACGCTGGCCGGCCTCGCCGTCGGCGAGTCGCGGTGGAATCTCCTTGCCGCCGGGAGGCTGACAGCGAGCCATGTCGGACGTCGCACCCGTCGCGCTGGCCGCCGCCAGGGAGCCGACCGTGGGGTCGGCCGCAGCTGCCTATCTTCTCAGCGGCCTGTTCGGCAGCTTGGTGCCGGTACAGACCATTCGAGGTGTTCGACGGCTGACGTTCAACCTACGGAGCTCCGCGGCCGCAACGAGATTTGGAGCGCGAGCATGGCTCGGTCAGGTCGGTGGAATCGCCAACGGCCGGCTCGACCAAATCCTCATGCCTGCTCTCGTGCCCTCACGCGAGCTCGGGCTCTATGTCGTTGCGGTCACGATCGCCTCGGTCGCCCAAGGCCTCATCCAAGGGGTCAGCACGGCGCTCTTCCCGCGAGTCGCAGCGGGCGACCCCGATCTCGCCGCACGCACGTGCCGTGTCACCGTGCTCCTCGTCTCTATAGCAGCCATCATCGTCGCCGTGCTGACGCCACCGATGATCCCGTTTGTCTTCGGGCAGGATTTCAGAGCAGCCGCGCCGATGATGCTGATCCTGCTCGTTGCAACGATACCTCTCGCCGCAACGATTGTTCTGTCATCTGCGCTGGTCGCTGTGAATGAGCCGGCCGCGACCATGCGTGCGGAGCTTGCCGGATTGGCGGTTACCATCCCCGCTCTGATCGTGTTCCTTCCCAGCTTCGGTGGGCTCGCGGCGGCCATTGTTAGCGTAGTCGCGTACTCTATCCGCTTCGCGATTCAGCTTGTAGCAGCACGGCGAGCGTTCTCCAGACCGGCGCGGAGCTTCCTCCTGCTCGAGGGCGCGGAAGTAGGCTGGCTGCTCAGTCAAGCTCGAAGGATTGCGTCGGGACACACGTAGAGCTGCGCAGCATGGAACATCTCCTCACCCAACCCTCCACCTCTGCTGGCTACGGACTTGTTGTTTACCGGGCGGCTGGACACATCGATGCGATCGACCAATATTCACGGCGGCTGGTCGCGGCGCTTAGAAACACCGGCGAGTGTGTGGGCTATGCTCCGAACGGCTTGTCCTACAGGCACGTGCGGGCTTCAGCGCCCGCGTGGCTCCTGCTGCAGTACAACCCGTTTAGCTACGGGAGATGGGGCTTCGCTCCAGGTCTGGTGTGGGATGTGCTGCGGCTCCGTCGCAGGAGAGCGCCGCATCTAGCCGTGCTTGTCCACGAGGCGTGGGTCGGGATGCGCGATTGGCGTTCGATCGTGATGGGTGCATACCAGCGCGCGCAGCTGATGTCGCTTGTACGTCTCGCGGACACGGTGATCGTCACGACGGAGAGTTTGGTGGGTGAAGTCGGTAACGGCGCAGTGCACATACCCGTCGCGTCGAACATCACACCGGTCCCGGTGAGTCGGCAAGCCGCGCGTCAATCGCTCGGCATTCGCAACGAGCTCGTCATTGGGTTGTTCGGCACGGCTCATCCGAGCCGCGATCACTCATACTCTGAGGCAGCGATCGACGGACTGGCAATACATCATGGCCCCAGCCGGCTTATCATCTTGAATCTCGGTGCTGGAGCGCCGGCACCTGCGGTTCCGGGCGGCGTCGCGGTCCGGACTCCAGGTGCACTTGATTCTCGCGAGCTGTCCGTGCATCTCCACGCGAGCGATCTTCTTCTCCTCCCGTTGAGGGACGGCCTCTCGACGAGGCGAACGACGATGATGGCGGGTCTGGCTCATGGCCTGCCAGTTCTGGGGCTGCGAAGCGCTCACACTGATCAGATCCTGGTCGAGCATCCCGAGGCGCTCGGGCTCGTCTCCGCTGGTGATCGTCGAGAGTTCGCCTCCGCAGCGATCGCCCTAACCGCTGACGCAAACCGTCTGCATGCGATGGGTGAGGCCGCGCGCCTCCTGTATGAGCGTGCGTTCGACTGGCCCATTGCTGCCGTCAGCGTCGCCTCGGCGATCTATGGCACGCGACGAAGCACAACGGCGGCATAGGTCGATATCCCCGGCCAGGGCCAACGTACGAGCCGACGTGGGACCGCGTCCGAAACCCGCTGGATCGACGGAAACCGCCGGTAGTAGGTGTGGCCGACCTGGACTAGGTAATCCTCCACCGGTGAAGCCGGCCGAAGCGAAGCGTTGATACTGACGGCGGGTGGGACCCTCACACCAACGGTAGTATGGGGCAAACTTGCCGAGCAAGCCATCCTGAGCACGCACCTCCGGCGTGAGGATGTCAAGCACTCTCCGACTCTCTCGCCCTCTCAGCAGGCGATTGGCCACGAATGGCAGCGCGGGGAGAGTTGGTAAGAAGTGAGCGGCGCGGCCGCCGGGATGCAATGCGTCTCGCACGTCGGCGTGGAAGGAGGCTGGATCAGCGACGTGCTCAGCCACGAACTGGCTGACGGCGAGGTCGAACCGCTCGCCTTCCAGTTCAAATGCGCCGCTACCGACATCGGCAGTGCGCGTGTCGTAGCCCGTCGGCGCCTCGGCCAGCTGATCGGCTGACGCGTCGACCACGAGGTAGCGCAGGCCCAGTCGCTCGATGTCATCCAAGGACAGGAGAGGGTTGGCGCCGCCCCCGATGTCGCAGATCGAGCGAGCACCATGCTCCTCTGCAATTTGACGCACCAGATCGGCGAACACGGCGTCCCGGTCGGCAATTAACACATATCTGGGGCGCGCTCTGCATCCCGGCCCTCGCAGTCTAACCAAGTTTAATAGCGGCGAGCCCGGGGGCGCCCCACGACTGGCGCCAACGGGCAGCCGCAGCGTTGGCGGTCGTCAAGACATCTCGTCAAGCACGGATCAGAGCTTCTGCGCAGCCACCCAGATGCTCATCTGCGGCGCAGTCGACAGCCGCGCGCCCAATAGTCGCGCTGCCTGCCACCCCAGGTCTCGGACTCCTCCGGCGTAGGGATCCGTGCCCTCATAGAACCGACGAAAGTTGCCCAATCCGGCGGCGGTGCAGTGACGCTTCAGTGACCGCACCCGCACACCCTTCTCGACCCAACCCATTTGCTTAGACACGCGTCGGGCGCCCGGTGAGAGATCGTGCAGCCACGACGGCTCGGCGAAGAGCACCCATCCGCCAGGACGAAGATGTGCCGCAACGCGCTCAACGACCTGGGCGGGCCGGAGACTGTGGTGCAGCGCATCGAACACGAGAGCGCCATCGAAGCTTCGATCGAGCGCCAGCGCGTCCATGTCTTGCACCAGGAACTCAGCGGATGAGCCATACCGCGCGGCGCGCTGCATTGCGACCTCGATGTGTGCCGGAGCGATGTCGACGCCCACGGACAGGTATCCCGACTCGGCGAGGAAAATCGTCGTCCATCCCCCGCCGGCGCCAACATCGAGAAGCGACGCGCCGCGCGCGACGCCCAGGCTATACAGCGCGAAGGAGATCGTCTGCCACTTGCCCCAGTAGTGAGAGCCCCACTCAGGCCCGAACGGCTTTGTCCATGCATGTGGAGCGTTCTTGCTCGCTTCTGCCGTCTCGATCTCGTGGACCTTATTGGGCTCCAAAACCGCCATCGAGGCAATATACGCTGCTGCTGGTTGGCGTGGTTCCCGACCTTTCCCACGTCAAGGATCCGCACAGGTCGGCCCGTCGAGGCTGTGATGGCGCGAGGGTCGTCCCAACACGATCCTGAACCATTGGTGGATGCGGCCCGGTGCGACGCTATCGTTGTGGTGGGGGAGAGTTCAACAAGTCCCACGAGCCATTGATCGGAGACAAGACTCGCTACACTCATCGGCGCCGAGCGGTAGCCGATGCCGCTACGCTGAGCGCGGGCGGCTGCCGCCTACTTCTCAGCGACTACCAGCACACGGTAGGAATACTTGGAGAGCCGGCCCCGCCCGATGCAGCGATCAAGAGCACCACAGATGGACGTGACACGCCGGAACCGGTAGCCGAAGACTTGGCGATCGAGCAGCTCGAAGATGTCGACGATCGGGAACTCGCTTCGCACAGCCGCGAAACTGCGCTCAAGAATGCGCCAGTCTTCGGCAACGAGCGGCCGTTCGTCTTTCGTGCCTATTCGCGGGACGCCGAAGCGGCCGGCGACATGGGCCCGGGCGAAATTGAGGACGGGGTTCGCGCCGGAGTTCTCGAGGAAGACCACGCGACCATCTGCTGCTAGGAGGCGAGCAAGCTCCGAGGCCGCCGAACGAAGATCGATGTGATGAAGGATCCAACGTCCGACGATAACGTCGAAGCTCGCCGACGGCAGGCCGGTGCGTTCTACCGGCGTTGCCACGAACGTCGCAGCGCGCCCGTTGGCGTACAGCTCGACGCGCCTACGAGCTACCTCCAGCATGCCCGGCGAGAGATCGAGTCCGGTCACCGTTGCGCCACGCGCCAACAGCGCTAGGGTCAAGTCGCCCTGACCGCACCCGAGGTCCAGCACTCGCGTGCCAGCAACCACACCCGCCGCTGCCAGCACGGCCTCGTCGTAGTGAATTGGCTCGGTGGCCGGAAGCTTCGACGGATCAAGCTGCGTCGCATGATCGTCGTGGAAGGACCGTTCACGCTCCCAGCGGCCCTTCAGATGGGCGAGGTCATCGTGGCTGGACATATCGAACTCGGTCATGAAGGGATCGTCGCTCTCGCAGTTCGTCGTTCCGGACCGTACAACGGGATCTCGACCGGGTCCCAAGCGAAAGGTCGATTAGCCCGCGGCAATATCCGCCCGCCGAGAACGCCTCGCCGACGTGCATCCTGAGGCTAACACGCCTACGCTCCGTGCTGTTCGATGGAGCCTTGGCACTCGAGTGTCCCGCCGCTCCCGCACGGGATATTGACGGAGGGCCCCCGCCGATAGACACCTTCAGTTCAGCCACGCGGCACACGCACTTCACTGGGTTCTGAACTTCCGCGGACAGAGAAGGGCGATCGGCGGCAGATACGTCTTCGACGCGCTCAGCCGGGTGACGCCTTCCGTGGCGGTCGAGACGGACGGACTGCGCCTCTACGTCAGTGCATCCGACCAAGACGTTTCGCGCGTGATCTTACTCGGGACCCGACCTGCTCGTCCCGGAGGGCTTCGATGAGCATGGATCAACTCGAGATACAACGCGTCGGATTCTGCTGTGACTGGTCGCGGGGGGTTCCGTTGCGCCTGCGAGCCGCGCGGATCCTGACGGCGGCACCAGAACGACGTTCGGCGCTCGCGCGTCGGCCGGCTGCCAGTCGGCGGTCAACCTCGCGATCCCTGCAGTGGGCGTGATCGCGTACGCCTCGTACCCGTGCGGCTCGAGGGCATCTCGCACGTCTGCGATCGATGACCCCTGTCGCGCGAGATGTTCGGGCTCGAGCTCGATGAGGAACAGGGGCGCGTCACGTGCGATCAGGCCGCCGGCGCCACGCAGCGCCTTAGCCTCGGCTCCCTCGATGTCGAGTTTGACGAGGGCGACTCGTCCGTCGAGATCCTCCGTGAGCGCATCCAGTGTCGTGACGACAACGTCGATCTGCCTGCCTTGAGTACTCTGGGGAGCGAACGACGCGAGGCCGGAACCGGCCTCGAAGACTGTGAAGCGGGCATTCCCCAGTCGGTCGGATAGCGCGACCTGGTGCAGCTCGAGGATGTCAAAACGGTTCTCGCCGGCATTCGCCTTTAGCAGCGCCATGGTTTCTGGACCGGGTTCGCAGGCAAGCACCCGTCCCGTCGTTCCGACGGCGACTGCGCCGATGAGAGAGAACAACCCGATGTTCGCACCGCCGTCGACGAAGACGTCGCCTGGTCGTAGCAACTTTGGCAGCAGCTTCGCCTCCGCAGAGCAGAAGCCATAGCGGTACAGACCCAATCCGAGCGGTGTGCGCAGGTCGGCACGAACGCGCGCCTCCCCGATCTCAACGACCGGCACGGACAGCGCGCGGCAGCGGCGGCGCAGCAGGCTCGCCGCGATCCTCCACGCGGCCGACACGGCCGGTCGCCCGCAGCGTTGCTCCCGATCCGGAAATCGACCAGCGATGTTTAGCCGTCCGGGCTGGGTCACGCCGATCAGCCTGGCGGATCCGCGATTGCCGCGCCGGCCGCGCCGGCCGCACCGCACCCCGCACGCGGTAGCAGCAGGAGGTTCTCGTATCCCGCCGCGAACGGGGATTCGAGCCGCCGCAACCCGACCAGGTCCTTTGGCCGCCAGTTCGCCGAGCGCTGTTCCTCAAGCTCGAAGACGTCGTTGCCCAGCGCCGCGTTCGAAGACAGCTCGCCCGCCAGGTCTTCGTCGCGCATCCTCAGCCAGGTGGGGTTGAACTCTCCGAAGATCGAAGGCTGGTCGCGTTCGATCAGCGCGTGCGCACCGCGCACTACCTCGAACTCGAAGCCCTCGACGTCCGTCTTCACGAAGCTCACGCGCCCCTGGAAGTCGAGGTCATCGATCCCGCACAACGGGCATCTCGACCGCTTCCTCGGAGTTTGCATCCAGCAGCGCCCCGTTGCCACCGCCATGCTCGTGGTACCCGGGACTGGCGATTCCCTGCCGTGAGCCGAGATCAACTGCGTGCACCTTGGCGGTGGAGCCCAGGTTGTTGCGGTCAATGTTGGCCTCCCACCACGGACGTTTTCCGGTTGGGCTCGAAGCACCACAGCCGCCCGCCGCCGGAGGTCGCGCCCCGGGCGAGCGGCAGCGTCCATAGCCCTGCACTCGCGTGCCAGCAACCACGCCCGCGGCTGCCAGCACGGCCTCGTCGTAGTGGTCGGGTTCGGCGGCCGGCAGCGTGGGCGGATCAAGCTGCGCCGCATGATCGTCGTGGAAGGACCGCTCGCGCTCCCAGCGCCCACGGAGATTGGCGAGGTCATCTTGGCTGGGCATCGACTCGGTCATTGGACGGGGATCACCTCATTCTCGCAGCCGTCCCCTCGCGCCGCACCAGGCGGACCGGACTCCCCGCGTCCAAAGGGCCAGACTCATCGGCCGCGATATCCGGCACCGCGAACACGTGGCCGTTGCCTACGCCTGAGGGTTGACACGCCCCGCTCCGTGCTGTTCGATCAAGGCCTGCATTCGAGCATCTCGCCCCTTCGCGTACGGTCGGCATTGAAGGACGGTCGCGATCGCGTCATCAGGCGCCTTCGGTTTAACCACGCCACAAACGCGGTTCGATGGGTTCTGAACTACCGCGGACAGAGAGCGGCCATCGGCCGCGGGTACGCCTTCGACGCACTCAGCCGGGTGACGCCTTCCGTAGCCGTAGACACGGACGGTCTGCGCCTCTATGTCAGCACATCCGACCAAGTGGTGTCGCGCGCGACCTTCTCTAGTCGAACAACGTGGGAAGGCGAGCAGTTCCCACCGTTGATGGATGCGCTCCAAGGGGCAGGAATGGGAGCTGGCATCGAAGGACGTGGGTTTCTCGACATTGGTGGCAACATCGGCTCGGCGACCTGCCTGGCGCTGAGCCGCTACGGTGCCACGGAAGCCTGGATCTTCGAGCCGTCGCCAGTGAATGTACGGCTCCTGCGGCAGAACATGCTCGCCAACGGATTGGAGAACCGGGTACACGTCCACGCGGTTGCATTATCAGACCACGATGGCATGACCACACTTGAGTTGTCGGACGAGAACTGGGGCGACAATCGAGTTCGCGTCGAGAGCGCCAACGGCGACAGAAGCCCTGGTGTGGCCGGGGAAGCCCAGCGCCGAACCGTCGACGTAGCCGCGCGGCGGTTGGACAGCCTCGTTGAGGACGGCTCGATCGATCTCGACTCAATCGGGCTCGCTTGGATCGACGTGCAAGGCCACGAAGCTCATGTTCTCGCAGGCGCCGTCAACCTACTGGACTCAAACGTACCGATCGTATGCGAGTACTGGCCTTACGGGCTCAAGCGCGCCGGTGGGCTTGAGCGCTTCCACGCGTTGGTCGCGGGCTCACGCACGAGATTCATCGACCTTTCCGCACCAGACCCCACGGTCCTCCGTATTGACCAGCTGTCAGCACTACAGACGAAGTACACGGGATTGACTTGCACCGACCTGCTCGTGCTCCCATAGCGGCTCGGAACGGGATACCGACACTTCTCCCGTTGCTGCGCGACGTCTTCGAGAACTTCACGAGCGTCAGCTCTCGGCCGCCGCTGCGCGGGTCACGCGCGCCATCCCCCTCTCCCACCGCAAAGCCGGAAGTTCGCGTAGTAGCCTCCGCGTCGTGCATCCGGCTCTTCAGCGCGTTGTCCGCACGCCTGCCGTCCAGCCGATCTATCGGGTTCTTCGCCGTCAGGTGCTGAGCTGCAGGATTGCCAGATACCAGGAGCGCATCATCTCATCGAGCACATCTACATCTACGGGCGGCGTCCCGCTCAATTAGCCCGGATCGTGCATGAACCAGTTGCGGCCCCGGGGACCGGGGCCGCTGAACTGTCCGCCTGAGCAGGGATTCTTCGGCTTGTCGAGGGTCGAAGGTCCAACTCTGGAGGATCACCTTGAAGGTGACACGCGATGGGCGCCTGATGAAGGTAGAAGTCTCGGCGGACGGAGCCGGTCTGGTGTCCCACGCGGGCAGCGCGTTGCTGGCCCAGGTCCGACAAGAGCGGCCTGACGCGGGCGCTGTCGCGTGAGCTGGGGCCGTTGCAGCTGCGCGTGGGCAGCCACGATCGCGGCCGCGTCGTCCGCGACTTGGCGGTGATGCTTGCCGACGGCGGCGACTGCCTGGCCGACATGGCCGTGGTCCGCGATCAGGCCGCGTTGTTCGGCCAGGCGGCGTCGGACTCGACGGCGTTTCGGGTGATCGATCAGATCGCCAGGCACCCCGACGCGATCGACTGGTTGCGTGCGGCGCACGCCCGCGCCCGCGCGCGGGTGTGGGAGCTGGCCGGGGCGCCCGAGCGCCTGACGATCGATCTCGACGCGACGCTGCTGACGGCGCATTCGGACAAGGAGGACGCCGAGCCGACTTGGAAGCGCGGCTACGGCTTTCACCCGATGCTCGCCTACTCCGATCAGACCGGCGAGGCGCTGGCCGGCGAGCTGCGTCCCGGCAACGCCGGCGCCGGTACCGCCGCCGACCAGGTCGCCGTCGCCGAGGCCGCCTTCAGCAGATCCCCGCCGAGCACGTCGAGGACATCGACCTGCTGTTGCGCGTTGATTCCGCGGGCGCCTGCCACGAGCTTTTGGAGTGGTGCCACGACGCGAAGATTCGCTTCTCCGTCGGCTTTGATCTGACCGAGCCCGTCCGCGCCGCGATCACCAAGATCGCCGACAAGGACTGGGTCTGCTCGCTGACCAGGACTGCACCGATCGGCCCAACGGACAGGTCGCCGAGATCACCGAGCAGCTTGACCTCGCGGGCTGGCCGACGGGGTCGCGGGTGCTGGTGCGCCGCGAGCGCGCGCACCCCGGCGCGCAGCTGACGTTCACCGATCTGGACGGGCATCGCTTCCAAGCGATCCTCACCGACCAGACCGAAGACATCGCCGAGCTCGAGCGCGATCACCGTGGCCGCGCCCGCGTCGAGGACCACATCCGAAACGACAAAGACACCGGCCTCAGGAACCTGCCGTTCCGCGACTTCGAACATAACCGCGTCTGGCTGGAGATCGTGCGCATCGCCCACGACCTGATCGCCTGGACCCAACGCCTGCTGCTGTCCGGCGAACTCGCCAAGTCCGAACCCAAGCGCTGCGCTACCGACTGCTGCACGTCGCCGCCCGCCTCGCCTTCCACGCCCGCGCCGCCACGCTGCGTCTGCAGGCATCCTGGCCCTGGGCGACCGACCTCGCCGCCGCCTTCCACAAGCTCAAAGCGCTCCCCGGGCCAGCCTGACGCCGGCACGGCCGGCACCCGCGACGACCATCTCGGCCCGGCGCGCAGCGCCCCGCGAAGCCTGCCCGCCAACGAGCATCGCGACCATCCGCGCCGCCCGCGATCAACCCACGCCGGCCTCAACTGGCCCCACCCCGCATCGACCGCTGCCGCAAATGCGGTGCTCCGGTCGGTTTGTGGGTGAACGTCATCGGGGAAGGTCGATGACGACGCCGGCGCAGCAGAGGTAGACGAGGGCGATGAGGGGCTGAGCGGAGTGAAAGCCGAAGCT
>Ga0136614_10003309_pt1 | contig 10278 bp, 12 predicted proteins | sample AntDrymUQ2792106_2_FD_106643 | JGI IMG/M metagenome (GOLD analysis project Ga0136614, IMG submission 106643) | Polar desert sand microbial communities from Dry Valleys, Antarctica - metaG UQ279 (21.06) | ecosystem: Environmental > Terrestrial > Soil > Desert | place: Antarctica: Dry Valley... | reverse complement strand
GCGCCTCGGCACCCGTCTCGGCAACGGCTCCGTCGCGGTCGAACTGTTCGAGCAATGAAGCTGGACTCATACCGCTCCTTTCGGATGACGGGCCAACCTCACCAGGATGGCTTGTGCCCTCATCTTCGGATCGCCAAACCCCTTCTCTTTCTCACTAGTTAGGTTTCGCCGGAGCCTGCGGGTGGTATCTTGGGTCAATGCCTTTCGCCTGGTGGGAGTTGATTCTGATCTTGCTCGTCCTGCTGCTCGTCTTCGGCGCCAAGCGTCTGCCCGAGATGGGTCGGTCGCTCGGGAAGGGGATGCGCGAGTTCAAGGACTCCGTCTCCGGCTTGGACGACGACAGAGAGACGGTTCACCCACCGGCTGAGCTTCCCGCCGCGTCGTCGGATCCCGCCACACCCGCAGAGCCTCACGGCATCCCCGCCGAAGAGACCGAGCGGGAACGCGTCTCATAGGGAGTCGACGTAGTGATGCGATGCGGCCGCGAAGCGGACGCCTTCAGGGATTTTTGCGCGAACGAAATCTGCGCTAGCGGATTCCGTTCTCGCGCGAGGTAGCCAGTGCCGCGGTGGCGCCGGTGGCTTCCGCGCCGCCTCACTCATGGTGAGGAGGCCACGCTCGTCGAGCATCTGGAGGAGCTCCGTGGCCGGCTGATCCTCTGCCTCTTTGCGATCGTTCCGGCGTTCGCCATCACCTTCGCGTTCCACGAGGACATCGTCGTATGGCTCACCGGCCCGCTTCCTGACGACAAGAACCTCGTCACGTTCGGGGTGACCGAGCCATTCACGACCTCCGTGAAGGTGAGCATCATCGCGGCGATCGGGCTCGTTCTGCCTGTGATCCTCTGGCAGATCTGGGCATTTTTCGCTCCCGCTGTCGCCCCGAACTTCGAGCGGATCGCCCTTTTCTTCGTCGTTGTGGCCACGGCCCTCTTCGCCGCCGGGGTGGTGTTCATCTACTACATCGTGCTCCCGCGGGCACTAGACTTCCTGACGAACTACGACGACGAGCTCTACGACATCCAGATCCGCGCGAGCTACTACTACACCTTCGTCGCGATGACCCTGCTCGGAGGTGGACTGGCTTTTCTGATGCCGATCTTCGTGCTCGCCCTCGTAAAGCTGCGCATCTTGACCTCGACGCGACTGCGCCAGAACCGCAAGATCGCGTACGTGATCCTCCTGGTCTTCGCCGCACTACTCCCGACGGTCGACCCGGTTTCCCTCGCCTTCGAGATCGTCCCGCTGGTTCTCCTGTTCGAGGTCTCGATCTGGGCATCGGTGCTGATGGAGCGACGCTGGCCGGCCGAGACCTGGGAAGAGGAGCTTCCCGAGCCCGAGGCCTGGTGAACCGAGTCCTCTCCGCGGACTGGGTCGTGCCAGTCGAAGGCCCGCCCATCCGCGACGGCGCCGTTTCGATCGGTGATGACGGACGGATCGTGAGGGTCGGGCCGGCGGACGAGGTCGGAACAGGAGAACGCTTCCCGGATGCGGTGATCTTCCCCGGCTTCGTCAACGCGCATACGCACCTCGAGTACACCACCTATGCGGGTTTCGGCGACGGGCTCTCGTTCGGGCCCTGGATCGCTCTGCACGTGGAGCGGAAAGCGCGAATCGGATTCGAGGAGATGGAGGCGATCTCGCGCCTCGGGGCGCTCGAGTGCTTGCGCTCGGGGATCACGACGGTCGGAGACTGCAGCTTCAGTGGAGCCGCCGCGCCCGCTTGCGCCGAGCTCGGGCTCAGCGCCGTCGTCTACCTCGAGGTCTTCGGGAGGGACGAGTCCGTGGTCCGAGAGCGGTTCGAGCCGATGCGCGAGCGCATCGCCGGGGCGCTGACGGAGCGCGTCCTGCTCGGAATCTCGCCGCATGCCCCCTATACGTGCACGCTCGATCTCTACCGCGCATGCGCCGAGCTGGGGCTTCCGATCGCCACGCACCTGGCCGAGAGCGAGGCGGAGACCGAGTTTCTCCGAACCGGGCAAGGAACCTGGCAAGCGTTTGCACAGATGCTCGTGCCGCCTCTTGGTTCTACTGGGATCAGGGCGCTCGCCGAAGCGGACTTGCTCGGCCCACACATGCTCGCGGCCCACTGCGTGCAGGCGGATGCGGAGGAGATCGCGCTCCTCGCTGCCAACGACGTGGCCGTCGCGCACTGCCCTCGCTCGAACGGGTACCTCGGCTGCGGCGTCGCGCCGCTCCGCGACTTGCTCGACGCCGGCGTCCGCGTCTCGATCGCGACCGACAGCCCGGCTTCGACACCGTCGTTCGACATGTTCGACGAGATGCGCGCGGCGATCATCGGCGCCAGAGCTCGAGAGCGGCGACCGGATGCTCTCTCTGCCGCGGATGCTCTCGAGCTCGCGACTCTCGGTGGGGCGCGCGCCCTCGGATTGGACGCCGAGATCGGATCTCTGGCACCTGGCAAATGGGCCGATCTCACGGTTCTCTCGCTCGCGACCACACCGCATCTACCCTGGGAAGATCCCGTTACGGCGACGGTACTCGGAGGCTCGCCCGAAGGCGTCCTCGCTACTCTCGTCTCCGGCGAGACCCGCTACGAGAAAGGAGGGGAGACATGGCTCGAGCTGATCGACGTCGCGCGGAGCGCGCGCGGCCGGCTCCTCCTGCACGACGCCAGGCTGTCGTAGTCGAGGACGACATGTTCTTCCCCAAGCTGCGGCGGAACGCGAAGTGGATGTTCCTGTTCCTCGCGCTCGTCTTCGGGCTGGGCTTCGTGGGCTTCGGCGTCGGCGCAGGGGGAGTCGGCATCGGAGACGTCTTCCGCGGCGGCGCCGGCAGCTCGGGTGTCCCGTCGATCGACGACGCCGAGGAGCGGGTCTCGGAGAACCCCCGCGATGCGGCAGCGTTCCGCGATCTCGCGACAGCGCACCAGGCCGAGGGCAACACGGACGACGCGATCGAGGCGCTCGAGAGCTTCGTCTCGCTGAAGCCGAAGAACGCCGCCGCGCTCGTCGATCTCGCGAGCCTCTATCTCATCAAGGTCGAGGAGGCGCAGCAGCGCGCGCAGGTGGCCAATGTCCGTGCGGCGTACCTCGCTCCGGGCGCGAGCATCGCCAGCATCACGCAGCTCGGCGGCAGACCGCTCGAGCCCGATCCGATCTCGAGCGCGGTCGACAGCCAGCTCTCGACGATTGTCCAAACCGAGCTCGGTGTCGCGCAGCAATCTGCGGCTCAGGCGGTCGACGCATACAAACGACGCGCGGCGGCGGAGCCTCGCAACGCCCTGTACCAGCTCGAGCTCGCCCAGACCGCCGAATCGGCCAGCGATGTCACCACCGCTGTCACTGCGTACGAGAAGTTCCTCGACCTCGAGCCCGACGACCCGAACGCGGTCGACGTCAAGCGGCGCTTGAAGCAGCTGCGCGCTGCAACTACCGCCACGGGTTAGATGCTCGACCGGGGATTCACGGCGGGCCGGATGACGGCCACGACGCTGCGCCGGATCGCCACCCTCCCTCGCCGTCCAGGCTTACCAGCCTGCACGACGAGTGCGTGACGTCTCCCGGCTTGGTCGTGACCGCCCCCGGCTGCGCGCCAATCCCCGGTCAAGCATCTAGACTCGCCCCCCGTGAGGGTCGCCGTCTTTCTCTGCGCCATCTGCGCGGCCGGTCTGACAATCGCCCTCGGCGGATGCGGCACCGGGGGCTATACGAGCGGGGGCAGCCAGGGCAACGGAAAGCAGCTCTTCACTCAGGCCTGCGGACGCTGCCATGTGCTCGCCGACGCCGGCACCGCAGGCGTGATCGGGCCGAATCTCGACGACGCGTTCGCACAGGCGCGGGTCGACGGCATGACGACCGAGACCTTCGAGCAGATCGTCGCCGCCCAGATCAAGTTTCCCATCGAGGAGACCTCGACGGGAGCGATTGGGATGCCAAGCTTGGACACGACGTTGACGTCGTGCGACGACGTCGAGGATGACCGGTTCTGTGTCCGGGATCAGGACGACGCGGTGGCCGATGTCGCGGCGTACGTCGGAGCGGTCGCGGGGACCGGCGCGCCGACTGCGGCGCCGATGGACGGCAAGTCGATCTTCACCGCGAGCTGCGGCAGTTGCCACACGCTGGAGGACGCCGGGACCGATGGGACGATCGGTCCCAACCTCGATCAATCGAAGCCCTCGAAAGCGCTCGCCGTCGATCGAGTGACGAACGGCCAAGGGGCGATGCCGGCGTTTACAGACACGCTCGACGCCCAGCAGATCCAGGCGGTCGCCGAGTACGTCTCTACCGCAGCCGGGGGATAGGAGAAAAAGCAGGGGACAGGCGCCCTGCGGGTGCCAGTCACCCCTCCAGATCGACGACGACGTGCGTCACAGGCACGTCGTAGCGCTCGCGCAGGGCGCGGACTACGCCCCGCTCCAGCCAGTTCGATCGTCCTTCGGGATGCGTCGACACGATCAGCTCATTGGGCCGGAACAGCCGCACGGCATCCTCGACCGCGACCAGCGGATCGACATCGCCGATGTCGCCCCGCGCCTCGATCCCGACCGACGAAAGACGCTCCAGCGTCGCTCGGAGACGGCTCTGGGCGGCGGCTCGCGCGGGATCCTCGTCGGACGTCCAGGTTCTCAACCGCGAGTTCAAGGCGGGACAGACCACATAGAAGAGCGACTTCCCCGCGAGGGCGAGCTCACCGATCACCTCCATGAGCTCCTCACCGCCGACGGTCTCGTTCGCCACGACCAGCACGCGCTTCTCATCGGGAGGACCGAGTTGCTCGATCTGCTCCCTTGGCGGGCCGGGGCGGCGCTGACGCGTGTAGACCCAGACCGCCGCGGCCGAGAGCGCGAGAAAGACGAGGAGACCGAGCCACGAGTTGATCCACGATGCCCCGACGATCAGGGCGAACGCGCCGATCGAGAGGAGCAGGAAGCGGAAAGCCGCCGCCTCGCTGCGGAAGGGGCTCTCCATCAACCGCTCGTCAGATGAGATAGACGACCGAGTACACCACGATCCACATGACATCGACGAAGTGCCAGTAGATCCCCGGCAGCTCGACGCCGTGGTGGTGCTCAGCGGTGAAATGGCCGCGGAAGCCGCGCACGATGACCATTCCGAGCAGGGTCAATCCGACGAAGACATGGGCGCCGTGCAGCCCGGTGAGCCCGAAGAAGACCGAGGCGAACGCTCCGTCACCGGTATTGAAGCCCACGTTCAGATACTCGACCGCCTGCGTGAGCAGGAACGCGAGGCCCATGATGAAGGTCAGCACCATCCCGGCGAGAAACGCCCTCCGGTTCCCGGCCTTGATCGACTGCTGCGCCCAATGCATCGTGAAGCTCGACGTCACGAGGATGGCCGTGTTGACTCCGGCTACGAAGACGGGGAAGTGATACGGCTCCGGCGGCCATTCGGAGGGCGCGTCGGGATTCACGACCCGCACGAAGAAGTAGGCCGTGAAGAACGAGCCGAACAGCATCGCCTCGGAGGCGATGAAGAGCAGCATCCCGAGCAGACGCGCGTCGATACGGGAGCTCTGGTTTGCCTCGGGGGGGCCGTGGTGGTCGTGCACCGCTTCCGCGTGGCTCGTCATGCGCTCACCGGAACCGCCGCCGGCTCCACGATGACGTGCTCGACGGGCAGGCCGCTCTCGGAGCGGAGGCGTCCGACGAGATCGCGGCGGAGCCAGCCCGAGCGGGCGCCGGAGAACGTGGAGACGATGATCTCGTCCGTCCGCTCGTCGCGGATGGCCTGCATGGTGGCCGTGAACGGGTCCGGATGGGCGATCTGGCCGTGGATGTCGACGCCCTCCGCGCGAAGCTCGGAAAGCGCCGCTCGCAGGCGCTGCTCGGCCTTCGGGCGCTGGGAGCGCACCGGATCGCTCTGAGGCGCGATGATCAGGAAACTGGCGTCCCCCTCCTTCGCGCGTGCCCGGATTCGCTCGAGCAACCGCTCGCCGAGGACGGTCTCGTTGGCGACGACGAGCACGTTCGCGCTGGTCTGGACGGAGGCGTCGCTGACCACATGCTTGACCGGCCTGCCGTCCGCGGCCTTGCGTATCTCCTGGAGCAGGTTCTTGCGCAGCCAGCCCGATCTCGCCTCCGGATGCGTGGAGACAATGATCTCGTCGATCTCCTCGGAGGCCAGCAGATCCCTGACCGCCGTCACTGGCTCGTCGTCGAACACCGAGCCGTGCGCTGGGATGCCAGCGTCGCGGAGCGTGCTCACGATCCGGTCGAGCCGACGACCCGCCGCGGCGCGTCGCGAGTCGCGATAGACGACGTAGCCCGCTCTCGGCTGCGTCACCGGCGCCACCACGATCACCCGTACCGGGCCCTTCCGAGCCCGCCGCTCGACCGCGGCGACGAGCTCACCCCCGACCAGCGTCTCATTGGCGACGGCGAGGATCTGAGCGGTTGTTGGCGTCATGCACGCACCTCTTCCGCCACCTCCTGAGGCTCCTTGGCCGGGCTCATCACCGCATGCCGGGCGCCGGGCACCCCGTACTCGTACGGCCCGGCGACGACCTGCGGGATCTCTTCGAAGTTGAAGATCGGCGGAGGCGAAGTCACCTGCCACTCGAGCGTGAGAGCGCGCCACGGATTCGCGTCCGCGATCGGCCCGCGAGTCCAACTGATGACGATGTTGTAGACGAAGACCACGAACGAGATCCCGAGCAGGAAGGAGGCGATGGTGATCGCGAAGTTCAAGTCGCCGAAGGCCTCCTTGTAGTCGGAGACCCGGCGCGGCATGCCCCGGAGACCGACGTAGTGCATGGGGAAGAACGTGGCGTTGAAGGCGACGAAGGTCATCCAGAAGTGGATCTTCCCGAGGCGCTCGTTGTACATCCGCCCGGTCATCTTCGGGAACCAGTAGTAGACGCCGGCGAAGATCGTGAAGACCGAGCCGCCGAAGAGCACGTAATGGATGTGCGCGACGATGAAGTAGGTGTCCGACGCATGGATCGTGATCGGAACTGCGCCGAGATAGATCCCCGAGAGGCCGCCGATGACGAACATCGTCACGAAGCCGAGCGCGAAGAGCATCGGGGTGTTCAGATGGATGCGTCCCCGCCAGAGGGTGGCCACCCAGGAGAAGATCTTGATTCCGGTCGGGACCGCGATCAACAGAGTCGTGATCATCATCGGGACGCGCAGCCAGTCCGCCATGCCCGCGACGAACATGTGGTGTGCCCACACCGAGAAGCCGAGGACGAGGATCCCGAGCAACGAGAGCGCCATCAGCCGGTAGCCGAAGATGGGCTTCCGGGACATCGCGGCGATGACCTCGGAGACGATCCCGAAGCCGGGCAGCATCATGATGTAGACCGCCGGATGGCTGTAGAACCAGAAGATGTGCTGGTAGCCGAGGGCGTACCCGCCTCCTTCGGGTGTGAAGAAGTCGGTGTGCATGATCCGATCGAACATCACGAAGAACTGCGAGCCGGCGATGAACGGCGTCGCGATGACGACGAGAAGCGAGGTCGTGAAGTTCGCCCAGACGAGTAGCGGCATGCGCCAGAAGGTCATCCCCGGCGCGCGCATGGTGATGATCGTGACCAGGAAGTTGAGGGCCGTCATGATCGACGAAGCCCCGGCCCACTGCACGCCATGTTGAAGAAGGTCTGGCCGAGCGGCTGTCCCTCGGCGAGCGGCGCGTAGCCCGTCCAGCCGGCGCCGAACGCGCCGCCGGGGGCGAGGAAGCTCGCGACGAACATGATTCCCGCGATCGGCAGAAGCCAGAAAGAGAGAGTGTTCAGGCGCGGGAACGCCATGTCCGGAGCGCCCAGCATGAGCGGCACGGCGAAGTTCGCGAGGCCCGCGAAGGCCGGAATGATGAAGAGGAAGATCATCAGGGTCGCGTGCACCGACACGAGGCCGTTGAACGTCTGCGAGTCGACGAACTGGAGCCCCGGCTGCGCGAGCTCCGCGCGGAAGAACATCGCCATCAGCCCGGCGAGGGTGAAGAAGAAGAACGTCGTCACGAGGTACTGGACGCCGATCACCTTGTGGTCGGTGTTGACCCGGAAGTAGTCCCTCCAGGTGCGCGCGCCGTGGCCCGAGTGGTCCTCGGGGCGCGTCGGTCGGCCGACGACGTAGTGGAGCCAGTAGTCGAAGGAGCCGATGCCCGCCAGGAAGCCGATGGGCGCCATGGTCATCGCTGCCACGGCCAGGATGACCTCGGTCAGCCAGAGCGGCTCCCAGCTCCACCACCAGCGCAGGCCGACGACGAGGAGCGTTCCCAGCACGAAGAAGAGCAGCGCCATCCAGAGGCCGCGAAGGAGGCCGGGGCCGAAGAGCGCTTGGCCGAGCGGGCTGCGGGGCGGCTGGTAGCGCTCCGGATAGAGCTCCTGGTGCTCTGCGGGGGGATGCGTCGAGGTCACGTCTGGTTCTCCTCGAGCCACGCATCGAAGTCCTCCTGCGAGACGACACGGGCACTTGCGCGCATGGTCGCGTGACCGAGTCCGCAGAGCTCGGTGCAGACCACGGCGAAGTCGCCCATTCGGTCAGGGGTGACGAGAATCTCGGTCTCGATTCCAGGCACGGCGTCCATCTTCTGGCCGAAGTTCGGGACCCAGAACGAGTGGATCACGTCCACGGAGGACATCGTGAAGCGCGTCTCCTGCCCGATGGGAAGAACGAGCTCGCCGGACTGAAGGTCGGCGAAGTCGGAATAGACGAACTTCCAAGCGAACTGCTGCCCGATCGCCTGTATCTCCATGGGCTTCTCGCCGGCGTCTCCGTTTCGCGCCATGACGATCGCGCTGAAGATCCCGATCGCGGTCACGAGCACGGCCGGGACCGCCGTCCAGAGGATCTCGAGGCCGGTGTGACCGTGAATCGGTGGGCCGTCGGCGTCGTCGTCCTCCGGCACGCGCCACTTCCAGACCGAGAAGATCACGACCGCGGTGACGAGGGAGAAGATGACGATGGAGATGATCGTCACGAACCAGTAGATCACCTGGATGCGGTCGAACTCCTCGGACGCAGACTCCGGGAGCCACTTGAAGAGGACCGCCACCAGCGTGAGCGCCACGCCGATCACGATCCCGATCGCGACGAGCTGGACGATCCCCTTGCGCACCGCGACGAGCCTACTCCAAGCGCGAGCTATCGTGACGGCACATCCGATCCCGCTTCAGCGCTTCTTCTCGATGATCTCTCGCCGCTCACTCTGGCTCTCCGCTGCTGCGGTTTTTGTGGCGTTCGGCACGCTCGTCGCCGTCCTCGGCAACGTGAGAAGCGAGGCTTCGCCGGCGGCTCCCGCGGTCGTGCGAGGCCCGCTCGGGAGCGGAAATCCGGTTGTGCTGGCCTTCGGCGGGGACGTCCACTTCGAGGGTGTCCTCGAGTCCAGGCTGACGGCTGATCCTTCGGGCTTGCTGGCGCCGATCGCTCCGGTGCTCGGCGAGGCGGATATCGCCGTGGCCAACCTCGAGACCGCTGTGACGAACGACGGGGCCGCGACTGCGAAGACCTTCGTGTTCAGGACCCCGCCGAGCGCCTTCGAAGCGCTGCGCGGCGGTGCCGTGGACGTCGTGTCGATGGCCAACAACCACGGGATGGACTTCGGCGAAGCGGGACTGCGCGACTCGCTCGCAGCGGCCAAGCGGCACCGGTTTCCGGTGATCGGCATCGGCCTCGACGGCAAGCAGGCGTACGCGCCGTATCGCACGACGGTCAGAGGGCAGCGGATCGCCGTCCTGGCGGCGACCCAGGTGCTCGACGATCACCTGATCGAAAGCTGGACAGCCGGGCCTGGGAAGCCTGGCCTTGCCTCTGCGAAGGCAGTCCCGAGGCTTCTGCAGGAGGTTCGACGCGCTCGCCGGACCTCGGACACCGTGGTGGTCTTCCTCCACTGGGGAGTCGAGCTGGAGCAGTGCCCGACCTCCGATCAGCGAACGCTGGCTCGCCAGCTCGTCGGCGCGGGAGCTGACATCATCGTCGGCGGTCACGCGCACCGGCTCCTGGGCACGGGGCGAATGGGGAAAGCGCTCGTGGGCTACGGCCTCGGAAACTTCGTCTGGTACGGGACGAGCGAGCTCTCCACCCAGACTGGCGTGTTGCTAGTCACCGCGACCGGTCGCCGCATCGACCGATACCGCTGGGCGCCCGCGCGAATCGTGGACGGCGTCCCGCGGCCGCTGTCTGGGAGCGAGCGTCAGCAGGAGCTCGCATCGTGGCGCTCGTTGCGCGGCTGCACCGGCTTAAAGCCGTGAGACCAGGGCTACACTTGCGCGTCCCGGGCCGTTAGCTCAGTTGGTAGAGCAGGGGACTCTTAATCCCAAGGTCGAAGGTTCGAATCCTTCACGGCCCATC
>Ga0136614_10003308_pt1 | contig 10278 bp, 9 predicted proteins | sample AntDrymUQ2792106_2_FD_106643 | JGI IMG/M metagenome (GOLD analysis project Ga0136614, IMG submission 106643) | Polar desert sand microbial communities from Dry Valleys, Antarctica - metaG UQ279 (21.06) | ecosystem: Environmental > Terrestrial > Soil > Desert | place: Antarctica: Dry Valley... | reverse complement strand
GTCGACGAGGTCGTCCGCCAGGGTCTCGCACGGCGCTGGCGTCACGTCGGTCCGTTTCAGGCGATCGTGCTCGGCGGCGTCGACACGTGGAACCGCGCGGGCGTCAATCTCGTCCCGGAGCTGTCCCGCGCCGAGCAGCTCCCCGACCTGCACCGTTGGACGGACGACAGCGGCGGTCTGGCGGAGGTTGCCGCCGCCCGCGACCGAGCGCTCGCGCGCGAGCTGGTCGTCGAGAGGAACGCCTGATGGCCGGCGAGCCGCCGGTCCTCGTCACCGGCGGCACCGGGTTCATCGGCACCTACGTCGTGCGGGCGCTGCTCGAGAGCGGGCGCAGGGTGGTCGTCTTCGACATCCGGGGCCTGACTCCCGAGGGTCGCTTCACCCTCGGGGATCTGGCCGACGCGTTCGAGGTCGAGGAGGGCTCGATCGACGACTGGTCGCGTGTGATGCACGTTGTGCGCCGGCACAACCCGGTCGACGTCGTCCACCTGGCAACGATCACGCATCCGGTCTTTCTCTTCACCAACCCGATGCCGGGCGTCCGTGTGAACTTCGAGGGGACGATCCACGTCCTCGAGGCGTCACGGCTGTTCGACATCCGACGGATCGTCTACTTCTCGTCGATCGGCGTGCTGCCGGCGAAGCAGTACGAGCCGATCGACGCTGCGCACCCGATCTTCCTCGCGCGGGACTCCGTGCCGACCGGTGTGTACGGGGCGTCGAAGATCGCCGCCGAGGCGTTCTGCTCGGCCTACAACCAGGCCTTCGGGACCGATTTCCGAACCGTCCGGCCCTCCGCCGTCTACGGGTTCGGCATGCAGTGGCCGATCTTCATCAAGCCGATGGTTGAGGGGGCCGTGCGGGGCGAGGTCGTCACCTTCGAGTCGGGAGGGCCGTTCCCGCGCGACTACACGCACGCCGCGGACCTGGCTTCGCTCGCCGTCGCCTGCCTCGACGCGCCGGACGAGGCCGACCGGATCTTCTACGGCGCGACCGGCGAGCCGCTGGTCACCGCCGCGGAGGTCGCGCGGATCGTGATGGAGCTCGTGCCGGGCTCGCGGATCGAAATCCCGGACACGCTCACGGAGGCCGACCAGATGGAGCTTCCCTACCGCGGCCGGCTCTCGATCGACAGCAACCGCTCGCAGCTCGGCTGGGAGCCGCGGTTCCGCGACGTCCGCGACGGAATCGCGGACTACGTCGAGCGCTACCGGGCCTTCGTCAGCTCCTCGGGCTGAGTCGACCCGTATCAGCCCGCCAGCGGGTCCAGCAGCACCGGCTACCCGGCGACCCGTTCGCGGTAGTCCTCGCGCACGGGGTGGAAGACGTCGAGGACACGGCAGCGCCCGCTCTCGGTCCAGGCCGCGTGGGGGACCTGGCCCGGGATCTGGTAGGCCGAGCCTGGGCGCAACCGGTGCTCGACACCGCCGACGCGCAACACGAGGTCGCCCTCGAGCACCATGCCGAGCTGTTCGTGGGGGTGGTCGTGCTCGGGAACGCGCGCCCCGGGGTCGAACTCGAGGAGGTTCAGCATCGCGCCCTCGCCGAAGAGAGGCTGCATGCGCACGCCGGGCGCGAGCTCGTGCCACGCCCCGGCGTCCAGGTCGACGACCTGTGTCACCAGCCCACTTCGACCGGATTCGTCAGCTCGCCGATCCGGTCGACCGTGACCGTGACGGAATCCCCCGGCTTCAGGTAGCGCGGAGGAGTCCTGAAGGTGCCGACGCCGGCGGGCGTTCCCGTCGTCACGACGTCCCCCGGCTCAAGTGTGATCAGCCGTGTCAGGAACTCGATCAGCCGGCCCGGCGTGAAGAGCATCTCCGACGTCGGCGCCGACTGCATCGTCTCGCCGTTGAGCGTCGTCGAGACGTGGAGCGTCCGCCAGTCGCCAAGCTCGTCGGAGGTGACGATCTCGGGGCCGAGCGGCGAGAAGGTGTCCGGGTTCTTGCCGAGCGTGATCTGCAGGTCCTTGAACTGGACGTCCCGCGCGCTGACGTCGTGGAGGACCGTCCAGCCGAAGACGTGGTCGAGCGCGTCGGCCTCCGAGACCCGCTTCGCGCGCCGGCCGATCACCATCGCGAGCTCCACCTCGTAGTCCGTCTTCGTCTCGGGCGTCGGGATCCGGATCGCCTCCCCCGGCCCGACGACGGCGCTCGGCAGCTTCGAGAAGAAGAACGGCTCCTCCGGCATCGTCGCGTCGGGGTTCTCCTCCTTGTGGCTTGCATAGTTGATGCCCGAGCAGAGGATCTTCCCCGGGCGGATCGGGGCCAGGAGGGTCGCCCCAGCGACCGGCCGGCCGCTCAGAGCTGCCTCTCGCGCGCGCGAGAGACCGGTCTCGCCGTCGTCGATCAGCGCGCGCATGTCGGCGTACCCCGTGTCGACGATTCCCCCGTCCGTCCGGACGCCCGCCCCGGTGAGGCCATCGGCTGCGTAGGTGACGAGCCTCACGCCACTGCCGCCTCGATCTCGTAGCGGTCGCCATCGACGACCAGCGTCTCGCCGACGTCCGGCGCGACGACACGACGCGTGCCGGTCGTGTCGTACTTCGGGACGAGCTCGACGAAGCGTTCCACCTCGGCGTCGCGCTCGAGGTAATGGCAGGCGACCGCGAGCTTCAGCCTCAGCATCTCGGCCGCGCGGGCGGCCTCATCGGCGTCCATCTCTCCGGTCGTGAACCGTCCGGGGCCGGGAACACGGTCGAGCAGTTCGTGCGGAACCGTGCAGCCGAGCAGGCCAACCGTCGGCTGGTACAGCTCGCCGAACAGCGACATGTCGAAGATGCTCGTGTCGCCGTAGTGGTAGATGCGAACGCCCGGCTCGGTCTCGACGATGAAGGCGATCGGGTTCCCGACGACCTGGCGCCCGTCGGAGAGCTGCCCCGACGACCAGTGATGGCACTCGACCGGGCGGACGACGAGCCCGGCGATCTCGACGACGATGCCCCACGTGGTCGCCCGGACCTGCTCGGGCGCGACGCCCTCGTCGATCAGCATCGCCCGCACCGCCGCGTCGCACACGACCGGCGCGCCCGTCCGCTTCGCGATCGCAGCCGAGTCTCCGTAGTGATCGAAGGCGGCGTGACTGACCAGGATGACGTCGGGGGTCGCCAGGTCGTTCGGGTCGGCCGACGCGCGAGGGTTGTCCGTCAGGAACGGGTCGATCAGGATCCGGTGCGTGGGGCCGACGATCTCGTAGCCGGCCGCGCCGAGGAAGGTGAGTCGCGTGCTCATCCGAGGCCCCGCATCGACTCCCAGCCCTTGACGAGCGCGACGAGCGCACGGTTGATCGGCACCGGCACACCGTGCTCGCCGGCCGCTCGGACGACCGCGCCGTTGATGACGTCGATCTCGGTCTGCCGCCCCGCCTCGAAGTCCTGGAGCATGGAGCCGCGCGCAGGGCCTGCGCGCTCGAGGAGTCCGTGGATGGCGTCGACCCGCTCCTGCTCGTCGACGTCGTAGCCCTGCGCCCGCGCAACTGCGGTCGCCTCACGCGCGACCTCCGTCACGAGGTCGTGCATCTGAGGCTGCGCCGTCAGCGCACCGGCGTTCATCCCCGGGAGGGAGGCGGTGGGCAGCGTCGCCGCGTTCAGGATCAGCTTCTTCCAGATCTCCGGCCGGATCTCGGGAGCGACGGATACCTCGAACCCCGCTGCGGCGAGCGCTTCCCGGAGCGGCCGCGCCGCGCCGCCGTTCACCCCGAACGCGCCGACAACGGTCGGGCCGACTCCGGGGTGCGCGACCTTGCCGAGCTCGAGCACGGTGCCGCTGTTGTAGGTGACGCCCACGGCGAGGCGCTCGGGGTCGTAGACGCCGGCGAGGACGTCGCCGTTGCCCCAGCCGTTCTGGAGCGACGCGACGACCGTGTCGTCGCCGACGAGCGGCCGCGCGGTCTCGGCCGCCGAGGCTGTGTGGTAGCACTTGACGAAGAAGACGACGAGGTCGCACGGGCCTACCGACGCCGGGTCGGTCGTCGCCGGGAGCTGCACCGTCCGCTCGGCCCCGTCCTTGGCGACGATCGTGACGCCGTCGGCGTTCAGCTTGTCGACGAGCGGCTGGGCGACGTCGACGAGCACGGTCTCGTGGCCGCCCTCGGCGAACCCTGCGCCGAAGATGCTCCCCATCGCGCCCGCGCCGACGATCGCGACCTTCACGCCTCAGCCCTCACTGGTAGGCCATCGTACAACCCTACGAATCGGGCGTGAACCACCGTCCGCCCGCCATGAAGCCGCCGTCCGCGATGAACGTCTGGCCGGTGATGAAGGACCCCGCGTCGGAGGCGAGCAGGACGCAGAGCCCTGCAAGCTCGGCGGGCAGGCCGGGCCGCTTCATCGGCACACGGTTGAGGATCCAGCGGCTCCGGTCGGGGTGGGCCCAGATCGGCGCGGCGAGCGGCGTGCTCATGTAGCCGGGGGCAATCGCATTTGCGCGGATCCCGTCATCGGCCCATTCCAGCGCCATCACGCGCGTGAGCTGGCTGAGCCCCGCCTTCGCGGGGCCATAGACCGAGATGTGCTCGAGGCCGTACGTGAAGTTGATCGAGCTCACGTTTACGATCGCTCCGCCGCCGGCTCCGCGCATCTCGCGTGCCGCCGCCTGGGAGAGAAAGTACGGCGCCTTCAGGTCGATCCCGGTGACGAAGTCCCAGGTGTCCGGGTCCATCTCGAGGATCGGCATCCGGCGGTTGACGGCGGCGCAGTTGACGAGGATGTCGATCCGCCCGAACCTCTCGAGTGCGCCGCCGACGATCCGCTCCGGAGCGTCGGCCGAGCCCAGGTCCGCGGGGAGGGACGCCGAGTCGATCCGCGCGTCGGCGAGCGCATCGCGAACCTCGTCGAGGGGCGCGCCCTCGAGGTCTGTGAGCACGATGCGTGCCCCCGCGGCGCCGAGGCCGGCTGCGAGCCACCGCCCGATCCCGCCGGCGGCACCGGTCACGACCGCGACCCTGCCGTCGAGCGAGCAGAGCGTGCCAGGCGCGAGTGCCCGGATCGCGTTCGCGTCGAAGGTCACGCGTCGATCCGAATGACCTCGTACTGGCGGAGCCGGAGCAGCTGGCCACCGCCGGCGTCCTCGAAGCTGCCGCGGAACGCCTCCGGCCGGAGCGTGGCGAGCTCATAGGAGCCCTCGTACAGCCGGCGCAGCCGGAGCCGCTCCCCGAGCGCAGCGACGTCGACCTCCTGCTCCTGCGGGGTCAGGTTCGCGATCAGGATGTGCAACGCTCCGCTCACGCGAAGGGTGAGCGCGACGACGTCGAGCGGCCGGCTCGAGCGGGCCTCCACGACCTCCGCGCCGCGGGCCTCGCCGAGGTCACGGAGGACGTGGTAGAGGGGAAAGACCTGGCCCGGCTGCGAGCAAAAAACAGCCGGCTTCGGGTTACCGCCTTCGCTCTCGACCACGCCCCGCCAGCCCTCGGTCTCGAAGTACGTGACTGCGGCGGCGCCCGCCTCCGCGAGGTGCTTTGCGCTCGCGAGCGTCCACGCCGCGCCGAACAGCGAGAGCTGCCGGCGGTCGACCTGGAACGGGAGCAACGACTCGTCGAGCGTGCCGTGGGGCCACGAGCGCGGCCGGATCGTGACCGGGCCGACGATCACGGGCAGACCGGTCAGCGCCCGCGCCGAGCGAACGGTCTCCCCTTGCGCCGACGCGGTCTCGCTGACGGAGGTGTCGTCGTCGGCGTGGACGGTGGCGCAGATCGAGTATCCGACGAGGTCGAAGCCGTCGATCTCGGGCGGCGCACGGTTGAGGTCGACGAACCACGAGTCGGTGCCGCCGCCTAACTGTGCGTTCCGGAGCGCGCCGGACAGGCGCTGTCGCACGAGCGCGACGAGCTTCGGCTCCGTCACGACCGGCCCTTCGCGCAAGACGAGCACCCGTACGACGTCGGCCCCGGCGAGCTCCTTCGCGAGCACGTCGAGCTCCGCCTCCGGGCTCTCGTCGGCGAAGAGCGCGAGCTCGAGCGGCGCGCCGAGCGCCCGTGAGGCCGAGACGGCGCGCGCGAGCCCATCCTGCCATCCGGGCTCGCCGACCCGGAGCTCGGTGCGAAGGTGCGCCGGCCGCAGGGCCGCAAGCAGGTCGCGGCTGCCGAGGGTGGCCTCGGGCGAGAGCCCGAGTCCGATCGCCGGCAGCGTGCCGACGACCTCGCCGAGCTCGATCCGGGCGGGACCGTCGTCGGCCCTCGCACGGGCCGCACCGGCGACCGAGAGCCGGACGTGCTGCGTGATTCTCTGCCCCGCCTCGGCGCGGTGCGGCCATCCGAGCGCCAGCGGCGTCGAGTAGGTCTTGAACGACGCGTCGGTCCAGTTCCGCTGATCCTCCATCTCGAAGAGGTCGCCCTCGAACTCGAAGTTCGCCGTGACACCGTCGCCGAGGTCGAGCTCGAGCCGCTCGTAGGAGGGGAAGAGCGGCCAGAGCTTGCCGTCCTCGACGCGCTGGGCACCGATCTCGGTCGGCAGCGCACCCTCGATCTCGGCGTCCGGCGTGCGGGCCCGGTACGAGCTGCCGGCGTGCTCCATCGGGTGCAGGACGCAAAACCCGATCCGGTTGTACGGGAAGTCCGTCCCGGCGGCGCCGTCCATCAGGCAATCGAGGATTCCGTCCGCGCCAGTGAGCTCGCCTTTCCAGCGGAAGCTGATCGGCCCAGACTCGTGGTACGCGTCGAAGGTGACCCGGAACCGGCCGTCCCCCTCCTCGACGTGGAGGTTCTCGACCGAGGGCTGGATCGTTCCCCACGAGTCGTCGCGCACGGCGACGAAGAGCCGCCGGATGATCTCGCGACCGCCGACGCGCACGTAGCGGAGGTCGATGCCCTCGAGGACGGCCGAGAGGGAGCCGGCCTGCAGACCGCGCATCTCTGGCGGCGGCTCGTCGACGCCGTGCCAGCGTTCGAGCCTCGAAGGCGTCATACAGTCCACCTTATGACAACACCTGCGCCGAGCCAGCCGCTAATCGTGCTCGACGACGACCCGACCGGGACGCAGGCGGTGGTAGACACGCCGGTGCTGCTCGAGTGGGACGCGGAGCTCGTCGCCGAGGCCGCCCGCGGCGCACGCGCAGTGCACCTGCTGACGAACGTGCGGGCGTTTCCGCCTGAGCGCGCGCGTGCCGTCACCCACGACGGTGCGCGGACGGCGGTCGAGGCCCTGGGCGAGCCCCGGCTCGCGCTACGAGGCGACAGCACGCTGCGGGGGCACCTGCTCGAGGAGTACCTCGCCGTCTGCGACGCGCGCTTCGGCGGGCGCCGGCCGCCACTCCTGCTCGTGCCGGCGCTGCCTCACGCCGGCCGCGTCACAGTCGACGGGGTGCACTTGATCGAGCGGAACGGGACACGGACGCCCCTCCACGAGACGGAGTACGCGCGCGACGGGGGCTTCGCGTATTCCGACGCGAGGCTGCTGCGCTGGGCCGAGGAGCGCACCTACGGGCTGCTGCGCGCCGACGAGGGACTCGAGGTGAAGCCCGCCGGGGTCGCCGCCGCGATCGGCGAGCTCCAGGGGACGTCCACGGTGGTCGTGCCGGACGCGGAGACGCTCGGCGACCTCGAAGTGATCGCGGGCGGTCTGCGTGCGGCGGAGCGGGAAGGAGCAGAGGTCGTCGTGCGCTCGGCGCCGACCTTCGTCGGCGTGCTCGCGGGCAACCTCGCGGTCGGTTTCGCGGAACCGCCAGCCACGGGCGGGCCGCTTCTCGTCGTCGTCGGCTCGTACGTGCCCCAGACGACGCGGCAGCTGGCCGCGCTCGCGTCCCGCCACCCGGAGAGCATCGTCGAGGTGGACGTCGCCGCACTTGCCTCCGGCTCGCCCGAGACCGAGATCGAACGGGCGGCGCGGGAGGCGCGCCGGCGGCTCGAAAGCGACGGCCTCGCAGTGCTCGCGACGCCTCGGGAGCGGCCGGTAGGCGTGGCGACCCTCGATGCCGGTGAGCGCATCGCGGCCGGGCTCGCGCGCGCAGCCGGCGCCGCTGGCGCCTCCGTGGTGTTGACGAAGGGTGGCATCACGGCCGCCGTCACCGCGCGGGTTGGCCTCGGAGCGCGCAGGGCGATCTGCCGTGGCCCGCTCGTCGACGGCGTCGCTCTCTGGGAGCTCGAGGATGGAACGCCGTATGTTGTCTTTCCGGGCAACATCGGTGACGACGCCACGCTCCTCGAGGTCGTGGAGCTCCTGCGAGGGTGAAGGCGCGTTTCTCGGAGCTGCTCGGCGCGGCGCAGGCGCAAAACGCCGCCGTTGGCGCCTTCACCGCCTACAACCTCGAGACGGCGATCGGCGTCGTCAGGGCGGCGGCGCGCCGCAAGCGGGGCGTCATCCTCCTCGTGAGCGAGAGGAGCTTCGACGACGTCTTCGTTGGTGCACTCGTGGCCGTGGCCGAGCGGGCATCTGTGCCTGTCTGCGTTCAGCTCGACCACTCAGTCGTGCACAGGACGATCGAGCAGGCTTTCGAGCTGGGCGCGGGCGCCGTCCTCGCCGCTGGGTCGAAGCTGCCGTTCGAGCACAACGTAGCTCTCGTGCAATGGGCGGCCGGACACGGTGAGGTCGAGGCGGAGCTCGGCGGCATCGAGGGCGACGAGGACGTCGCGACCGCGGTTGCGGCGGGCGCGCTCACCGACCCCGAGGAGGCCGCGGACTTCGTACGGCAGACGGGCGCCGCCTGCCTCGCCGTCTCGATTGGCAACGTCCACGGCACGTACCGCGAGCCGCCGGAGCTGGACTGGGCCCGGCTCGAAGCGATTCGCGAACGAGTCGACGTCCCGCTCTCGCTTCACGGGGCGTCAGGTCTCACGGACGACCACCTGCGTCGTGCGATCTCGCTCGGGATCGCGAAGGTGAACGTCAACACGGAGCTTCGCGAGCAGTATCTGCGCACGACCGAGCTGGCGCTGGACCGCGTTCGCGAGGGCGCAAACGTCCTCGCGCTGAACAGCGCGCAGTCGGAAGCGGTCGCCGCCGTCGTCGAGGCCAAGCTCGCGGTCTACGACGGCTACTGACCCCACCGCGATCGCGAGCTCCGGAGCCCGTGCACCGGCACGGCCCAGCTCGAGGCCGTCGCTCGACGGACGTCCACCGCTCGGCGATGATGGTCACGCATGCCGTCGCAACTCCCCAGGCGCATCAGCTCGGTCGTCACCGACGGGTTCTCGCGCGCCGGCGCGCGCGCGATGCTCCGAGGCGCCGGGCTCGGGGACGACGACTTCGCGCGCCCGATGATCGGGATCGCGACGGAGTGGATCGAGACGATGCCGTGCAACCTCAACCAGCGGGAGCTGGCGCAGGACGTGAAGGCCGGCGTCCGGGCCGCGGGTGGAACCCCGCTCGAGTTCAACACAATCGCCATCTCCGACGGCGTGACCATGGGGACGCCCGGCATGCGCGCGTCGCTCGTCTCCCGCGAAGTGATCGCGGACTCGATCGAGCTCGTCGCGCGGGGCCACCAGTTCGACGGCCTCGTCTGCATCGTCGGGTGCGACAAGACCATCCCCGCCGCCGCGATCGCCCTCGCCCGCCTCGACGTCCCCGGCCTCGTCTTCTACAACGGCTCGATCGCTCCCGGCAGGCTCAACGGCCGCGTCGTCACGATCCAGGACGTCTACGAGGGCATCGGTGCCCACGCGCTCGGCCTGATCACCGACGATGATCTGCTCGGCCTCGAGCGGGTTGCCTGTCCGGGCGCTGGGGCCTGCGGCGGCCAGTTCACGGCGAACACGATGGCGACCGCGATGGAGTTTCTCGGGCTCAGCCCGGCGGGACTCAACGACATCCCCGCGACGCACCCCGCGAAGCCGGAGGCCGCGGAGCGTGCGGGGCGGATCGTGATGGATCTCGTGCGCGACGACGTCCGGCCCTCGCAGATCGTGACGCGCGCCGCACTCGAGAACGCCGTGGCGGCGATCGCGGCCACCGGGGGCTCGACGAACGGCGTGCTCCACCTGCTCGCGATTGCTCGCGAGCTGGACATTCCGTTCGACCTCGAGGACTTCGACGCCATCTCCGCGCGCACCCCGGTCATCGCGGATCTGAAGCCGAGCGGCCGTTTCGTCGCGACCGACGTGCACGAAGCTGGGGGCGTCGCGCTCGTCGCCCGCGAGCTCGTGAAGGGCCGGCTGGCGGATGGCTCCGTGCGGAACGTCGACGGCCGGACTCTCGCCGAGATCGCCGCCGGTGCCGAGGAGACTGTCGGTCAGGAGGTGATCGTCCGGCTCGAGCACCCGATCAAGCCGCACGGAGGCCTCGTCGTCCTCCGCGGGAACCTTGCACCAGACGGATGCATCATCAAGCTCTCCGGCTCCGAGCGGCTC
>Ga0136614_10003307_pt1 | contig 10278 bp, 11 predicted proteins | sample AntDrymUQ2792106_2_FD_106643 | JGI IMG/M metagenome (GOLD analysis project Ga0136614, IMG submission 106643) | Polar desert sand microbial communities from Dry Valleys, Antarctica - metaG UQ279 (21.06) | ecosystem: Environmental > Terrestrial > Soil > Desert | place: Antarctica: Dry Valley... | reverse complement strand
GCTGCGCCATCGCCTGGTACTGAGCTACGAAGCGCTTTCCGACGGCCAGACGGCAGATCAGGTCGTGATGCGCGTGCTGCAGGCGATCCCCGCACCGGACAAACCGCTGGAAGCGCATGTTCGGGTTGCCGCGGCTTCGTAAGCCCGCCAACACTCCCGCAGCCAACGAACCGGTAGTAGGGTTCGTAAGGCCGGATTCGGAGCTGCTGCTGCGACGGCTCGAGTTCACCGTTTTGCGGCGGCTCGATGGTCTGCTGCAAGGCGACTATCGAACGCTGTTTCGCGGCTTCGGGCTCGACCTCGCTGACCTGCGCGAGTACCAACTGCACGACGACGTGCGCTATATCGACTGGAATGTCACCGCGCGCCTGCAGACACCACACGTGCGCGAGTTTCAGGAAGATCGCGAAGTCGCCGCCTGGTTCGTGCTCGATTTGTCAGGTTCGGTCGACTTCGGTTCACGCAAAGTGCGCAAGCGCGAGTTGTCGGCCGAGCTGGTGGCCGTGCTGGCGCGCCTGTTCACGCGCTACGGCAATCGGGTCGGCGCCATTTTGCACACGCATCGCGCCAACGAGATGATTCCGGCGCGCAACGGCCGGCGGCACGTGCTGCACGTGCTCGACCGCATGCAGAGAACGGAAACCGCGCCGGCCGGCGCGGAAACCGATCTGGCCCAGCTGCTGGCGACAGCGCATCCGATGATCAAGCGCCGCTCGGTCGTGTTCGTCGTCTCCGACTTCATCAGCAAGCCGGGCTGGGGGCGGCAGCTTGCGTTGCTCGCACGCCGACACGAAGTGGTCGCCGTTCGCTTGCACGACCCGATGGAGCTCGAGCTCCCCAACATCGGCCTGGTCGTGATGCAGGACGCCGAAACCGGCGAGCAGATTTTCGTCGACACGCACGATCGCCGCTTTCGCCAGCGTTTCGCCGACGCCGCGAAGCAACGCGAAGAAGCGCTGCGCGCGGGGCTGGCAGAAGCCGGCGTCGACTGCCTCGAGTTGACGACCGATGAGCCGCTCGATCAGGCGCTGCTGCGATTCATGCAGTTGCGCAAGCGGCGCAGCCAGTTGGCCTCGGGCGCAACAGCCACCTTTGTGCACAAGCGCGTCGGCTAGTCGCGATGCTCGACACCGGCTCGCTGACTTTTCTATGGCCGAGCATGCTGTGGCTGCTGCTCGCAGTGCCGCTCGCGGCCGCACTCTACTGGGCGCTGGCTGCGCGCCGCCGAAAATCTTCCGCGCAGTATGCAAGCCTCGAAACGATCGGCGGCCACTCCTCGCGCGGCCCGAGCGGCATGCTGCGCATGGTGCCGCTGCTGCTGTGGACGCTTGGCCTGACGGCGCTGATCCTGGCGATCGCGCGCCCGCAGGCCGCTTTGACGCTGCCGGCCCGGCTGGACGCGATCATTCTCGCGCTCGATATGTCCAACAGCATGCGCGCAACCGACATCAAGCCCAATCGGCTGAGCGCCGCACGCGATGCAGCCAAGACGTTCATCGAAGCGCAGCCAAGCAACGTGCGCATCGGCGTCGTCGCAGTGGCTGCCTCGGCCGCCGTCGTGCAGTCGCCGACCAATAATCGCGAAGACATCGTCGCTGCGATCGATCGGCTCGAAACACAGCGCGGCACTGCACTCGGGAGCGGGTTGATCATTGCGCTGGACGCGGCGCTGCCCGCCGCCCGCATCGACGTCGAAGAGTTCATCAATCCGCGCGCCGGCGAGAAGAAGATCAGGCGCACCGACGAAATGCCCGCGCGGGTATCGAAAGGGGATAACAAGCAGGTTGCGATCATCCTGCTGTCAGACGGCCAGAGCAACGTCGGCCCCGATCCGCTGAAAGCGGCCGAAATCGCCAGCGACTATGGCGTGCGCATTTACACCGTCGGCATCGGCACCACCGAGGGGACGACGGTCAGTGCGGAAGGCTGGAACATGCGTGTTCGGCTCGATGAAGAGACGCTCAAGAAAATCGCCACGCAAACCGACGCCGAATACTTTCGTGCCGGGGATGCGGCAGCACTGAAGAAGGTCTACCAAGCGCTAAGCACCAAGCTATCGTTCGAGCGGCAGCAGCCGACCGAAGTCACGGCAGTAGTCGCTGCGATCGGCGCGGTATTGGCAATGTTCGCGGCGTTTCTGTCGATGTGGTGGTTTAGCCGGATTTTGTAGCTGCGGGCTCGATCGGCTGGCTCTCTAGAGTTGTGGGCAAGGGCGCTCCGCACACCGCGCAAAATTGCGCCGACGCCTCGTGGCCGTCCGTGCCGCAGCGAGTACAGCTGCGGCCACCCGCCCTCACGCCAAGACGGCGATGCGTCATCTCCGCAGTCACGATGCCGGTGGGCACCGCGAGAATGCCCCAACCCAGCAGCATCATGAAACTGGCGATCGCCCGACCAAGGCCGGTTTTCGGAGCTATGTCACCGAACCCGACCGTCGTCATCGTCGTGATCGCCCAGTACACCGACACGGGGATATTGGTGAAGCCGTTCTTCGGTCCTTCCACCACGTACATAAGCGTGCCCATCAGCACATCGAGCGTCAGCACGGTGCAAATGAAGACCAGGATCTTGCGTCGGCTGGCACGCAGTGCGTCGCCCAGAGCGCTGATCTCCGTCAGGTATTCAGTCAGTTTTAGTATTCGAAAAACGCGCAGTAGCCGCAGCAGCCGTATGTCGATCAGCGCATGCAGCTCTGGGAAGAAAAACGCCAGATACGTCGGCAAAACCGATATCAGGTCGACGATGCCGTAGAAGCTGGTCGCGTATCGCCACGGCCGCTCGACCGAGACGAGTCGCGCCAGGTACTCCGCAGTAAACAGCACCGTGAAAGTCCATTCAAGCGCATTCAGTGCGGTACCGTGCCGAGCGCTAAAGCTGCTGACGCTGTCCACGATGACCACCAGCACGCTGGCAATGATGACCGCCAGCAGCAAGAGATCGAACCTGCGGCCAGCTCGTGTTTGAGACTCAAAAATTATTTCGAACCAGGCACGCCGCCAGCCCGACGACGGTTTCCCGAAGCGCTCCGCCTCCGGAGTGACGGTGGGGCGCGCTGGAACTTCGACGCCTGTCGTATTCATCGCCGTGCGGCGACGTCGGGCACTTTGGCTGCAACTAACGCGAAAATCCGATCGAGCGCCGCTGGATCGACCGGCTTCACAAGATGGTGATCGAAGCCCGCTTGCTGCGAACGGCGCCGGTCTTCCACCTGTCCCCACCCGGTGACGGCCACGAGCACGATACGGTTTTGCGGGTCGCTCTCCCTGATTTTCCGCGCTACGTCGTACCCATTCAGTCGGGGCAAGCCAATGTCAAGCAACACGACGTCGGGCCGCGACGAGTCGACGGCACCAATTGCCGCTACACCGTCATACGCGGTGTCGACGTCATGACCTGAAGCACGGAGCATTTCGGCGAGTGTGTCCGCGGCGTCGATATTGTCGTCAACGACTACGATGCGCAGGCGCCCCGCGGATTTCGCGTCGCTGCTGTTTGAAACCGCTGACACTTCGCTTGATTCTGCGAAGGCGGGTAGACGAACGGTGAAGACACTGCCCTTGTCGGGGCCGTCGCTGTCCGCCTCGACGGTGCCTCCGTGCAGCTCGACCAGTCGCTGCACCAGCGTCAGGCCGATCCCAAGGCCTCCCGTCGAACGCTCAATCGAGCGGTCGACCTGCGTAAATAAGTCGAACACGCGCGACAGCATCTCGCGGGGGATACCTATGCCGGTATCAACGACTCGAATCGCTACCGAGTGTCCGTCGAACTCGGCATGCAATCCAATCTTCCCGCCGGGCGGCGTGTATCTGGCCGCGTTGTTCAAAAGGTTCTGCAGAACTTGCGCAAGGCGGGTCAGATCGGCGTCGAGATAGACAGGTTCTACAGGCAGGCTCACCGCCAGCTGATGATTCTCCGATTCGATCGCGGGACGTGACGATTCAACTGCATTGCTAACGATCAACGCCAGGCTGACGCGTTCTTTCTGCAAGCTGATCTTCCCACTGCTGATACGCGAAACGTCGAGCAGATCGTCGACCAGTCGGACCAAGTGCTTGACCTGTCGATCGATGATGTCGCGCGCGTTCCGCAACGCAGGGTCCGGCGAAGCCTTCAAGCGCAGGTAATGCACGGCATTGCGAATCGGTGCCAGCGGGTTGCGCAGCTCGTGGGCAAGCACCGCGAGAAATTCGTCCTTACGGCGATCGGCTTCTGATAACTCGGCGTTCAGCCGCCGCAGTTCGTCCCGACTCTCAATCAGCGAAGCATTCACGCGAGCGCTCTCGACCGCGAAGAAGGTTCGTTCGGCCACCTGCTCGAGTAACCACGCGTCGTGGGCGGACCATTCACGCGGAACGCGATCTGCCATCACGAGCAATGCGACTAAGCGACTAGCTTTGACAATCGGCGCGCAGATCATCGACCGAATCTGCATTGCCTCGTATGTTTGCAACGCCGCTGGTGCATTGGTCAGAGGGTCGGCGCGTACATCTGCTATCACGCCCGCACGGCCCTTCCTCAAATGTTCGACCAGAGCGCCACCGAAACTGTCCAAAGGGTACAGCCCGGCAACCGTCGGAACACCATCGGTATAGCCGCGTGTGATCAGCAGCTGGTCTGCGCCGTCGTCGACTTCGCCGTACGCACACCGGATCAGGCCAAAGCGCTTTCCGATCAGCGTGACGGTCTGCAGCATCACCTGACTGGGATCGCGCAAGCCGCGCGTTGCATCGTGTACGGCTATCAGAAACCGTTGTGCGTCTTCGGCTTGCCGGCGCTGATCGACGTCGTGCACGAGGACGGCAAACCCTTTTACGGAACCATCCGCTTCGAAATGCGGAATGTAGTTGGCATTGATCCAGCGTGTTCCCGCGTTTCGGAACGGCAGCTGATCGTCATAAGAAACCAGTTGTCCGGCGAGCGCTGCGTCCATGCGCGGCTTGACCATCGCGAAGGCCGCATCCCCCAGAACCTCGCTGACGCGTTTGCCGACCAAATTCTGGGAAGGCTCCCCGAACCACGTCTCGTAGGTGCGGTTGTTCAATTGATATCGGTAGTCACGATCGATGTAGGAGATCAGCGCCGGTGCGTTGTCAACGATCAATCGCAACAGTTGCTGCGCGGCCTGCGCCTCCGCCTCGGCGCGCTTGCGAGCGGAGATATCGCGCCCAACCTTTGAGGCACCAATGACGCGATCGCGACGATCACGAACTGGCGAGATCGTTAGCGAGACGTCCAGCGTCTGGCCGTTCTTAGCGACTCGAACCGTTTCGAAGTGCTCGACGCGTTCCCCGCGCCGGATACGCCGTAGGATTTCTTCCTCTTCATTGCGTCGCTCGGCCGGAATGATCAGAGTCATTGACTGGCCGATCGCCTCCGCGGGCGTATAGCCAAACAGCCGCTCGGCCCCGGCATTCCAGGAAGTGATGACGCCGTCGAGCGTCTTGCTGACGATCGCGTCTTCGGACGAAGACACAATCGCTGCGAGCAAGGCGGAGGTCTCGATCTCGTCCGCTTTCGAGGCTGTACTGTTCGCAAATGCCCGACGCAAAAAAGACAAGACGCTCGAGCTATTCGCTGCGCCTAACAAGGTCATGCGGTGGAAGAGTGCGTACAGACGACCGCAGAATATGTCATCAGTTCGGCTTAAGGCGCAACAAATTTGTACGCGTTTGGTCGGAAGATGACGTAATCAGGCGTCCCGGTTACGGCGCTGGGTGTGGCGTCGTGCTAGGCCACTTGTTTGCATCGGCCGGCATTGCACTATCGCGCTGCGGACGAACGACGCAGAAGCGATGGCCAGACGGCGCTTCCATCACCCACCACGTTTTGATCTTTTCAATGCGCTTCGCACCAAGTGCTACGAGCCGCGTCGCCTCGGCCTCAACGTCATCGGTTTCAATGTCTAGATGCACACGGCTGGCGTGCGGCACCTTTTGCAGAAGCACGATCAACTCTTCCTGGCCGGTGCCTACCGAAACATACTTTTCGGTTATAGGATCGTCGGAAGCATCGAGCTTGCGACCCAGTGCTTCGCTCCAGAAGCGCGCCGCTGCGGTCAGATCATCTGTTTGACAATCGATGACTGCCGCTACGAGTTTGCTTTTATGCATCGGCGTAGCTCAACTCCGCAAACAACGGCACCTGCCGCGTAATCTGCGCAAACCACAGCGCGTAGCCATCGGCACTCGGATGAATGCCGTCGGGTGAGTAATACCGCCGCGGAGCAACGCGGAACGGGTCGCGACTCGGGGACAGCCGCAGATCCACCAGATGCACATTGGCGCGCGCGCTCATGGCAAATTGCCAGGCGCGTCGCACCACCTCAGCCCGGCGCGTGAACAACGCGTCCAGCGGCCACACCCATACCGGCGCAGTGCCAATGTCGGCCGGCGGAACCACCGCGACGTGCTCGCCGTGCGCGGAAGCCACGTCAAGAGCGCGTTCGGCGGCCAACGCCAAGTCCTTGTATCGCGACAAGCGAATCGCGTCGTTGCCGCCGACAAAGATGAGGATCAGGTCGAACCGACCGATGCTGGCCTCGATTTGCGCAGCGATATCGACTGACCGTGCCGCATCGCTTGCGTGATTAACGATCACCGTCCCGGGAAACGCGGCGGCCAACCGCCCCGCTACGGTCGATCGAGAATCCACACTGCCGATCCCAACACCCGTGCTGTCGCCAACGATCAGAAAACGGCGCGCCGGTGCCTCCTCGGCGTGCGAAAACGCGGCGGTATCAATGCGATTGTGCTTCGCGTGCAGCAGCCGAAAGCCTTGCAACGCCGCCCAGGCTGCGCTGAGGGTAACGACCACCCCCAGTGTCGAGTTAGACGCTGATTTGTGTGCTGCGGGGCGGCGCGGGATCAGGTTCATAAACGGGACGCTGGAGTGAGAATGCAGTGAAGTAAAAGTCATTATGCACACGCTCTTCCCAGCCGACCCTAAGATCACATCACGCCAACGCGCATGCTGAAGTCACTGAGCTGCGGCGTCATCGTGCGGCGCGCTGCAGCAGAGTTGCTGCTGTGCCACGCGACCGGGCGCAACTACTGGGACATACCCAAGGGCGTGCGCGACGCCGGCGAAACGAGCGTGGCGGCGGCGCTGCGCGAGCTGCGCGAAGAGGCCGGCATCGAGCTCGGCGCTCACCAGCTGCACGATCTCGGACTGCACTCCTACCTGCCGCGCAAAGACCTGCAGGTATTCGCACTTGCTCCGCCCGACCCGAGCCTCGACATTGCCAGGTGCAAGTGCACGACGCACTACACGCCACGCTATGGCGGCCGCGAAATTCCGGAAGTCGATGCATACCGCTGGGCGCACCGCACCGACGTACCGAGCCTGTGCGGGAAGAACATGACGCGCGTACTGATGTCGCTCGACTGGTAAATATGCCGAGCGACTCACCCGAACTACTTCAACGGCGCGGCCTCTTCGGTTTGTTCGGTCAAAGCCTCGCGCGGAGCCCCCTGCTGCTGCAGCCGCTGCTGCAGCGCCAGCATGTCCTGGCCGAGTGCATCAAGTTGCGCGGCGTCCATCATCTTGCGCACTTTCGGAAAAAGGTTTTCTTCCTCTTCTTTGTGATGGTGCTCGCTCTGCTCCTTCAACACCTTGAACTTTGCCTCCCACGTCTCGGCCGCGGGGTCGAGCGCAAGCAGGTCGGCCAGCAGGCGCTTGAGCGACAGATGCTCCTCGAGCGACTCGAGCAGGATGTCTTCGGTGCGCTTGGCCTTCACCGCCGGATAAAACACATCTTCCTCGGAGGTTAGGTGCTTCGTCAGGTCGTCACCCACGCGCACCAGCGATGCGGAGCGCGCCTTCGGCTCGCGCGCTTCCACGGCGGTTTTCATCAGGCTTTCGAGCTTGCGGTGTTGGTCAATCAGTAGATTTATCGCGTCCATGAGTCTTCTCTGTGTGTTGAGCATCTAGTTGTATTCAGCACCTAATGTGCCCACGAGCAGATGCGTCCGTTCAGCGCGACGGTCAGCCCGCCTGGCCCTGTGGGTCGGCCATCGCGAGGATGCTGATCTTTTGCCAGATCTTGCGTGACAGATCGGCCGTCAGCGCTTCGATGTCATTGACCGCATTCAACACCACCGTATCGTTCAAATGCTGGGCATGCAGCGCCGCCAGCTTGCTGGTCAACGCGAGCAGCTCCGAGCAGTAATCGAGATAACGCGGCAGCTCCGTTCGGGACAGCGTGCGCGGCGGAGACGATGCCGTCGATTCCACATGCCGCAGCGCATGCTCGGGATCCTTCGTCAACTGGTGCATATCGACGATATGCGCAATGCTGCGCAGCCGATGCAGCATGCGCAGCGCGGTACGACGCTTCAGCCGAGTTTCCAGCGAGACGAGAAACAACACCACGAGCGACAGAAATATCAGCTCGCTGGTCGCTGCATCGATGCTTTGCAGCACCTCGGCCACAGTGACCGTTCCGCCTTTGACGACGTTTCTGAGCTCAATCGCCGCCCACAGCACTAGCCCAATCAAAGCGGCGATCGTCAGCGCAGCCAGCCCGCGCAGCCACCACAGCGGCCGCCGCAAATGCTCGATCACCGATTGATTCAGGCTGGCCACTGTGACCAATTCCGCGGCAACCCGGCTCAGGCCCGAGGCGGGGAAGCGTTCGTGGATGCGGCGCGCGAGCACCGAAATGGTCGACGAAATCGGGGTCGGGTGAAGTTCGCTGTAGGTCTGCACAGATCAGGATCATTCGACGCGGCAGCCCACTTCAGGCAGCGACTTTCAGCGCGTCAACTGATGTCTGCAGCGCGCTCGGCGGCATGCCGTTTTTCCACGGCAAATCCACCGCGTAGTCCTGCAACAAACAATCATCGGGCAGCGTCTGGATCGGCGTGAAGTCCCGGTGCGCGATGTACTCCGGGCGCTTGAAGCGGCGGATGTGATTGCTGACCGTGCACAGGCTCAGATAAACGCTGACGCGATCCCACGGCGACAGGTTGCTGCTCGATGCGTGCACCAGGCACGAGTGAAACAGGATCATCGAACCCGCCGGACCTTTCGGCGCGGCAATGCCGCCGTTCTTGCCGCCTGCGCGCTGCACCAGTTGGCGGATCAGATCGTTATCGACGGTCCACAGTGGATAGCTGGTCGTAGTCAGATCGTGTTGGGCCTCGACCGCGCCCTTTTTGTGACTACCCGGGATGAACATCAGCGGACCGTTGAAGTCGTTGACGTCGTCCAGGAAAATCGCGACGTTCATCGCGCGCTCTGTGGGCATCAGGTCGTCGTTAAGCCAGGTGCCGTAGTCCTGGTGCCACTGCCATACGTCGCCCTCGAACGCCATCTTGCCGTTGATCTTGAACTGATGCATGTACACGTCTTCACCGAACAGATCACGCACCGGATCGACCATTCGGGGATGCCGCGCCAGCTTCGCAAATGGCACGCTGTACAGGTGCGCCGCAAAGTTGGTGCGCACCGCATCGGAATCTTTCTCCCTCACGTTGCAGATGTCGCGGCGGGAATAGAGCTCCGGCACTGCGTCGGTCAATACCTTCGTTTCCTCGCGAGAAAACAGGCCGGGAAAGAACAGATAACCTTCGCGATCGAAGTGCTCGCGTTGCTCCGGGCTCAGCTTCATGTGCGCCTCCTTTTCAACGGCCGCAGCCAAAGTAAACTTCCATCTGTCTCTCGTCAACGACTAGCACTCGAATGAAAACGACATTGTGCGGCACGCGCCTTGTTGGCCTGCTTGTCGCCGGTTTGCTGGCGGTGGTGCTCGGTCCCGCCTACGGCGCTAACGCTCCGGCCAAGAAAGCATCCACCAAGCAACAGGGCATCAGCAAGACCAAGCCTAAACCCATGAGCCGCGACCAGCTCCGCGCCTGCATGGATCAGCAGGATCGCTTGCTGACGATGAGAGAGAGCGTGCTCAAAGAGCAGACCTCGCTGGATCAACAGCGCGCCGAAGTTGCGCGCATGGACGCCGAACTCGCAAGCAAGCGCGCCGCGCTCGATCCGGCCGATGCCGTCTCCAAGCAGGCGCTAACCGATGAAGAAACGCGGCGCAACGCAGCCGGCGACGCCTACAACACGCGCCTGCCCGTGCTAAAGGAACAGGGCTCAGTGCTGGATAAGGAGCGGCAAACCTGGGTGGAGCGCTGCGCCAACAAGGATTTCGACGAACTCGACGAAGCCTTCATCAAGCGCGAGAGGCAACGTGCGGCGAAGGCCGCCGGCAAAGCGGCGTCACCTAAATAGGCATTGCCTATCCGCGAGCGGCACGCTCGATCTCGGTGCGCGCCTCTC
>Ga0136614_10003304_pt1 | contig 10288 bp, 9 predicted proteins | sample AntDrymUQ2792106_2_FD_106643 | JGI IMG/M metagenome (GOLD analysis project Ga0136614, IMG submission 106643) | Polar desert sand microbial communities from Dry Valleys, Antarctica - metaG UQ279 (21.06) | ecosystem: Environmental > Terrestrial > Soil > Desert | place: Antarctica: Dry Valley... | reverse complement strand
CTGCCAACGAAGGCTCAGCACAGGCTTCGCTGCGCACAGTAACTGCTGCTGAAGCTACCTACGCCGCGACTCTCGGTAATGGAGCGTACGAGACTTTACCGAACCTCGCTGGCCAGGGACTAATAGACACTGTGCTCGGTTCCGCTGCCGGAACAAAGAGCGGCTACACCTTCGTGGCTACACCAACTGGCGCGGGCACGGCCGGTGACCCGCGTGTCTACTTCTCAACCGCAACCCCGCAATCTGCCGGTGGCGTTACGGCAACTGGCACGCGTAGGTTTGCCTCCGACACCACGGGCGTCATTTACTCCGCCGCGGCATCCGGCACGACCCCGTTGACCTCGACGACCGCGAGCACGCCAATCGGAAACTAGTCTTAACTTCGAGACTTCATCCTCAAGCACAGCGTGGCACTTCTTGTAGGAGAAGCACGCTGTGCTTGACTGTTTGGAGTATTGAGTTTGCCGAGAAGACGGATGGGTAAGTAACAGAAATTAGTTTGCGCTCAATACAGAACCAGGAAGCCATAGAGGCTTTGTGAAAGTTCCATAGGGCTAAGGCAATTGGCAGGTCAGGAAGCGGACCCTGTCCCCGCTCTTACGCGGATTAGCTCTCAAGCTTGAGGCGGAGAAGAGGCCTCCTTCCTGACGTGAGAGGTGACCAAGCTTGAGAGGTTGATTGCAGTCTGAGTGATTTTCCAGGTTGAGGGCGGGGACAGGGTCCACCTTCCCGACCTGCAAGTTAACGGATCTTGAGCCCTCCTTTCGGAAATGAATCACAAACGAAACCAGGTTTCTACTTGAGTGTTAACAACCGGGTCGCTACCCACTGCACACTCAATACCAATATGCCTTCATTTCATCGCGTGATACGTGAGCCGCTCTGGATCGTCGGAGCGATGTGGCCACTCGTGCTGCTCACGGTCCACCTACCCGGCATCCCGAGAGCATCAGTGAATGTCCTGCCCTGGCGCCAGGAATTGGCGATGGCCGTACTGTTAACTCTGACGCTCGGATTTCTTCTTGTTAAGAGAAGGGGTACTGAACAAGGTACTGGCGCTGCGCGAAATACCCTTCTCCCGCTCACGCTTGCAGGAACGTTTGTCAGTTGGGTTTTCCTTTCAACTGCCTGGGCGACAGATCGTTATCAGGCCCTGCATCTGGGTTTGCAATGGCTCGGCTACCTGACCTTCTTCGGTCTTATGACTTTCGCGGCAGGGGCAAAGCTTATTCGGTCATCCTTCATTACTCTGGCCGTGGTCATCTGGGTGCTGGCTATCGCCTGCGTTATCGAATCCTGGTTTGGAGCTCCCCTCACCGACGGCAGCCTGCGTATGGATGTCAAGCCTCTCTTACGCGGCTCCAGCGCGCTCGGAGAAATCACGGGCGCCGCTTGCATCTTGTTCGCCGCCTTTGCGCTTCATCTTAACCGTGGTCGTGCGGCTTTCATCTGCGGAGCAACCGCGGTAGCGGGATGGCTGGCAACACTCCAGTCGCTTGAGCGCGCGCCCCTAATTGGGGCCTCCGCCGGACTTCTGCTGTTGTTCACAGGCGCCTTCATCAAGCCATCAAAGCGACTGGTTTGGCGTCTGGGATCCCTAACTGCGGCATTTGCGTTAGTACTTCTGTTACAGGCACTGCCATCGCGGTTAACGAATCACGATGTCCCTACCGTCACTCGTTTACAGCAAGATTTAAGTACTGATGCGAATACGAGGGTGCGCTTTCTGTTTTGGGGAGTCGGTCTGGAACTGGTGCGCTCGCACCCGCTCCTTGGTGTCGGCGCCAACAACTACCAGATCAAGTATGGGGAGGGACGGTCACAATTCTCAGCCCGGTACCCGAATAGTCCACTTGTGGCTATGAATGATCATCTGTTGACTCTTTACGCGCATAACGAGTATGTGCAGATGGCCGCTGAACTAGGGATTATTGGATTGATTCTATTCGTTCTGTTTAGCCTTGCTTTAGTGACTAACTTCGTCCAGGCATTGAAAGACAGAGGGCAGATCCTTCCGGTTCTGGGCGCCGGCGGTGCAATGTTGGCCTTTGCGATTAGCTCTGGCGCGAGCGCTTCGTCATTTAGAGCCCTTGGCGGCGGTCTAGTTTTCTTCTTCGCAGCAGCACTCGTCTGTCGCAGTGTCAACAAAGTCAACCGGTCCGCATATGAATCGAAGAAGGTGTGTTTCCACACCAAAACATTGCGGTTTATTGGCCTCAGCTTTTGCGCAGTGATGGCAATCAGCGCAGGCGTGTTTGGCGCTCAAGCGGCCGGGTCAATGTTGCAAAGTGTAGCCGAGCGCAGTGCCAACGCCGCCACGACAGAGCATTATTACCGAGCATCGTTACAAGTATACCCTGCTAACACAGCCGCCCACTTCGGCTATGGCCTGTGGCTATACAGCAAGGGACGCCCCAAGGAGAGCGTACCTTACTTGCTACATGCGGTAGAGCGAGGATTCAACAGCTCGATCAGTTATGCCTACCTCGCCGGAGCACAGGAATCCGCCGGAAACCTGGACGAAGCCGAGCGAACCTTGGCCACTGCGGTGCGAGTTTACCCCGCTTCGGTTTTCTTGTTCGTCCGTCATGCTGCTGTCCTGGCGCGCAACGGCCGGCGCGCGGATTCAGAGATGATATTCTCACGAGCCCTTTCGCTGGACCCTCGCGCAGCCCGCGGTTGGCAGCAATTAGTCGAGAACGATATTGATGCAGCTTACGTCGCCGCTAAGCAGGACGGCAACATCGCGCCGCCCGTCGAACTCCATCCCGAAGCGGCGGTCTTCCAAGTGCTGCAGGAGAATGAGCAACGCTTCCCTGGGGCCCATACTGGCTGGCGCGCACGCATGCGCAAACAGCAATCGAAGTAAAGACGTAGGACAGTCACCCAGGACTTTTATGAAATCATGAGATGAAATTAGCGGACACAAAATCCTAAAACAGCATTTGTCTTAAGGAGTTGGAATGAGGGCGAACAAAACAGTCAAAGACCAAGAGGGCTTCTCTTTAATTGAGCTCCTGATAGTCGTGGCGATTATTGGCATCCTGGCCGCCATCGCCATCCCCAATCTGCTCGCATCTCGCCGGGCAGCAAATGAGAGTTCGGCACTGTCCTCTGTGCGCACAATCCACAGTTGCCAGGCCACCTATCGGGCTACAACTCTGAATGCGGACTACGGAACCCTAGATGATCTGAAAGGTCAATTCTTAACAGATACCGTGCTGGCCTCAGGCACTAAGAGCGGCTACTACTTCGCGGCAAATCCAACCTCGGGAGTGATACCTGCCCAGTTCCACACGACGGCGGTTCCGACAGCCACGTCTGGAGTTAGCCGAACCGGCAGCCGGCGATTCGCCGTTATGGAGGATGGCGTGCTGAGGGGTGACACGACTCTTACTGTTCCGGCAAATCACGCGGCTGTGGAAGCAATGCAACCCATAGGGCAATAGCAGCCAGCCCACATTGATCGTGCATTTCCGAAATCCCCAGGATTGGGATAGAGTAGTTCACTGCATCGTAGTCATAAAATAAACAGCGGATCATCGTTGGACACGACTCAAGCAGCCAAGTTCCCAATTCGCTCAGAGACGACCAGGCGCGGCCTGATCTGGCGCACTATTGCAATCGCGCGTAACGCTTTCCGCGAAGCGGTGCGCGATCGTGTGCTCTACAACCTCGTCCTCTTTGTTTTGCTGCTAACTGGAGCCGCAATTTTCATCGGCGAACTCTCAGGTGGCCAGGAACGAAAGATAATCGTAGACCTCGGCCTCAGCGCGATGCTGCTGATCGGGGTCTTTATCGCGATTTTCGTAGGCGTCGGTCTGGTTTACAAGGAGATTGAGCGACGAACGATCTACACGATTTTTGCGAAACCCGTAACGCGCGGTGAGTTTATTGTTGGAAAATATCTCGGGCTGTGCCTGACCTTACTGGTCAATGTCGTGGTGATGGGCACGGGTGTATCCTTAGCCCTGATCTATGTGAGACGTGGTTGGGATCCACTATCCCTTAGCATTTGGCCGGCGATACTGCTCATCTACTTAGAGCTGATGATTCTGACTGGGGTAGCGCTTCTCTTCTCTTCCTTCTCTTCGCCGGCGCTGTCAGCTTTACTCACTTTCTTCATCTTTATCATCGGACACTTCAGCGCCGACCTAAAAGGCCTGGCCACGTCGATGGGAAGCACCAGCGCTCGCTGGCTATTCGGCGGACTCTACTACTTGCTGCCTAATCTGACAAACCTTAGTTACATAACGCCTGCAGGTCACGGGCAGGTACCGCACGTCTCGCATGTGGCGGCAGCGATTCTCTACTCCTTGATTTACATTGTCGTAATTCTATCTCTGGCGACCCTGATTTTCAGCCGCCGAAATTTCAAATGACCGAGAGCAAACTGACAAGACGCGATGGGGCGCTGCTGCTAACGGTCCTAATTGGACTGATCGGCGTCTATTCTCTCTCGCGTTGGATTGACGCGCACCGGCCGGCTGCAAACCGGAGCATTGAGCAAGAAGAACTCTATCTCAACGCCGCCACTGTGAAACGTTTGAGTCTTGGCTTCAACGGTCTGGCGGCTGACTGGTATTGGATGCGCTCGCTGCAGTACGTCGGGGGCAAGATCATCAACCTTCCTGACAACGTTCAACTGGATCATCTGGGCCAGCTCAATCTGAAACTGGTTGCCCCGCTTCTCGATGCGGCTACGACACTTGATCCTCAGTTTATGGAGCCCTATCAATATGCAGCTGTGGTTCTGCCAGACGTCGATGCCGGGGAGGCTACGCGCATCATCCAGAAAGGCATCGCCGCAAATCCCTTACAATGGCTGCTCTATCACCATCTCGGTTTCATTTACTGGCAGCAGCAGGATTTCAAGGCCGCAGGCGAAGCGTATGAGCAAGGTGCTAACCTTGTCGGGGCGCCACAGTGGATGAAAGCCATGAGGGCCCGTATGGCTAGCGAGGGAGGAAGCCGCGATACTGCGCGCGAAGTTTACCGCCGGCTGTGCGAAGAAGCTTCAGACAGCCAGATAAAGAACATGGCGCGAAAACGTTTGCTGCTGCTGGATTCCCTGGACATGCAGGATGGGTTACGGAAGCTAATGGCGGCGTACCAGTCCAAAACGGGACACTGTCCCGGATCATGGCGTGAGATGGGAAGTCTCTTGAATGCCTCCAGAGTACAAGTGGACCCTTCCGGCTCTCCCCTCGATCCGGCTGGAACCCCTTACCTACTAGTGCCCGATAAGTGTGAGGTTAATATCAACGAAAGATCTGAGGTCCCTTACAAATAGAATGTTAGGCACACTTTAAGAAGTAACAACCAAAAAGACGTCGGACATTAGAACCGGTGATTAGGTATGGGGGATCACATACTGAAGTCAGCAAACAGATAAATCATGCAGGCCATAATTGAAATTGAGAATCTAACGAAAGATTACGAAGTCGGGTTCTGGCGCAAGCGGAAAGTGCGGGCGTTGGATGGGCTTTCCCTCAACGTCAACCTCGGCGAGATCTTTGGATTCCTGGGTGCTAATGGTGCCGGCAAGACAACAACTCTAAAACTGTTGATGAGGCTGATCTTCCCTACCGGCGGCGGCGCACGAATTCTGGGCCGGGACATTGCCGACATCGCAATGCACAATCAAATCGGATACCTGCCCGAGAACCCCTACTTCTACGATTACCTCACCGCCCGCGAGTTCCTGGAATACTGCGGTGAACTCTTCGGCTATGGACAGATTGAGCGCAGCAAACGCGCCGCGGACCTTTTGAGCCGGGTGCGACTGGAGGAAAAAAAGTGGGACATTCAATTGAGAAAGTTCTCCAAAGGGATGTTGCAGCGTGTCGGGCTGGCCCAGGCTCTAATAAACGATCCCCAGGTGGTTTTTCTCGATGAGCCAATGAGCGGACTCGATCCTGTCGGCCGCCGCGAAGTGCGTGATCTGATCGCCGGAATGCGACAGGAAGGTAAGACAGTATTTATGTGTTCGCACATCCTTTCAGACATCGAGGTACTGTGCGACCGGGTGGCGATTCTGAAACGCGGGCAACTCGCGAACGTCGGCAACCTCGACGAACTGCGGCAGCGCGCCGGCGATCGGAATCACGTGGAGATTGTGGCCACGGGCAGTGATGCTGACACGCTGAGGTTTCACTTGCCCGAAGGCGATCAATATCAACTAACATCTACCGCGAGCGGATTGCGGATCGAAGTCGCAGACGAGAAGGATATAGATGAAGTGATCACGGCTCTGAGGAGAACTGGGGGAAAGCTGGTCTCGGTTCAACCGGTCAGACAGTCGCTGGAAGAATTATTTCTTTCATGAGCGCAGAGCCCGGGGCAGTAGCCCGACCGTTGGCGAGGGCTCGGCAAGACCTGGGTCGCTGAGTCTCGCTCGACGAGCCCAGAGAATCGGCGGGAAGATTTTGTTGATTTGCTTGGTCTTCATTTGAAGTCCTCGGGCAATCTATTCTGACGAGGGAGAACCCTATCGCTACTTCACCAATCGATGAAATAGCTCATTTTCGCATTACCATTGTAGAGGCGGTTAGGCGGAGTTATAAATAAGAATTTCTACTGCTTCAACTTGAATCCGGTAACTTCCATCCTGATGTTTGCGCGGTCATCGGACTCCTTCATTCCCTCAAGTCGCACCGCCACCACCATCGTTCGGTTTGGTTCCAGTTCAGGTTGCCTGGTAGGAATCACTACAAGCGTTCGTTCCTTTACCGCCTTGCCCTGATGATCGACAACGGCTCCTCTGATTTCAAGGCCGTTGAGTGTCCGTCCGGAGAAGTTGCGAACTGTCGTTTGCAGATTCATCACAATGTCGCCCAATGCGCGTTTGGCTTCGTCGGCTTCCGGTTCGTCGAGGACTATTTTGGAATGATACTGCTCCCACACAGGCGAGCCTGTGCGGATGGCCGCTTCCAAGACCGGATCGACACTACCGCCGGTGCTGCTGGCACGCAACAGGAAATAAAAAAAGACGGCAATCACCAACGCAGCAATAATGGCGACGATGATAATCAGCTTTCGACGCGAATCATCCGAACTGTCTAAACTTTTTTCTGTGGCCGACATACTTGTGCGCCGAATTGTAGAATTCCGGGATCGGTTTTGCAATCGCTCCTGGTCCCGTTTAGACGCCGGCACCGCAAGGATAATCCCCTGGTTGTTTTGGAATGGGATCCTCTACCTCACCTGCTTTGCGGTAAGGTCAGTAATCAGATCTTCAAGTTCGGTATAATCTATCGGCTTGGTTATGTACGCATCGCATCCGGCTGCTAACGCCTCAGCATGAAAGTCAGCCGTGTCATGAGCGGAGACTGCGATGATGGGAACAGTTGCCAAATCCGGCAATTGGCGAATTCGTCGGGTCGCTGCCAATCCATCAACAATTGGCAGGCTTAAGTCCATGAGAATAATGTCAGGCGTCTCCCGTTCTGCCGCTTTCACAGCGTCTAGGCCGTTAACCGCCTCCGAGACTCGGTAGCCGCTCAGCTCAAGGAGCCGTCGCATCATCATGCGATTATCTTCCGTATCCTCGACGAGCAACACGCTAACCTCATTTCCCCTGTTAGTCATTAGCTGCACGTCCGTGCTTTCGCGGGATGTCATCTCCAAAACAAGGTCCGAATCACCCCTAAGTTGTTGACTTCACTGTATCAGTAGAATACGCAAGGGCTTTTTGCTAAGATGCCGCATCGAAATGCGACAGATCGAATCCGGCCTTTAGGGCTCAATTCATACACAAGGACTTCCCCTCGAAATGTTTCGCCTACCTTCAGGCGCGAGGACTGGCAAGCTACCAACACCTCCTGATGAAGCCATTATTGTTGAACCCACAGGATAGCAATTCTCTTCAAACCTTAGGGCGAGCGTCTGTTCAGATCGTTCACGATCTCAAAAACCAGCTAAATGGCCTCAAACTGTATGCCACGTTTCTGCGCAAGCGATTGGAAAAGAGCGCCCGGCCGGAAGATGAAATGGAAACTATCAACAAACTCATCGCCGGACTGGATCGCGCCGCAGGTGACTTGTCGACGCTTGTGCGGTATGGACGACCAATTGAGCTGCGGAAACAGGTCGGCGTCGATGTGCAGAAGATAATGCGAACGGTTGCGGGGGCTTTCTCGCGGCCATCGCACGCGACCGGTCCTTTGACTGGGGCCATTATCATCGACGCGGAGCCACTCCCCCTGGCAGGTGACTTTGATCCCACGATTTTGGCTGACGCGCTCAAGTCGATCTCCGTGGGTGCCATGAAAATGCGTGGCGATGATCAAAACCGGACGCTCAGGGTCAGCTTGCGCCGAGAAAAGAGCGACAAAGAGACTGCGGTCATCGAATGGCATGAATTGAATAACTTGGATCACGATCCGTTCCGATCCTTCGCCGGCAGCGATGAGATCCGGATGTCATTTGCCGCTAAGGTCATCGAGGCTCACGGCGGCTCAGCAGAGCAGGGCAAAGAAACCTTGAGCGTTCGTCTTCCGCTAACGTCGGGAAACATCATTTAAGTGAGATCCGGACTATCGAGGACCACAACGACCTCAGTTATTTTCAAGGAGAAAAAAAAGGGTGGAGAACAAAAACGTGCGGATTCTGGTTGTCGATGACGAACCTATGATGGCGGATTCGCTGAAACAGAACCTTATGGAGGAAGGCTTTTCAGTCGACACCGCCGCCACAGGCGCCGAAGCCATCGCGCTCTTCGATCAGGGTGGGCATCATCTGGCCATCTGCGATCTGCAACTCCCGGACATGGATGGTCTCGAGGTTATGCGTCACATGAAAGACGCACGCCCGACAACCGAAGTAATTGTCGTGACTGGTTACGGATCAGTCGCGCGCGCGGTGGAAGCCACCAAGGCCGGCGCGTTCTACTTTGTGGAAAAGCCTTTCGACTTCGAAGAAATTCAGCCGCTTGTTGATAAAGCGCTCGAACGTCGCGAGCTCGTCGCCGAAACGACAAGCATGCGCCGTCAGCTCTCCACTCGCTCGGAGTATTTCAACATCATCGGATCCGCTAAGTCGATGCAAACGATTTACGAGACCATCGAATCGGTCGCCAAATCAGACGCGAACGTTCTCATCGTCGGCGAGTCAGGAACAGGCAAGGAGTTAATCGCCAACGCAATTCATTACAACTCACTGCGCTCCAAGAAAGCATTCATCAAAGTCAATTGCGCGGCGCTGCCCAAGGAACTAATCGAATCGGAACTCTTCGGGCATACGAAAGGCGCTTTCACAGGGGCTCACGCCGATAAGGAAGGACTGGTCCAGCACGCAGCGGGCGGTTCCTTAATGCTCGACGAAATCGCAGAGATGCCGGTTGAACTCCAGCCCAAGCTGCTGCGCGTGTTGCAAGAGAGGAGCTATCGGAAGATCGGTTCCGAAAAGACCTACGCCGTCGATTTTCGGCTGATTTCCTCAACAAACCGGCCGCCTGCTGACGCAATCCGTGATGGCCTGTTGCGCGACGATCTCTTCTATCGCATTTCTACAATTACCATTCACGTTCCACCTTTGCGCGAGCGGAGCGAAGATATTCAACTGCTGACAGAACACTTTCTGCACATGTACGCTCAAAAGTATGAGCGCGCCATTGGCGGGGTCTCACAGGCGGCTTACCAGCGACTTTTTGGTCATCTCTGGCCCGGCAATGTGCGTGAGCTGCAAAACGTCATGGAGCGCGCAGTGTTGCTGGCCAAGGGTAATCGGATTGAACCCGTGGACTTGCCATTCGATAATGGCTCGCTGCCGGAATCGGGCTCCGCCGCCCCGGGATGGGATGTCCCGCCCAACATGACGCTCGAAGACATTGAGCGCCTGGTAATTGAAAGAACGCTGCAACGCACCGGCGGCAACAAGCAGGCGGCGGCGAATCTGTTGGGCATTTATCGTCCGCGGCTTTACAGTAAGATACGAAAGTACAAAATAGACGTGACGTCTCTCGTTTCAGCCTGAGAATTTTCACCTGACACTGCATGAGCAAGTTGTTTTCCGAAACTAATGGAGTGGCCTTCCGCGGGGCCACTTTATTTATGCTTTGTCGGTCCTGGCACTGTTGAAAAATAGTGGGCCATTCACAGGGAATATAAGACGATCCACGAAAGCATACGAAATGACTGGAACTGAGGCGTCTTTTTTGGTGCCGCTTCGGTCGAGTAGACGAGGTGCTCCCCAAACCGTGGCAGGTGATGCCTTGGTCCAGTTGCCGCCTCGTCCCTCACAGAACCGGACAAGTGGCTTTCCCAACATCCGGCTCTTCAACTCTCAT
>Ga0136614_10003302_pt1 | contig 10291 bp, 8 predicted proteins | sample AntDrymUQ2792106_2_FD_106643 | JGI IMG/M metagenome (GOLD analysis project Ga0136614, IMG submission 106643) | Polar desert sand microbial communities from Dry Valleys, Antarctica - metaG UQ279 (21.06) | ecosystem: Environmental > Terrestrial > Soil > Desert | place: Antarctica: Dry Valley... | reverse complement strand
TCCTTGGCCCGCTGCACTGACGAGTTTTTGACAACGGCCGGCACCGATTCGTAATTAGTCGCCTCGCCTGCCTTCACTTGGTTGTAGGCCTCCTCGGCCTCGGAGCGGCGCACCCGTGCGCCCACCAGCTCCTGGGTCAACTTATCTAGCTGCGTGCCGGTACCGTTAAGCACAGTGCTCTTGTTGTCGAGCATGCCTTCCCGGTCGCGGTAGTCCTGCAACGCCCTTTCCGATGCATCCAATTTTGCCTTGAGGTCCGCTAATTGTTGGTTGATCAATTGCCCGGCGTTTTCGCTCATTTTGTAACGCGCATCCAAGTCGGCCTGGATGTACGCTTCTGCAGTTGCGTTGGCAGCGGCGGCCGCCAGCGTGGCGTCGTGGGCCTCGAAACTTACTTTGACCAATTGGCTCAGGCGCACGGGCTCGATAGACAGGCCGTCAGCGAACCTCTTCAGTACCTTGGCCTCGAGTGCCGCCTTGTCGAGCGCGCCGACAGGCTTCCAGTAGAAAGCCGCCAAACCTGGGAAATATGCGTTGATCCACTTTTTGAGCGCAGACGGCTTTTTCTGGCGCGGATCGAACTCCGGATGCTCGGTGAGCTTGAGCTTTGTGACGACTCGCTGTGCGACCTCACGGGACTTGAGGACCTCTGCCTGCGTCTGGAAGTACTCCTTATAGTAAGAGCCCGCGCCATTGTAGGCGTCGCCGATCGGTACTAGTTTTGGTGGGTTGATCTCGATCAGTACCGTGGCACTGGACCGATAGACAGGATCCATCTGTGAAACGGCCACGTAGGCGATGACGGCGACAAGCACTGCGAGCGCAAGAATCCTCCATTTGCGCAGCATGATCGCGCGCCAGTACTCGATGAACTCGGGTGTTTCCTCGTGTGTCAGGTTGAGGGTGGATGGCGGCCCGCCGTGGTAGCGGCCCTCCGCCAACGCCGGGGGGATGGATGCGAGTTTGTTCATCCTAGAAGAAGCTCTCCGTGCTTGTAGAGTCCGAGGCAGAATATTGTACGCCAACGTCGACCGTCGAGTAAATCCTCGGCATCCACCGCACCGCTGCCTCGGCGGTCGGACCCGTTTGGACGTCGAGCCCCTCGCGCTTGAATCTTTTCGTCAGGTAGCCGAGCTTAATCGTGCCGCTGGTCGCAGCGACCAAAATCCCAGGTGCTGCCGAGCAGGTAACGCTGCTCCCTGCTGTCCAGCGGCGAGGACGATAAAGAATAATCGTACTCGGTATGGCGGATCTCGGTCAACAGCCGCGTTTTAGGCGCGATGCGATAGAAGAAGCGAGCACCGACGTTCCATGTCGACACATCGAGGGCTTCGGTAATTTCGCGAAGTGGGTGCCCACTTCGCGCAAGTAGCACCAAGTTATAGTAGTATCGCGGCCGAGGAACCACAACATATGGAGGTTAACCTGGGTAAAGTGGATACGCACTTTTCGCGATTATTTTGGTATCGCTTATCGGTGGCGCCTAGGTCGAATTCCAGCCGCCCTTGTGCGAAACGCGCACCGTAACCAAACGCGAACGCGAGGCTGGAGCACGGCGACCATGTCCGCGACCAGCATCACGATACTGGGGCCCGTGGCTGCGGAGCGTCGAGCCCGTGACGGTGCCGCCGTCGCGGCTCAATTGTGGTACCGCGGACTCTCACAATCCGTGAAGATGCCCTGCCGGATGGCGTCGCGGACCTCGCAGATCCCTTCCTCGACGGTGCGGGAGATGCGATAGCCGAGACGATCACGGATCTTGTCGAACGCCACCCGGTAGTCGCGCGGATCCTCGGCCTTCTCGACGTACTCGATGTCGACGTCGAAGTCGAGGTTGCTGCGGACCAGCTCGACGATCTGACCCTTCTGGTAGTTCTGGCCGGAGTCGCCGACATTGTAGACCTCGCCCGCGACCCGGTCGGGTGGAGATTCGAGCACGCGCATGATCGCGCGGGCGACATCCTGGACGTGGACGTAGGGCCGCCAGAACTGCTTCCCGAAGATCAGGAGCTTGCGCTTGACGAGGAGCTCCTTGGTGAACTCGTTCACGGTGAGATCGAAGCGCATGCGCGGGGACAGCCCGAACAGGGTTGAGCACCGGAGGACCGTGACCGCCGGGCCGTTCGAGCCGTGGCCGTTCAGCAGGGCCTGCTCGACGCCGACCTTGGTCTCGGCGTACAGCGAAACCGGGCGCAGGGGAGATCTCTCGTCGAGGAAGCCGGAGCCCGCGGTCATCTTGCCGTAGTTGCTGCAGGTCGAAGCGAACACGAAGCACTGCACGTCCTTGCGGCGGGCGCGGTCGAAAAGACCGAGGGAGGCCTCGTAGTTCACGCTCCGAGCAAGATCCGGTTGACGGGCGCAGGCCGGATCGCCAACGATGGCGGCCAGGTGGACGATCGCTTCCACGCCGTCAAGGACGCCGGCCGAGTTGCCCAGCGACCGGATGTCCTCCTTGACGAAAAGGAAGTCCCCCTCGTGATAGACGCCCAGGAGCGATTCCCCGCCGTGGAGAAGGCTGTCCACGACGGTGACCCGGTGTCCCGCCCGCAAAAGCGAGGGAACGAGGACGGAACCCAGGTAGCCGGCACCACCCGTGACCAGGACACGCATCCCAAAATTCTCCCACGCGTCGGCTCGGCCTGTCAAACTATCGCCCTTGACGCAACAGCCGTCGTAGGGGTATTTTATCTGGCGGGGAGGGAACCTGAACAAAAGCAATAAGGAGTAGTTATGCCAGCAAAAAACCGTTCATTAGTGGATCGGCGGGTAGTCGATCGACGACTGCACGCCGAGCTTCTTAGAAAGGACATGCGTTATCCTCGCGCGGCCGTCATCTCCTCTGACGGGCCGGCGCCATCATCCGCTATCGCGTCCCCCATGGCTGTTCCCACCGAAGCTCCCAAGCGGGACACGCTGAAGCGCGCGTTCGACGTCGCGGCCTCCGCCGTACTCCTTCTCTTATTAGCGCCTGGCTTTGCACTCATCGGCCTGATCATCAAGCTGGACAGCCGCGGTCCGGTTTTCTTCCGGCAAACCCGGGTGGGGCGCGGCGGCGGGTCGTTCTCGATGCTGAAGTTCCGGAAGATGCCGGTGGATCTGCCCAAGCAGGGGCCGATGCTCACGCGCCGCTCCGATCCCCGTCTCACGCGGGTGGGCCGCTGGCTCGAGCGCACGAAGTTCGACGAGCTGCCCCAGCTCGTGAACGTGCTGATCGGCGACATGAGCATGATCGGCCCGCGCCCCGAGGTTCCGCGTTTCGTGGACGTGAACGATCCGCTGTGGCGGGTGGTGCTCTCGGTGCGGCCCGGGCTGTTCGGTCTGAGCCAGAACTCCGGGCGGAACGAGTCGAGTCTCTATCCCGAGGACTGCGAGGACCTCGAAGGCTTCTACCGCGAGCACGTCCTGCCGAGCAAGCTCCGGACGGATTCCGCGTACGTTCGCCGGCGCGGCGTCCTCTACGACATCGGCCTGCTGGTCCAGGGCATCAAAGCGTCGGCGCGTTCGGCCCAGGGTCTCGGTGTCCCCGCCGCCGCCTCGCACCCTCGCCGACCCTCTGATGGAGAATCGAGACTGATGCGAGCGATCATCCTCGCCGGGGGAAAGGGCACCCGCCTGCATCCCTACAGCCTGCTGTTGCCCAAGCCGCTCATGCCCATCGTCGACTTCCCCATCCTCGAGATCGGGCTGCGACAGCTGCGCCACTACGGCTTCACCGACGTGACGATCGCCGTCGGCCACCTCGCGAACCTGATCATGGCGTTCTTCGGCGATGGATCGAAGCTCGGGCTCCGCATCCGGTACGTCATCGAGGACGTACCGCGTGGCACGATCGGGCCGCTCTCCGCGATCCCCGGGCTGCGCGAGGAGAACCGGCCGTTCCTGCTGATGAACGGCGACACGCTCACCGACATGAACTTCGCCGAGTTCGCGAAGGCGCACTCCGACAACGGTGCTCTCGTCTCGGTGGCGACGTACACGAAGTGTGTCCCCATCGATCTCGGCGTAATGGAACTCGACGGCAACGGGCGGCTCACCGCCTTCAAGGAGAAGCCGGTGATCCCCTTCGGCGTGTCGATGGGGATCTACGCGATGAGTCCACGCGTGCTCGACCACATCCCCTCGAACCGGCCGTTCGGCTTCGACGACCTGATGCACCACTGTCTCCAGGAGAACCTCGAGGTGCACGGCCACCGGCACCAGGGAATCTGGCTCGACATCGGACGCCCCGACGACTATCGCGCGGCGATCGAGACATTTGAGAAGAACCGTCCCTCGTTCTGCCCCTGGGAAAGGAATGGAAAATGAGCGAGCCGTCCGCCTCCCCGTGGCGCGTTCCGCTGTTCGCGCCCGACTTCGGTAAAGCCGAGCTGGAAGCGGTTCAGCGTCCCGTCCGCGAGGGCTGGCTCACGATGGGTCCGCGTGTCTCCGAGCTCGAGGAGCGGTGGCGCCGCTACACCGGCGCCCGCCACGTGTTCGCGGTGAGCAACGCCACCACCGGGCTCCACCTGGCGATGCTCGCGGCGGACGTGAAGCCGGGGGACGAGGTGCTGTGTCCGACGCTCACGTTCGTGGCGAGCGCGAACGCGATCCGCTACGTGGGCGCCCGGCCGGTGTTCGTCGAGTCGAAGGGCGCGCACGACCTCAACCTCGACCCCGAGGACTGTGCGCGGAAGATCGGGCCGAAGACCCGCGCGATCGTGGTGGTCCACTACGCCGGCTTCCCCGCGGACATGGACGCGATCCTCGACCTCGCGCGCCGGCACCGGCTGCACGTGATCGAGGACAGCGCGCACGCGGTGTTCTCGCGCGTCCGGGTCGGCGGCGCCGTGCGCATGTGCGGATCGATCGGTGACATCGGCGCCTTCAGCCTGTTCTCGAACAAGAACATGACCTGCGGCGAGGGGGGACTCGTCACCACGAACGACGACGCGCTCGCGCAGCGGATGAAGCTCGGCCGGAGCCATGGAATGACCTCGCTGACGCTCGACCGGCACCACGGTCGCGCCGTGTCGTACGACGTGGTGCAGCTCGGGTTCAACTTCCGCCTCGACGAGATCCACGCCTCGCTCGCGATCGCCCAGCTCGAGCGGCTGCCCGGGTTCCTCGCCGCGCGACACCGGCTGTTCCTCGCCTACCGCCGCCGTCTCGAGGCGCTACCCGTCGTGCTTCCGTTCGCGGATCGTCCGGAGTTCCGCGATCCGCCGTCCGCGGCCGACACCGCCGGACTCCCGCCGGAGGCGGCGGCGCTCCCGCCCGTCGGCATCCACATCCTGCCCGTGCTGCTGCCCGAGCAGGCGGACCGGCGCGCGGTGATGGAGCACCTGAAGAAGCGCGGCGTGCAGTCGTCGATCCACTACCCGCCGATCCACCTCTTCGAGTCGTTCCGCGGCGACCCGGCGACCGCGGACGCGTCGCTGCCGCGCAGCGAGGCGCTGGCGGCCCGGCAGCTCACGCTGCCGTTCTACCCCACCATGACCGACGCCGAGCTGAGCCTGGTCGTCGAAGCGCTGGCGGAGTCGCTCGCGCTCGACTGAGCGCGCCCCCTGCACCCGGTGGACGGCACCTCGCGGAATCCGCGCGGCGCTGAAATAGGCTATTCCATCATCGTCCAGTTAGACGCCAGGCTCACCCGCTTCCCTCCGTTAGCCGTTCAGGAACTTCGGCATATCGAACGCTTGGCCGCGCTCGTCCCCGTCCAAGGCGCCATCTCCGTCGCTTCCACGGCGTGTGCGCGCCCAACGCCCAACGCCAAGCGACATGCCGAGATCATTCCTGACGCGCCGGTCAACGCCAATGACAACTTAGCAAACCACGGTGACGCGCCCCATCCCTCGGCGCCAACCGCATTGGAAGATCCCCCGTGATCGCCAAGATCCTCACGCATCTCGGCTTGGCCGCCCGGGCACCGCCCCGAGCCCAGCGCGGCCAGTCGATCTGCTCCAACTGGCCTGATCCCCAACCGATACCCGATTCAATCCGGTTTAGCCCCCCTGAGCCGACAGCCCCTTTGGCCTGCACTCGCCCGAGACGCCAAAACGCCCCAAAACTTGGCGCCTCGGACCGATGAATGGCCCGAAAATCCCCCGATTCTGGACCGAGGACTCGGGTGATTGACAACTCACGTATCTATCCGTACTGTTCCTTTTGACGAAAAATGGCGTTTATTTTTCCTTTACGTGGCGGAAGAATCAGGGGGACGACGAGTAGCTTGGCATTCAGCTTCGGGCGCAACTGGCGGGCGTACGTCGAGGGGGTGACGGAAGATGACGTCGCCTCCGCGTGTCGCGACCTCGAAGCCCTCGCGGGGCAGGGGGCGATCGCGGGCAGGGAGTTCCTCGACGCGGGCTGCGGGAGTGGCATGTCGTCGCTGGCCGCGCTCCGTCTCGGCGCCTCGCGCGTGACGGCCTTTGACGCGGACCCGCTCTCGGTGGAGGCCACGCGCGTCCTCCTCGGCCGCCTCGCCTCGGGCGGACCGTGGATGGTGACGCAGGGCTCGCTCATGGACGTCCCGTTCCTGGAGGGGCTGGGGAAGGCGGACGTCGTCTACTGCTGGGGCGTGCTCCCGTTCACGGGAGAGATGTGGATGTCGACGGAGCGGATCGCCTCGCTCGTGCGGCCCGGCGGCGTCTTCTGCGCGGTGATCTACAAGAGGACCTGGAGCGCGCCGATGTGGAGGCAGATCAAGCGCGTCTGCGCGCGCGTGCCGTGGCCGCTGCTCGCTTTCCTCGCCACGCTGCTCTGGCTCCCGCGCGTGGCGGTGCGCGCGGTCCGCCTTCGGAACCCCTTCCGCGACCGCCGCGGGATGTCGACCTGGCACGACGCGATCGACTGGCTCGGCGGGTACCCCTACGAGTACGCGAGCGAGGACGAGGTGACCGCGTTCCTCTCCGAGCGCGGCTTCTACCCGCTCGTCATGCGCCCGGCCTCCGGGAACGGCTGCAGCGAGTACGCCTTCCGTCGTCGCTAGAGCGGTCACCGAGCCCAGCGGCGACCGAGCGATCCGAAAGGTAAGGCTCGACAATGGAGAGGCGTACCGTCTTCTGCGCCGCGGGCATCCCGGCTTGGGTGAGCACACGGCGGACGGTGGAGGGACGCAGGCGCGAGATCTCGGCTTTCGCGGGCGCGCGCGAGATCATCGCTGGCCGTCCCACTCAGCGCCACCGGGGCCGAGACGCACGAAGCACGGCCACGGATTTTGACAGAAACTGCAGCGTGACGCCGGGTGATGCGTATACGGCCGAGCGCGGGCGAGTGAATAGATTCGGGCGTGGTCGGCGGCGACGCCGGGAGCGCCGGGCGGACGCGATGGCTGTTCAGGGGGTGTGGCCTCGGCATCGGTCCCCTCCGTCTCGCTCTCGTTTGCGCGAGGCGCCCCCATTTAGTCGATCGCTCGGTCGCCGCGCGGCGCAGGGACAGCGGTGCTGGAAGCGATGGCACCCGGATGCGTCACGTTTTGGGTTCGGCGCGTACGCCATGCTCTTTGACGGGCCGCGTGCCGAGACGCGCCGCGGGAGCGGCGTGGGGGGCGAGCGCCGGCACGCCGCAGCGACTCGCGCCGGCGGATCGCCGCGCACCCCCATGCGAGTCGGGTATTGCCCGGTCGCAGCGGCGGCCGATCTGCTCCAACTGGCCTGACGATACCCCCTCCCATCCGGTTTAGATCCCTGAGCCGACGACGCCTGTTGGCCCGCACTCGCCCAAGGCGCCAAAACGTCCCAAACTTCGCGCCTCGGGCCGATGAATGGCCCGAAAACTCCCCGATGCTGGACCGAGCACTCGCGTGTTTGACATCCTTCAGGTTCAGCAGTACTTTCCCTTACGGGTAAGAGGTGATTCCCACATCGCTCTGTGTCTTGAAATGCAAAGAAGTCACGGTGAAAGAATTTATACGCCCGCAACGGCTATGAGGAACAGAAAACCACCGATGACCCTTCTCAGGTAGCACCGCGCCTGCTTGGCATCATCGGAGGTCAGTTCGTCGTAGATTTCTAGGCTCATTTCTTTCTTCTTGTCCACTTCACGCACAACTCGATAATGCGCAGCAACGTATAGGGGGCCGCCAGCAGCGCCGCTATGTCGGGGACGGTGATGGCCTTCAGCCAGGCGAGAACAGCCGTAGGCATGACTACCGAATCGGCTGCGGCTTTCATGTGTTCTGGGCTCATCGAGCGGTCCTTCTGTTCATAGGCGCACCGGCGCGGTATAGTTGCCAGATGACCGAGTTGAAACCGATTGCCAAGGGACTTGCAACGATGGTCCCTGGTCTTTACCGACTGCTGGGTCGCCCCGTCGCTGGCAACACGGATTCCGCCGATTACTGCTATTCGGTTTGGCTGAAACACCTAACGCTTCTCTGGCAAAGCGGGATGCGAGAAATGCCGTCGTCGGTTGCGGAGCTCGGACCCGGCGAATCTCTTGGGACCGGTCTTGCCGCATTGCTGTCCGGAGCGTCACGGTTCTATGCCCTCGCTGTAGTCCCATACAGCAACACTGAGAAGAACCTGCGCGTGTTTGATGAGTTGGTAGGGCGCTTCAAGAGACGCGCACCGAGACCCATAAAGGGATGGCCGGACTTCGACGCATATCTCGATGCGAACTTATTTCCCAGCCACATCCTGACCGATAAGGTTCTAGCGGAAACGCTTGCCCCAGGTCGCATCTCAGCAATCCGCGAGGCCATACTTCACCCTGAAAGAGCGCACGACATCTTCGTTAGGTACGTCGCGCCGTGGACCGGAAACGCGCTGGAGAAGGCCAGCGTCGATCTGATCTTCTCGCACTCCGTTCTCGAACACGTCACCGACGTTCCGACCGCTTTCGAGTGCTGCGCTGCTTGGCTGCGCGATGATGGCTGGATGTCCCACCAGATCGACTTCGAATCCCACGACATCACAAAAGCTTGGAACGGCCATTGGCAGTACCCAGAATGGCTGTGGAAAGTCATCATCGGAGGCCGTCCGTACCTGATTAACCGGCATCCCGCATCCGCTCAAGTTCGCATGCTGGAGGCCGCTGGTTTCAAGGTCTCGATGCAAATGCGGAATCATCGTTCCGATGGGATGCGCAGAGCCGAGCATTGGATGGAGATGTCGGACGACGATGTTTCCTGCTGCGGCATGTTTATCCAAGCTCGCAAGCGCTGACATCACAGAGACCCAAAAGCAGTAAGAATCCACGCGGAGCCGTCGTACTCCACGTCGCACCATTGGCCGGCGGCAAGAGACTTCAGAGGGCCAGTGCCGACATCAAGCGTTGATGCTCCAGTCGCTGCGGCCGTTCGAACGATGTGCCACGCATCCCCGCTCGCCGCTCCGGTGGTCGATAGCGTCACAGCTCGATGCTAGTCCCCCGTCCGCGGTTGCATCTGATCCGCTTCCACGTGCTCGCGCCCAACGCGAGGCTGCTGCGTGCCGAGATCATCCCGAGCGCGCCGGTCAATGCGAATGCCTCCTCCACTGACCATGGTGTCGCACCCCATCACTCGGCGCCAGCCCGCATGAGCTGGGCCGGCTGCTCAAACGGGTGTTCGATATCGATATGGAACAGTGTTCCCAGTGCGGCGGTACCTTGCAGATCATCGCCGCCATCGAATATCCCACCGTGATCGCCAAGATCCTCACCCATCTCGGCTTGCTCACCCGGGGACCGCCCCGATCACCGGCACGGGCATTCGATCTATTCCAACTTGCCACTGCCTTTGGTGACGGGTGCGATACCGGTGTACTATTGGCCGCGGCGTTCTGTAGCGCTCCCGATGTTCCCCGAAGGCCCCCATCCACCTCGCGCACCTGGGGATTGGTATAGCGCACCTCCCCCCCTCGCCAGTCTTCAACCGCCTCCCCCCGGTAGCCATTGCGGTAACCCTGACCCCCACCGCGGGCGTAGTACTCTCGCCCGAGCAGATTACGCACCTTCGCCTCCAGCCTTCTTCAATCGCCGCTTCTACCCCAAGCCTCACGAACAGGCTCTTCGGGTCCTCCCCAACACCCCCTGCGGGCAGCAGCCTACGGAGCGTTTCTCTCGTCCTCTCTGACGGTGGTACTCTCTTTATCGGTTGAGCCTCTTGTTGCATTTCCCAGCCCGAGCATACAAGCCCGGGCTGGGAGCTCAACCCCTTTTACAGCAATTTTAGGGCGTGATCCGAAGGCGACCAGGGGGAACAAGGCCGACAGTAATCGACTGGGAAAGCGTATTGTTGGTTTCATTCGACTCCGCAAAGCGGTTGGCGTCATCGGCGTAAGCCACAATCGTGTGGGTGCCGGTGGGAATGGTGTAGGGTCCGCCGTCGGTG
>Ga0136614_10003300_pt1 | contig 10298 bp, 5 predicted proteins | sample AntDrymUQ2792106_2_FD_106643 | JGI IMG/M metagenome (GOLD analysis project Ga0136614, IMG submission 106643) | Polar desert sand microbial communities from Dry Valleys, Antarctica - metaG UQ279 (21.06) | ecosystem: Environmental > Terrestrial > Soil > Desert | place: Antarctica: Dry Valley... | reverse complement strand
TGCGTAGGGGTCGAAGTACGTCTGCAATAGGCTTTCCCGGCTCTCGGCAAGGTCGGGAGCACGCAGCCTCTGCCCTCCGGTGGTGACGACATAGACGGCGCCCGCTCCCCGGGCCGCCATCAACTCATCGCCGTCATGACGGAAGCGTTCTGGGTCGACCACGAGTCTGCTCAGCTGGTTGACGAACTGGATGCCTCCCAACTCGAGGATCCCATACGACAACTCATCGGTGAAATGATCGGTCACCCGCAGGATCTCCAGCTCCAGCGCGGCGTCGCTCAGCGAGAGCGTTTTCCGGACATTCGGAGGTAGATCACGACCTGCATGTGGAACGTGGGCCACAATCGGAACGTTTGCTAGCCAGCTTCCCCGAGCTTCGAAATGATCCATCCTCCGACGGCGACCTCCCCCTCTGACCTTGGTAGAGCTATCGCACGACCATTCATAACGGAAACTCGAAATCTGCGCCCCAAGCCCTCTTGCTTTCAGAGGCGAAGGTATTCGGAGAGACCTTCGTGGTCGAAGATCATGGTTTCTTGCATCGTTAACTCCAACCCCTTGCCTGCGTCCACTGCCCGACGGTACATGGCCAGCGCGATCGCGACGTCGACATAAGCGAGGCCGACCGCGTTGAAGTAGATGCGCTCGTCGTCGTTCTCCCTGCCCGGCTTGTCGCCTGCAACCACCTCAACCAGATTGGCGTGGATGTCGGAGTCGTGGAGCTCGCCGTCCTTGTACATGCGGCTCAGAGTTTGCGTGCGGTGCTTGACGGTGTCCCAATCGTCGCAGACGATCTTGTCGCACTGTTCGGCGACGGCGTACTCGTCCTCCCACCCACCGATGTGACTGTAGAAGGACCCCGGTTTCATCCAGGCAGCTTCGAGCAGTGGGGCTTGTGCGCTGGTCCCGGTGACGAGGATATCGGCGCCATCCATCGCTTTGGAGTGGTCCCCCCCGGCCTGCGTGAAGTCCATGTCCGGAAGAAGCGCCTCCAGCTGTTCAGCGAAACTCTCTTCCTGCTCCGATGTCTTGGCCGAGACCCGGCATTCCACCAGGGACGCGCATACCGTTTTCATTGCGACCAGGTGCATCTTGGCCTGTTCGCCGGCTCCGATGAAGCCGATGGTCCGAGGCTCCGATGGTGCGAGGTGGCGGGCGGCCAACCCTCCCATGGCCCCGACCCGAATGTTGGAAGCGAGCGTCCCCTCGAGCACCGCTATCGGAAAGCCCTTTTCGATCTCCGAGAGGACGAACAGAGCCGTCAGGTTCTGCAGGCCAAACCTCTCTACGTTCGGCGGGAACGCCGAAACCCATTTCACCCCGCACACCTTCTCCGAACGCAGCGTGGCCGGCAGGCAGTTGATCCGTTCCTGGGTGTCGTCGTTGAAGATCTGCACGATCTTCTCGGGAAACAGCACTTCGCCCCTCTGGTGAGCCAGGAGCGCCGACTCTGCTGCATCCATGGCGAGCTTGAAGTCGAGGCAGCCCGCTTCCAACAGATCCTCCTGAGACAGATACGTGAACCGGATGGCGTGCTCATTGCCGCTCATAGTGGCCTCCCGCTGATGTTGTCCATTCGCTGTCCATCGAACGCTACCCTGGGCGATTCATCCCGGGTTGGCCGGCTTTTCCCAGATCGACACGAGCTTGCGGCTGTCGCTCGTGTAAGGCTCGCGCTTCCACCCGCTCCAGCGCTCGCGCAGCCTCATCCCGGCAAGCTGTGCCATCAGATCGAGCTCGGAGGGCCACGCGTACCGGAAGGGGACCGAGTGGCGCTCGAGCCTTCCGTCGACGATCTTGAGATGATGGGACGTGAGGTCTTGCGTCGCGACGTCGTACTCGTCGAACCCCCACCTGGTCTCGCTGACGTGGAAAGCGCGGATGGTCTCGCCGGGTGGGAGCCGCTGGAGCTCGGGAACGCCTACCTCGATGACGAAGCAGCCGCCGGGCCCGAGGTGCGCTGCGACGTTGCGGAAGCACGCGACCTGCGCCTCCTGCGTCGTCAGGTTCATAATCGTGTTGAAGACCAGGTACGCGACGGAGAAGGTCCCGTCCACGGTCGCCGTCGCGAAGTCGCCGATCGTCACGCCGATGTCGTCGCCGCGTGGCTTCGCTCGCAGCCTTGCGACCATCGCCCTCGACAACTCGATCCCGTGCACCGACACTCCCCGCCGCGCGAGCGGGAGCGCGATTCGGCCCGTCCCGATTCCGAGCTCGAGCGCTGGTCCACCCCCGGCGAGCTCAACGAGGAGGTCAACGACCGGGTCGACGACCGCCGGGTCGAACATCTCGCCTGCGGATTCGTCGTACCTCGCGGCTACGCGCTCGTCGAAGTACCCGTCGTCGGCGTGCACCGCCAGAGCCTACTGAACCCACATGGGTCGTGACGCCACAGCGATCAAGCGGGACGCGGGCGATTGGGCGCAGTCCGCTCGAGTCGAGGAAGTCGCGAGGAAGCCCTCTCGTCGTGGCTCACCCGCCACGGCATAGAGCGGGAGTGGACCATCGCTCCTCCGCTCGCCGCCGCCGGAGTCGATCTCGCCTGGTGCGAGCGGGCCGCGTCCGTGCTTGGGGGACCGTCCCTCGAGCCGGGCCTGGAGTGGGTGGCGAGCACGTTCTCCATCGCGGCGCTGCTGTCAGAGATGAAGGAGTCGACCCGGCGCGTCTCCGAACTCGTCGCCGCCGTCAAGTCGTACTCGCAGGTGGACCGCGCGTCGAGGCAGCAGACCGACGTGACGGAAGGCCTCGAGAGCACGCTGGTGATGCTTGGGCACAAGCTCCGCGATGGAGTAGCGGTCGTGCGCGAGTACAGCGCCGACGTCCCTCGGGTCGAGGCTTACGCAGGCGAGCTCAACCAAGTGTGGACCAATCTCATCACAACGCCGTCGACGCTATGGACGGCGCAGGCACGTTGCGGGTGGCGACGCGGGTCGAGGGGGACAACATCGTCGTCGAGATCGGCGACACCGGCCCGGGCATGCCGCCCGAGGTGGCTGCGCGCGCGTTTGAGGCCTTCTACACGACCAAGGACGTGGGCAAAGGCACCGGTCTCGGCCTCGATATCGCGCGGCGCATCATCGTGGAGCGCCACGGTGGCACGATCACCATCGACTCCCGACCGGGTGAAACCGTGTTGCGGGTCGGCATACCCGTCCGGCCGCACTAGACCGACGCTGGCGATTGGCCACCTTCTTTGACCGCGGCAAATCCGAATTATCCCGCCTATCCTTCAAGGGCTGCGCCGCGTCTGCGGGCGGAGGAGGCAGTTGCTCGAGGCCGCGTGCTCGCCGCAGGCGATCGATCCGTCCCCTGGCGAGCACGGGTCTCGCCCCTTGCGGGGCCGGCTCGAGGATGATTAGATGAGGTTTCTTGGGGAGCATGGAGGAAGGCCTAATGTCTAGGTCCGTTTCGTTGATCGACTGGACCGATCGAGGGGTCAGCGACTTCAAGGCCACGGTCGACCGAGCCGAGGGGGCACGGGAAGCCGCGAAGCAACTCGGGGGGGATTACGAGGTTTACTGGACGATGGGTCAGCACGACCTCGTCGTTGTGGCGGAGTTCCCAGACGATGAATCGGCCACAGCCTTTCTCTTGAAACTTGGTTCGATGGGCAACGTCCGCAGCAAGTCCATGCGGGCGTTCATCGCGGCCGAGATGAGAGACATCATCGGGCGAGCGGGGAGGCGAAGCAACGCCTGGACCGATGCCGAGCTCAATGGCGGCTTGCTCGGGTTACAGCCAAGATCGAGGTCCCGAAGGGAAGGGACTGGCCCAACAAGGTTCCTTCGCCTAGTCTCCCGCCCCCCCGCCTCCTTCGTCTCGGCCCACCACCAAATCGATGGCCTCCCGCGTCGCCGGAGACGGCTGTTCGAGGGTAGGGAGGTTTGGGTCTTCTACCGCGCGGGCGGGGTTCGCATAAGCTTCGGCGTATGCGTTGTGCGGCATGTGGGACGGAGAATCGGACGGGACGCAAGTTCTGTACCCGGTGTGGAGCTCCGCTCGACCGTACCTGCCCGAGCTGTGGGTCGCTCGCAGAGGCGGAGGATCAGTTCTGTGGGCAGTGTGGGGCCTCGCTCACATTGGAGCTCACAGATTCACCGGCTCTTGATCAGGGAGGACTATCGGTCGATGATCGCGCCGCCGGTCCGGTCGCGGAGCGCCGTCTCGTCTCGGTCTTGTTCGCCGATCTCGTCGGCTTCACGACGTTGTCCGAAAGCCGCGACGCCGAAGAGGTCAGAGAATTACTGTCGCGTTACTTTGAGACTTGTCGCCAGCTCATCTCTCGCTATGGCGGCTCCGTAGAGAAGTTCATCGGTGACGCGGTCATGGCGGTGTGGGGCACGCCGGTCGCCAAGGAGGACGACGCCGAGCGTGCGGTGCGAGCTGCCCTGGAGCTCACCAAAGGTGTCGCCGAGCTAGGGCACGAGATTCGTGCGGTCGACTTACGAGCGCGCGCCTCGGTCGTCACCGGCGAGGCGGCGGTAACCATCGGAGCGGACGGCCAGGGCATGGTGGCCGGAGACCTGGTGAACACCGCATCCAGAATCCAATCCACGGCGCCACCCGGAGCCGTTTATGTCGGTGACGTAACGCGACGCGCCACCGAAGCAGCGATCGTGTATGAGGACGCGGGTGCCCGCGAGCTGAAGGGCAAGTCCGAGCCCGTGCGGCTCTTCCGGGCGGTGAGGGTCGTGGGACTCCGTGGCGGCGCGCTGCGGTCTGGGACCCTCGAACCACCCTTCGTGGGCCGCGACCGCGAGTTGCGGCTCATCAAGGATCTTTTCCACACCTCTGCGGACCAGAGCCGCACACACCTTGTGTCGGTGCTGGGTATCGCAGGGGTCGGCAAGTCTCGGCTCTTGTGGGAGTTCTTCAAGTACGTCGACGGCTTGGCGGACACGGTGTGGTGGCATCGGGGCCGGTGCCTTGCGTACGGCGAGGGAGTGGCGTACTGGGCTTTGGCCGAGATGGTCAGGGCCCGAGCCGGCATCCTCGAGGATGAAGCTCCCGATTCAGCCCGCGAGAAGCTACGTTCTGGCATTCGCGAGCACGTCCTCGACGGCGACGAGCAGCGATGGATCGAGCCGCGCCTCGCGCATTTGCTCGGGCTCGAAGAGCGGCCGGCCGAGGATCGCGAGAACCTGTTCTCGGCATGGCGACTCTTCTTCGAACGGATGTCCGAAAGCCATCCCACGTTGCTTGTGTTCGAGGACGCGCACTGGGCCGACCCCGCATTGCTCGACTTCGTTGAGTATCTGTTGGATTGGTCGAGGAACCATCCCCTGTTCGTTGTGACGCTGGCTCGACCAGACCTCGCGGACAAGCGGCCCAACTGGGGCTCGGGAAGGCCGAGCACCTCGTCTCTTTACTTAGAGCCGTTGGTTCCTCTTGTCATGGACGAGCTCTTGTCGGGGCTAGTCCCGGGTCTGGCCGACGAAGTGCACCGCAGCGTCCTGGAGCGCGCGGAGGGGGTGCCCCTTTACGCCGTTGAGACGATCCGCATGCTGATCGATCGCGGCTTGCTCGTGCAGGAGGCTGGTGGTTACCGTCTCGCGGGAGCCGTGGAAACGTTGGAGGTGCCCGAGACTCTTCACGCGTTGGTTGCCGCGCGGTTGGATGGCTTGACGCCACAGGAGCGCCGTGTCATCCAGGACGGCGCCGTGCTCGGGAAGTCCTTCACCGTGCAAGGGCTCTCGCATCTCTCCGGGACCCCTCCTGAGGCGGTTCACGCCACGCTGTCGTCACTTGTCCGCAAGGAGATGCTTAGCCTTCAGGCCGATCCTCGCTCTCCCGAGCGCGGGCAGTACAGGTTCCTGCAGGACTTGGTCAAGAGAGTGGCCTACGAGACCCTGTCGAAGAGAGAACGCAAGGCCAAGCGGCTCGCCGCCGCTTCGTTCATCGAATCGACCTGGAGTGGGGACGAGGACGAGATTGTAGAGGTGGTCGCGTCGCACTACCTCGAAGCGTACAAGGAGGCGCCGGAGGCGCCCGACGCGAATGAGATCCGAGACAAAGCCCGTGACAGGCTCGCCCGCGCGGGGGCCCGAGCCGCTTCCTTGGCGGCGCCGGAGCAAGCTCGACGTTATTTCGCCCTGGCTGCCGATCTAACCGAAGACTCTGCCGCCAAGGCGAGGCTGCTGGAGCGCGCCGGTGAGATGGCTTTGCGCGCAGGGCGGCTCGATGAAGCAAAAGGCCAGTTTTCGGTCGCCATGGAGATGTTCGGGACGGACGGAGACGCGCACTCCGCTGCGCGCGTCTCAGCGCGTCTCGGAGAGGTCGAGTTCGAGGAAGGCGGGCGCCTGACGGAGGCCGTAGCGCGGATGGAACAGGCGTTTTCGGTGCTCGAGGGCGAGGAGTGGGACGCCGATCTGGCAACGCTCGCATCCGAGCTGGGCCGCCTGCACTTCTTCCAAGGCGAGATGGACATGGCCCGACGGCGGTTGGAGACGGCGCTGGACATTGCCGAACCGCTTGGGTTACCAGAGGTCGTTTCACAGGCGCTCAATACAAAGGCCCTGGTAGTTCTCGTTCGGGGACGGGTCGAGGAGGGTCTCGGGTTGTTGCGGCATGCGCTCAAAGTCGGTTTGGAGCACGACTTATCCGCCGCCTCCCTCAGAGCCTACGTAAACTTGTCGGAGCTCTTGTTGCGCCGCGACAGCTACGAGGACTCGCTCAAGAGTTATGAAGACGGGCTTGTTCTTGCGCGCAAGGTCGGGAACCGTCTATGGGAGATCGTGCTCCTTTGCGAGAGGGCGTTTCCCCTCTTCGTGACCGGACGCTGGGAGGACGCCTGCGAAAGCACGTCGGACATCGCAAGCGAGGACATGGCAAGAGCAGACATCCTCGGCCCTTTGCTCTCGCTCCCGGTCATTCACGCCAACCGACGGGATCTTGGAGCAGCGAGACGGATGCTGGAGGTGTTTGCGCGCTATGAGCGCTCCGACGACGTCCAGGAGCGAGCGGCTCATGCGGTGGCGCGAGCTGTTGTGCATCGCGCCGAGGAAAGCCTCGAAGAAGCGCTCAAGGCTTCGCTGGAGGCAGTCGAGACCGGAAGACGGGTCGGACCCGACAGCCACCTGTTCTGGATGGGGCTGGATCAGGCGTTCGATGTCGCCGCTGCCCTCAACGATTTGCCTCGGTTAGAGGACCTAATGGCCATGATCGAAACATTGAGACCGGGGGAGGCACCGCCGATCGTTCGTGGGATGCAGGGACGTGGCAGGGCGCGCTTGGCGAGCGCGCGGGGCCACGATGAAGAGGCAGAACGCGCGTTCAAAGTCGCGGCTGGTGTGTTCTTGGAGGTTGGTACTCCTTACTGGCGAGCGATCACCTTGACGGAGTTCGCCGAGTGGCTTACCGAACGTGAGCGCAGTGACGAGGCCGACTCGTTGCTACACGAGGCCTACGGCACTTTCGAGCGGTTGGGAGCGCCGAGCTGGCTCGACAGGGTGTCGAGATGCATGCAGCTCACCGCATCTGCCCCCAGATCGGTGTCCGTTCGGTAAGCGCGTCGTCACCGCCTATTCTGCCCCTGATCGAGGCGCGAGAGCCTCTTCGGCAGAGTTCTCGTCGAAGTCGTGCACGGGCTTGCGCGACACGCTAGACGATCGGCCACCTCCGTCACCTTCCAGCCGTCCTGGACGGCCATGACCGCCTGATAACGCTGTTGTTCCATGGTGCTGAGCCACAGCACGTCCCACCTCTATCCCGAGAACCCTCGCGACCAGGAGATGGGAGGTGTCAACGATCACCGGAGCCACCGTCAACCATCAGCCGGAACACCTGGAAAGGATAAGCCGGAACTGGTAACGCATCAGGTGACGCCGGAGTGTCAACCATCACCCCGAGCACGACAATGGCGGGTGGGTCGCCAGGGACTCGAACCCTGAACCTACGGATTAAGAGTCCGTCTCATGGGGGTTGTCGACGCTTCTCGAGTCCTTGCGAAATGGTGCATCGTCGCAGGTCAGCACCATTGTTCGGACTCCCAAAGCTTGTCTTCGCTTTGCATCGTTTTGCGTCGCGCCCGTGTCGAAATCGCGTCGCGGGCTCGAGGCGGTTGCAAGTGCCGCGTGGGGGTCAAGTTCGCGACTAGCTGCGCCGATCACCGCCACTTTACCGACCAGGCGACGCGCCTGCCGGACTTCATCCAGCGCTACGGCTCTGGAGGGCGCCGTTCCTGTTGGCACCGCAGACCGGCGGGGCCAGAGGGGTTAGACGACCTCGGCCCAAGGGTTTGGGGTGGCGCTAGGACCAAGACTGCTCTCAGACTGCAAAGGTTTGCACCCAAATCCGGCGAGGACATGGAGGTGCGCCTATTCGAGTCGCGATATTTCCCACCGCGCCTAGGCGCAGTTCGTCATGTCGGTTGGTGGATGGAGTTCTGAATCCCCTCGGGCTTGCTCGCCTCCACCCTCGGCGACCAGTTGCTCTTCGTCTCTCGTACCGTCTTCGTCCGCGGAAACGTCATTGACATTGTGCAGCGAGTGAGCAGCCTGATGTAAGGGCCGCAACTACTTTGTCATGGGGGACTTGTGGATGACGTCCCCACGGCCCCTTAGTAGCAACAAGGAGTCTTTGCGACCGCGGAGGCGACATCCGGTGCGTGGGAAGCAACCCAGTCTGCGTTTTCTAAACTGCGAGCCAGCTCTGCGGAGGATCATGGCGCGCTCTGTCAGCGTAGAGGATGAACCTAATTGACTGGTAGTAGAGACACGGCAGAGGGCCCGGGGTTAGGGTGCCGGGCCCTCTGCATCTGTAAGGCGAGTGTCCTTATGGGTTGAAGAGTTGGCCCCGGATCGCTCCGGCCGGGAACTCCGGATTGTGGACGTTGACGTAGTAGTCGCGAGGACTTTTCACGATGTCCGCCACGAGAGCCCGGTCAACCCCTGCGACGCAATCGCGCATGCGCCGAGGTTTATCGGGTCGCGGTTGCTCCTCCTGGAAAAGGGTAACGACCACAGGCCCGGCTACGTCGCTCCTTCCTTCGTGGATATGCGCGGCGAACGGCGAACCGATCTTGTCCCAAGAGACTCTGTAGCAAACCTCTCCCCTGTTCGCGTGGAGCCTGATGCGAGCCATGCCCTTGCCATCGGGATCGCCCGGGCCGGGCACTTCCTTGGTGCCGTTCAGGTTGGCCTTGCGGCCCACGAAGCGTTCGAATCGCTTATCGGTTCGGCCGGTGAACTTGAAGATCCACAGCCCGCTGTCACGGTCGCTTGCGAGTATCAACTTCTTGTTGGAGTCGGGGAGGAAATGCGTCTCGACCCCCCAGAAGTTGTTGCCGTCCTTGTGGATGTAGTGGCCCACCTCTCGGATCCCGTTGTTGCCGTAGCGGATCACACGAAGTCCACCGGAGTAATAGGAGAGGTATGCAAGGCCCTGCTCGACAGGATCAGCTGCGATCTCGTGGACCGAGAGGTCGCCAAAGCCGAATGCGAAGTCGGGGTCGAGCGCCTCGTCGATAGCGTAGGCGTCGATCTGTTCCAGTGAGCTCCTGTCCAACAGGCGCACATAACCCCACCCGTCGAATAGCGCGGAGGCTTGAACGTCCTCGCCGAGCGTTCCGATCGCTGGCGCATCGTCGACGCCCTCGCCGTATTCGGGCGTAGTGTTGAAGAGCAGATGGAAGGCGCGGTGCCCGGTACACACAGCCGCGATCTCGGGAGTGAACTCATGGCCCTGGCTTCCACAGAGGGATGCGTCGGGCGCATCACCAAAGGCTGCTCCTGCGTGGTGGTTGGCGATGACGACCGCGTCGTAACCGGCCTGCTGCGCGACCTCGATTTTCTCGGAGAAGAAGCACAATCCGCGCAGTGCAACAAGAATCTTTTCTTCACCAGGCTCGACTGTCAGGCTCGACGCGTCGGGAACCGGCGGCTGGTCACCGTACTCTTCGTTAGACGGGCATGCCAGACCACCGTAGATTGTGGGACCATTGATCTCTCCGTCTGGATACGTGGCCAGCGGAACGGTGAATCCGAACTCTCCACCAGGGAAGGCGCCCGCATTGGGCCCGCTGGTGATGTTGAAGGCATCGAGGCGGTTGGGCGAGAAATCCTCGTCCGTGCCGATTATGAAGTCGTCATTCGTGCTGAACTCCGCCTGGTGGGCGTTGCCCTCCGGGAAGGGGACCTCGGGGAACAGCGAGTCCGGGTACGGGTATTCGGAATCGTTGATGAAAACGGGGTTGGCGGGATCGTTGACATCGAGAAGCACCCAGCCGCCGTCCCAGTACGACAGCAGCATGGTCCACGTCCCGTCGATCTCCTTGACCACCATGTCGTGCAAGAACGAAC
>Ga0136614_10003299_pt1 | contig 10300 bp, 10 predicted proteins | sample AntDrymUQ2792106_2_FD_106643 | JGI IMG/M metagenome (GOLD analysis project Ga0136614, IMG submission 106643) | Polar desert sand microbial communities from Dry Valleys, Antarctica - metaG UQ279 (21.06) | ecosystem: Environmental > Terrestrial > Soil > Desert | place: Antarctica: Dry Valley... | reverse complement strand
GGCGCGCTCGACCGACTCTTTCGCCGAACGGTAGAGCTTCGACTTGGTGCCGCGATAGCCTTTCGCCAGTTTCAATATCTTCTTGCGCCGCTCAGTGCGCTTATTCCCACGTTTTGCCCGAGGCATAACATTTCCCTCCTCTTTTGAAATGCTGAATGCGGAATAATGAATAAAAGCAAGTGCCTTTAATCTTCATTCATCCTTCCGCCTTCATCCTTCATCCTTAGAATTTAATCCCGTCCGTAAGGCAGCATGTTCTTGACTCGCTCCATATCGGAGACGGCCACCAGCGTGTCGATGTCGAGCTGGCGCTTACGCTTTTTGGTCTTCTTCGTCAAGATGTGGCGCGCGTGCGAATGGCCGCGCTTCACTTTGCCGGTCGCGGTCGTGCGGAAACGCTTCGCCGCGCCCTTATGTGTTTTCAGTTTAGGCATGATTGCTCCTTCAAAATTGACTGGTCATCAGTCGCAAACAATGACAGCGAAAAACTAGCTCCCGCCCCCAGCAGTCGCTAACTATTCATCACGAGTTCGCTTCCCCGGCTCCCGCCGGCGAGTTGCCGCCGGTAGGCGCGGAAGGTGCGGGTTGCGGCGGCGCGCTCGACTTAGCCGGTTTGGGGCCTGAAGCATCCGCAGCCTTCGCTCCACCGCCACCGCCGCCGCTTTTACCGCGCTTCGGCGCAAAGACGAGAAACATCTGATTGCCCTCCATGCGCGGCCGCGCTTCGACTTCGCCAACGTCCGCCAAATCTTTTTCCAGACGCTCGAGCAGTTGATGACCCAGCTCGCGGTGCGTGATCTCGCGCCCGCGGAAGAAGATTGTGGCCTTCACCTTGTCGCCTTCTTGCAGCCAGTCGCGCGAGTGCTTCATCTTGAAGTTGTAATCGTGATCGTCCGTGCCGGGGCGAAATTTCACTTCCTTGACGGTGATTATGACCTGCTTCTTCTTGGCCTCGTTCGCCTTCTTCTTCGACTCGTACTGGAACTTCCCGAAGTCGATGATCCGGCAGACCGGCGGATCGGCAGTCGCGGCCACTTCCACCAGATCGAGGCCGCGCTCGCGCGCCATCTGGATCGCCGCGCGCGTGTTCATGATGCCGAGCTGCTCGCCGTCGTCGCCGATGACGCGCACTTCCGGGACGCGGATGCGATCATTGATGCGCGCGGAGGGTTGCCGACGATTATCAGGGCGCTGTCCGCGCCCGCGAAAACTTGGTGAGATTGCCACACCTCCTCAGGTGAAGGGTGTCGGGTGTCAGGTGTCGGGGAAAGCAATTTTCAATCCGACACCTGACACCTGACGCCCGAACTACGCGTTCGTTAAGGCGCGCGACTCGACCAGCCCGAGCGCCATGTGCTTAAAATCCTCGACGGACATTTGGCCGAGATCGCCTGTCGTGCGTTCGCGCACGGCAACCTTACCCTCATCCAACTCGCGGTCGCCGAGGACGAGCATGAAGGGAATTTTCTGCAACTGCGCGTCGCGAATCTTGGCTCCGATCTTGTCGCCGCGCAGGTTCGTCTCGACGCGCACCCCGACTGAGCGCAGTTCCCGCGCGATTTGTTCGGCGTAATCGTTAATGCGATCCGTGATCGGCAGCGCCGCCACTTGCACGGGCGCGAGCCAAAACGGAAACGCGCCCGCGTAATGCTCGATCAGTACGCCGAAAAAGCGTTCAATTGAACCGAACAGCGCGCGATGAACCATCACGGGACGGTGCGGCCTGTTATCTTCGCCGATGTATTCAAGCTCGAAGCGTTCCGGCAAATTAAAATCTAGCTGGACCGTGCCAAGTTGCCAGAGGCGTCCAATGGCGTCTTCAATCTTGATGTCGATCTTCGGGCCGTAAAAGGCGGCCTCGCCCTCGATTCGTTCATAAGTGATGCCCCGCCCCTGTAAGGCTTCAACCAATGCGGCCTCGGCCTGCTCCCACTGCTCCGCGGTTCCGAGATACTGCTTCGTCGTATCGGCGCCCTTGACGGATAGCTCGAACTTGATCTTCTCGAAGCCGAACGTGCGGAAAACTTGAGCGGCGAAGTCCACGCAGCCGTCGATCTCCTGTCTAACTGCCTGCGGCGTGCAGAAGAGGTGCGCGTCGTCAACCGTGAAGCCGCGCACGCGCATCAACCCGTGCAGCGTGCCCGACAGTTCCGCGCGATAGACCGTGCCCATCTCGGCGTAACGTTGCGGCAAATCGCGGTACGAACGCGGCTGCGATTTGTAAATGCCGATGTGAAACGGGCAGTTCATCGGCTTCAGGCGAAACTCGACTTCCTCAAGTGTGGTCGGCGCGAACATCGAGTCGCCGTAGTTCTGCTCGTGCCCGCTGATCTGCCACAGTTCGCGCTTGGCGATGTGCGGCGTATAGACGAGACTGTACTCGCGCTTGAGCAGTTCTTCGTAGAGGTAATCCTCCATCTGCTTGCGGATCATTCCGCCCTTCGGATGCCAGAAGATCAAGCCTTGCCCGTACTGCTCCTGAATTGAAAACAGATCAAGCTCGCGCCCCAGCCGCCGGTGATCGCGCCGCTCGGCCTCGGCGCGTTGCGTCTGCCACGCCTCCAATTCTTCGGGCGCGGAGAAAGCCGTGCCGTAGATGCGCTGCATCTGTTGGTTGGCGGCGTCGCCCTTCCAGTAGGCGCCGGAGAGGGTCAACAGCTTAAAAGCCTTCAGCCGGTTCGTGTTCGGCACGTGCGGGCCGAGGCAAAAGTCGATGAACGGCGAGCCGTCGATGTAATAGACGCTCGCCACCTCGCCGGCCTTTTCGTCGATCAATTCACACTTCAAAGGCTCTTCGCGTTCAGCGAAGACTCTCAGAGCTTCGGCCTTCGAGAGTTCCACACGGCGATATGCAAGGTTGCGCTTCGCGATGTCGCGCATCCGCTTTTCAATGACGGGCAAATCCTCGTCCGTCAACTGGCGCGGCGCGATCACGTCGTAATAGAAACCGTAGCGCGGATCGTCTAAGAGCGCGGGGCCAATGCCGAGTTTCGTTCCGGGAAAGAGATCGAGCACAGCGGCGGCGAGGAGGTGGGCGGTCGAATGGCGCAACACGTCGAGGCCGTCGCGCGTTTGCGGCAGCACCGGCTCGATCTGCACGGTGTCGCCGTTCGTGTTAATGGAGTCCAGCGGACGAGAGAGATCAACTTCGTGGCCGTTGACTTTGGCCGCGAGTGCCTGCTTGGCCGCGTCGCGGTCAAGTCGTTTCAGCGCATCGACCACCGTCACGGAAGACGGCACCGGCTGCGCGGCCTCTGACCCGCCTTTGAGTTGTACGTGTACTTCACTCATCGCTTAATTTCCTCCGCTTAGAGCAACAGCCCGCGTGTTGAAGAGCGCGACCAGCAATGCCGCGCCCCGGCGCCAGAAGGCTGAAATTAGCCTGCCCAACGCACGCGGCTGTGGCCTTTAGCGGATGCCAAAGCGCCAACCGAATTCGGGAATGTGCTGAACGTCTTTAAGGGAAGACGAACAATTCAGATCGGATTCGACAGAAGCGCCTTCGCCGCGCGGCCCGCCAATGTGGGCAAGCTCGCCGTGAGCTAAAATCGAAACTGCGTTCGAGTTCGCGTCATCTGCTACTTCCGGCAAAGGTCTTCCGGAGCTTTCCGTCGAAAATAGAATGGTAGGCTCGTGCGGATTTGAACCGCAGACCCCTACCGTGTCAAGGTAGTGCTCTACCCCTGAGCTACGAGCCTATACTTTTCAAAACAAACGCTTAAAACCGCCTGAAAAGCGAGGCTGTAAAGTAGCAAACCGTTCAATAGCGTGTCAAGCAGAATAGCCTAAAGAGCAGGATTTCTGGCTTCTCCAAAACAGACAAAACGAAGGAACTCTATTGATTGAAACCCTCATGGTTGGGCTTCGACCAAGTGTGATTCCAGCACCACATTTATTTGAAATTGCCCTCGCGGATTATGCACTGCGGGCTTTTGTAGTTACTGATACGCTGGTCACGACTTGCACTTATGAAACCGGCGCGTTATGAGAGTAAGTATGCAGGAAGAGGATTTTGCATATCTGTATGCTCTGGAAGAGAGCTTTTGGTGGTTCGCAGGGATGCGCGAGATTACGGCCGCGGTACTCGATCCGGTGCTGCCGCGCTCGCAAGACCGGCTCATTCTTGATGCCGGATGCGGTACGGGCGGAATGCTGTCGTGGCTTGCGGCGCGCTACGCCGGTGGACGTGGGCAGGTTGTTGGGATCGATGTGGTTTCCGGCGCGCTTGGATATTGCGGCGAGCGCGGTCACACACACTTGGCTCAAGCGTCTGTCACGCATTTGCCGTTTGCCGATGCGACGTTCGACCTCGTAACGAGCTTTGACGTATTGGTGCAACTGCCGGGCGAGGGGGCGGATAAGCAGGCCATTCGGGAGATGTACCGCGTGCTTCGTCCCGGCGGCATCGCTTTCGTGCGCGCCGCTGCTTACGAGTGGATGCGAAGCGGCCACGACGAGGCGTTGGGGACGCAACGTCGTTACAGTCTCAAAGTGTTGAACGAAAGGATGGAGAGCGCGGGCTTCAACGTCCGGCGTACGACCTACGCCAACACGTTGCTGCTGCCGGCGGCGGCCTTGAGGCGACTCGTGCTCAAGCGCGTGGGACTCGCAGACAGCGGCTCGGACGTGAAGCCATTGCCGCCAAAGTTACAATGGTTGAACCGCGTGCTGACTGGGGCGCTCGTGCGCGAAGCGCGAATGCTGAAAAATCCGCAGGCTCAATTGCCCGCCGGCCTTTCCGCCATCTGCATCGCGCAAAAGCCGCGCGGCTAAATCGTTACTCAGATTACGCAAAGCGGAGTTACTCCAAATGACACATTCAGGAATGGCCTACGTCACAGAAGGTTTTTTTGTATGGGCTGTGGACGAGTCCTCAGCCTCTATCTAATGTCTCGCCGATGTCGGGTGCTCTGATTAAGTCGTGCCCGCACACCGACCGTTTGTTTCCCCGCCGTTAGGATGTGAAATCGAGAATCGCTTGCGCGATTTCGCGCGCCTCGCTTTCATTGAGGTGAGAATGCAGGGGCAAGGATAAGATTTTGCCCGCCACGTCTTCAGCGACTGGCAGGGCGCATTGTGATGGCTGCCGGAAAAGCGGTTGTTGATGAAGCAGGAAAGGATAGTGGATCAACGTCTCGATCCCACGTGCGGCGAGGTGGGAGCGTAAGAGGTCGCGTTGCGGGTGCTGCACCACGTAGAGGTGGTAAACGTGCGCTTCGGGTGCAGGTGCGGAAGGAAGGTGGAGAATTGTGCCGCGCAGGAGTTCGCCGTAAATTTTTGCGAGGCCGCGCCGGCGGTCGTTCCATTTTTCAAGATGCGGGAGTTTAATGCGCAGCAGTGCCGCTTGCATCTCGTCGAGCCGCGAGTTGCGCCCTTCGACGCCAGCTTGGAAGGCCGCCACGTGCCCGCCCTGACGCAAGACCTTCACGCGCTCGATCAGAGCCGCGTCGTCCGACGTGACCGCGCCGCCGTCTCCGCACGCGCCGAGATTTTTCGTCGGATAAAAACTGAAAGCCGCCGCGTGCGCGCTCGTTCGCCTTCCCCGCGCCTGTGCGCCGTGCGACTGCGCCGCGTCTTCGATGACAGTGAGACGATGCCGCGCGGCTACTTCGCGGATCGCGGGCATGTCAGCCATCTGACCGTAGAGATGGACCGGCACGATGGCGCGCGTGCGCGGCGTGATCACTCGTTCGACAGCAAGTGGGTCGAGCGTGTAAGTCCGCGGGTCGATGTCGGCGAAGATGGGGAGACCGCCGGCGTTGCGGATGGCAAGCGCTGTGTAGGCCGCCGTCAGCGGCGACGTGATCACTTCGTCCTGCCTCCCCTGACGCACCGCGCCGGAGGCAAGCAGCGCGAGCGCGAGCGCATCGGTGCCGGAGTTCACTCCCGCCGCGCCGCCGACGCCGCAAAAGTTTGCCCACTCAGCTTCAAATGCTTCGACCTCGCGACCGAGAACGAAGACGCCGCCGGCCATCACGCGCGTGAGTGCGGCGGCGGCGTCCGCCTCAATCTCCCGATGCTGCCGCGTTAGATCGAGAAACGGTATTCGCATCCGGCTCCCAATAATGTGTCCGATACTTTTCGTAAAACTTGACAGTGCGGGCCAGCCCCTGCCGTAGCGGCGTGCGCGGACGCCACCCGAGCACCGCCTCGATCTTCTGATAACTCGAATAAGCATTGCCGATGTCGATTAACTGCCGTTCGAGGGGGAACGGAACAGGTTGAACGGAGCCGCGCCCCGTCAGCGAGATCAAATCACTCGCCAGATCGGAGAGGCTCACGGGAGTGCCGGTGCCGAGGTTAAAAATCTCGCCCTCGGCGTCCTCACTCGCACCAGCCAACAGCAACGCATCGACCACATCGTCAACGTAATTCAAATCACGCCGCTGCCGGCCCTCGCCGAAGAGTTCAATCACGCCGCCATCAATCGCTTGGCGAATAAACCAAGCAATGAAACCCTGCCGGTTGTGATAAAGGAGTTGGCGCGGGCCATAAGTATTGGTCAGGCGTAAGCACACCGTCCGCATCCCGTAAACCCGGTGGTAAAGTTGGTGGTAATTTTCAGCGGCCAATTTGTGAATGCCGTTGATGTCGAGAGGCATGACGCGGTGCTGCTCGTCCACCGGTAGATAAACGGGTTTGCCGTAAACCTGCCGCGTGCTCGTAAAGACGATCTTCACGTGGGGGTTAAAGCTCCGGCAGGCTTCGAGCAGCGTGAGTTGCGCGGCGCAGTTCAACTCCAGATCGCGATGCGGTCGCAACATGGATTCGAGATGGCTGACGTTGCCCGCAAGGTTGAAGATGTAATCCACGCCGCCGACGAGATGGTTGATAATATAGTCGTCGCCCATATCGGCGATGTGCAATTTAACGCGGTCTTCAAGGCCTTCGATGTTGAAAAGATTACCGCCCTGATCGGGAATCAGCGCGTCAACGATTGAGACTTCGACACCGCCTATTTCAACCAGCTTTCGCGCCAAGTTGCTGCCAATAAAGCCCAGACCGCCCGTAATCAGGACGGAGCGGCCTTTGTACACGCCGAAGCTTTGCGATGTATTCAGCATAAGAATTTGTTCACAGAGAATTTAATGCTGATCAGGCTCTAGTTTTCGTGCGCGGGTAGGGGGAGAGTAAGTGATGCCTGTTACCTTTTTGTTTCTTGCGAGCCGGTTATAATCGGAGACTGAGTCCTGTCACCCGTGGAGAGTCGCCGCCGGCCTACTAGTTTCAACCACAGGATGAGAAAATCGCGGGCCGTGTGTACCACCCGGCCCAACCTGAAGAACTGCGACCGTCCGTGAATGCGCGGGTAATGATGGACGGGGGATTCCGCGAAGACGCACCCCGCCGCGTGCAACTTCCGCACCAACTCGACGCAAATAACGCCGCTTGATGACATCAATTCGACTTGGCGAAGGGCACTCCGGCGTAATAGCCGAAAGTCGCAGTCAACGTCCCGGATCGGGAGCCGAAATAAAAAACGCGCTGTCAGATTGTAAAGCGCGCCAATCAAGATGCGGTGTCGTTTGTCCGCACGTTTTATCTTATAACCGTTGACCACGTCAACCGCGCCGGTCAGTAGCGGGAACAATTTGCCGAGTTCGCGCACGTCGTACTGCCCGTCGCCGTCCGTGTAAAAAACCAAATCCTTACTCGCCGCGCTGAAACCAGTGCGGAGCGCCGCGCCATAACCCTTGTTTGTTTCGTGATGGATGATTTTGACACGCGGACACTCGCGCGCTAATTCGTCAAGGACGAGCGGCGTGGCGTCGGCGCTCCCGTCATTGACGACGATCACTTCGTAGTCGTCTGTCAAAGTCTCAAGGATGGCGATGGCTCTCTTCACCAGTAAAGCAATCGAGCCCGCGTCGTTATACGCGGGGAAGAAAACGCTAATACCGGCGCGGCGGGATGCTGGCGGCGTCATCTTACTTTGCCGTCCGCCGCGCTGGTTATTTGGCTCACCCGCGTGCCATCGAGTTGTGGAGAATTATTCATTTCCGAAGCGAATTTCATCTTAAAGTTGAGCGCAGTCGTGCTTCGAGACTGCCGCCACGACGCACGTAAAGCGCGAACGGTCCGCGCTCGTTGTTTTCCGACAAAGGATAATAACGTTCTTCAAGCCAATCACTGACCGCATTCTCAGTTGGGTTTTCAGGCCACAGCTTTTTCTCGACGACGAGCAACTCCGGTTGCGTCCGCTCGAGATCGACAACGACCTGCCGCGAGAATCGAGCGGAAAGCCTTCCTTTCAGAAACCACCACACCATTAAAACGCCGCTTGGCGCGCGACGCTGATTGTAAAAGTAAAGGCTTGGATGGCCCCCCCATTCATAGAAAGTTTCACCCGGGGCGAGCAACGAATCAATCTCACGCGACAGCGGCTCGGCCGCTATTGCTTCAGGACCTTCAAGCGGCGTCCAATCGCCGGCGGCGTTCATCCGGTAAAAAGGAAGTTGCTGCCAGATTAACAGCGAAAGCACCGCCCCTCCGACAATTTGCGGGAGCCAATTCAATCTTCGCTTGGCGGCAACGCTTTTAAGTAATCCAATCGTCCAGCCGGCGCCGATAATTAACGGCGGCAGCCAAAGCTGATAGTAGTGGCCGTAGAACTGCCCCGGAGCCGCGATGGCGAACCACGTCGCGACCGCGAAAGCAAACAGCAACGCCCACCGGCGACGATTGCTGAAGAAGCCGCTCACTCCTCCGAGTCCAGCTAACACAGCGAGCGGATTCAGCATATTAGGAATAAACACTCCCGTGTGACGGAGCGGCGCGCAGAAGTTTCGCCACAGCACGCTGACCGCGCCCGGACGCTCGCCGGCCAAAACATTATAGCTGGCGGCGTAATCGAGGCTCCTGCCGGTTAATATCTCTCGGAAAATCTCGAACCGCCCGGTCAAGGCGAAGTAACTGGTGACTAACCCCCAGACGCCAACGCCAACCGCCGCGACCACAGCCACATCGATGAGCGCGCCGCGACGCCGACTCCCACATTGCGGCTCTGCTGTCGGAAATGCGATGTGAACCATCGCCAGCAGCATCGGACAGACGACGACCATGTGCTTATAAAGCGAGGCCAGCGCAAAGAGCGCGCCAATGGCTAACCAGCGATTCATCCGAGGGGAGGTTTCATCATCGCGCACCCACAGACCGAACGCCCACGTTAAACAAGCGTTCATGAAAACTTCCGTATTAGGCTCGCCCGCTTGGAGGCCATAGCTGCCGCAGAGCACCGCCCAGAATGCCGCCGCCCAGAGACCGGCGGTCGCGCCGCCCTCGCCAGCCGATGCGACATAATAAACTCCCAGCAGAGTGCTAATGGTCGCGGTCACGTAAAGCAGCAGGAGCGTATGCCGTCCGTAACCGACGATAGCCTCGCCTATCGCGTAAGTGACCATGACAGCGGGCGGGCGCAGTTCCGGCAGGTCTGAATAGAGCGACCGGCCGCCCAACAGTTCGTGCCCGATCACGGCGTAGATAGACACGTCCCTTTCAATCAACTTGTCGTATGACCATAACCGCTCGGCCACGATCAAGGCGGCCAGCGCGATGAGCACAATGGCGACAGCGCGAACATTGATCGACTTGCTACTCACTGTTGCCAAGGCCCTCCCGCACGACGCGGTGAACTTCTCTCGCTCAGCCGATGTGCAAGTTTGAGTTTGACTCAAGTTCGGCCAAGCGCAACGGGAGGAGTTGCTGCCGCCGGCAAAACTTAACAAACAAAATGCGAATCAAGAGTAGAACGGGTATCATCGCCAAGCAAACAACCAACGCCCGCGGTAAGTTGAAGTGACGCGACGGCGATTGCATATCTCAACCTTCACGTCATACTTTACCGCCCGTAGCAGGAGACGGAGATTACTTTTTCCCTTTATTCCTGAACTTGATGAAAAACCCAAAACGTATCGCTGTTCTGCTCGTCACGGGATTCCTTGCGTTCGCGCCGCCGGGGACAATGATCTTCGGGATCATGATTATTTTAGGAATCGTCGGAAATCGCTGGCTCGTCGCGGGGGGGATTCTCGGCCTCGCCGTCGCGGGCTTCGCGGCGTGGCTGGTGCTCCGCAGGCGCGCCGGGAAAAGAGCGGACGCGAAGAAGACTGCTTCGAGCATTTAACTTGCGTAACAGTGGGAAACGCCGACACGGAACAACATGTCACCGCGCGAAATTTGCCTTAGGGCGTGTCTGCAAACTACATACGATAGGCAATGAGCCCGTTCGCTAAACATAGAAAAGCATAACGACGCTCCAATTTCTTTTCCCAGTTGTTGACCAACCGACGAAACCGATCAT
>Ga0136614_10003298_pt1 | contig 10302 bp, 8 predicted proteins | sample AntDrymUQ2792106_2_FD_106643 | JGI IMG/M metagenome (GOLD analysis project Ga0136614, IMG submission 106643) | Polar desert sand microbial communities from Dry Valleys, Antarctica - metaG UQ279 (21.06) | ecosystem: Environmental > Terrestrial > Soil > Desert | place: Antarctica: Dry Valley... | reverse complement strand
GTCAAGTCGCGTTCGACGGCGTCCATGCCTTGCAGGTACCAGTCGCGCCATTGGAAGCCCGCCTGTGTATTCATCGGGATCAACACGAACATCACGACGAAAAGGGCCATCTGAGCGGTATTCCGGAGAGGAGGTGGACCGTAGAGCTCCCAAGTGAAGTAGGCAGCGCAGAGCGCCGGGACGGCAAGAATCACATAGCGCGTCGGCATGCCTAGTCCCGGATCAGTCGGGACTGATCCGGCGCGCCCCCAACCTACACCTAAGGCGAGCATGACGATGCTGCCAAGGAACGAAAGCAGACCCAGTGCCCGGAGCTGCTCCACACCCCGGGTGCGCAAAACTTCAGCCATCAGCATGGCCCCACTAGACAGCAATACGCCGACTGCAGCAAGCGTAGATAATGGCCACGATGCTGCGGCCACCGGCCCGAAGCTGAGCGCGAGAAACTTGGCACTCGCGTTGAGCGTCACCCAGATGCTAGGGCTGGGTTGAGCCCCCTCGGGGCGCACATAGCCGATGAAGTAGACGCCCGTTAAAAGGAGAGCTGTCGCCGCGGACCCAAGCAGAAACAGACCCGTCCATCGCCGTGCACCGATCAGTTCCGCCAGGCGCCAATGGAGAACCCCATTATAACTAAGCCACAGCGCCAGGGTGGGCACTAACGCCAAGCCATTAGCTCCGCAGAGCGGGAGTAAGACCAGGCAGATGCCGGCAATAACGGCAGCGCGCGGCCTCAAGAGCGCTTGCTGCTCTACGATAACCAGAAGCAGCGTGCAGGCCAGGACTGTCGACGCAACGAACTGAAACATCCAGCTCCAGGCGAGGCTTTCCCAGTTTCCGAGATGAAGCAATGCTATAGGGAAGAAGGCATCTGCGTAGCTGGTTCTGCCGCCACGCAAGTGTCGGGCGACCAAGTTCATGGCAAGGGCTAGCGCACCAAGAGCCAAGGTGTTAAAAACCATGCCTGCTCGAAAGTCGCCGCCCGTCAGCTTAAGTAGCAGAAGAAGAATCAGCTTTGGCAAGGGGACGCGGTGTTCGATGTGTTGCGCCCAAAGCCAGGCCGCTATATCTGGCTCATGACCTGTGAGTGGCGGTACAAGAAGCCAGTCCTCAGACAGGGGGATATTTCGTCCATAAATGCTGATATAGGCTAGGGCGACCAGCAGCATCGCCGCCCAAATACCCCAGACGAACACGTCAGCGCCCCGCTCGGTCAGGATGGGCTGCAGTGTCGATACCGTAGCGGGATGCCTTAGCTCGTCTGTCCCCGTGTTCATGAGATCTCGATCTTCTCTACAACCCTAATACAAGTTACCTACTGTTTTGCGACAAAATCGATCATTCAAAGATTTCACTCACTGACTTACGGGCACAGGCAGTCTTCGCTTGTCGCGACACGCCCAGACCATCTCAGCGCTCAAAAGCCGACCCTCACTAGGGGACCAGTTTTTGTGCCAGTTACTCCAAGCGTATAATCCGAAGCCCAATTCTCGTAAAAGTCTAAACACATCCTGCTGTTTGTAGCCGGCTCTCTCACACCACTTCGGGGCGCTTTCGAACATAATGAGAATATCTCGATTCGAAGATAAGAATCGATGTGCGCCCTGAAAGAAGCGGTATTCGCCACCCTCAATATCGATCTTGAGGAAGGCTACATCTCGAATGCCGTTCATCGTAGCATAGCAATCTAATGTGACAGCTGGCACCAATTCAGTACAACCTTGACCTTCCATCTTGCTCGCCGCGCTAGCAGCAATAGCATCGTGATTTTCTCGCGCTAGATATCTGTAGGCATCCCCAAAGCCCGGATCGCTCCGGAGCAAGAGCTCACTATCTTTATCGCTGAGAGCCACTTTAATTGGTGTAACCGATGCGCAGCCATTCAATGATAGATTGTTTAGCAAACGTCGATACGTTTCCGATGAAGGTTCAAATGCCCACACCTTTCCGCTTGGGCCAACAAGTTTGTGCGCTAGGATTGAATACAGACCTATATTCGCACCGACGTCTATCACACGCATCCCTTGTTTCAAATAGGCTGCTACTAGGTCAAGTTCTGATCTCTCAAATCGCCTATCATAAAACAGGAACTCGGCAATTTCGCCTTGAGGATATAGGTTGATTTCTATGTTCCGCGGCATATCGTAGACAACCGGATTACCGTCTCTAAACATGAGCGAGTAAACTAAATGGCCAAAACGACGACAGACCCTACCGATGTAGGAGTGTTTGATCCTTCTAATAACGTTGGTGTCCATTCGCGGTACTTCCATTTTTCGAGCGCCAAGTGTCAGTAATGTGGCAGTAGTTCCTATTAAAGACAGCGGACTGCCGTTTTAAAGAATGAAGAGAGGGAAAAATTTCTTCTCATGATTCATTTTGCCCAGGTGTTCAACCTTAACAGGACGGTAAGGCAGAGAAGAGCGGCACCGAAAGCTTGACGTGTCGCGCGCTCAACGCTTAGCTCCACCTAAGGGCGCCCCGCGTCTTGGTCACGCCAAGTCTGTCTGACGCCCTTCCCAAGCGAAAGTGACTTATACGCCCCGACGCCGAAGACACACTTGAGCCAGAGGCGACTTAGGACATGCCAATACCCGCCCCCGACGCGCACTAGCCGGAATGAAGACATACCCATCTCAGGCGTACGATTGATCCAGGAGATCGGAACCTCTTTAATTTGGTAGCCCATCAACAGCGGCTGCAGGCCAGTCTCTGCATTGACGGCAAAGTCCGGCTCCATAAGCTGGAGTTTCTCAACCACCTCCCGGCGGATTAGCTTCAGGTTATTAGTCAAATCGCGGAAGCGGCGAAGCAAAATCAACTGGGCCAGAAGATGGAAGCCGCGGTTGGCGATGATCTTCTGAAACGGGTAATTTAGCAGAACGCTGTGCCGGGAGAAACGGCTGCCCACGACCACGTCATATCCCTCTGCGGCGGCGTCGAACAGGTCTCGGACCTCCGGCAGTAAGTGCTGAAAGTCGCAGTCCATCGACAATACATACCGACCTGTCGCGACGCGGTATCCGTCGGCGATCGCACGGCCGACACCGTTAGGCGGCGAGCGGAACACCGGCTTGATGCGGGGATCCTCTTCTGCCAGTTTCCGAATCACCATTGCCGTATCGTCCTTACTGTTGTCGTCCACGAGGACGATTTCATGGATGTATTCTTCGAACAGGTCGCGCAACCGCGTAACCAGCGGTCCTATATTCATTTCCTCGTTGTGACACGGGATCACGATAGAGACCGCTCGCTGAAGCTGCTTGTGAGCGAACAGCGAGGTCTTGGGACGCTCGACCAAGCGCGGCGGCTTTTGCGCGTGGATGAGGATCGCGCCGGCCAGAGTTTGAACCCCCGGCGTGTTTTCTAGCACGATAGACAGGTTGCGGAGTATCCACACGAGCCGTCGAGTGAGCGGTGCGTAAACGAAGTCGTTATAGACTGAGAACACGCGGATGAAGCCCACCTCCGATATCAGCTCGTAGAGTTGCGGGCGGCTTAGTAGAGATCGGGGATCGCGCCGTCCGAAGAATCCGGATAAGGAGTTGCGGAGCTTGAGCACGACATTCCACGGGTTGCTCTCGTAAAAGAGGACTTCGCCACCCGGATTCAGAAACTCATAGACGTTTTGCAGGACCAGTGCACAGTTGCGCAGGTCTAGGAGGTCTATTGCCACGATGAAGTCAAAACGCCTGCCCTCCAGCGGCCCGGGGAGAGACGACGCGTTGAGAAACTCGACCCGCTCGGGCAAGTCCGCTGGCCTGGGGGCATCGGAAGCGAATGTGACGCAGGTGATCGGATTCTCGCCTCGCGAAACTCGGGCGAGCTGGCGAGTGAAAATCCCCCGGCCGCAGCCCAGCTCCAGAATGGTCTGCCCAGGCAGTAGATGTACCATCTGACGGAACGTGTGCGCCCGCCAGAGCATCCGGTCTTCCGCGATCGGGTCGCGGTGCTGCAGATACTGGTCGCGGTACTGTTCGCGGATCGCTAGCGTTCCGATGAATGAAGTGTCTTTCACCATCATAATCTTGTCTCTTCAAGCTTGGGGCCGGACCTTCCAAGCCTCAGCGATCTCTCTAAAGATTTCGTCGAGCGACTTGCTGATTTCCCACTGCGGGTAGTGACTCCGGAAGCGTGCGAGGTTGCTGATATAGCAAATGTGGTCGCCGTCGCGATTCTGATCGACGTATTCGTAGTTCATCTTCTTCCCAGTCAACTCCTCGACATAGTCAAAGGCTTCCAGGATGGAGCACGAATTCTGCCGCCCGCCACCCAGGTTGTACACCTCGCCGTTGCGTGGGTTCTGGTAGATCGCTTCGATGGCCTGTGCGACGTCGTAGCTGTGAATGTTGTCACGGACCTGCTTGCCCTTGTATCCGAAGACGCGATAGGTCTGGCCGAGGAGTTGGATCTTGACCAGATAGGACAAGAACCCGTGAAGCTCGACGCCGGAATGATGAGGACCGGTCAGACAACCGGCGCGGAGGCAGTGCGTCTTCATCCCGAAATACCGCCCATACTCCTGCGTCATCACATCGGCGGCGACCTTGCTCGAGCCAAAGATGGAATGTTTCGAACCGTCGATTCGCATCTGCTCAGAGATGCCATCGTAGTCCTCGGCGCGTGCGTAGTCCCAGCGTCGGTCTAATTCCTTCAGATGAAGTTCGTTGGGCGCGTCACCGTAGACTTTGTTGGTCGACATAAAGACGAAAACGGCGTCGAAGCTATGCCGCCGCGTGATTTCCAGCAGATTCATGGTGCCGACGGCGTTGACGTCAAAATCGTCGAACGGGCGGCTGGCAGCCAGATCGTGGCTGGGCTGGGCGGCAGAGTGGATGATCAGGTCGAAGGGACCTTCAGACTGGAAGAGACGGGCAAGCCCGGAGCGGTCGCGGATATCCATGTGATAGTGATGAAAATGACGCGTCGCCTTGCTCAGCCGTTGCAGGTTCCACCGCGTGTCCCCTTCCGGGCCGAAGAAGTCGGCCCGCATGTTGTTATCGATACCGACAACACACTGCGCGCGGCTGTCGAAGAAGCTGACAAGCTCCGAACCGATAAGCCCACTGGAACCGGTGACAAGTACTTTCAAGACCAACCTCGTAGGGAGAGCACTCTATGCCGGGCGAGCGATGCGTGCTGAGGAGACGGCCGCTCCCATGCTACGTGCCTCGGATTCGCTCGGTAATTGATGCACAAAGGGGACATCTACCGGGCTGCAAATGACGTTTTGGGCGAACGCCTCAGGGGCACGGTAATCGATACGGAATCCGGCCGTCTCCAACAGTGCCACCAGACAACTGGGAGTCAGGCCCCAGAAAAAGTTACCGTAGCCCTCATGCGGTTCAAAGCCATTAGTGATGCCGATCTGCCGGGGCACTCCCAAACCTTTCAAATTCCACAGCTGCCGGTCCTGAGGCTTGAGCATAGGAAAGAAGACGGCAGCGTTTGGTAGTCCATTAATTTCGGGGATTGTAAACGTGCGCAGGATCAGAGTCTGGCCGCACATCCGCCGCAATGCTACCAGTACGTCAAAAGGGCTGGGATGGTGGTATAGCACTCCAGCGCAGAAGACAACATCGACCACACCGACGCGGGCAATTGTATCGGGACGACAAACATCACCGAGAATGAACTCGACCGACGAGTTCCGGGCTTGCTTCTTGGCTTCAAATTCCGGGGTTGGGCCAAAAACATCAACTGCCTTGACGACGGTTGCGCCCGCTTCTTCAGCTACAAAGGAGTACTCACCGTTGACTCCCCACATACACCCAATATCGGCGAAGCTATGGTTGGGCGCATACTTACGAATGTAATTAGGTAGGTGTTTATAGTCGCCGACATCATTGCCGCGCGAAGCTCGCCAATTACGCCATAACAAGTTGCCGCGCTGCGTCTTCAGGAATCGTACCATCCAATTGTAAAGCATCGCTTATGTCTCCTACGGTAACTGATATGAGGCGCCAACATCGGATCGCCAGCACCTCATCGGTAGGCAAAGTCTCAGGCTCCAATGGGCCGCCATAGCCAAGGCCAGCTACATCTGTGCGCTGGTGCTAACGGAGTGAGGGTGAATATGCAGCCCCCAAGATGGAACGCTCGGTAGTGCAGCTTCATACCGTGGGCAATCAGTTCGCGTAACAGATCGTGGAGATAGACCAGCCGCCGTACGTAAAGCGGGGTTCTCAAAACTCATCCTGGAAACGCTCTCTGAGCCATACTTGCATCCGCCCCGAGCCCTTGTTCATGGTGAGCAGCGGCGACCTGTCTGGCGCGCGCCTGCGTCGCCTTGTAAATCAGTGGGCTCAGCAGCGCCCCTACCAATTCGAGAACAACCAAGTGGCGCGGAAGACCGCCCGGCCGAAATAGGCGGCGGAGCATCCACCATCCCAACCACTCTCGCGCGGCAAAGCGCAGGATCGAGAACTTGCTCATGGTGCCGTTGCGTATGCAGGTGAGCAGATAAGTGCCAAAGGAGCGGCCATTGTTGAAAATTAGCCGACGCAATGCGGCGGCATCCCGTCTGTGAGTATGCCAGACCAGCACCGAAGGTTCGTAGACCAAAGTGTAGCCACGCGCGACGAGGCGATGAAACATCTCGACATCGCCAGCACCCCCACTGGGCGTACCTACATCAAGCGCTACATCGAAAAGACCAATGGCGGCGAAAAGCTCGCGGCGGAAGGCCATGTTGGCGCCAGCACCGAAGGTGCTTGCCCAGAGCAACTCCCGAGCCGTGAGTGCCTCACGCTGGATGGTCCGGCGGCGAAGCTCCTGAACCATCCCGCCGTACTGAAACTCGAAGCGCATCTGAGCTGTCGTTTCCAGTTCGGCTGGGGCAATGAGCCCTGTCACCGCCATCACCTCGGGCTCAGCGAAGGCGCAGGCGACGGCCCGCAGCCAGCCGCGATCCGGGCGCGCATCGTCGTCGGTGAAAGCAATGATGCTGTGGCGCGCCACAGCGATTCCACGATTGCGCGCCCAGTCCAGGCCGGGCCGATCCTCGCGCACGTAGCGGACCGATAGGCGTGCTGCGAGCCGGGCGGTGTCCTCACTGCGCGGCGCATTATCTACGATGATAATCTCGTAGTACGGGTAATCAAGCGCTAGAAGCGCTTCGAGACAACCCTCAAGCTGATCGGTGCGGTCGCGCGTGCAGACGACAATGCTGATCGGCAAGAGCGGCATGCTGTCAGTAGCTTCGGCGATGATTTGCTTGCCAAGCACAGCTGACACAAGCTTCCCACCAAGTTGCTCAGCGATGGCCTCGCGCAGCCGTGAGGTGGAGATGACTTGCTGATTAGGGTTGGCGGTGTAAGCCCAGCCGAAAGGTCGCCTATGATAACGCACCAGGGTGTACAGTCCTTCATATCCCTCGTTTCCCCAGACAGGCTTGAGCTCCTCCGAGAGTTCAAGATCATGCACCTTTACCGACATAGTTACCTCCCGAGGGCTGAGCTAAATGGACGGCAAGCGATTGACTAACTTCTACCGACACGTCGAGAGCTCTTTCCAATGCCAACGCGTGAAGCAGCGGCCTAGCTAAATGAGTGGCTAATACGGGGCGGAGATGATCGCCACGAAGTCTTTCGGCGCCAAGTTGCGGAGCGATACGGCCAACGGCTTGTTTGCCGTAGCGGATGCGGACGCCCGCCGGCCTCTCCTCATTCAGTCGTTGTTCCGCTGCCTCAAGCCCCTCACGAAGATCGATTTCAATCTCGGGACCACTCTCATCGGTGCGGGCTGGGCCACCCTGCAAAAAACCGGCCAGCGCCCTTCGGGTGCCTAACTTCTCGGCCACACCCCGCCAGTACCAGTAGCCACCCAGTGCTCTGAAGAGCATTCGCCAGTAGCCGCGCAGCGCCGCTCGCTCTAGCAGGTTAAGCACGCGATGCATCCAAGTAGCTAGTCTGTCACCGGCCGCTGGCCACCTGAATACGAGAGCGTGAAGCAGGTTGCTCACAGACAGCCAAGGCGCTTCGAAGCGAAACATGCGTAGGGTTGGCCGTAGCTCGCGGTGACGTAGGCCGATCAGTACGTCGCTGCCTCCCTCCTGACGTAGCCGCCGGAAAATGCGGTCGAGGCTCATGGTCTCGTGCTCGTAGTGGTATGCCAGCGCGTCTATGGCGAAGGTAATTTTCACGCCAGCTTTAATCAAGCGCACGCCGAACTCATAATCCTCGCCCCCGCAATCCTTAAAGGCGCAATCGAACCCGCTGACGCAGGCAAACAGCTCCGCTTCGAGCGAGAGATTGCCGCTCAGCAGGTCGCGGTAGGTGTAGCGATGGCCCGGCTGGCCTACGGCGTGGAATTTATTCTTCCACCAAGCTCGTAATTCGGTACGAAAGAAGTCAGTTCGCCCCCGAAAGGCCGGTGGATAAGGACCCATGACCGCTTGGCCGGGCTGACGCTGGTGGGCATCCACGTGCGCCTCAATCAGGGATGGCGTCGGCTCAATATCGTCGTCTAGGAAGAGGAGCAACTGGGCCGTGGCATGTGCCGCACCTTGGTTACGCGCCGAGGCAGCACCTTGGCCTGGTTGCTCAATAACATGTAGAGCAAATGGTGCTCTGTAGCGCCGAAGCATTTCCGCGGTATCGTCAACACAGCCATCAGCTACTACTAGAACCTCTACCTGCTGAGGAGGATAAGTCTGGACACACAAAGCATCGAGCGTCCGCCGCAGTGAGGCACTACGGTTGTGCGTGGGAATAATCACACTGACGGTTGGCTGATCTCTATTCTTGTCCATTCCTAGTGCGAAGGCGTCTGCGAGAAGAGAGGTAAAGCCATGGTCCGGCGGCGCAGCCACATAGCTCTGCCAACAGCAGATCGGCTGGTACCCTGTTCGGCCGCCGTAAGAGCGAGCGAGCCAGCGACGGAAGTTGTTTAAGTTGAAACCAGGCCCAGGCAAGCTTCGGCACGCTGAACTCACCCTCGACTAAGAGGCTGCGCGTCCAAGCGCCGTAGACGCCCGTTCCGTAGCCGTAGAGCATCTGTCGTAACTCCTTCCAGGTGCGCCGATGCCGGTGCCAGCAGAGCGCTGTCGGATCGTAAACAATGCAGTATCCTGCGGTCATGATGCGCGAGAACATTTCGGTATCTTCTCCCGAGCGGCAAGGCGTCCCAGGGCCGAGGGCCTCGTCAAACGGGCCGATGTGCTCTAGCACGCTCCGGCGCAAGGCGGTGTTGACCGACGCGCCGACCAACGACCCGAGCAGCGGGTTGAGATTGGTACTATCGAAGACAATGCGCTTGTAGCCCCGCCCAAAGGGGCTATAGCGCTCGGACCACTCCTGAGCTTCGGTCTCCAACTCCAGCGGCATTGCCAGGCCTGTGACGCAGAGCACCCGCGGGTCATCGAAGTTGGCGAGCAGTGCGCGGAGCCAGCCAGGATCGACCACGGCGTCATCATCAGTGAAGGCGACCACCTCATGCCGAGCCTCGCGCAGCGCCCGGTTGCGAGCGACGCCCGCGCCAGGGCGATCCTCACGCACGTAGCGGATACGCCCGTAGCCCTCCACGATGTGCCGCGTTGCGTCGCTTGATGGGCAGTTATCAATCACCAACAGCTCCTGGCCATCATCGGGCAAGCGCATGAGCGCCTCCAGGCAGCGCCGCAAATCTTCCGGGCGGTCGCGGGTGCAGACCGCCACGGTCGCTGATGGAAGCGCGGAGGCAGTTGCGCGCGCCTCTTCCCACCCTAGGTAGTCATGGAGCCAGCGCTCCCAGAGGGCCCCACCAGCGGCCTCGAGAAGCGCGTCGTGCAGTTCAGTGCCGCCAAGATGCCCACCTAGGACCGGCAGCAGCGCCTGACCGACAGGCCGTCCATGCAGCCGGATTAGAACCAGCGCGCGGCTGTAACGTTCCAGTCCGCTTATCACAGATGGTAATTGCTGAAGATCAAGGTCGAGCACTGCTGTCGCCATGGTTATTCAGACTCAGCGCTAAGCGCTGCGACCTGTGTGGCAGAATCGTCGGAGTGCGCGATGGCTGGTTCTGATTCAATGAGGTGGAGAGCGCGATTGTCGGCAACGCTCTTCCTAGGTAAAAGGGATTTGTCGTATGGATCTGAAAAACTCAAGCGTTCCGTTAAAATTAAGGCGAGCGAACTGATCACTATTACAGCGGCCAATAGATAAAGCAACGGGTGTCCGATATGCCCTAAAACCATGCCGATAATCCAGGCTATACAAATTAAAGTTATAACCAGCGCGTGCGGCCAAAGCAGCATGTATCGTTGTGATTTAGCCCTCACTTTGTGGGTTAAGGTATATGGTACTCTGCGATCCCATATGACAT
>Ga0136614_10003296_pt1 | contig 10305 bp, 6 predicted proteins | sample AntDrymUQ2792106_2_FD_106643 | JGI IMG/M metagenome (GOLD analysis project Ga0136614, IMG submission 106643) | Polar desert sand microbial communities from Dry Valleys, Antarctica - metaG UQ279 (21.06) | ecosystem: Environmental > Terrestrial > Soil > Desert | place: Antarctica: Dry Valley... | reverse complement strand
CGACGTGCCGCGTCGCGTCGTCTACCAGATCGGCTTTGTTGAGCACGATCACCGGTGTCGCACCGCTCTCCCATGCGACGACCAGATACCGTTCGAGCCGGCGCGGATTGAAATCGCCATCCAGGCCGCCGACCAGAAAGACGACGTCGATGTTCGCCGCAACGATCTGTTCTTCGGTCACGTCACCGGCGGCGCGCCGCGAGAAGCGGCTGAAGCGAGGGAGGACGGCATGGATGCGCGCGTCCCCGTCGTCGACCGGCTCGACGACGACCCAGTCGCCGACGCCGGGATAATCCGGACGCGACTCCGCCTGGTGCCGCAGCCGGCCGGATACCCGCGCCAGGCATTCCTGGTCGGGCGTTGCGACTCGGTAGATGTGCGTGTGCTCGAGGACGACGCGTCCGGGCCGCCGGGTATCCGCGGCAAAGGGGGCGTACGCCTCGGCGAAGCGCGCATTCCATCCGAGATCCTCTAGGCGGGCGTTCATCTCGGCGAGGTCTTCGCAAGACACCGCAGCACTTCCGCGACGCTCCAGGCCTGCGCGACGCATCCCCTGGGCACGAAGGGTGCGTCCGCATCGAAGATCTCGCTGATTGTTCCAACACACGCCACACTCAGGTGCTGGTCGAACCCCTCGAGCAGTCGGCGCGCACCGGCGCCGTCGTCGGGATACAGCTTCAACCAGGCGTCCACGAACGGGCCGATGAGCCACCCCCACACGGTGCCCTGGTGGTAGGCCGCATCACGGGAGCGAAGATCACCGTAGTACTTGGCCTTGTAATCAGGATGTCCCGGCGCGAGCGACCGGAGGCCGACGGGGGTCAACAGGCGATCGCGGACGATCTGCATCACCGACGGCCAGCGTGCCTCGTCCAGTACCGGATGGTCCAGTGAAATGGCAAAGACCTGATTGGGCCGGCAGGCAGGATCATCGCCGCGTTCGCCGTCCACGACATCGAAGAGATACCCCGCGTCGGCGTTCCAGAATCGCCGGTTGAACGACTCGCGCGCCCGATTCGCGTGAGCCGCCAGATCGATGCCCTGAGCATCCCCACCCTGCGCGTCGATCCACGTCCTGAGCAGCCGCAGGGCGTTGTACCACAGCGCGTTGATCTCCACCGCCTTCCCCCGGCGCGGAGTCACGACCCAATCATCGACCTTGGCATCCATCCACGTCAGCTGGTAGCCCTCCGCTCCCTGGCGCAGCAGGCCGTCGGACGGGTCGACGCCGATGCCGAATCGGGTGCCATCGAGATGTTTGCGGACGATATCCACGAACGTCGGGAGCAGTCGCCGAAGGGTTTCGACTTCACCCGTCGCGCGCACGTATCGCTCCATCGCATGGAAGAACCACAGCGTCGCATCCGCCGTGTGGTAGAGCCCCTCTCGAGCGCCGTCCGGAAACATGTTGGGGATCAACCCGTCGCGCACATAGTGCGCGAAGGTGCGCAGGATGTAGCCTGCCTCGCGGAACCGGTGTGTCGACAGCGTCAGCCCTTCGAGGCTGATCATGGTGTCGCGCCCCCAATCGGTGAACCAGTGGTATCCCGCGATGACGGTGCGGACCTCTTCTCCGGCGGCGCGCGCGCGCGCGGCCTCTTCAGAACGCCCCGCCGGCGTGATGACGAACTGGTCAGCCGCGAGCACCAGCTCGGCTTCGAGTGTGGGCTCAGCCGCGCGGCCGGCGAGGGCCAGCAGCCGCTGGCGCCGGTCTATTTCGGCGGCCTGCGCGTCGGCAGGATGCAGCGCCCCAACCAGGTCCCAGGGTTCGCTCGACGCAACGAGCGTCGCCGTCTCTCCAGGCAACAGATCAGCGCGGAAGTATCCGGGACTCCACAACGAGCCGACCCCCTCGTACCCCCGCAGCGCTTCCATTGCGTACGGCACCTCACCGTTCCCTTTCGCATCGAGCGTCAACGCCGCCCCGGACCCGTGCATCAGCATCCGCAACGTCGGCCACCCGGTGGTCGCGCAGACCTCGTAGCGGTGCTCGCGCGCGGTCACCGAATAGACGAGCGAAGCGGAGGCATTGACCGGCGCCTCGTACGACCGGAAGTGGACCGACGGACGCAGGGTCAGCCGGACCGGCCGGTTACCGCGCACCAGGCGGTATCGCACGTGCACGGTGTTCTGGCCGTGGGGCATCAAGACGCGCTTTTCGATCTCGATCCCGCCAAATGCATACCGCCACACCGGCAGCCCCAACTCGAGACGGAATTCCGCCAGGTGCCCGGCCCGGTCAGCGGCGTTCGGCCCGGCCACCTCGTCTTCGTCGCCGAGCCAGAGGGTCTCGCCACCGGCGATCCGGACCCGTTCGAGCAGATGGTTCAGCATGACGACGCGCCCGAGCGGCGCCGGCAGCGACGCAATCAGTAGTCCGTGATAGCGGCGCGTGACTACACCTGCAACAGTGCCGGATGCGTATCCGCCAAGCCCGTTGGTCACGAGCCACTCGCGCCGCGGCATCGGACCGTCGGGCTCGTGATCGACCGGACGTTCGATCACGCGCGTCAGGACTTCACCGTGAATCATGGTTCAGAGGATTGTCGCTCCGACGCGAGCAGTACGGCCGACTCGCTCGGTAGGTGCAACCGTTCGTTGGCGTTGAGTGGTGGAGTACCTGCCCCGCCGTACGCAACAGCCTCGCTGCTCCACAGCAGGTGCCAACCACAGCCTGCCGGTGGTGCCAGTAACGGTTCGGGCATCGGCGAGGGCTCGAGGTCGTGTCCCAGGTTGATCAAGAGGAGCCGGTCACCCCCGGCGCCAAGCAACCGGAGGAGAAACGCCTCGGGGGCAAGGATCGCCCCATCGACTGATGTTCCCTCGGCGCCAATGACCGGATCCGTCCGCCGCAGTCGGAGGAGGTCGCGGTGCAGCGCATACGCGCCGGCGTGTGTCTGCCGCTCCCCGAGATCCAGGCGGCATTGTGCGAAAGTGCGTTCATCACCAGGGGGGGCGAGTGCGGACATGACATCGGAATCGTTGAGCGCGGGGAACTGCGACAGGAACTCCTTTCGCCCTTCCGCGACCGGCTCCCGCAGGCTCTCCGGCAGATCCGCGAAGAAGAGGAAAGGCGCGGACGCGTTGAACTCCTGCCCCTGAAAGATCAATGGCGTTGCGCGCCCCAGCAGCAGCAGCGCCGTCAACGCGCGATGGCGTCCCGGTGATGTCAGCTCGTGAACCCGTTTGCCGAAGGCGGAGTTCGCTACCTGATCATGGTTCTGTAGATAGTGGACCAGCGCCGACGGGGCGATGTTGAGCGCGGGTGTGCCACGGCGCTGCTTCTGCCACCCGTACCACTGGCCCTGATAGAGAAACCCGTACTTGGCCGACGAGATCAGTTCCTGCGGTGAACCGAGATAGTCGGTGTAATACGCTTCCCGCCGGCCGGTGAGCGCGACCTGCGCGGAATGGTGAAAGTCGTCGTTCCACATCGCGTCGATGCCGTACCCGCCTGACGCCGCAGTCCGCATCAGACCAACGTCCTGAGGCTCGTTTTCGGCGATCACGAGCACGCTGCGGCCTCGCGCGGCGGAGCGGGCGCGTGTGGTGATGCTGCGCAGGACGTGCTCGTCCGACCCGTCGTGGATATCTTGCGTGGCGTCGAGGCGCAGGCCGTCGAAATGGTATTCGTCGATCCAGTAGCCCGCGTTCTCGACGAAGTGCTCGCGTGCCGGCCGCGGCCCTTCGAAATTGAGCGCCCGGCCCCAGTCGTTCGTGTACTTGTCGGTGAAATAGTCGCTGGAAAACTCTCCCAGATAGTTGCCATCCGGGCCGAGGTGGTTGTAGACCACATCGAGGATCACCGCCAGACCGAGCACATGCGCGCGGTCGATGAACGCGCGCAGATCGTTCGGCTGCCCGTACAGCCGCGTCGGCGCATAGAGGTTCACGCCGTCGTAGCCCCATCCGAACCTGCCGGGGAAATCCGCGAGCGGCATCATTTCGACGATGGTGATGCCGAGCGACGCCAGCGCCGGCAACTGCTCTGCGGCAGCGGGCCACGTCCCCTGCGGAGTGTAAGTCCCGACATGCATCTCGTAGATGACCTGACGCGCCGCACCGATGCCCTGCCACGCCGAGTCCGTCCAGGGGAATGCAGAAGGGTCGACGATCTGCGAAGGGCCGTGCGGCCCGTCGGGTTGAAAACGGGAACGCGGGTCCGGCCGAAGCCGGTCGCCGTCGAGCCGGAACCAATAACGATCCCCGGCCGTGGCCTCGACGGTGGCGCTGAAGAACCCGTCCGGCTCCTTCTCGAGCGGATGGATCGTTCGCCCCGCAACCGCTTCGAGCACGAAATCGACCGCGGCGCACGCCGGTGCCCAGACGCGAGCGTGTGCACGGCCGGAGTGCATCTCGACGCCGGCTGAGAGTCGTCGGTCCAGCGATCCTCCGCGCCGGCTCACCGTTGCGCCCGCCGCCTTTCGCGCCCCGCAAGTCGCGCGATTTCCGAGGTGAGCAGCGCCGGCTCCACCGGTTTCGGCAATTCCCGCTGCACGTTGGCCAGAAGGTGCCGCAGCCGCTCGTCGGTGCGCGCCGCGGTCGTCAGAGCAGCCGCGGGGATGCGGCCGCCGCGGTGCGCCTCCAACGACAGCACCTTGCCGATCAGCGCATACGAATCGTGTTCGCTCGAGAGGCTGTCGCTGACGAGCACATCGGGGCGCCACGACTCGAGCGACGTCAGGGCGTCACCCACCGTACTCGCTGTCTGCACGTCGGCGCCGCCATGCTGGAGCAGCGTCCGCATCAATTCACGTCCTTCGGTATCTTCCTCGAAGACGAGCACGCGCAGGCCCTCGAGCGGCGTACCTTCCGCCCGCGCCGCGTCACCGTCCACGATCTCCTCGCAGCGCAGGACCATCTCGGCCACCTGCAACGGCAGCTTGACCGTGAAGACGGCACCGTTCCGGTCCGGACGGTTGCGGGCCTCGATCTCGCCGCCGTGCAGTTCAACCAGTTCGCGCACGAGGGCGAGACCCACGCCAAGGCCGCCCGCCTTCCGCGTGGCGGAGGAATCCGCCTGCGTGAACCGCTCGAAGACCCGCGGCAGAAACGCCGGATCGATCCCCTGACCGCTGTCCTGCACCCGAAGCACCGCTTCGTCCTTCACCGCCTGCGTCGCGACCTCGATCGTGCCGCCGCGAGGAGTGAACTTGATAGCGTTGGCGATCAACTGCCACGCGATCTGCACAAGGCGCGTCGGATCGCCATGGACGACCGCCGGCTCGGTATGCGTCAACACGAGCTGCACGCCTTTGGCCTTCGCGGCGGGCATGGCGGATGACAGCGCCTGGCGGACGGCGTCTTCCAGTGCCGCAGGGCGTGAGTTCAAGCGAAGCTTGCCCGTGAGCGCTTTCGAGACATCGAGCAGATCGGCGGTGAGCTGCGCCTGCAGCCGCACGTTGCGGTCGATCGCCTCGAGCCCGCGGACCGCGGTCGGCGCGTCGAGGCGTCCCGAGCGCAGGAGGTGCACCCAGCCGAGGACGGCGTTCAGCGGCGTCCGCAATTCGTGCGAGATCGTGGCGAGAAACTCGTCCTTCGTGCGGTTGGCCACTTCCCCTTCGTGCCGCGCCACGTTTGCATCACGCGCGCGTGCCTCCGCGCTGCGGCGCGCCCGCCGGAGCTCGTCGACGACGCCGGTCAGGATGAGGCCCTGGACCAAAAAAAGCGCCAGGTGCAGCGCCACCGCGCCGGTGTCTCGCCCGTCGCCGTGTGTCGCGCCGAGAACGGCGCCGAGCACCGTCGCCAGCAGCGCGGGCCCCGTACCCGCAAACCATGCCGTGGCGCCGACCGCCGTCCCAAGAAGAAGCAGATGGCTGCCGTCGTCGATGAGGTTCCCGGCTGACTGGTCCACCAGAAATACCAGTGCGACCAGGCCGATGGCGATGCTGAAACGCGAGGGAACCGGCAGCGTGCGGAACGGATAGGCGTCGGCTGACCCTTTCATGGGGTTCGCTGCTGCGACCCCGCGACCCGTTCCGCGGTGCGCTCGACAGGTTCCGGCCCGGTGAGCGGCGAGGGATCTCGCATCGGCGTTTCGGCGGCGGCCGCTTCCGACCGCGAATCAGCCGTCGTCTCCGACAGCACCGGCGTCGAGGCGTGGGTCACGCCGAGCACCCGGTCGATCAAGCCATATTCGAGCGCCTTGGTCGCGTCCAGATAGAAGTCAGTCCGCTTGGTATCGCGGATGATCTGTCTGAGCGGCCGGCCCGACCGGGAGGAGAGGATCCGATAAATCTGGCTCTGCATCTGCTTGAGTCGGTCCAGGTGCTGCGCCGCCGCGGTCGTCGATTGCCACCCCGCCCACTTCGCGGGTTCATGGATCATGATCCACGAGTGCGGGAATGAGTACCGCTGGCCGGGGCTGGCCGCCTGGAGAATCACCGAGCCCATCGAGTAAGCCATGCCCTGGACCGCGATCGTGACCTGGATGCCTCTCGAGATGACGTCCAGGAGGGCGTCATGGATCGCAAGACCGTCGGTGACGTTTCCCCCCGCCGTGTTGATGTACAGGGTGATGGGTCCCGGCCCTTCGTTCGCCAGTTCGCGCAGGCGTTCTATGACGACGCGGGCAACGTCCTTTTCGATATCTCCGATCAGGTACACGTCGCGGAGCCGTTCAGCTTGCTCTTTTTTCACCGCCGATTTGACGGCGTCGATCAGTTCCCCGAGCAGGCGGTCGTTGAACTCACCCATGCCGGTTGACGCTCGCATTCCCCGTGCCGGAAAGGGGCGCGCGGTGAGAACCGCGTCATTTCAGAGCTCATCCGATCTTGCTGCCCCCGAAGATTCACGCGATTCTTCTAAACCACTCGCCTCGTAATTTCGTCCAATTGCACAGTCGGGACGAAACGGGTGCCTACTGACGTGAATGAGGTGTCCGTTTCCGGGATGGGTCATTCCGCAAGCGGTCAGAAACGGACGCCATGTGATGTCGAGTCGCCCCGCAAGCACCTAATAACACAGCACTTATAAGCCGTGCCAATTGTGGCAGGGTAATTGGTTATTCTGAACTGACCGGGTGTCCATCCCGCTCCCCCGGAAATCAGGACAGAGGCAGGTTCATGGTCGACATCGCACGTCCGTCCAGCGTCGTCAAGAAAAAGAAGATCCGCCGCACCATCTACGCGACCATCGGCGCGGTCGCGGTGATTCTCATTACGGTCGGCGTGTCGCGGCTGAAACCCGCCGCGCCGTCAGTCGACAAGGCGGCCGTCTGGATCGATACAGTCAAACGCGGCCCGATGCTGCGGCTCGTTCGGGGCTCAGGCACGCTGGTGCCTGAGGAGATCCGCTGGGTGAATACGACCACGTCCGGACGCGTAGAGCGCATCGTTCTCCGTCCCGGCGCGACCGTGACCCCGGGCACTGTGATCCTCGAATTGAGTAATCCGGAGTTGCAGCAGTCCGTGATGGAAGGGCAGCTTGCCTATCAGTCGGCGCAGGCGAATTACAACAACCGGAAAACCGAGCTTGAAAGTCAGCTTCTGAGCCAGCAGGCGGACGTCGCCGGCGTGAAGTCGCAGTATGAGGATGCGGTGCTGCAGCTGGAGGCGCAGGAGAAACTTTTCAAAGATGGTCTGATTTCCGAAATTCAGGTCAAGCAGTCGCGTTCGCGCGAGGCGGAACTGAAGAATCGGCTGTCGATCGCCGAACGGCGTTTGACGATGGCGCGTGAAGGGGTCAAATCGCAGCTGGCGCCCCAGGCGGCAGCCGTCGATCAGAGCCGTGCGCAGTATCAGCTCCGCATCAGCCAGCTGGACAACCTCCGTGTGAAATCGAACATGCACGGCGTTCTGCAGCAGGTGCCGGTCGAAGTCGGCTCGCAGGTCGGCCCCGGAACGAACCTCGCGCGGGTCGCCGACCCGACGAAGCTCAAAGCCGAAGTCCGCATCGCGGAAACGCAGACGAAGGACATCCACATCGGTCAGACCGCGGAGGTCGATACCCGTAACGGCGTCATCAAAGGACGCGTGTCGCGCATCGATCCGGGTGCGGTCGGGGGAACAGTCGGCGTCGACATCACGCTCCTCGACGCTCTACCGCCGGGCGCGCGAATGGATCTCAGCGTCGACGGCACCATCACCCTCGAGAAGCTGGACAACGTGCTGTATGTGGGGCGTCCTGCGTTCGGCCAGGAGCACAGCACGGTGATGCTGTTCAAGTTGATCGGCGACACCGGCGACGCGCAGCGGGTGCAGGTGAAGCTCGGACGCAGCTCGGTGAACCAGATCGAGATCACCGAGGGCCTCCAGCCCGGAGACCAGGTGATCCTCTCCGACATGTCGGCGCAGGATTCTTACGACCGGATACGACTCAATTAAAGGAGCGAAGATGACCACTGCAGGGCAACCGCTGATCCATCTCGACGGCGTCACGAAGGTCTTTTTCACGGACGAAGTCGAGACCCACGCGCTCGCCGGGATCCACCTCGAGATCAAGAGCGGCGAGTACATCGCCATCGCCGGGCCGTCTGGCTGCGGCAAGTCCACGCTCCTGTCGATCCTCGGCCTGCTCGATTCTCCGACCGAGGGCAAGTACGTCCTCAATGGCAAGTCTGTCGCGGACCTGCCGCTCTCGGAGCGCGCCCGTGTGCGCAACCGCGAGATCGGGTTCATCTTCCAGAGCTTCAACCTGATAGGCGACCTGAACGTCTACGAGAACGTGGAGCTGCCGCTCACCTACCGCGGCATGAAGTCGGCTGAGCGCAAGGAGCGCGTGATGGCGGCGCTCGAGAAGGTGGGCATGGCGCACCGCGCGAAGCACCTTCCCAGCCAGCTCTCGGGCGGTCAGCAGCAGCGCGTCGCGGTGGCCCGCGCGGTCGCCGGCGCCCCGTCGATCCTGCTGGCGGACGAGCCAACCGGTAACCTCGACTCGAAGAACGGCGAGGCCGTCATGGAGTTGCTCCGTGAGCTGCACCGCGAGGGGGCGACGATCTGCATGGTCACCCACGACCCGCGTTACGCGCGGCACGCGGACCGCTCGATCCATCTGTTCGACGGCCGGGTCGTCGAAGAGGACGGCACGAGCGGCAAGCGCGGCGAGAAAGAGCTCGAGGAGAGCGGCTTCCACCTCGAACATTGATCGCAATGCGGAATGCTGAAGGCTGAATGTAGCCTTACTTCAGCCTTCAGCCTTCGACCGTCAGCATTGCATGCATACACAAGAGCTACCTGCCCGTCATCCTGTCAAGGCGGGCGAACCCCGCGTTCTGATCGCCGACGACCAGTCGGACGTCCTCGAGGCCCTGCGCCTGCTCCTCAAAGGTGAGGGGCTGCAGCTCGAGACGGCGTCCTCCCCTGCGGGAGTGCTCGCCGCCGTCGAGGCGCGCGAGTTCGACGTCGCGCTGATCGATCTGAATTACACGCGCGACACCACGTCTGGAGAAGAAGGTCTCAACCTTCTTTCCCGCATCCAGGGCATCGATCCGACGCTGCCGGTCGTCGTCATGACCGCCTGGGGGAGCGTCGAAGTCGCCGTCGAGGCGATGCGGCGCGGCGCCCGCGACTTCATCCAGAAACCGTGGGACAACGCGCGGCTGCTGGCGATCGTCCGCACCCAGATCGAGTTGAGCCAGGCGCTCCGAAAGGGGCAGCGGCTCGAGGCCGAGAATTCCCTTCTCCGTGGTGAGGGGGTGCCAAGCATCGTCGCCGAATCGAACGCCATGCAGAGCGTCCTGCAGGTGGTCTCGCGCGTGGGTCCGTCTGACGCCAACGTGCTCATCCTCGGCGAAAACGGCACCGGCAAGGGAGTCGTCGCTCGCGCGCTGCACGCCGTCTCGAGCCGGGCGACGCGGCCGATGGTCATCGTGAACTCCGGTGGCGTGTCGGAGGGTGTGTTCGAGAGCGAGCTGTTCGGTCACGTCCGCGGCGCATTCACGGACGCGAAGGCGGACCGCGTCGGCCGGTTCGAGCTGGCCGATCAGGCGACATTGTTCCTCGACGAGATCGCGAACGTGCCCATGAGCCAGCAGGCGAAGCTGCTGCGCGTGATCGAGACCGGTGAATTCGAGAGGCTCGGCTCGTCACGGACCCGCCGTGTTGACGTACGGACCATCTCGGCGACCAACGCGGACCTGAGCGAAGAAGTGACGGCCGGGCGGTTCCGACAGGACCTGCTCTTCCGGCTCAATACAATCGAGATCCGGCTGCCTCCGCTCAGGGACCGCCGTGAAGACACGCCGTTACTCGCCCAGCACTTCCTGCGGCAGCACGCGCAGCGCTACCGGAAGCGCCTGACCGGCTTCGAGAGCGGCGCCATGCAGATGCTGCTCGAGCACTCCTGGCCCGGCAACGTCCGCGAGCT
>Ga0136614_10003295_pt1 | contig 10306 bp, 12 predicted proteins | sample AntDrymUQ2792106_2_FD_106643 | JGI IMG/M metagenome (GOLD analysis project Ga0136614, IMG submission 106643) | Polar desert sand microbial communities from Dry Valleys, Antarctica - metaG UQ279 (21.06) | ecosystem: Environmental > Terrestrial > Soil > Desert | place: Antarctica: Dry Valley... | reverse complement strand
GGGCTCAACTACCGAACACCAGCCGAGGTCCGCAAGACCTGGGACGATGCAGGAGAAGCACTACACAAAAACGCGGCCTGACCTGTCAACGCCGCCGGGGAGCAGTCCAAGACCACGCACGCCCGCCCCCAAACCCACACGAAACAGCGAGGGGCCTGATATAGCCCTCAACGCATCAGGGCCGCTTGGACTCGCTGCGCGATGACAGGCCAGTCGAACTCCTTTGCATAGAGTTCGCGTCCCGCTTCACCGGTCGCACGAAGTCGATCGGGGGCACTTGCGAGCTCGAGCGTCGCAGAGGTGAACGCGCCGACGTCGCCGAGTGGCGTCAGCGTCAGCGCTTCAGGGTTGCCGATGAGGACAGCATCCGTGTCGCGTCCGCAGAGACCGACGACCGGTAGACCGTGCGCAAGTGCTGCCATCAGGGTTGTTCTTCCGGTCGAGAGGCCGTCGGTGAAGGGAAGGAGCAGAATGTCGCTGGCGAGCAGTCGGACGGACAGCTCGCCAGCTTCGAGATGACCTGGGGTTTCCACGGGGATCGCTCGCGACACGTCCAGATCGGCAACGCCGTGCCCCAGATTAAGAACCTTGATACTCGTCGGCCCTAGGGCCTCGGCCAGTAGGCTGATAGCAGCTTTCGAATACATCGACGCGCGGCTTGGGCGGTCCCGGCCGAACAGGCAAATGACGATCTCATCGCCAAGGCCAAGCCGCTGGCGAGCATCTTTCCGAGTGAGGGGCAGTGGCGTGACGTTAGTACCCGCGGGCACGTGGACTGCGTCGCGCCCGATCTTCCGCGCAACAGCTTCGGTCGCAGCCATCACGATGTCCGCGTTAGTTAGCAGGATCGCCAACTGTGCGCGTTGGTAGGTGCCCATTATCGTCGATCGCCACCGCGACCGCGCGGGATCAGTTGCCTCCACCCAGGCCTCGTGCACAAAAACCGCGAGCGGTACGCCCCTCTGCCGCCGCACAGCGATCGCCTCTTTGAGCAGCCCCGGGGCGATGCCCCAGTGACCCCACGAAAACGGGTTGTACTGCAGTAGGAGCCACCGCGGGTGGGCGAACTGCCGGCGGGCCGACGAGAGCCCGTCCGAAACATAACGCGTTGCTATACCGGATTCGCAGAGCGCGCCAACAAGTCGTCGGGAGTACTCATCGATGGCATCCACCTCTGCTGCTCGTCGGTACACGACTACGCCGGCGCCGAGCGGTCGTCCCGTGATTGTGGACTCTGAAGTCACCACTCGGTCGGACGAGCGATGCAGCGGCAGGTCATCACTCTCATGTACGGAGGGCATGACGTCTGATCTCTCCGTCCGCGGCCGCCATGGCACCCTTACTTCTCAGCGACGACCAGCACGCGGTAGGAGTACTTGCGAAGCGCGGTGCGCCCGATCATGTGATCCAGACGGCGACAAACCGATGCTGCACGCGGTGAGCGGTACCGGAGAACCTGGCGGTTGACAAGCTCAAAGACGTCGACGACGGGGAACTCTTGTCGCACGCGTGAGAAGCTCTGCTCAAGGATGCGCCAGTCCTCGGCAACGAGCGGCCTCTCATCCTTCGTCCCGTATCTCGGAATCCCGAAGCGTCCGGCCAGATGGTCTCGAGCGAAGGTCAGGACGGGGTTCGCTCCAGAGTTCTCTAGAAAGACGGCACGGGCGCCCGGTGCGAGGATACGCGCGAGTTCTGGGCTCGCCGCGCGGAGGTCCACATGGTGCAGAATATAACGCCCAACGATGACATCGAAGTTCGATGTCGGGAGACCAGTACGCTCTACCGGTGCCGTCACGAACGTCACGCTTCGTACGTTCGCGTGCAGTTCGACGCGCCGTCGAGCGACCGCCAGCATCCCAGGAGAAAGGTCGAGGGCAGTCACGGTAGCCCCGCGAGCCAGCAGTGCCAGCGTCAGGTCGCCGTGACCGCACCCCAGATCCAACACACGTCTACCCGGCGCCACACCGGCCGCGTCGAGCACGGCCGATTCGGACGGGCCTGGCTCGACGGCAGGCAGCGTGGCGGCATCCAGAGTCGTCGCCAGATCGTCGTGGAAGGCCTGCTCGCGATCCCATCGGCCCCGGAGATGGACCAGGTCGTCGCGATTGAGCATCAGCTGTCGCGCCTCCAGAAGAAGCCCGTCCAGTCGATCCACTCGATCGGAGCCTCGATGCCGTTGCGTTGCCGGTAGTCGTCGACCGCCGCCCGGCAGGGGGCGAGGGCTCCGTCGTCGATGATCACATAACCCCCGACCGACAGCTGCGGGTAGAGCGCCTCCAGCGCGTCCATCGTTGATTCGTACATGTCGCCGTCGAGACGAATCAGCGCCCAGCGCTCACCGCCCAGAGCGGGGAGCGTGTCGCGGAACCACCCGGGAACGAACCGGACCTGCCCGTCGAGCAGCCCGTAGCGGCGGAAGTTATCCTGGACGACCTCGAGCGGGACGGCCAATTCGGAGAAGCTGTGGTGCTCGTCGTCCCGATCGGCCGCGTAGCGGCGGTCCGCTCGCGGCAGACCTTTGAACGAGTCGGCAACCCAGACGTGCCGGTCGCTCACATCAAGCGCGTGCAGCACGCCTCGCATGAAGATCGAGGCGCCCCCGCGCCATACGCCGGTCTCTATGAGGTCGCCGGGCACGCGTCGCTGGACGACACGCTCGATGCAGTGCTGCAGGTTGTCAAGGCGGGCAAGTCCGACCATCGTTTCGCCGATCAGCGGCCAAGCACGACCCAGCTCCAGCGCCTCGTGCGGACAGCGCCTGACAAGTTTCCAGCGGCGTTGTTCGAGTGCGCGCGTAACGAGATCTGGGGCCCAACGGCGCGGGTGCCACGGCGACAGATCCGATCGCCGCCCGCCGCCGGAAGCCCGGCTGACATACACATCCTGGTGCACCGTGGCAGTCAGGGATCGCTTGAGAAGCTCCATGTAGTCGGCGGCCATCCGCTCCGCCGCCGTCCTCGCCGCGTCGCCGCGTACCGTAGCCCCGGCTGAGGTTGTGCTTGTCCGCACGTGGTCGGGTTTCGTCACGTCCGCGAGAGTAGCGGCACTCGAGCCGAGGTCGTGGCGCGGGACTGAGCGCGGCGGATATCATCGCGCCGTGAGCAGTCGCCAGACGGGGTGCCGGGGCACCGATCGCGGGCTGTAGCGGTGGACGTGTCTCGTGCTCCGGTGGATGTAGAGGTGTCGATAGTCTCGCTGCGAGGCGGGCCGCAGCTGAAGCGATGCGTCGCGACGCTGCAGCGAGCATGCGCTGGCCTCACCTGGAGGCTGACGCTCGTTGACAACTCCCCCAACGGCCTCGACCACACGAGCTGTTTCCGGGGACTCCCCGACAGCGTCGTATTGCGTAGCGAGGGTCGCCGCGGCTTCGGTGCCAACCAGAACCTCGCGCTCGCCCGCGTCGTGCACGAGCGACGCGCCCGCTACGTGCTTGTCCTAAACGATGACGCCGAGCTGGGTGACCTGGCTGTCACCACGCTGGTGCGCTATGCCGATCAGCGTCCGCGAGCCGGCGCCATCTCCCCGGTCATCCGTGACCTCCAGGGCTCGCTGGAGCCGTCGATTGTGGCCTGGCCGAGGCTGAGCAGCCTGGCCCTAAGCTGTGCGCTTCCCTCACGTCCCCGACGGAAGACCGCAACCGAAGGGTGGCTCAACGGCGCGTGCATGCTCGTGCGCACGGCGGCACTGGCGCAGGTGGGGCTGTTCGATCCTAGGTACTTCCTCTACTACGAGGAGACAGACCTTTGTCGCCGGATGGCTCGCGCAGGCTGGCAACTCGAGCAGTGCGCCGGTGCGGTTGTCGTCCATCACAGACGTCAGTCGACGATGCTCGCGGGTTCGGCACTCGAGATCGACGAACAGATTCTGCGCAGCGGCTATCTGTACTTCCGTAAGCACCACGGCAGGCTTGCCGCGCGCTCGTTTAACGGTCTCGTGCGATGCGGCCTGCTCGCGCGAACTGCGAAGGCCGCGGTTGAGGATGCCGCGGGGCGGGGAGCCGGCGGAGTCTCGAGCACGGGCAGGTTGTGGGCACTCACGAGATTCCGGCCCAGCCGCCCGACCAGGTTTGAGATCGAGGCTCAGGCCAACGTGCAACAGTCGCTCACGCGTCTGCGTACGGCGTGCAGAACTGGGCGGTAATGGCTGCTGAGCGCGTCAAGGGATATCCCTGTCGGTTACCGACCGGGACGTTGCGAAGCAGCGACGTTCGCGCACGCCGAGCGGCAGGATATGAGAGCGAGCGCCCCGATCTCCAGCGCCATATTCCCCGCAACGCGCGGCGGATCCTCGACCTCGGGTGCTCCACGGGAGCGCTCGGCGACGCACTGAAGCGTCGGCAGGAGGTAACCATCCTCGGTGTCGAGGCCGATGAAGAGTACGTCGCTGACGCGCGCACGCGGCTGGACCGAGTCGTCGTGTCAGACGTCGAGCGGTTCCTCGCAGGCCCTGCTCCCATCGAGGCTCCGTTCGACTGCTTGGTGGCCGCTGACATCCTTGAACACCTCGTCGACCCGTGGCGTGCGCTCTCGCGCGCAGTCGACCTGCTCGCGCCGGGGGCGACGGTAGTCGTGAGCCTGCCGAATGTCATCTACTACCGCGCCATCTGGCAGGTGCTACGCGACGGCCGCTGGCCGCGCGAGGATGTCGGCGTGTTCGACCGGACGCACCTGCGGTGGTTCACGCTCGACGACGCACTCGACCTATTGCGTCAAGCGGGGCTACGTCCCACGACCTTCGAACCGCGCTACTGGGCGGTTGGTTGGCGCCTCCGCTGGCGACAGGCGGTGGCCAAGACCCGGCTGCACCGCTTCCTGCCGCCTCAGTACATCGTGTGCGCGGTGAAGGACGGCCCGCTCGATTGCGGTTCCCCGGGCCCGTAGTGGAGGGGATCGGGCGCGGCTGCATCTATGCTGTCGCGATGCCGCAGCTCGGCACGAGGTCCCGCAAGCTCGCCAACGCCACCCGCCGGGCCGTTCAGCACCCAACTTGGCTGCAAGAGAATCTGCGCAACAAAGCGCGCGCGCGGTCAGATCGCAACCGGCGCTTCGTCCTGGCAGACCATTCCGAGCTTCTCTGCAGCGTCGCCGACGCGCTGCGCAACGCGTTGGGCATCAGCGCGGAGGAGTACCTTGCGCTCGCGTCGCGTGTTCGGATCCCGCGGGCGCCACAGCACTCGCGCTGGGGTGGAGGAGATGACGTCCTCAACCTCACCGGCTCCTTGGTTCTGCTGCGGCGCCCCGAGGTCGTCGTCGAAACCGGTGTCGCGATGGGCTTCTCGACAGCGGTGATCCTCGCGGCGATGGCCGACAACGACGCGGGCGTGCTCCACAGCATCGATCTGCCGCCGATACAGGTCGACGCGAACTTTGTCGGCAGGATCGTGCCGGGTGAGCTACGCGGGCGCTGGAGGCTTCATGTCGGGCCTACCCGAACGCTCCTGCCTCGGCTGACACGCACCGTGGCGCCCATTGACCTGTTCGTTCACGACAGCGACCACAGCTACGCAGGCCAAGTCGAGGGATACCGCCAGGCCTGGCCTTACCTCGCTCCGGGGGCATGCCTCATCTCCGACGATGTGTGCAACTCGGCGTTCGTCGAGTTCGCCATGGAGATAGGGGAGCGTCCGTACCTGATCGCGCCGCCCGGACAAAGCGCGGCCGTCGGCCTGCTCGTCAAGACCCGCTGAGCTTCGAGACATGTGCTCTCCGTCCTCGCGCGCGGCTCCTCCTGGGCTGCTTCCGCGCGCCCTGCCCATCCCGCTCCTGCGTTACGCGATGACGGGCTACCCCGTCCGCAAGCTGCTCGGCGCTCGTGGCCGCGTTGCCGCGTGGCGGGCGCTCGGTGCGCCATCGGGCCACGTACCAGGATCGGTCCCAGGGTCCGGATGCGATGCCCGGAGAACGTCACCATCGGTGCCGACACGGACATCGGAGGGACGACATGGATAGACGCGTGGGTCACGGTCCATATCGGGAGTCGCTGCTACCTGGGAGACCACATCGACCTGCTCACCGGCAGCCACGAAATCAGCAGCCCTGACCTTGCGCCCAAGACCGCGCCGATCGTGATCGGGGACTACGCGTGGCTGCCGCGCCGAGTGATCGTGCTCCCCGGCGTCACGATGGGCCGCGGTGCCGTCGCCGCTACGGGAGCGGTCGTCGTCAAGGATGTGCCGCCCCTGACGGTCGTCGGCGGCAACCCCGCGCGCGAGATAGGTCGCCGAACAGACAACCTTCGCTACGTACCCGGCCGTTCTTTAGGGTGAGCAGAGTGTCGAGGTCGCGCACCGTGGCAACCGCCCTGGCTCGCCGCGCATCGCAGAACCGTGCCGTGGCGCGAGCGGTGCGGGGCCCGCAGAACCTGTACGCCGCGATACGCGGATACCGCTACGGAGCGGGTCTTGCCGCGTCGGCCCCAGAGGACGGGCAACCTTCGCTGAGCGAGGCACATGCGCTGGAGGCCTACTTCGACGCTCATGAAGAAGGCCCCGGCATCTGGAAGTGGCGTCACTACTTCGAGATCTACGAGCGGCACCTCGCGAAGTTCGTCGGCCACGACGTTCACGTCGTCGAGATCGGGGTGTTCGGCGGCGGGAGCCTGCCGATGTGGAGGACCTACTTTGGTGAGCGCAGTCGGATCTACGGGGTCGACCGCGAACCTGCCTGCCGCATCCATGAGGCTCCCGGCATCGAGATCTTCATAGGTGACCAAGGGTCGCCGACATTCTGGGACGCCTTCCGGGCAAACGTGCCACGGGTCGACGTGGTGATCGATGACGGCGGGCATCAACCGCATCAACAGATCGCGACGCTCGAAGCTCTCCTTCCACACATTCGACCCGGCGGCGTGTACATCTGTGAGGACGTTCACGGAAGCTTCCAGCCCTTTCATTCATATGTAGATGGATTGAGCCGGTCCCTTCATGTTGTCGACGGTGCACCCGTTGGGCTGCATCATCATGTGAAGTCGGTGCACGTTTATCCCGGGCTCGTGGTGATCGAGAAGCCGCGCGGGCGGCCACCAGCCTTCGAAGCACCGAAGCGCGGGAACGACTGGCGTCCGTTCTGTTAGCAGCGCTCGCGGTGCCGTCACGCGTCCGCCGAGACGAGGACGCCGGCGACGCGCGAGTATTGCGACGGCGGCGCCAGCACCACGTTCGGTGCCCGCGGGTCAGGCGGTCGCCAGTCGCCGGCCAGCCTCGCGAGCCGAGCAGCGGGAGTGATGGCGTATGCCACGTATCCCTGCGGTTCGAGAGCCGCTCGGATGTCGGTGATGGACGAGCCCTGTCGCGCGAGATGCTCCGACTCGATCTCGATCACGAAGATCGGCGCATTGCGGGCGATCAGGGTGCCTGCGCCACGCAGTGCCTTGACCTCGGCGCCCTCGATATCGAGCTTGACCACGGAAACGCGACCATCGAGGTCCTGGGTGAGGGCATCCAGGGTGGTGACGCAGACGTCGACCTGACTGCCGGCGGCATGCTCGGGCGCGAAGGATGCCAGCCCCGAGCCGGCATCGAAGACGGTGAGGCGAGCGCGGCCCACACGATCCGACAGCGCCACCTCGTGCAGCTCCAGCGCAGGAAGTCGGTTGTGGCCGGCGTTCGCCTTCAGCATCGCCATCGTTTCTGGAGCCGGCTCGCAGGCGAGGACGCGTCCGGTGGGTCCAACGGCGAGCGCGCCGATCAGCGAGAACACGCCGATGTTCGCGCCGCCGTCGATGAAGACGTCGCCGGGTAACAGCAGCTGTGGCAGCAGACGAACCTCCGGCGAGCAGAAGCCGTAGCGGTACAGGCTCAGCCCGAGCGGCGTGTGGAGGTCAGCACCGACGCGAGCTCCTTCGATCTTGACGACGGGGCACGACAAGACGGGGGTGCGGCGACGCAAGAGGCTCGCGCCGATCCTCCATGCAGCCCATGCGGCCGACCGGCCGCACCGGCGCCTCCGATCGCGGAAACGTGTCGCGCCGCTCGGCCTGCCAGGGAGGGTGGGGTCCGTCATGGCTGGCGGGCGACGGTCGGCGGCCCGTGCGGACCACACCGCTCGACCGGCAGCAGCAGAAGGTTCTGCGAGCTCGACGGGAACGGAGGCTCGAGCCGGCGCAGGGCCACTAGATCCTTCGATCGCCAGCCCGCCGAGCGCCGTTCCTCGAGCTCGAAGACCTCGTATCCAATGGCGGTGAGCGAAGAGAGGCCGACGCCAAGGTCTTCGCCACGCAGCCGCAGCCAGGTTGCGTTGAATTCTCCGAAGATCGCCGGCCGGTCTCGGTCGATGAGCCCGCGCGCGCCGCGGAGCACCTCGAGCTCGAAACCCTCCACGTCCATCTTGACGAAGCTCACTCGTCGCGGGAAGTTGAAGTCATCGATCCGCGCAAGCGACACTTTGATCGAATCGAACGGGTCTGTGTGCAGCAATGCCCCGTTGCCGCCACCGTGCTCACGGTATCCGAGGCGTGCGCAACCCGCCCGTGAGCCGAGGGCGACCGCATGCACTTCAGTGACCGTGCGCAGGTCGTTGCGGTCGATGTTCGCCTCGAGCCACGGAAGGTTCTCCGGGTTGGGCTCGAAGCACCACAGCCGCCCGCCGTGTGTACGCGCTGCCCGGCCGAGCGGCAGCGTCCAAAGCCCGAGCGACGCGCCGATGTCGAGCACGAGCGTGTCCGGCTCGATGTAGCGCGTGAGCATCTCGATGACGTGGCCGTCCCAGTGGCCCGTTGCTGCCACCGACCACGTCATCCGCGAGCCCCGCGGAAGACACACGATTGAGCCATCTGACAGGCGCAGTCGCAACGCTCCAGTGAGCGGCCCGCGCCGTGCACGTATCTGCATCCAACCGATCGCCACTCTCGCCTTGCCTCTCCAGTCCGGCAGCGATCGAAGACCTGCGGTGAGCTTGTCGTCGATGCCGTCTGGCCAGGCCTTCACCGTGAGGCGTGCAGGATCGGGCGGTCATACGTGATGCCGCCGGGGCGCGACACGCCGGTGTTGCGGCCGACGACCGTCACGTCGCGAAAGCCGAGCTTTCTCAGGATCTGCTCGAAGCACGCACGGTTCGGATACCACCAGGTCGAGTGATCGTGATCGGGACTGTCGCCGCCGACGTAGAGCACCGCGGGCCGCGAGCCCAAGCTCGTCGGCAGGTGCTGGGAGATCACGAGCGTGCCATCACAGAGCGGAGCCACGGCAGCGAGCGCATTGAGCGGGTGCATCATGTGTAACAGCAGATCCCCCAGGAAGACGAGGTCAAACTTGCCGGCGCCAAGCGTTGCATGCGAGAGGTCGTAGATCGACGCGTAGCGCCGCTGCACCTGAGAGCCGAGCGCCTCTGCGCAGAACTTGAACGGTCCATCCAGGACGTGGTGGTAGAAGTCCTCGGGGCTGGCTTGGTTGAACACGGTCTCGAAATCATCGCTCGATTGTGAGGAATGCCCGCTCAGCATCGCGGCGAGCTTGGGCGCCGTGCGCGCCGCATCCTGGTACGGAAATCGGTCGACCTCGGCCAGCGAGGGCACCTCCACCGAAACGACGTTCGCGCCCCGCTTCTCGAATTCGAACGAGAAGAAGCCGGTCGCCGAACCGACATCCAGCACGTTCATCCCGCTCATGTCATCGCGGAAGCAGAACTCATCGATGCTCGACCGATAGTCGTGCAGGCCGGGGGTGACGAGGCCATCTCCGAGGTCGACCGTGTGGTACCAGTAGTAGAGGCCGACGTCCCCGAGTCCGCGTTCGCGGGCGCGCGTCGCAAAGATCTTGGCCTGCTCCTGCAGGCTGTAGCGCGGGATCCGCTCGCGGATCTTGTAGATCTGCGGATACGCCTTGGCCGCGATGCGGGCTTTCAGCGTTCGCGGCATGCTGAGGGGAAGGATTCGATCACGGAGCGCCATGGCTCCACGCGGCTGCATCTACATACCCCTCCGGCCCCACATGTGCGGCAGCGTTCGCACAAGGATCTTCACGTCGTTCCACAGCGACCAACCCGCCAAGTAGAGGTAGTCGATCTTGACCATCTCCGCCAGCGGCACGCGTGACGAGCCGAGGATCTGCCAGTGTCCGGTCATGCCCGGGGTGAGCTGCAGGCGACGGCGGTCCATACCGAGGATCTGCTCGTCATCGTCCGGCGACGAGCGGACGCGGCCCCACGAGACTCATCTCACCCCGTAGGACGTTGAAGAGCTGCGGCAGCTCGTCCAAGGAGCGCCGGCGCAGGAAGCGGCCGACGCGTGTCACCCGCGGATCCTCGGCGATCTTGGACAATCCGCCAGCGGCCTCGTTGTGGGCGCGTAGCTGGCCCTTCTGTGCATCGGC
>Ga0136614_10003294_pt1 | contig 10308 bp, 5 predicted proteins | sample AntDrymUQ2792106_2_FD_106643 | JGI IMG/M metagenome (GOLD analysis project Ga0136614, IMG submission 106643) | Polar desert sand microbial communities from Dry Valleys, Antarctica - metaG UQ279 (21.06) | ecosystem: Environmental > Terrestrial > Soil > Desert | place: Antarctica: Dry Valley... | reverse complement strand
GGGGCGCATCGGTGTCGCCGTGGCCCGGCGGGCCCACTTCGGTTTCGGGATGCCCGTCGTCTTCTACGACACCGTCGATGCCGTCCCCGAGCACGGGATCCCCGGGGCGCGCCGCGTCGACACCGTCGAGGAGGTGCTGGAGACCGCCGACTTCGTGTCGCTGCACATGCCCGGCGGGGGTGAGAACACCCACCTCATGGACAAGGCACGGCTGGCCCGGATGAAACCGACCGCCTTCCTTATCAACAGCGCCCGGGGCGACATCGTCGACTCCGAGGCACTCGCCGAGGCACTGCGCTGCGGGACGATCGCCGGTGCCGGTCTCGACGTCTACGAGGGCGAGCCCGAAGTCCCTCGGGCGCTGCGAGAGCTGGAGAACGCGGTGTTGCTGCCCCACCTCGGCAGCGCCACCTACGAGACCCGCACCGCGATGGGCATGCTGGTGCTGGATAACCTGCAGGCGTTCCTCGAGGGTCGGGAGCCACCGTGCCGGGTGGCATGAGCAGCGACCCGCCGGCGCTGCTGCGCGCCATGTTCGACGCGGCGGTCGCCGCCGCCGACCCGCTGGTGCAGGTGCCTGCCTTCCTGCCGCCCCGACCGCCGGGCCGGGTCGTGGTGGTCGGCGCAGGCAAGGCGTCGGCCCGGATGGTCCAAGCGGTCGAGCAGGCGTGGGACCCCCCGGTGGACGGGCTGGTGGTGACGCGTTACGGCCACGGGGTCAAGTGCCGGGGGGTTGAGGTGGTCGAGGCGGCGCATCCGGTGCCCGACGAGGCCGGGCAGCAGGCCGCCGGCCGGATCCTCGATCTCGTCTCGGGTCTGGGTGCTGACGATCTGGTGCTCGCCCTGATCTCCGGCGGTGGGTCCGCGCTGCTCGCCCTCCCGGCGGAGGGGGTGTCCCTCGACGACAAGCAGGAGATCAGTACGGCACTGTTGCGCTGCGGGGCGTCGATCGGCGAGATGAACGTCGTCCGCAAGCACCTGTCTGCGATCAAGGGGGGCCGCCTGGCCGCCGCGGCGTTCCCGGCACGGACCGTCGGCCTGCTGATCTCCGACGTCCCCGGCGACGATCCTGCGGTCATCGCCTCCGGACCGACGGTGGCGGAGGAGTCCACCCCGGCGCAGGCGCTCGCCGTGCTCGCCGCCTACGACGTGGCGGTTCCGCCGGACGTGCGCGGGTACCTCGAGTCCGCAGCAGGCTGCCCAGGGCCGGACGATCACCGGATGTCCCGGGTCAGCAACCAGGTCATCGCGGCACCCCAGCAGTCCCTGGAGGCCGCCGCCGCGGTGGCTCGGGAGGCGGGAGTGACGCCGGTCGTGCTCGGCGACTCCCTGGAGGGGCAGGCGCGGGAGGTCGGCATCGTGCTCGCGGGGATCGCCCGGCAGGTGCTGCGGCACGGTCAGCCGGCACCGGCCCCGTGCGTGCTGCTGTCGGGGGGCGAGACCACCGTGGCCGTGCACGGTCAGGGCCGCGGTGGACGCAATGTCGAGCTGCTGCTCTCCCTGGCGCTGGCGCTGCGGGAGGCCCCGCGGGTGCACGCCATCGCCTGCGACACCGACGGCGTCGACGGCGTCGAGGAGATCGCGGGGGCACTCGTCGGTCCCGACACGCTGCGCCGCGCTCGGTCCCTGGGCGTCGACGCCGCGGCCGCGCTCGCGGACAACGACGGGCACAGCTTCTTCGCCGCACTCGGCGACCAGGTCGTGACCGGACCCACACTCACCAACGTCAACGACTTCCGCGCCGTCCTCGTCGTCTGAGCACACCGCTCGGGGTCGCTCGCAGCGTCTAGGGAGCGTCACCGGCCAGCTCGCGGTAGGTCTCAGCGAGGCTGGCATACGTGGCGGCGCTGCCGGCGTTGCCCTCGGCGCGGGCCTGCTCGGCGAGGCCGCGGCAGTAGGCGGCCCACTGCCGCCAGGCGTCCGGGCCTTGATGAACGCAGGGGCGCTCCTCCCGTCGCATGCGCCGCTGCTCCTCTCGCCTGTCGAGCCTGTCCAGGGCCGCCCGGGTCACGGTGACGACGAACAGCATCAGGGCCGCCACCGCGACGACGACGACGGCCAGCGCAACCACTCGGACCATCGGTCGGCCCTCCCTTCCGGATGAGCGCGGCACGCGCACAGCGGTCTGTTACGCCCACAGCTTGGAGAGCCCCTCCAGCGAGGCGTAGCCCATATAGACGGTCAGGGCCCAGGCCAGGGCACCGATGACGAGCAGCCAAACCGGATACCGGTAGTCACCCAACAGGTCGCGCCGGCGGACCGCCGCCCACAGCAGCACCCCGAAGCCGAACGGCAGGATCAGGCCGTTGAGTGCCCCGGCGAAGACGAGCAGGGTGACGGGGGGCTGCTGGACGGCGACGAACACGAGCGCGGAGACCGTGATGAACGCCCCGATCGCCCAGCCCTCCCGCCGGGCGATCGCGGGGGAGAAGGTCTTGAGGAACGACACCGAGGTGTAGGAGGCACCGATCACGCTCGAGATCGCCGCGGCCCACAGCACCACGCCGAACAGCCGGAGCCCCACCTCGCCGGCGGCCTGGAAGAACGCCGAGGCCGGCGGGTTGTCGCTGGCCAGTGTCGCTCCGCCGGCTACGACACCGAGCACGGCGAGGAACAGCACGACGCGCATCACCCCGGTGATGACGATCCCCGTCACCGAGCTGCGGGCGATCCGCCCCACGTCGGCCGGGCCGGCTACACCCGAGTCGAGCAGTCGATGGGCCCCGGCATAGGTGATGTAGCCGCCGACCGTGCCGCCGATCAAGGTGGTCAACACCAGGAAGCTGATCTCGTCGGGCAGCACCGTCTGTCGCAAGGCCTCACCGACGGGCGGGTCGGAGATCACCGCGACGTAGAGCGTGAGCGCGATCATCGCGAAGCCCAGCACGATCACGACCCGGTCCATCACCACCCCGGCCCGGCGGCTGAGGAAGATGCCAATGGCGATCACCGCGCTCAGCGCGCCACCGAGCCTGGGCTCGAGGCCCAGCAGGGCGTCAAGCCCCAGCGACGTGCCTGCCACGTTGCCGATGTTGAACACCAGCCCGCCGGCCACCACGAGCCCGGCCAACACGTAGCCGGCCCCGGGCAGCACCCGGTTCGCGATGTCCTGGGCGTGCAGGCCAGACACCCCCACCACCCGCCAGACGTTCATCTGCACCGCGATGTCGATCAGCACGGTCACCAGGATCGCGAACGCGAACACCGCGCCGAGCTGAGCAGTGAACGTCGCGGTCTGGGTGATGAACCCCGGGCCGATGGCCGAGGTCGCCATCAGGAACATCGCGCCGAACAGCGCTGAGCGCCCGGCTGTCCCGCCTCCGGCGTCCTTCGGCTCCCGTCGCCACCGGGTGCGCACGAGCTTGGCCATGGCCCCTCCTCCGCTCGACATCGGATTTCGTGACCGGACCCTCAGGTGGGCAGACTCGTGATCCAGGTCACGGAACAGCCGAGGCTAGCGACTGTTGAACAATTCAGCAATAGGTCCGTTGAGATAGGGTGCCCGCGGAAGTGCCGTACGACGACAGGTGATCAGATGAAGCAGCAGGTCCGGCCGTCCGCAGCCGCGATTTCATGGGAGCGCATCAGCACTGCTGAGCACATCGCCGACCGGCTCCGCGAGCGGATCATCGACGGCCAGCTCAAGCCTGGGACGAAGCTGTCCGACCTCGAGCTCAGCCGGGAGTTCGACGTGTCCCGCAACACGCTCCGGGATGCCCTGCGACTGCTCAGCCGTGATCGACTGCTCGTGCAGGTACTGCACCGCGGGGTGTTCGTCACGTGGGGGTCGGCCGATGACGTGCGCGATCTCTACCTCGTCCGCAGGCTGGTCGAGCCCGCCGCGCTCCGTCGGGCGGATGGTGCTCCCCCTGCTGCGCTGGATGCCGTGCGAGCCGCGGTCGAGGAGGGCGAGCGGGCGACGGCGGCGGGAGATTGGCAGGCCGTCGGCACCGCCAACATGCGCTTCCACCAGGCGCTGATCGGGCTGGCCGGTAGTAAGCGCCTCACCGAGCTCATGGCGTGTCCGCTCGCCGAGCTGCGGCTCGTCTTCCACGTGATGCCGGAGGTCAAGGACTTCCACGAGCCCTACCTGACCGTGAACCGCGAAATCACGGACCTGCTCGACGCCGGCGAGTTGACCCGGGCCGAGGAGGTGCTAATGGACTACTTCGACAGGGCCGAGCGGCAGCTGCTCGAGGCCTTCGCGAAGGAGGGCAGGTCAGATGGCGGACAGCCGCGCTCGGGTGCCGGCCGTTGACGGCCAACGTGCTCGACACCGGCGCTGGCACGGGGCCGAGGCAGTGCAGGTGTTCAGCGCAGGCTTCGGCGACGCGCTGAACTTACTCCGGTGAGTAATCGCAGACGTTTGGATCAGGCACCGGTAGCTGGGGCGAAATAATTACGCAGCATTTCCGTGGACCATGTCGCTTGCCGGATCTCGCCGCGCGGTCCAAATTCACTGAACCACGGCTTGATATCAAGCACCGGCGTTCCATCCACCGCATCAAGACCCTCAACGTGAAGATCGAGTCCGTCGACCTTGAGGAGCCGGCAGCGGGAGACTCCTAGCCAGTTCAATCGGCGCATGTTGCGATGGCCGAAGATCCCGACTGCGGGCCAGGCGGGGTTGTCCCGGGCTCGGCGGGCGCAGAGATGAAAATCTGTCGGGTCGGTCAAATGGAACCGAAAAACAATTTCTAGATGAGAGAAATTTGCCAAGCCTTTGTCGCATCGGTGGTGAAGCGGTTGCCGTCGATACGGACGATGGATCGGGTACCGCCCCAATAGTCATCAGTCGCATCGATGCGGCCGCCGACTACGCAGGCGAGGGACTCTACTACAAACGACTGGCTTGTCATGGTTCCCCTTGTTCAATAACTTTCTTATGGGGCTGCTGTCAGGTATGTGGCAGCTCGCTCATCGAGCTCTTTGATGATGGTGACTCCTCGGTTGTGAAACGGTGACAGGGTCGATCGCATGTCGTGCACAACTTGCCGCGCCCGGCCCGAATGAATGCCATCCATGGCATCGAGGGCCTTGGTCCAGGTGGCACAGGCTTCGTCGAGATTGCCGGAACGTAGCTGGATGGCTCCGAGGTACCCGAGTGTTACCACGTGAGTGCGGGTGAAAGTGGTGGCTTTCCGGGTGCGGACGCGTCCGCACCCGGAAAGCCACCACTTTCACCCGCACTCACGTGGTAACACTCGGGTACCTCGGAGCCATCCAGCTACGTTCCGGCAATCTCGACGAAGCCTGTGCCACCTGGACCAAGGCCCTCGATGCCATGGATGGCATTCATTCGGGCCGGGCGCGGCAAGTTGTGCACGACATGCGATCGACCCTGTCACCGTTTCACAACCGAGGAGTCACCATCATCAAAGAGCTCGATGAGCGAGCTGCCACATACCTGACAGCAGCCCCATAAGAAAGTTATTGAACAAGGGGAACCATGACAAGCCAGTCGTTTGTAGTAGAGTCCCTCGCCTGCGTAGTCGGCGGCCGCATCGATGCGACTGATGACTATTGGGGCGGTACCCGATCCATCGTCCGTATCGACGGCAACCGCTTCACCACCGATGCGACAAAGGCTTGGCAAATTTCTCTCATCTAGAAATTGTTTTTCGGTTCCATTTGACCGACCCGACAGATTTTCATCTCTGCGCCCGCCGAGCCCGGGACAACCCCGCCTGGCCCGCAGTCGGGATCTTCGGCCATCGCAACATGCGCCGATTGAACTGGCTAGGAGTCTCCCGCTGCCGGCTCCTCAAGGTCGACGGACTCGATCTTCACGTTGAGGGTCTTGATGCGGTGGATGGAACGCCGGTGCTTGATATCAAGCCGTGGTTCAGTGAATTTGGACCGCGCGGCGAGATCCGGCAAGCGACATGGTCCACGGAAATGCTGCGTAATTATTTCGCCCCAGCTACCGGTGCCTGATCCAAACGTCTGCGATTACTCACCGGAGTAAGTTCAGCGCGTCGCCGAAGCCTGCGCTGAACACCTGCACTGCCTCGGCCCCGTGCCAGCGCCGGTGTCGAGCACGTTGGCCGTCAACGGCCGGCACCCGAGCGCGGCTGTCCGCCATCTGACCTGCCCTCCTTCGCGAAGGCCTCGAGCAGCTGCCGCTCGGCCCTGTCGAAGTAGTCCATTAGCACCTCCTCGGCCCGGGTCAACTCGCCGGCGTCGAGCAGGTCCGTGATTTCGCGGTTCACGGTCAGGTAGGGCTCGTGGAAGTCCTTGACCTCCGGCATCACGTGGAAGACGAGCCGCAGCTCGGCGAGCGGACACGCCATGAGCTCGGTGAGGCGCTTACTACCGGCCAGCCCGATCAGCGCCTGGTGGAAGCGCATGTTGGCGGTGCCGACGGCCTGCCAATCTCCCGCCGCCGTCGCCCGCTCGCCCTCCTCGACCGCGGCTCGCACGGCATCCAGCGCAGCAGGGGGAGCACCATCCGCCCGACGGAGCGCGGCGGGCTCGACCAGCCTGCGGACGAGGTAGAGATCGCGCACGTCATCGGCCGACCCCCACGTGACGAACACCCCGCGGTGCAGTACCTGCACGAGCAGTCGATCACGGCTGAGCAGTCGCAGGGCATCCCGGAGCGTGTTGCGGGACACGTCGAACTCCCGGCTGAGCTCGAGGTCGGACAGCTTCGTCCCAGGCTTGAGCTGGCCGTCGATGATCCGCTCGCGGAGCCGGTCGGCGATGTGCTCAGCAGTGCTGATGCGCTCCCATGAAATCGCGGCTGCGGACGGCCGGACCTGCTGCTTCATCTGATCACCTGTCGTCGTACGGCACTTCCGCGGGCACCCTATCTCAACGGACCTATTGCTGAATTGTTCAACAGTCGCTAGCCTCGGCTGTTCCGTGACCTGGATCACGAGTCTGCCCACCTGAGGGTCCGGTCACGAAATCCGATGTCGAGCGGAGGAGGGGCCATGGCCAAGCTCGTGCGCACCCGGTGGCGACGGGAGCCGAAGGACGCCGGAGGCGGGACAGCCGGGCGCTCAGCGCTGTTCGGCGCGATGTTCCTGATGGCGACCTCGGCCATCGGCCCGGGGTTCATCACCCAGACCGCGACGTTCACTGCTCAGCTCGGCGCGGTGTTCGCGTTCGCGATCCTGGTGACCGTGCTGATCGACATCGCGGTGCAGATGAACGTCTGGCGGGTGGTGGGGGTGTCTGGCCTGCACGCCCAGGACATCGCGAACCGGGTGCTGCCCGGGGCCGGCTACGTGTTGGCCGGGCTCGTGGTGGCCGGCGGGCTGGTGTTCAACATCGGCAACGTGGCAGGCACGTCGCTGGGGCTTGACGCCCTGCTGGGCCTCGAGCCCAGGCTCGGTGGCGCGCTGAGCGCGGTGATCGCCATTGGCATCTTCCTCAGCCGCCGGGCCGGGGTGGTGATGGACCGGGTCGTGATCGTGCTGGGCTTCGCGATGATCGCGCTCACGCTCTACGTCGCGGTGATCTCCGACCCGCCCGTCGGTGAGGCCTTGCGACAGACGGTGCTGCCCGACGAGATCAGCTTCCTGGTGTTGACCACCTTGATCGGCGGCACGGTCGGCGGCTACATCACCTATGCCGGGGCCCATCGACTGCTCGACTCGGGTGTAGCCGGCCCGGCCGACGTGGGGCGGATCGCCCGCAGCTCGGTGACGGGGATCGTCATCACCGGGGTGATGCGCGTCGTGCTGTTCCTCGCCGTGCTCGGTGTCGTAGCCGGCGGAGCGACACTGGCCAGCGACAACCCGCCGGCCTCGGCGTTCTTCCAGGCCGCCGGCGAGGTGGGGCTCCGGCTGTTCGGCGTGGTGCTGTGGGCCGCGGCGATCTCGAGCGTGATCGGTGCCTCCTACACCTCGGTGTCGTTCCTCAAGACCTTCTCCCCCGCGATCGCCCGGCGGGAGGGCTGGGCGATCGGGGCGTTCATCACGGTCTCCGCGCTCGTGTTCGTCGCCGTCCAGCAGCCCCCCGTCACCCTGCTCGTCTTCGCCGGGGCACTCAACGGCCTGATCCTGCCGTTCGGCTTCGGGGTGCTGCTGTGGGCGGCGGTCCGCCGGCGCGACCTGTTGGGTGACTACCGGTATCCGGTTTGGCTGCTCGTCATCGGTGCCCTGGCCTGGGCCCTGACCGTCTATATGGGCTACGCCTCGCTGGAGGGGCTCTCCAAGCTGTGGGCGTAACAGACCGCTGTGCGCGTGCCGCGCTCATCCGGAAGGGAGGGCCGACCGATGGTCCGAGTGGTTGCGCTGGCCGTCGTCGTCGTCGCGGTGGCGGCCCTGATGCTGTTCGTCGTCACCGTGACCCGGGCGGCCCTGGACAGGCTCGACAGGCGAGAGGAGCAGCGGCGCATGCGACGGGAGGAGCGCCCCTGCGTTCATCAAGGCCCGGACGCCTGGCGGCAGTGGGCCGCCTACTGCCGCGGCCTCGCCGAGCAGGCCCGCGCCGAGGGCAACGCCGGCAGCGCCGCCACGTATGCCAGCCTCGCTGAGACCTACCGCGAGCTGGCCGGTGACGCTCCCTAGACGCTGCGAGCGACCCCGAGCGGTGTGCTCAGACGACGAGGACGGCGCGGAAGTCGTTGACGTTGGTGAGTGTGGGTCCGGTCACGACCTGGTCGCCGAGTGCGGCGAAGAAGCTGTGCCCGTCGTTGTCCGCGAGCGCGGCCGCGGCGTCGACGCCCAGGGACCGAGCGCGGCGCAGCGTGTCGGGACCGACGAGTGCCCCCGCGATCTCCTCGACGCCGTCGACGCCGTCGGTGTCGCAGGCGATGGCGTGCACCCGCGGGGCCTCCCGCAGCGCCAGCGCCAGGGAGAGCAGCAGCTCGACATTGCGTCCACCGCGGCCCTGACCGTGCACGGCCACGGTGGTCTCGCCCCCCGACAGCAGCACGCACGGGGCCGGTGCCGGCTGACCGTGCCGCAGCACCTGCCGGGCGATCCCCGCGAGCACGATGCCGACCTCCCGCGCCTGCCCCTCCAGGGAGTCGCCGAGCACGACCGGCGTCACTCCCGCCTCCCGAGCCACCGCGGCGGCGGCCTCCAGGGACTGCTGGGGTGCCGCGATGACCTGGTTGCTGACCCGGGACATCCGGTGATCGTCCGGCCCTGGGCAGCCTGCTGCGGACTCGAGGTACCCGCGCACGTCCGGCGGAACCGCCACGTCGTAGGCGGCGAGCACGGCGAGCGCCTGCGCCGGGGTGGACTCCTCCGCCACCGTCGGTCCGGAGGCGATGACCGCAGGATCGTCGCCGGGGACGTCGGAGATCAGCAGGCCGACGGTCCGTGCCGGGAACGCCGCGGCGGCCAGGCGGCCCCCCTTGATCGCAGACAGGTGCTTGCGGACGACGTTCATCTCGCCGATCGACGCCCCGCAGCGCAACAGTGCCGTACTGATCTCCTGCTTGTCGTCGAGGGACACCCCCTCCGCCGGGAGGGCGAGCAGCGCGGACCCACCGCCGGAGATCAGGGCGAGCACCAGATCGTCAGCACCCAGACCCGAGACGAGATCGAGGATCCGGCCGGCGGCCTGCTGCCCGGCCTCGTCGGGCACCGGATGCGCCGCCTCGACCACCTCAACCCCCCGGCACTTGACCCCGTGGCCGTAACGCGTCACCACCAGCCCGTCCACCGGGGGGTCCCACGCCTGCTCGACCGCTTGGACCATCCGGGCCGACGCCTTGCCTGCGCCGACCACCACGACCCGGCCCGGCGGTCGGGGCGGCAGGAAGGCAGGCACCTGCACCAGCGGGTCGGCGGCGGCGACCGCCGCGTCGAACATGGCGCGCAGCAGCGCCGGCGGGTCGCTGCTCATGCCACCCGGCACGGTGGCTCCCGACCCTCGAGGAACGCCTGCAGGTTATCCAGCACCAGCATGCCCATCGCGGTGCGGGTCTCGTAGGTGGCGCTGCCGAGGTGGGGCAGCAACACCGCGTTCTCCAGCTCTCGCAGCGCCCGAGGGACTTCGGGCTCGCCCTCGTAGACGTCGAGACCGGCACCGGCGATCGTCCCGCAGCGCAGTGCCTCGGCGAGTGCCTCGGAGTCGACGATGTCGCCCCGGGCGCTGTTGATAAGGAAGGCGGTCGGTTTCATCCGGGCCAGCCGTGCCTTGTCCATGAGGTGGGTGTTCTCACCCCCGCCGGGCATGTGCAGCGACACGAAGTCGGCGGTCTCCAGCACCTCCTCGACGGTGTCGACGCGGCGCGCCCCGGGGATCCCGTGCTCGGGGACGGCATCGACGGTGTCGTAGAAGACGACGGGCATCCCGAAACCGAAGTGGGCCCGCCGGGCCACGGCGACACCGATGCGCCCC
>Ga0136614_10003291_pt1 | contig 10315 bp, 11 predicted proteins | sample AntDrymUQ2792106_2_FD_106643 | JGI IMG/M metagenome (GOLD analysis project Ga0136614, IMG submission 106643) | Polar desert sand microbial communities from Dry Valleys, Antarctica - metaG UQ279 (21.06) | ecosystem: Environmental > Terrestrial > Soil > Desert | place: Antarctica: Dry Valley... | reverse complement strand
GGTCGACTATCGCGAGGAGCCGTGTCGCACTGCGCTGAACCGCGTCCGCGGCATGCCGTTCGACTGGTCGCTCAACCCCTACATGGGGTGCGCGCACCGGTGCACGTTCTGCTACGTCCGGGGGTTCGAGCTGCGCGCGGAGCGCCCCGCCGACGACCGGTACGGACGCTCGATCCGTGTCAAGACGAACGTCGCCGAGGTGCTCGCGCAAGAGCTCGCACGCCCTTGCTGGAAGCGGGCGGGGGTCGCCATCGGCGCCGCAACCGACCCGTACCAACCCGTGGAGGGCCGCTACCGGTTGACCCGGGCTTGCCTCGAGGTGCTCTCGAGAGCGTCCAACCCGTTCTCGCTGATCACGCGCGGCCCGATGATCGTCCGCGACCTCGACGTGCTCGGAGAGGCGGCCTCCCGCGCCCAGGTCACCGTCACGTTCTCGGTGCCGACGCTCGACGAGGCGGTGTGGCGAACGACCGAGCCCGGTACCGCTCCCCCACGCCAGCGTCTGCGCGCGCTCAAGGAGCTCGTGGACGCGGGCGTGAGCGCCGGCGTCGGGATGGCGCCGATCCTGCCTGGGCTCTCGGACCGCCCGGAGCAGCTGGCGGAGGTCGTCAGGGCCGCGCGCGAGGCCGGCGCGACAGGCATCTGGGCAAACCTCCTCTACCTCAAGCCCGGCACGAGGGAGCACTTCCTCGAGGCGCTCGCGAGCGACTGGCCCGAGCTGCTTCCGGACTACGAGCGGCTCTACGAGTCCGCCGCGTACCTGCCGGCGGAGGCAGCGGAGCCGGTGCGCGCGCGCGTGCGCAAGCTCGCCCGGGAGCACGGCGTGCGCGATCGCCGAACACGCGTGCTCGAGCCGCCGCCGCAGCCGCAGCAGCCCGAGCAGCTCAGTCTCGCGGTCTGACGCCCGGCATACACTTCGAGATCGTGCCCGAGGAGATCACCTGCCTGATCGTCGACGACCACGAGGTCGTGCGCGAAGGCCTCAGGCTCTCGCTCTCTCGCGCCTCCCACATCCGCGTGATCGGCGAGGCATCGGACGGCGCCGGCGCCGTCACCCTCGTCGAGCGGCGGCGCCCCGACGTAGTGATCATGGACGTGCGCATGCCGGGAATGGACGGCCTCGAGGCAACGAGGGAGATCCGCGACAAGGTGCCCGAGACCGCCGTGCTGATCTTCACCGCGTACAGCGAGCGCTCGCTCCTCGGCCGTGGGCTCGAGTCCGGTGCGAAGGGCTACATTCTCAAGGAGGCTCCGCACGCGACGTTGCTGCGCGCGATCGAGAAGGTCGCCGGCGGCGAGAGCTTCGTCGATCCGGCGCTGATGCCGTCGTTCCTGACCGGCAAGGAGCAGAACGAGATGCTGACCTCGCGCGAGCGGGAGATCCTGCAGCTCCTCGCCGACGGGATGTCGAACGCGGACGTAGCCGGCCGGCTCTTCATCAGCCAGGAGACGGTGAAGAGTCACGTCCGGCACATCCTCGCGAAGCTCGAGGCCGACACGCGCACGCACGCGGTCGCGATCGCGCTCCGTGAAGCGATCATCGATTGAGCGGCGGGCTGGCCGTCGGGCTCCTGCTCGCGGCCGTTGTGGTCGCCGGCGCCGCCGCGCTCGTCCTGGTCGTGGGCGAACGCCGGCGCCACGAGCGGGTCGAGCTCGAGAACGCGCGGCTGCTGGCCGAGGTGCGGGCGCGGGAGAGCGAGCGAGCACCGCTCGCCGAGCGGGTCATCACCGCCGAGCAGGACGAGCGGCGCCGGCTCGCGCTCTTCTTGCACGACGGCCCGGTGCAGAACCTGTCCGGGATCGCACTGATGCTCGACGCCGCGCTCCACGCCATCGTCGACGGCCACAGCGAGAACGCGCGCAGCATCGTCAGCTCGGCACTCGAGAAGCACCGGGACACGATCCGCTCGCTGCGCGACCTCTCGTTCAACATCGAGCCGATCGTCCTCCGAGACCGGGGCTTCGAGCCGGCTGTCCGAGAGCTGGCGAACCAGCTCGGGATGCGGCACGCGCTCCAGATCGAGGTCGACGCGGCGAACGCCGCGAGCCTCGGCGAGAAGGAGCAGGTCGGCCTCTACCAGGTCGTCCGCGAGTCGCTCGACCAGGCAGTCCGCCGCGGTCCGCCCAGCCGGATCACGGTGACGGTCCGCAAGCTGCCGGGCGGCGGGCTCGAGACCGTGGTCGCCGACAACGGCAAGGGCGAGCGCCGCAAGGCGGCACTCGATGCGATCGAGGAGCGCGTCATCACCCTCAACGGACGCTTCTCGGTCCAGCAGGGCGTCGATGGTGGCACCGCGATCCACGTCGCGCTGCCCGCGTACGCCGCGGGCGAGTAGCGCGAAGAAACAGCGCGGCAACGTGTCCGTGACGGCCGCGTCCCGGGCTTAAAGCCATGGACGTGGCCGCTACGGGCAGGTCGCCGGGGCGTTTCCCCTGCATAGGCTGCACGAGGCGGGCGCTCAGGGACACGTCCCCACGCTCCAAGCCTCGGACATGGCGGTCTCGGCCGCAATCCGGCCGAAGACGAGTGCCGCCGCGAGCCCGCTGCCGTAGCCGCCCGTGAAGATGCCGCCCGCGTCGGCGCCAGCGGCAAAGAGGCCGGCGATCGGCGTTCCGTCGCTGCGTCGGACGCGAGCGTGCGCATCGACGCGCAAACCGCCGATCGTGTGCGTCACGGCGGCCCGGACGCGGACGGCGAGGAACGGTGGTTCGACGAGTTTCCGCGATCGCGGCACCGGAAACGGCAGGTCCTCCGCGGGCACGACGATTCCTCCGACCGTGCGAGCCAATTGCACCAGCTCGGCGATCGTCCGCTCGCGCACCCTCTCGCCTAGGACCCGGCGGTCGAGGACGTACCACGCCGCGCCACCCGGCAGCCGCGCGGTCGCCTGCACGAGGTCGTTCTCGTGCCACGCAGGCTGACCCGGGAAGAACTCTCGGCCCCCATTGTCGAGTACGAGGGCTCGCGCGCCGTAGAGCTGGGCAGCGGCCACGTAGAGCTCCTCCGGTACGGCGGCGGGCAGGTTGCGCCCGTAGAACTCGTCCATGCCGTCCGAGAGGCCGGCGCCGCGCCGGACGGCGTAGGCGAGCCCTGCGCCCCTGCTCCACCGGTTGGCACGGAGCAGTAGCCCCCGCTCTTCCGCCATCCTGGCTCCGAAACCTCCGGTGGCGAGGATCGTCGCAGCCTCGAATGGACTCCCGAGCCGGACGTCACCCGCAGCCCGCGCGAGCGCCTCCGTCACGGCGCGGGTATCGAAGCGGCGGCCGACCGTGCGCGAGTTCCCCGTTTCCCGGGAGACGACCGGAGCACCGAGCGACTCGAGCCAGTCCAGCGCGTCGTCGAGACGCTCGACGATCGTGCCCTGCAAGGCAGGATCGCCGGCGGGACATTCCGCCTGGAACTCCTCGAGCGTGTGGTGACGCCAGATGACGCCGCTCGAGAGCAGCATCGAGCCGCCCGCTCGGTCTCCTTGCTCGTAGACGAGCGGCTCCGCGCCGAGCTCCCGTGCCCGCGCGGCCGCCACGAGTCCGGCCATGCCGGCGCCGGCGATCGCGAGAGCTGTCAGAACAGCGAGAAGGAGGGCTTGTGCTCGATGTACTCGAGCTTGACCCGATCGGGCCCCCAGACGAAGAGAGCCACCGTATTCGGGGCATCGACAAGGTCGGCCACCTCGAGCCCGAGCTGCTCCGCCGAGGCGACGTGCTCCTCCACCGAGTCGACGAGGACGCCGATGTGGTTCAGCAGCGGTCGCGCCGGATTGCCCGGCTCACCCTTGTGGAACTCGAGGTAGGCGCGGCCGACCCCGAGCCGCGCTTCCCCCACGCGCTCCAGTCCATAGGCCTCCCAGGCTGCGGCCGTGGCAGCCGGATCGACGGCGACGAGGGTTACGTGGTCGAGATCGAAGTCGACGTCCGTCTCGCCCTCAACCAGCACGATCTCGAGGCCCTCGCCCAGATCGATGGTTGGCTTGCGTCCAGCTACCGAGTTGACGCGCAGGCCGATCCGCCGCAGCGCGCCACGTTCGCGCGGGCCTTCGGCGTCGAAGAGCGTGAGCTTGCCGCGCCGGGCGTCGGCGCCGAGCAGCGTGAAGCGTTCCGTCCGGTCGATCGCGTGCATACCGAGCTCCGCCGTCGCGATCGCGGCCATCCGGTCGCGGTCTGCCACCCAGAGCGCGACGTGGTCGAGCGTGCGAGGCTCCACGGCTGAGTTCTACTTCTTCTTGCGCTCGACGGCGCGTTCGAGCTCGGCCTTCGACATCTTGGAGCGACCCTCGATGCCCAGCGACTTCGCCTCCTCGTACAACTGGTCTCGCGTCCGTCCCTGGCCGCGCTCTGAGCCGGAGCGGAGACCGCCTCGGCGGCTGGACGAGATGTCCTCGCGCGACAGCCGCGACGACGTCCGCGCCTCGCCCGAGCGCGCCCGCTCCTTGTTGACCGTGCGCGCGGCGATCTCCTTCGCCTTCTTGTCAGAGGTGCCCCGCTCCTCCAGCCCCTCCTTGATGTGCTCGTACTGGCGCTCGCGCTTCGCGTTCCAGGCTCCCTGCGGCATCTCTCCCCCTCGGGTCGACGACGGCTGGAGCGTTCCCGCTCCCCGCGCCGCTTACTCCAGCGGCGGGTTCTGGACGTCGTGCTCCGTCGCGTAGTCGTCGACCAGCTTGTCGACGACCGCCGCTCCTTCGCTGTAGGCGTAGTTGATCTTCACGAAGGGCTCCCACTTGTCGGGGAGCGCGTCCTCCGGGAAGATGGCCTCCACGGGGCACTCCGGTTCGCACGCACCGCAGTTGTGGGTGTAGATCCCGCCCGCGAGCGTGAACTCGTGCTTCCCGGGAACAACGGCGCAGAATGTCTCGCCGGCCTCCTGTTCGAGCTGCCTCACGTCCATCACACGCCAGTAAACCTCTCTCGTGGCGAGGTAGAGCCAGCGGATCGGGCGGCTGCGAACGGCGAAGTTCGTCGTCCGATTGCTCTCCTCCCCGGCACCGACGGCAACGTAGCCGGCAAGGGGGGCGACCAGCTCGAGCCAGTCGAGCGCCTCGTGACTCGTCGAGCGCAAGCGCCAGGAACCCGCCCTGACAGGGTCTCCGTCGCTTGCGACCCAGCCGTCGACGAACCCGGCGATGTACTCGGGATCCGCCGTCTCCGGGAGAGCACGCTTGAGGTTCACCGCGGCACGCACGACTCCCGTTCCGACGTAGCCAGGATGGACGTCGAGGCACGGCGAGAAGTTGACCTGCTCGAAAAAGTCCCTGAAGCGAGCGACCCTCTCCCCGTAGAGCTGCACGTAGTGGAGGTGCTGTCCGGACCTGATCTCCTGCTTGTTCCAGCTGCCATCGCCGAAGACGAGCCCGTGCAGGACGCCAAGTCGGTACGACTCCGAGTCCCGAACTGCGCTCAAGCGCACCGCAGGCAGATACTGGCCCTGCTCGAGGCTGTCGGTCGTGTCTCCATCCGCCAGCAGCCACGGGTGACCGGGAGTCGCCTGCACCCTGCGACGAAAACGCGAGACATTCCGCGTCGTCAGTCGCGTGCCGCCGTACCGATCACGTTCCTCGAAGGCCGGCGCGAGCGAGATGTCGACGAGCGGCCTGCGCCGGAACCGCTTCACCACGGCACTGCGGAACCCCGCATCGGTCAGCACCTGGCACGTACGGTTCTCGAGCTCCACAAACGACTGCAGCCCGCGGCTCGTGAGGATCTGCTCCGATGGAGCGAAGCAGTCGATGCACTCCTCGGGGTCGATGATGAGCATCCGGGCGAACTCGTGGATGCAATCAACGGGGCATACGTCGACACACGAGCGGTCCTTGATGTCGATGCAGGGCTCCGCGATGATGTACGTCACGGCGGCGGAGTCTACCCAGGCGGAGCGACCAGTTGCTCCACGACCTGCGGGGCTCGCTCGACGAGTGCGGACTTCACGAGCACCTGGTCGAAGCCGGCCATATGAGCGCGCTGCAGGCCCGACTTGTCGGTGTGATTCGTGAAGCCGAGGAGCGGGACGTCCGGCCACGCGTCGGCCGCTTCGTCCGGATCGATCCGGGCGATATCCACGATCACGAGGTCGGGCGGGACGATGCTGCCGCTCGTCACGCACTGATGGTCGGGCAACAGCGCCTCGAGCTTCCCTCTGAAGAAGAGATCGACGCCTGCGAGCAGGATCGTCGCCACGCGCCGAAACCTAGCACCGGGCGCGAAGATACGCGTATGAGCCTCGCCCGCGGCCTGAAGCAGATCGATGCGGGATCCTACTTCGAGGCGCACGAGGAGCTCGAGGAAGACTGGAGGGTCGCGCCGCCGGGCGAGCGCGATTTCCTCCAGGGCCTCGTGCACGTCACGGTCGCGTGGTACCAGGCGGGACGCGGCAACCGCGTCGGCTGCGAGCGCCAGCTCGAGAAGGCACGTCGGCGCCTCGCGCGCTACGCGCCTTCCCACCGAGGGCTCGACATCGACGCGGTGCTCGCGTCCGTCGAGGGAGCGGCGACGATCGTCGCGGGCGGCTCGCTCGCCCTGCCGCCGCCGCGGCTCTCGCGCTCAGTCGCCGAGACCCACCACGCGGAAGGCTCGATCGAGGTAGACGCGCAGCCACCAGAAACGATCGAAGAAGAGCAGGGTACCGAGCGCGACGAGGATCAATCCGCTGACGAACTGAATCGCGACGTAGTGGTCGCGGATGCGGCGGAAGACGCCCATCGCCGGGACGAAGAGGGCCGCGGCGGCAAGGAACGGGACCGCGAGGCCCAGGGCGTAGACGGCCAGGAGCGCTGACCCCTCCAGGACCGTCTCGGAATCTCCGGCGAGGACGAGAATGGAGAGGAGGACAGGCCCGATGCACGGGGCTGCGCAGACTGCGAACGCTCCGCCGAGCAGGAACGCCGAGCCGCGGCGGCGCGCGCCCTGGACGAGCCCCGCGCCGACGAGACGGCTGGGCCACGGGAGCAGGCCCATGAAGACGAAGCCGAAGACGATGAGCACGAACCCGGCAACCTGCTCGAGCAGGAACTGGTTCCGCTGGATCGAGAGCCCGACGGCGGCAGCGCCCGCTCCGAGCAGGACGAAAACAGTGATCAGCCCGGCGACGAACGGCAGGCTCGCGACGACGACCCGCCGCGCGGCCCCCGGCTCTCCCAGCCGATCTGCCTCGATCGAGGAGACGCTCGCGAGGTAGCCGGGCACGAGCGGCAGCACGCATGGGGCGAGGAACGACAGGAGGCCGGCGCCGAACGCGACGGCGACGGCGGAAACGCTCACTCGAAGCGGGCCAGCTCCGCGTCGAGACGGCGCTCGAGCTCGGGATCGAGCGGTGGCCCCGCCTCGGCGGCCCCGCCACGGCTCCAGCGCCACGATAGCCCGGCGATTGCGACCGCGGCCACGGCGAGCCCTGCGAGCGGGAGCAGCCAGGCGAGCAGGCCGAGCCCCTCCTTCGGCGGGACGGCGAGGATGCCGGTGCCGAAGTCCTCGACGAACTCGGCCTTGATCTCGCTCTTCGTCGAGCCCGCGGCGATCAGCTCACGGATCCTCGCCTTCATCCGCAGCGCGATGGGCGCACTCGACGTGTCGAGCGTCGTCTCGCAGACGGGGCAGATGAGCTCCGATTCGAGCTCGGCCGGGGTTGGCTGCTCCTCGCTGGCCGTCGCCGGGGCGGCCCACGCAAGCATCAACAGGCAGACCGCGAGCAGCCGCCTCACGGCAGCAGCCTCATGCTGGACCGAGCGCGCGCTCGACACCTTCGTCGAGGTCGTCGGCCTCCAGCACCTCGCCCGCGATCCGGTAGACGACGCGACCCCGCGCGTCGACGAAGTAGGTCTCGGGATACCCCGTGACGCCGTAGCGGCCGACGGTCGAGCCCTTCCCGTCGTAGACGTTCGGGTAGCTGACGCCGAAGCGGCGCATGAAGCTGCGCGCATCGCCGCGGAAGTCCTTGACGTTGACGCCCACGAAGACGACGCCCTTCCGCTGCCAGCGCTTCCAACCCTCCTCGAGCAGCGGCGTCTCCTCTCGGCACGGGCCGCACCACGAGGCCCAGAAGTTGAGGACGACCGCCTTGCCTCTAAGCGACTCGAGTTCGAGCTCACCGCCTCGATCGAGCCGCTCGAGGGAGAAAGCAGGCGCCGTGGGAGTCCCGCCTTGCGCTAGCGAGCCGGTGACGTCGTTGTCAGTCCCCTTCGCCACCTTCCAGACGAGCAGCGCGAGGAGCGCGGCCACCACCCCGACGGCGGCCACCTGCGCGCCGAGCCGAAGGCGGTCGAGGCTCATGGGACGATGAAGACCGGCGTGCCGATGTCGACCTGCTCGAACAACCACTCGACCTCGGGGATCAGCATGCGAATGCAACCGTGTGAGGCCGAGTAGCCGATCGACGCCGCATCCGGCGTGCCGTGGATCCCGACGGCTGGCGACGAGATCCCCATCCAGCGTGTGCCGAGCGGGTTGCCCGGGCCGGGCGGGATCGGCTTCGCATCCTTCGCCCAGTCCGACTCGGGCGGGTACCACCAGGGATTGCTCCACTTGACGACGATGTGGAAGTTGCCGAGCGGGGTCGGGTACTGCGCCTGGCCGGTCGCGATCCCGAAGGTGCGCCGCAGCTTCATCCCGTCGAAGAGGGACAGCCTGTTCGCGCCGCGCCGGATCACGATGATCGCCGCGAAGGACGAGCGGCTGACGCCCGGCTCGATGCTCCGGAGGGTCGCCGACAGTGGGTTACGGTCGTGCGTCTTCAGGCTGCGGCGAAGCGCGCGCTCGAGAGGCCCACGGTCGAGGGCGCGGCCCAGCTGGTGCTTCGTGACGAACGGCTTGCCGTTGCGCAGCAGCAGCCGTGAATCGACGGTGGGGCGATCGAACCGCTGCGCCAGCCGGTTCAGGTAGCGGTCGAGCGGAACCGCCTTGATGGTGACCCTCAGGGGCACGTTGCGCCCGGGCCGAGTGTGGCGGGCGCGCCGGATCGCCTCGGCGCCGTGCGCGACTGCGCCCAGTTGGCGCGGTGTCGCGAGCAGTGTCCGCTTCGCGACCCGGATCGTGAGCGGCCGCGCGAACTGGCTGCGGAGGATGCGCGCGGCCTGGGCCGGCGAGAGACCGCCGACGAAGATGTCGCCGCCGATCGTGACGCCCGCGGAGATCGTCGTGGGCCGGCGCGGCCGCGGAGCGGGCCGCGGCTTGGGGGGCCGCTTGACCGTGGTCGTCGCGGTCGTGGTGCTGGTCGTCGTCGTGACGGTCGTGGTAGTGGCGGTCGTCGTCCCGGGCGTCGTGCCGGTCGTCGTCCCGCCGGTGGTCGTGGTGCCGGTCGTAGTCGGCGGTGGTGACGTCGTCGTACCGGTGGTCGTGCCGGTGACCGTCTGGGCGATCGCCGAGGGGCTCGCCACGAGCAGCAACGCGGCGAGGAGGCCCGCGCCTGCGCAGGTGACGAGAGCGAGGAAGGCGAACCCCCGGCGCCTCACTGCCACAGTTCTCACGGGTCCCCCTATTCTCACCGGCCCAATCCTCACCGGCAGAGTGTAGCCCCGCGTGCGCCGGGCGGTACCGCTATTTGCGGCAGTTTCAGGGCCTCGGGGGAGCGGGAGCGCGACCGAAGATGCCGGGGTCGTTGGTGATCACGGCATCCACCCCTGCCCGCTGCATGGCGTCGAGCTCGTGGGGCAGGTCGACAGTCCACGCCCAGACGGCTGCACCGACCGCGTGGGCCCGCTCGACCGCCGCCGCCGAGACGACAGCGTGGTGAAGCATCAACGCAGCGGACCCGGCCGAGGCCACCATCGCGGGCACGCGCCGGGCGAGCACGGCCCGGAAGGCGGCGAGGGAGACGCGGATCACCGGCTGGAGCGGGCGATGTCGCGAGATCCCGTGACGATCCTCGGGATAGGTGAAGCCGATCCGGAGCTCGGGGGCGGCATGCGCGAGCGCGGCGAGGCTGGGACGGTGGAAGGAGCTGACGACGGTACGCCCGGCCAAACCGTGGTGCCGCAGCGCGTGGGCGACCTCGTCGACCCTCGTCCCCAGCTTCAAATCGACATGCACCCCAAGCCCGGGATGCTCGGCGAAGAACGCAAGCGCCTCGTCGAAGGTCGGCAGCTCGGGAGCGAGCTCTCGCAGCTCGGCGAGCGAGCGGTCGCGAACGGTGCCCGTCGCCGCGCCGTGACTGACCTCGAAGAGGTCGTTCGAGTGCGCGAGGATGAGCGGCCCCCCGACGAGATCGAGGACGTCGAACTCGATCTCGTCGGGGGGCCGCTCATCCTCGCGCACTCGAACGACCTCTTCGAGGTCAGTCACGGCGCGGCGACGGGCACCGTTCGCGACCGCTCGCTCGCCGAGCTGCGAGAGCTCG
>Ga0136614_10003290_pt1 | contig 10316 bp, 8 predicted proteins | sample AntDrymUQ2792106_2_FD_106643 | JGI IMG/M metagenome (GOLD analysis project Ga0136614, IMG submission 106643) | Polar desert sand microbial communities from Dry Valleys, Antarctica - metaG UQ279 (21.06) | ecosystem: Environmental > Terrestrial > Soil > Desert | place: Antarctica: Dry Valley... | reverse complement strand
CGGGAACGGTTCTTTGGTTGGGCGAGCAGCTTCGGTGATAGTGTCGCCAATCTGAACATCAGCGACTTCCTTGATCGAAGCCGTCAAGAATCCCACTTCACCCACCCCCAGTTTATCGATCGGTGTCGGCCGCGGCTTATTTACCCCTAAGGTTTCGACCTGATAGTCGCGACCGGTGTTAAAAAACCGGATTTTCATTCCCGGGCGAATGGTCCCATCAATCACCCGGAACAAAACGATCACCCCGCGGTAAGAGTCGTACCAGGAATCGAAGATCAGGGCCTTCAGCGGTGCGTTGGAATCACCCTTAGGCGGCGGCACATCGCGCACGATTGCTTCCAAGACCTCAGCCACGCCTTCGCCGGTTTTGGCGCTAGTGAAAACCGCATTATGCGTTTCCAGACCGATCAAGTGTTCGATCTGCTCGATTGCCTTTTCCGGCTCGGCGCCGGGCAGATCGATCTTGTTAATGACGGGAACGAGCTCGAGATTGTTGTCGATGGCAAGATAAGTGTTTGCCAAGGTCTGCGCTTCCACACCTTGCGATGCGTCGACTACCAGCAGCGCGCCTTCACAGGCAGAGAGCGATCGCGAAACTTCGTAAGAAAAATCGACATGGCCCGGCGTGTCGATCAGGTTCAAAATGTAAGCCACGCCGTCTCGGGCTTTATAATCAAGTCTCACCGCGTGCGATTTAATCGTTATGCCGCGCTCGCGTTCGAGGTCCATGTTGTCAAGAACTTGCTCCGACATGTCGCGACCGGTAACCGCACCAGTCAGTTCGAGCAGACGGTCTGCCAGCGTCGACTTGCCGTGATCGATGTGGGCGATGATGGAAAAATTCCGGATACGTTCAGGAGTCATTACAAATGTTATCTTCTTTGTGAGTGTTAAGAACGAATCGCCGAGACCTCAGTTTGCTAATCGTCGATGTGCGCGTCTACGTAAGCGCGGGCCTTCTCGGGCGTGTCAATAGTTCGCGTGAAGTCGGAATTCTTCAACATCCAAGTAATGTGATCCGTGACAAACTCCGAATAGTCGTCGCTCGGCGAGCCGTCTGCCTTCAACAATCCGAGTCTCGTGAGCACCTTTTGCATAATGGCAACGTCGTTAGCGGCACCGGCAGCCTGGAAGAGCTTATGTTTGTCATCATCAGACATTGAAGAGGAGGACGACGTCTCATCTGAAGAATCTGTCGAGGTGTTGCTGTTCGAGCCGCGGTTGTTTGTGTTTATATTGAAGTTTGAATTGCGGTTCGCATTCCGGACCGTAGGCTGTCGCTCAAAATAGAAGTAAAGAATTGCGCCGGCAGCTATCGCTACAAACAGACCGAGACATCCCGCAGTCCCGCAGCCGATAGCGATCTTTTGGTTTCTGTTCATTGTTTTCCCATTTCAAATAGTTGAATTCCCGCGGCCGACTTCAACCGATCAGCTTTGCTTCTGCATCCACGCAAGACAGCGTTTCAGATGTTCCCGCATGTTATTAACGCTATCGTGATGAATGTCACCGTGCCCGGGTAGTACCCACTCAAAATCGTAGTTCAGGAGTTTTTCCATGGAACGCGTTTGCTCGGGCCAGGAATACCAGGCCACGCTGCGAAAAGCAGTTAGGGTTTCCCGCTCCGGCGACCAGGCCAAATGGTCTCCGGTAAATAAAAACTTTTGCCGGTATAAGAAAACCACGTGTCCGTGTGTATGGCCGGGCGTCGGTATAGCAATCAGATTGTCGTCCAGCCTCAGTTCTTCTTCACCCTCGATAATTCGTTCGAGTCCCAGCCTGCGCGCACCATCTGCGGCATGCATGATCCGCTGGCAACCAAATTTCCCGGCAAACAACTCGTGGTCGGCAACATCATCGCGATGGGTTAACAGCATGCGATCGATTCCGCCCAGCGCTGCGACTCTCTTAACGAGTTGGCTGGCGAAGCGGGGCGAATCGATCATCACATTGCCGCCATCCTTGTGCGACTGCACAATCAAGTAGCTCCATCCACCGAAGCTCGACTCAGAAGTAAAGCCACAGAAATAGACGTTGTCGGCAATCAACAGCGGGAAGGCGTCGATGCCGATATGCACGTCGTGTTTTTCTGTGGCTCCAATTGACCCGGTCGGACATGCGACCAGGGCCATCAGCGCCAGGCGAGTTTCCTCATCTGTTTGCGGTTGATGGTAGACGCTACACTGTTCGCCGTGGTCGCGAAATACGGTGGGTGCTAGTTGGCTGCACGTGTCACAGTCGATACAGGAAGCATCGACATAGAAATCGCCGCTAACGTTTTGCGGCAGTCGCTTCAGAACATTTGCCATTACGTGTAACCGTTAGTGCATAATGGCGCAACGCGCGCGCCCATTCAAGTTGGCGGGGTTGGAAACTCGAGCGGTAGTGTGCTCGAGTGCGGTCGCTGCTGGCTGTGTGACAACCCGAAAAAGGCCTACGGTAATTTGCAGGTAAGGAAGGGGCGCGCTCCGCTTTGCCCCCTTCCCAACCTGCAAATTTGCTGGGACTGAAATGTCAATTCAAGGTTGAGTGGCTGCGAATCTCGAGCGAGGGGGCTGGAACCGATAACAACTCAGCCCGTCCCTTCAGTTAAGACAAAATTTTGCTTTTCGCAATCAGCTAAATCGGTAAACGCCCAAAATCCGCGAGCAGCGGGGCAAGCGTGTCGACAATCCGGTCGTGGGCTACGCCGTTGCTCGCAATGATCCCGTTGCGGTTTTGCACTTCGGGTGAGTTGTATTTGAGCGGCCGGCCAAAGAGATCCGTGAGCCGCCCGCCTGCCTCGGTCAGGATTATTTCCGGCGCACACGTGTCCCACTGCTTCGTGCGCGCGGAGAGATGCACGTAGAGGTCGCACTGTTGTTCGACGATCAGACCGACCTTGATCCCTACCGAGCCGCGCCGGATTTCCTCCCGAACCCTAAAAGCTTTGACCACTTTGTCCATCCGCGGACTGCGGTGAGACCGGCTTGCGGCCAACCGCATGAGCGATAGCTCTTTCTGAACGGACACTACCGCTCGCTCTGATTTCAGCTCGGGCCGCAGGATCCAGGTCCCTTGTCCACGGACGGCGTGATAGAGCACGCCCGTTAAGGGCTGATGGACAACGCCCAGCACACATTGTCCGTCTTGAGCCAAGCCAATTTGCACCGCGAAGTCTCCATTGCCGTCGATGAACCCATTCGTGCCGTCGAGAGGATCAATCATCCAGACTCTTCGTTTGTCGAGGCGGTGTGCAGTGTCCACCGATTCTTCAGCAAGAATGCCATCATTGGGATACTCTTTCCGCAGCGCTCTAACGATTAACTCGTTTGCAACTAGGTCAGCCTGAGTCACCGGCTCCCGATCATCAAACCCGCTCTTCTGTTCAATCTGAAGCGGGCCTTCATAGAACTGGAGGATGGCGGCGCCGGCCTCGCGCGCGAGATCGAGCGCCACGCGGAGTTCGTCGCCGTAAGTCTGTGATTGAAGTGTTCCCGTCATTAGTTCAACCTGGGTCACCCGATCCCCGAATTCCCACGAACAAACACTTTGAGATCTGAGATCTCAAATTTCAGATCTCAGAATGTTGGTTGGTGTAGTTTCGTGGATCGTGTGCTTGCGACTAACCCGTTTCTCGGCGCGCCGCTTCACGAATGATCTCTAGCGTCTTGTCGATGTCCGCCTGAGTCGTACGGAAGTTTGTGATGCAGGCTCGCAGCGCAAACCCGCCGCGAAGGGTCGCATTGGACAGATAAGCCTGGCCGCCTCGTTGCACTGCGAGCATCAGCCGAGTGTTTAGTTGATCGAGTTCCCCGTCGATCCGCGCTCGCTCCACTACCGACGCCGACGCCAGACTGGCCTTCGATCCTCTGGGCAGATAACGAAAGCAACAGATACTCAACTCCACCGGCGCCAACAACTCAAAGTCGTCCGCCTCGTCAACACATCGCCCCAGGTATTCGGCCAGTGAATTGTCTTCGCTGATCGCCGCGGCTATACGAGTTAAGCCGTAGTAGCGGAAGGTCAACCAAATCTTCAGCGCCCGGAATCGGCGCGACAACTCTATTCCGTAATCCCAGAAGGCGAAGGCCTCGTCCGTATCGGGCTGCTCGAGAACCCTGATGTAGTCGGCCTCACCAGAGGCGAAGGCCGCACGAGCAGCAGCGTGATTGCGAAACAGCAGGCAGCCGGCGTCGACAGGAACATATAACCACTTATGTGCGTCGAGCGATACAGAGTCAGCGCGATTGAGCCCGGCGAAGAGCCATCGCTTCCGTTCGTCAAGAATCGCGGGCGCACCGTAAGCCCCATCGATGTGGAACCAAAGATCAAATTCCGCTGCCAGGTCTGAAATTTCATTAAGAGGATCCACTGCTCCGGTATTTACGGTGCCCGCGCTGGCCACCACGCAAAATGGTTTCAGCCCGTTTCTCAAATCCTCCTGCACCTGATTGCGCAAAGCTCGCACATTCAAGTGAAAAGTATCGTCCGACTCAATCGTCCGCACCTGATCGCGTCCAATACCCAGGATATCGGCGGCCTTCTGGATCGACATGTGCACTTGATCCGATGTGTAGATCGTCATTGGTGGGCCGTAACTCCAGAGACCCATGCGCGCAATGTCTTCTTTCGCTTTCGCACGGTGAGCGATAAGCATCGCTATCAGATTGGCCATGGATCCGCCGCTGGTGAGCAACCCGTGAGCTTCTTCGCTGTAACCGATCATCGAGCCCAGCCAGCGCACTACCATCCTTTCGAGCTCCGTCGCCGCCGGCGCCGACCGCCAGGCCGTTACGTTCACATTGAGTGCAGAAGCAATCAGGTCAGCAAAGGCCCCGGCGGGCGTAGCCGGGGAAGCGACGTAACCAAATTGGCGCGGATGGCCGTTGTGGCGGATGCCATTAATGATTGCGCGGCAGTCGGCAAGCAATTTCTCCAACGGCTCCCCGGCGAGGGGAAGATGGGATTCGAGGTGGGCGATCGTTGGACCGCCAGAGGTCTGCGGGAAAACCGGGAGATCAGATACCTGGCCGAAGTACTCTGTCACCAGCCCCGTTACTTGCGACGAAAGTGAATCGATCTCCGCTTTCGAGAGTCCAAGATCGGACTTGCGAGAATTGGTGGTATTTCCTGTTGCGCTCATTTTGGTCCTGGGGCAATTGCCACCATTAGCGATAACCGCTCGCCGCTTATGTTCGTGACGCCGTGCGTGATGCCGGCAGGAGCAACCACCAGCGTGCCGGCCGTTGCGTTGCGCTCCTCATTTCCGACTGTAAACTTGCCCTCGCCTTCCAGCACAAAATAGAACTTGTCGGCGCCCTGATGCGCGTGCACGCTCTGCGTCTGGTTCGGTTCCAGGCAGTTGAGTCCGACCATTACGTATTCACCCTGCCAGAGTGTGGTCTTGTAAAATTTTTCGGCTCGAGCGCCCGCGTCCTCACGCCAGTCGAGAAAGTGGTTCATACCAGGTTCCTTAACTAATGATTTGAAACTCAAACTATCATACAGCCGTTGAAGCACGAAGAGCGCTTGCAGCGCGTGACAGTGGCGGTTATCTTTAGTAGCGACCGCCGTTTGAACCACTCAAGTTCTTCACCGCCGCAGGCGTCTCGCCTGCTGAAGCGCGGTCAGGTGCGAATTTGACGTTGCGGCGGCCTCAACGCGAAGCGGCCTGCTCGCGCTTCGCGCTTGCGGCAGGCGAGACGCCTGCGGTCCCAGTGAAGAGCTTGAAAGGTTCAGGCGACGAGACTACTAAAGGGCTACCGAAACAAGTCGTCGCTGCCAGCTCCGGCACTTGTACCATCAAAACAATGTCCCTTTTCGGCTCAGCAACACTAGAAGGTACGGCCCGTTACCGCGACCGGTTCAATGACCAGGCCGCTGAAAATCACTTCCGTAATGAACAGAACCTCTGGTTATCGTCGATCGGCATCGGCACCTACCTGGGTAATGCAGATGATGCTACTGACGCGAAATACACCGCAGCAGTCGTGCGGGCTGTGGAGCTCGGGGCCAATGTAATCGACACCGCAGCAAACTACCGCTTTCAGAGAAGCGAGGGCTCAATCGGAAAAGCCCTGGGTCAACTGACTAACGCAAAGGGATTCGCGCGAGATGAAATTCTGATCTGCACCAAAGGCGGTTATCTGCCATTCGACGGCGCACCACCAGGAGATGTGCGCGGATATATTGAAGAAACATTCGTCCGCCCAGGTATCACACGCCTCGAGGATTTCGTCAGCGGCAGCCATTGCATGACGCCAGGATACTTGCAGAATCAACTAGAGCAGTCTCTCCAAAACATGGACCTCGAATGCGTCGACGTTTATTACGTCCACAATCCTGAATCACAACTCGGATCTGTTTCGGAAGAAGAGTTCTACTCGAGACTGCGAGCAGCTTTTGAACGGCTGGAACAGAACGTTGCGCAAGGCAAAATCAAGATGTATGGCGTGGCTACCTGGAACGGCTTTCGTGTGCCCCCGGAAGCGCGCGGGTATCATTCATTGACGCGCATGGTGGAGATGGCCCGCGAGGTCGGGGGAGAGTCGCATGGTTTCCGTTTTATTCAGCTTCCCTTCAATCTGGCAATGCCCGAGGCTCTAGTCTTGCGCAATCAAATTGTTGACGAAGTAGAAGTCTCAACTCTGGAAGCAGCAGCGGCGCTCAGTGTTACGGTTGTTTCGAGCGCATCGATTCTCCAGGGGCGGGTTGCCCATGGTTTGTCGGAAACCATTCGAGAGCCACTGGGCTCTCTGGCCACGGATGCACTGACTGCGATTCAGTTTGTGCGCTCAACCCCGGGGATCACCGCCGCACTGGTGGGCATGAGTAACTCGCAGCACGTCGCAGAAAACCTGCAGCTCGTTCGCGTCGAACCGGCACACGCAGACGACTACCGGCGGGTGTTCGCAGAGGAGTAGGATCGTTGCAAGCCTGCGATAGCGGGCGACAGCATAAAGCCTGGGGCGTGAGCCCCGGGTCAAAGAACAAATAGATTTCGACCAGCCCGCGATAGCGGGCGACAGCGGGTCAATAATCTTGCTGGTACGTTAATTTTCATCAACGGTGTCTCTTTTGTTGCCGCTGTCGTCCACTTCGCGGACTCGGAACTCAAATGCGATTGTCCTGGGGCTCACGCCCCAAGCTGTATGCTTTCGCCACGCTTCGCGGGCTCTGAATCCAATTGTCGTGAGAGCCCTGGGCGCTGGAAGTGGCTAAGGCCTTCAGCGTAGAAGAACAAGTGAGAACTACCATGACCGCACGGAAATTCAATTCATTCAGCGAATTCTGGCCTCATTACCTGGCCGAACACAGCCAACCCACTACTCGCCTGCTTCATTTGATGGGCACCACTGTCGGAATCGTCTGCGCGGTTTACTTTATTGCCAGCGGCAGATGGTGGCTGTTTCCACTTGGACTGATTCCGGGTTATGGCGCCGCGTGGATAGGCCATTTTTTTATCGAGAAGAACAGACCCGCAACATTCCAGCATCCCTTATGGTCCTTCATGGGCGACTACAAGATGATCGGGATGATGCTTTCAGGGAGAATGAAAACGGAAGTTGAGCGCGTGTTACCGCAGCGAGCAAACAAGCAATAAGGAGAGCTGATGTTGGCACTCCGTCGACCATGTCGCTCCCCTACGGAACCGCGAGCGATAGCGACCGGATCTTGGATTCAAGCCGCAGTTGAACGAGATCTTGGCATCGTAAGGACCTAACAGTATTGAGTGTAAGTCCCGGTCGCTACCGCTCGCGGTTCCGTAGTCGAGTGACCAGTCCACGATGGGATTCATCCGGACATAACTATGAGAGGCAACATTCCCATTCCCGAACTTCCTCGCGGGGAAGACGTCTGGATCATGGTAGTCGTGACCTCGGTTCGCGACCGGCGCACGCAACAGGGTAAGCGGTTTTGCGATGCGCTGGCTCTCAACGCTACGGGCTCGATCGCCCTGAAAATATGGTCTGAAGTACTCGATGCGTGCAAAGAGATCCACCCCGGTCTCTGGGGTCTCACCGGCCGTCTGGATAACTACCAGGATCGGCCGCAGTTCGTAGTCGCGGAGTATCGCCCGATAACCATCGAGCAATATCGTGAGCATCAAGGGGTTGATCCCGTTCTGCCTCTGGCTTACACGATGGATATCGAAACGCTGGCGCTCCCGGACTTCCGCGAGCGAGTAGGACTCCAACTAGAGCGCACCATGAGGCTCGGCAATATGCGGCTCGAGCAACAACAGAGGTATCTCGAAGATATCGCTGCAGAAGAAGAGCGCTGTTATCAACTGGGCGCGTTGAGCGCGACCTCAGGCCGCATTGTTTGTCTGGCTGTGCACGTGGGCCCGGTTCCGGAATTGGAGATTGAAGGTGTAGAACACAATCAAAGCGAACACGTGTTTGGCATCGATGCTGACGGCTATGAAGAGGACGAAAAACGCGCACTCACAGGTTTTCTCAATCTGCTCAAAGATTTCGATCCGGACACGGACGAGATTGTCGGCCACAACATCCTGGGTTTCGATCTTCCCTTCATCTTTCAACGATGTCTGGTTAACAACATTCGCGTGCAACCATTCATTGAACTCTCAGAGTTTCACGTACGCGGCGTTTTCGACACCATGCATCATTGGTGGCTGGGTTCGAAACGCTTTGTAAGTCTCGACGACATTGCCTGGGCTTTGGGGATCGAATCGAGCAAGACGGCGGAAGCCGAAGGAAGCAAAGTGTTCGAGATGTATCAGGCGGACAAGCTCGCCCAGATTCGCGAATACAACCTCAACGACGTGCGCGTGACGCGAAGAATCTACGAGCGGATGGTCGCGTGTTTTGGCAGATGAGCCGGAACTTTTCCATTTGTCATAATCTGTCATTTGGAGAGTGATCGTTTTGTCTCTTGCTTTCGAAACACTAAGATCGCGTCATGGACCCTGGCAGTTTTCGGAGAAGAACTCGTCTTTCGCGGATACTCAATGAATCGCCTCGCTGATTTGGTCGGAGCAAACCATTCGGGTTGGCTAATAAGAGACTTGGGCCAGCGCCAACTCCAGCAAGAGAATTTTCTTAATTCCTTTGTAGAGCGGTTCGATTTCACAGTTCTCGGTTAAAGCGTGTGAGTCGTTGCAAGGACCGGCGCCGGTGGAAATCGCCGGAATGCCTTGCAACAACGCGGGGCTGGCATTATTGGAGCCGGTCGGCGTAATTGGAGGATCAAATCCCATTGCGCGATGCACCGCCTCGGCCACCATCACCAGCTTCGAATTCCTATGTCCGGGAATCATTGCTGCCGGGGAGGTCGAGATCACCTCCGTCTTCAGTTTCATATTTGCGCGTCGGGCCTCTTCCTCCAGGATCGCGGCGATCTCTTTCTCCAGGTCAGCCATTACTTCGTTACTCGTCGAACGCAGGTCGATTGTAAACCACGCGTCGGATGCTTTGGCGTTCACTACTTCCGAGCCTCCCAGCATGCCGATGTTCAGATTTGAAGACGGATTGGTGGGGATTCTTAGCTCATAGATCCGGGAAATCGCACGAGCGAGCGGCAAGCTCGCCGAGTAAGGCGGGGTGCGTGAGCGTGTGTGGCCGCCGGAGCCGATGAAGTGATGCCGGTACCAGTTGATGCCAATGCCGGCATATGTGAATCCTTCGTAGCCGCCGTCGAGCGCGACGTAGTAATCGATTTTGCCTTTGTTGTCTTTAATAAACTGCTTGACGCCCGCAAAGTTTGTCTCTTCTTCAACCGTAAACACAAAAACCAGATCGCCCCTGGTCTCGATCCGAGCCACATCGAGGGCGCGAATCGTCGCCAGTAAGGCTTCGATATTTCGGGTGTCGTCGCCGACGCCCGGCGCATGCACGCGTCCTTCGCGAATAGTCGCTTTGATCCTGAGTCCGGGTTGAAAGACCGTGTCCAGATGAGCATCAAAGACGACCACTGGTCCACCACCGGTTCCCTTGCGCACCGCAATAAGGTTACCCGCCGCATCGTAACGGATGCTCTGCAACCTGTACTTACGCAGCAGCTTCTCGATGTATTTAGCGCGCTCCTGCTCATGCCCTGAGGGCGCGTTGATCTCAGTAATTGCGATCAATTCGCGCAGAATGCTCTCACGGTTCTTATCGATATACTCGTAAGCTGCTTTCACCCGGGCATCGTTCTGGATCGACTTTGCCTGGTCCAGATACTGCCCTGGTGTTTGCGAAAAAACCGAAAGGCAGGGCAGCAGCAAGACGAGGACAGACAAAGGACCGGCTAGCAATCGACGCATGGAGTTTCCTTATTGATCGAATATAGTAGAGCGGAGCTCATTCTAATGGTTTCTCACTTCATAT
>Ga0136614_10003289_pt1 | contig 10316 bp, 12 predicted proteins | sample AntDrymUQ2792106_2_FD_106643 | JGI IMG/M metagenome (GOLD analysis project Ga0136614, IMG submission 106643) | Polar desert sand microbial communities from Dry Valleys, Antarctica - metaG UQ279 (21.06) | ecosystem: Environmental > Terrestrial > Soil > Desert | place: Antarctica: Dry Valley... | reverse complement strand
GCGCATGCACGAACTCCAACGGTCTAGCGGCCGGCCGCCGGGCGAGGATCGCGTTCGTCAACCAGGACCAGCGGGCGGACGTCGTTCGTCCGGCCGAACGCGCGGTGGTTCATGTCACCGAGGCACAGGTGCAGGCCGAACCGGGCGCCCGACGGGGACGCCGCGGTCAACCCCGCCACCCATCGCCCCAACATCCGGGCGATCAGCGGGCGGGCCGGCGCCGGAAGTTTGGTGAGCAGGATGAGTTCGAACGGCACCTCCAGCTGGAAGACCGCCTGGTCGCCGAGGATGCCATGGCGGGTGGTCTCGGCGACGGTCGCCTCGGTGAAAGCCCGGCGGTGTCGCAACCCGGCGACCGGTCCGAGGGAGAACATCGCCATGTCGAAGTCACCCGGGGCACTCGGCGCCAGCGAATCCAGCCGCGTTCGGCGAGGCAAGCTCGACGACGGGCTAACCGGAGCCAAGGCGGAGCAGCCGGCCGGTCGGATGGCCGCCGACACGGGTGCCGCGCAGCCAGGTCTCTCGGACGACCCCGCGAAGGCGGCGGCCGGCGTACGGCGTCACCGGGTTCTTGTGGTGCAGGGTCGCCGGGTCGACGACGAACTCCTCGTCAGCCGCGAAGACCGCGAAGTCGGCGTCGTTGCCTACCGTCACAGCGCCCTTTCCGGGTACGCCGGCCACCCGCGCCGGTCCGGCGGCCATCCAGCGGACGACATCGGCCAGCTCGTGCCCGCGCCGCCGCGCCTCCGTCCAGAGCACCGGCAGCCCGAGCTGCAGCGAGGAGATGCCGCCCCAGGCGGCGCCGAAGTCGCCGGTGTCCAGATGCTTGCGGTCGGCCGTACATGGCGAGTGGTCGGACACGACGCAGTCGATCACCCCGGCGGCCAGGCCCTGCCAGAGCAGATCCCGGTTGGCCTGGTCGCGGATGGGTGGCGCGCACTTGAACTCCGTCCGACCATCCCGAACCTGTTCGGCGGCGATCGTCAGGTAGTGCGGGCAGGTCTCCACCGTGACCGCTACGCCATCTGTGCGGGCGGCGTCGATGAGCGGCAGCGCGGCCGCACTGGACAGATGCAGGATGTGCACCCTCGCCCCGGTACGTCGAGCGGCTTCCAGCACGGTCCGGATCGCGACATCCTCAGCCCGCGAGGGACGCGAGCGCAGGTAGTCGCGGTACGGCGGGCCGGCCGGTCGCGGAGCGGCCGCGATGATCGCCGGATCTTCCGCGTGCACGAGCATCAGCCCGTCGAAAGCGGCGATGATCTGCAGGTCGGCCTCGAGTTCAGCTGCCGTCAGCGGCGGAAACTCCGGTACGCCGGAGTCCAGCAGGAAGCACTTGAACCCAAACGCGCCGGCCTCGTGCAGGGCCCGCAGTTCCGCGCCGTTACCAGGAACCGCGCCGCCCCAGAAGCCGACGTCCACAGTGGACTGTGGTGCGGCGACTCGGCGTTTCAGCTCCAGCGCAGCGACGTCGACGGTCGGTGGGATGCTGTTGAGCGGCATGTCGATGATCGTGGTGACGCCGCCTGCGGCCGCCGCCCGGGTCGCCGACGCAAAACCTTCCCATTCCGTGCGGCCCGGTTCGTTCACATGCACGTGGCTGTCCAGGAGTCCTGGCAGCAGCACCACCTCGTCGCCGTACTGCACCTCGACGTCTCCGGTCAGGTCGGAGCGCAGCCCCTCGACGGCGACGATACGTCCGCCGTCGACGCCCAGCGTTGCCGCCGCCTCGCCGGTGGCCAGGATCGCCCGCCGAGCCCGGATCACCAGCTCCACGACCGGCCCATCTCCCTGATCGCGACGGAAAGCGTGGGCGGCGAGCCTACGAGGCCGGCAGCAGCTCGTCCGCCACGCTGACCTTTCCCGGCCGTACGACGACCGCTCCGACGGCCAGATCCCCACCGCGCTGACGATGGATCGTCCGCAGCACGTCGAGGTCTCGGTCGATGCCGCCCGGCTGGGGACGGGTCACCATTACGCAACGGTCGATCCGCTTGCCGACGTCCAGCTCGGCGTCGCCGAGGCGTACCCGCGAGCCGACCAACTCGTCCTCACCCTCCCCGTCGAGCAACAGGTTGGACCGAAACCGGCGAGGCTCCCAGCCGCCGATGGTGGCGGTGGACAAGAGCGACACGTTGGCCCTCCCGGAGTCGTGGAAGGCGCCACTGGACCCGCTGAACGGCTCCCACGTCCCGGACTCCTCCTCGAAGTCCACCGGGTTCTCGTACCGCCGGTCGCGCACCTCCTCGGTGGAGCGCAGCACGACCGACCGCCCGAGCCATGCCGACAGCGCCTCGTCGTCGGCGGCCACCGAGCCGTCGGGCAGGATGATCTCGGCCGATCCGTCCTCGCGCAGCCGGGCCGAGGCGAACAGCAGCTGCGGCTGGCGACGTGCGGTGAGGCCGAATCCGGTCTCGACATCGAACAGCGCGTGGGCGCGGTCCCCCTCGAGTCCTTGCGGCCCGATCTCGACGGACTCCACCCGCTCGCCCTGCAGTGACTTCACCGGATAGCGCCAGACCTCGAGGACCCGCATGGGCCGAGCCTAGGGGGATCGTCGCGTTAGCCTGCCTAGGTGTCCGCGGTCCTGGGTGAGGAGCTGTACGCCGAGTTGGACCAGCGGCTAGCGGGCGTGGACCGAAGACTCGTGGTGTGCTACCCGGGAGAGGTCGGTGGTAGACAACCCGTCCACACCGTCTACGTCCCCGCCGACCGGGTTACCCCGGACCTGCCGGCGCGCTACGGCGCTGCGGCGCTCGCCCTGCTGGCTGAGCACGACCTGGCCGGTCTGGCCGACGAGCTCGGGTTCGCTGACGCGGCGGCGTACGAGCGGATGCTGGCAAAGCTCGCGCGGGAGCCGATCGAGGACCTCCGGGTCGACGTCGAGGACGGGTACGGACACCAGCCCGACGACGAGGAGGACGCGGCTGTCGTCGGCGCCGCGGCGGCCCTGGCCACGGGGGTCGCTCCGCCGTACTGGGGGCTGCGGTTCAAGAGCCTCGAGCCGGCGACCCGGCGGCGCGGCGTACGCAGCCTCGATCTGTTCGTGGGGGCGGTCCTCCGGCACGGCCCGCTGCCCGACGGCTTCGTCGTCACGCTCCCGAAGGTCACCTCGGTCGATCAGGTGACGGCCACGGTCGTCGTCTGCGAGCGGCTGGAGGAGGCGCACGGGCTGCCCGAGGGGCGGCTGCGGTTCGAGCTCCAGATCGAGACGCCGCAGTCGGTGCTCGGGGCGGACGGTACGGCGACCGTGGCCCGGATGATCCATGCGGCTGCGGGCAGGTGCTCGGGGCTGCACTACGGCACGTACGACTACTCCGCCGCGTGCGGGGTCGCGGCGGCGCACCAGAGCATGGAGCACCCGGCCGCGGACCACGCGAAGGCGGTGATGCAGGTCGCGGCGGCGGGGACCGGCGTGAGGCTGTCGGATGGCTCGACGAACCTGCTGCCGGTGGGCGATCGCGCCGCGGTACGCCGGGGATGGGCGGAGCATCTCCGGTTGGTACGGCGGTCGCTGGAGCGCGGCTTCTACCAGGGCTGGGACCTGCATCCGGGGCAACTGCCGACGCGGTACCTCGCGACGTACTCGTTCTTCCGGGCGGCCCTTCCGGCGGCGGCGCAGCGGTTGCGCACCTATCTCGATCAGTCGGTGACGGCGGTGCTCGACGAGCCCGCCACCGCGCAGGCGTTGGCTGCGGTGATCGTCCGAGGCCTGGAATGCGGCGCGATCGACGACGACGAGGTCGCGGAGCTCACCGGTTCGGATCGGGTCGCGCTGGACCGCCTGATGCGACGGAGTCCGCGATGACCGAGTTCCTGACCCTGCCCGACCTGGCGTCTCGGCGTTTCGGCGGCTCGGTCGTCGCGGCAAACGACGAGCTGTTCGCCGAAAAGGAGAACCTGATCACCCCGCAGGCCCCCGGGTTCCGGCCGCACACGTTCGGGCACCGCGGCCAGATCTACGACGGCTGGGAGAGCCGGCGGCGTCGTACGCCGGGGCACGACAATGCGGTGGTCCGGCTGGGCGTACCGGGTGTGGTCCGCGCAGTGGTCGTCGACACGTCGTTCTTCACCGGGAACTACCCGCCCGAGGTATCGGTTGAGGGCACCGGGATCGAGGGCTACCGCGCGCCGGAGGATGCGGAGTGGTTCCCTCTGGTGCCCCGGTCGCCCGCCGGCGGCGACCAGGCCAACGAGTATCCGGTGACCGTCGAGCAACGGGTGACCCACGTTCGGCTGAGGATCTACCCCGACGGCGGGGTCGCCCGGCTGCGGGTGCACGGCGAGCCGGTGCCGGACCCACGGCTGCTCGACATCGGCGGCGTGGACCTTGTTGCGCTGGAGAACGGCGGCGCGGTGCTGGATTGCAGCAACCGCTTCTACTCCTCACCGGCGAACCTCATCTCACCCGGCTTGGCATCGTCGATGGGCGAGGGCTGGGAGACTGCTCGTCGACGCGACGACGGCAACGACTGGGTGCAGTTCGCGCTGACAGCGCCCGGCGTGGTCCGGTTGCTGGAACTGGACACGTCGTACTTCGTGGGCAATGCCCCGGGGGCTGCGCAGGTGACCGGTCGGGGCGTGGACGGGCAATCGATCCCGGTGCTGGCCCGGACCTCGCTGCTGCCCGACACCCGGCACCGCTTCGTGCTGCCGACTGGGCCCCCCGTATCGCAGCTTCGGGTGGATGTCTTTCCCGACGGCGGCATGGCCCGTGTCCGGGCGCACGGCACGCTGACCCCCGAGGGGCGGGCAGAACTCGGACTGCGCTGGTTCAACCTGCTGCCGGTTGCAGCGGCCAGGACCGTCCTGGTCGGGTCGGTCGGGCTGCCGCCGGCCGACGCGGAGCAGCTGACCGGTCAGCGGCCTATCCGGTCAGCCGGCGCCGTACCGGATGTCCTCCGCCCGCTGCTGCTCGGCGCCTGAGTGGGCTTACCGTTCGACGCCCACGTCGAGGACCGGGGTTCGGCATCACGCTGCGCCCGGTCCAGCCAGGTCAGCACCATGACGTCGATTCCGGGCCGGAGGTCGCGCAGACCCTCGCTCACCTCCTGCTGGAGCCGATCGCCCGCAACTCATACGCTCGCTCGCTCATTGCGATTCTGCCGGTGGCAGATGGAATTCGCCGTCAGCGGCGATCCTGGGAGCGTCGACCGGCACGGTGCCCGGGTAGATCAGCCCCGACCCGGTGTTGAGCAGCACCACCTCCTCGTCCGAACTGATCCAACCGGAGGAGACCAAGGCCCGCACGGCGGCCACCGTCGCCGCGCCTTCCGGACAGAGGAACAGCCCCTCCAGCCGGCCGACCAGGGCGACATCCGCCAGCAGCTCCGCGTCGGTCACCGCCACCGCCGTCCCCGCGGTCTCGTTCAGAGCGGACAACACGAGGAAGTCGCCGAGCGGCTTGGGCACGGTGATCCCGAACGCCACCGTCCGCGCGTCTGGCCATGCCTCGCACGAGCCGGCACCGGCCTGGAAAGCCCGCACGATCGGCGCGCAGCCGGCCGCCTGCACACACACCATCCGAGGCAGCGGCCCCTCCAGCCAACCCAGGCCGAGAAGTTCCATGAGCCCTTTGACGATGCCGATCAGCCCGACGCCTCCGCCGGTCGGGTAGACGACGACGTCGGGCATCCGCCAGCCGAGCTGCTCGGCCAGCTCGAAGCCCATCGTCTTCTTGCCCTCGATGCGGTAGGGCTCCTTGAGCGTTCCCACGTCGAACCACTCGGTGTCAGCGACCGCCGCGGACACCAGCCGGCCGGCGTCGGAGATCAGGCCGTCCACGAGCACCAGCCGGCCACCCGCGGCAACCGTCTCGACCCGGGTGATCGTGGGCGCGTCCACCGGCATCGCGACGAGCATTTCCAGGCCGGCCCGGGCTGCGTACGCCGACCAGGCCGCCCCGGCGTTCCCGTTGGTCGGCATCGCCATCGCCCGGATGCCGAGCTCGCGGGCCCGGGAAACGCCCACGGCCGCACCGCGCGCCTTGAACGACCCCGTCGGTAGCAGTCCCTCGTCCTTGATCCACAGCCGCTCCAGGCCGAGTGCCGCGGCAAGACGCGGTACGGCGAGCAGCGGCGTCATGCCCTCGCCCAGGGTCACGACGTGCTCGGGTGAGGACACCGGGAGCAGCTCGTGATACCGCCACAGGTCCGGCGCCCGGTCGGCCAACGCGGACCGCCGGATCGGAACCGACGACAGGTCGTAGCGCGCCAACAGCGGCGACCCGCACGATCGGCACAGCCCCTGCCGGACGAAAGCATCGGCCGTTGCCCCGCAACGCGGGCAGTACAGGTGGCTCAGCGCAGTGAACATGCAGCCATCTTCCCGAACGGCATCCGGACCGCGCGTGATCCCAAGGCCGTTGAGAATCTGTAGCTAGCCCCCGGCCATCGCCCCAATGACCAGGTACGGTTCCGTGCCTGCTGCGACCGCGTCGGGCAGCAGTTTGTCCGGTGGCTCGTGCGACAGATCCTCCTCGCACGCGTAGAACCGCACGAACGGCCGACGCTGCTTGGTCGCCTGGTCGCGCATGGTGCCGCGCAGCATCGGATAGGCGGCCTCCAGCGCGTCGAGGACGGCGCCTTGGGTGACCTCCCCGTCGACATCGAGCTTCACCTCGCCGTTCAGCTTCGCCAACGAGCGCAGATGCGCCGGGAGAACGACCCGGATCATGGCAGCGTCTGCACTTCCACGGACAGCACGGCAGGCAGATCCGCGACGATCGGCGCCCAACTGTCACCGGCGTCGGCCGAGGCGTACACCGCCCCGCCGCTGGTGCCGAAGTACACGCCGCACGAGTCGAGGGAGTCGATGGCCATCGCGTCCCGGAGCACGTTGACGTAGCAGTCCTGTTGCGGGAGGCCGGCGGTGAGCGCCTCCCACTCGTTCCCGCCGGTGCGGCTGCGATAGACCCGCAGCTTGCCCTCCATCACGAAGTGGTGGGAGTCGCTGGTGATGGGTACGACGTAGATCGTCTCCGGCTCGTGCGCGTGTACCGCGATCGGGAAGCCGAAGTCGGTGGGCAGGTTGCCGCTGACCTCGTGCCAGTTCTCGCCGGCGTCGTCGCTGCGCATGACGTCCCAGTGCTTCTGCATGAACAGCACGTCCGGACGGGACGGGTGCATCGCGATGCGGTGGACGCAGTGGCCGACCTCGGCGTCCGGGTCGGGGATCCCCTCGGACTGCAGCCCGCGGTTGATCGGGCGCCACGTCGTTCCGAAGTCGTCGCTGCGGAACACGCCGGCGGCGGAGATGGCTGCATACATCCGGGCCGGGTTGGTCGGGTCGAGAACGATCGTGTGCAGGCACATCCCCCCGGCGCCGGGTTGCCAGGACGGCCCGGACCCGTGCTTGCGCAGCCCGGACAGCTCCGCCCAACTGCCACCGCCGTCGGTCGACTTGAACAACGCGGCGTCCTCGACCCCGGCGTACACCGTGTCGGGGTCGGTCGGCGACGGTTCGAGATGCCAGACCCGCGCGAACTCCCACGGGTGCGGCGTGCCGTCGTACCACTGGTGCGTCCCCGGTACGCCGTCGTACGCGAACTCGTTGCCCATCGGCTCCCACGTCTGGCCGCCGTCGTCGGAGCGCTGGATCAGCTGGCCGAACCAGCCGCTGGACTGGGAGGCGAAGAGTCGATCCGGCTCAGCCGGTGAACCCGCGACGTGGTAGATCTCCCAGCCGGGGAAGTGCGGGCCGCTGACCTCCCAGTCCCTGCGGCTGCCGTCTGACGTCAGCGTAAAGGCGCCCTTGCGGGTACCCACCAGAACTCGAACACCGGTCATCGGTACTCCTTCCCGGCCGCGCCGTTGCGGCCGCCCACGGGGGTCTCAGCGTAATGACTTCCGCCAGCACCGAAACTCATCGCCCGGCCTGACGCGGTAGTCCTGGCTAGGGTGGGGTGATGGCGAGGATCGCGAGTTACCTGCTGGCTGCGTACGCCGGCGCTGTACTGCTGAGCAAGGGACTCGAGCGTGAGGGGCTGCTGGTCTGTGACTGCCCGCACGACTGCTGGTGTCACCGTCCGGGGCTGAGCGTGTTCCGCTGGACGTTCCCGGTCGGCCACGGCGGAGCGGATTGACCCGTCTGACGCTGCTGCTCGCCGTACTGCTTCTGTTCGGCTGCCAGAGCGCCGACCCGCAGCCGAGCGGGTCGCCGGTCAGGTCGACGGTCACATCGCCGGTGTCGACCGCCCCGCCGAGTCCATCGCCGACGGCAACGACGACACCGACGCGGGTCACGGCGGACGGGGACTGCTTCTACCTGGACACCGGCTTCGTCGAGCAGACGGTGGGTCAGCGGATCGCCCGCACGACGTACACCACCACCAGCCACGAATCGTTGCCCGGGTGCACGTTCTATCGATCCGACGGAGAGCCGGCCGCCGACGTCGCCATCACGACCTATGACTCGGCGGTCCAGGCGCAGATCGCTGCGGTCGACGTCGGCACCGCCGCGGCGAACCCGATCGACGACATCGCCGACGGTGGTGTGGTCACGGTCTCCGTCGAGCGGACCGTGCTGGCCGTCACCAGCGGGAGCACCTTGCTGGTGGTCACGATCAACCAGGCCTCCTCGCTGGAGGCTCGCGCCATCGCCGCCGAAGTAGCGCCGCTGCTCGGCTGAGCGACGTCACGCAGCCCGGCACCGTGGAAGGATCGAGCCAACCCCCACCGAGTCGGCCCCTAACGAGGAGAATGCTGTGCCGCTGCACGCGACCTTGCACACCAATCACGGCGACATCCGGGTCGAGCTCTTCCCGGACCACGCACCGAAGACGGTGGCCAACTTCGTCGAACTCGCCGAGGGCGCCCGGGAGTGGACCGACCCGCGCACCAAGGAAAGGACGAAGGCCCGGCTGTACGACGGGACGGTCTTCCACCGCATCATCCCCGGGTTCATGATCCAGGCCGGTGACCCGCTGGGGCAGGGCATCGGCGGTCCCGGCTACCAGTTCGACGACGAGATCCACCCGGAGCTCTCCTTTTCCCGGCCCTACATCCTGGCGATGGCCAACGCCGGCAAGCAGATGGGCCGTGGCACGAACGGCTCGCAGTTCTTCATCACGGTGGCCCCGACGACCTGGCTGCAGGGCAAGCACACCATCTTCGGCGAGGTCGCCGACGAGGCCAGCCGGGCCGTGGTGGAGAAGCTGGCGCAGGTGCGGACCGGCTCGGGTGACCGTCCGGTCGAGGACGTCACCCTCGACTCGGTGACGATCGACCGGGAATGACCCCATTCGGTCCTGGCCAGGGGCAGGCGCAGGTGTGCTACCGGCACACCGACCGTGCGACCGGCATCGCCTGCACTCGCTGCGGCCGCCCCATCTGCCCTGACTGCATGCGCTCGGCGTCGGTCGGTTTCCACTGCCCGGACTGCGTACGGGAAGGGCAGGCCTCGATCCGCCGGCCGCGCTCGTCGACCGCGCTGCGTCGCTTCGCGGCCCGATGGGGCCTGGCGACGAGCGGCCTGCTGGTCGTCAACGTCGCGGTGTACGTCGTCACGGTGGTCGCGGCGCTCCCGTACGGCGGGGGGCTGATGCAAAACAGCACGTCGCCGCTGTTCCAGCAGTTCTCGCTGATCCCGTTCCTTGTCGATGACGGCGAGTGGTGGCGGCTGCTCAGCTCGGCGTTCCTGCACTTCGGGCTGTTCCACCTGGCGATGAACATGCTGGCGCTGCTCGTCCTGGGCACCGACCTCGAGCACTATCTCGGGCCGGCCCGCTTCCTCGGGCTGTTCCTCGTCGCGGCCCTGTGCGGCGGCGCGGCGGTCGCCTTGTTCGCGAACCCGCTGAGCCAGACCGTGGGCGCCTCCGGTGGCGTGTTCGGCCTGCTGGGCGCCGCGGTGGTGGTGATCCGGCACCGGCACGGGGACCTGCGCCCGCTGATCTCCGTCCTCGTGTTGAACGCGATCATCAGCTTCCTGCCGGGCATCTCCCTGCTCGGGCACCTAGGCGGACTGATCGGTGGTGCGCTGGCCGCCCTGGTGCTCATCTTCGCTCGCCGCAGCACCGCGCTGCAGGTCACCGGGCTCGCGCTGGTCGTGATCGCAGCCGTCGTACCGGTGCTGGTGCAGGCTCCTGCCCTAGGCTGACTAGCCGTCCAGCACGCGGCCAACGGCAGAGTTGGCAGGTCGGATCCGGTGATCCCGCGCCTCGCCGCTCGTGCTATCAACACCAGCTTGCATGGTTGATCTCCGTCAGCCTGGCCCGGACGCCGCCGCGTCCTCGGACTGGTCGATCACGTACATCGTGTTCCCGGACTGGTCCTCGAACGTGGCCATGAATCCGCCTGGGATGGCCGCGGGCTCCATGC
>Ga0136614_10003287_pt1 | contig 10319 bp, 6 predicted proteins | sample AntDrymUQ2792106_2_FD_106643 | JGI IMG/M metagenome (GOLD analysis project Ga0136614, IMG submission 106643) | Polar desert sand microbial communities from Dry Valleys, Antarctica - metaG UQ279 (21.06) | ecosystem: Environmental > Terrestrial > Soil > Desert | place: Antarctica: Dry Valley... | reverse complement strand
GGGCAGGGTGGCGCCCAGCCCACCGAGTTTCAGCGCCCGCAGGATCCGGGTCAGGTCTGCTCCGATCGGGTCGACCGGTCCGGTCATGTCAGTGCCGGTCATGTTGGTGGTCGTGTTCGGCCTGGTCGTGGTTGTGGTCATGAGGTGGGCTCCTGGCGGTTGTTGTCGTGGCGGCCGCCACGGATCAGGGTGAGACGGGTGGCGGCGGGCAGGGCGAACTCGCCCGGATCGCGGGCGAAGCGCCCGGCCGGTGCACCGGCCGCGACGGGCAGCGCGGGCGCATCGGCCTCGGTGGCTTTGACGAGCATCGAGGCGATCTTGGTGACTGAGACGACGTCGAGGTCCAGGGACCGCGAACACGCGGTCTCGACCGGGACCGGCCCGTAGCGGCGTACCAGCCCGAGCAGCCGGTAGACGCTGCGCATCCGGGTCCAGGGCAGCGGATCATCGAGGAGGCGCTCGGCGTAGATCCCGATGTTGGGCCCGTGCCCCGCGCAGACCGTGATCAGCCCGGCGAGGTCGCGCATCGCGTAGCCGGCCCGCTCGGCGGGCAGATCGGCCGGGTCGGTGCTGCGCCCGCCGGGTGGCTGACGCGGATGGGTCTTGACCAGCACCCCACCGGAGAACAGCTTCACCAACTCGCTGTCGGCCCGGGCATCAAGGTGTTGGCCGATCAGGTGCTCGGGGGCCGAGTAGAGGGCCCGGGCGATCTCGACGTGGAAGTCGCGGTGCACCTTCACCCGGCTGAACAGCGGAACGTCGTAGGGCGCGGGAACCGGGAGCAGGCAACGGCTTTCGAGCTGCGCGAACATCTCGACCGGTCGGGCGGCGGTACTCCCGTGGATCCGCATCCCGGCCCGCTCGGCACACCACACGCTCGCCCGGGCTTGGGCGTCGCCCAGATCGAGGAAGCTCTCCCCGGCCCAGAAGTTGCCGCGCACGTACTGCACCGCCCGCTCCACCCGGGGCTTGTCCTGTGGGCGGCGGACCCGGGCCGGGTCGGTGCCGAACCCGACGTGCTGGGCGTAATCGAGCCAGCCGGTGCTCAACCGGGGGTTGACCGCGTCCGGGTCGGTGACCACGGCCTTGAGGTTGTCCGGGATCAGGACCTTGAACACCCCGCCGAAGAACTCCCACGCCGCCTCGCACCCGGCGATGACCGCGGCAAGGGTCTGGGAGTAGGTCAGCCACACGAACATGTGCCGCGACACCACCGCGGTGAAGATCAACGCGTGCACCCGCCGGCGGCGACCGGTCTCGGCATCGAGCAGGAACCCCAACTGGGCGAAGTCGATCTGGCACTCCACCCCGGGCTCCCCATCGGCCACTCGCATCGTGGTGTTCTTGACCCGGAAACCACACCGCTCGACCGCGAACCGGTGCACCGTCCGATACGGCACCACACAGCCCGAGCGGGCCAGCAACTCCTCGATCTTCACGATCGACAAGCCGTCCTTGCTGATCCAGTCCCGGATCTGGGCCTCCCTCCCGGTCAGCGCCTCCCAGGACGCGCCGTGACCGTCCGGGCGGGCCGGACGCACCGCCGCGATCACGGCTCCGATCAGCTCGTCATCGAGTGCATCGGGCCCAGCCTCTCGAGACAGGCCGGCAGCCACCGCCGCGTCGACATACCGCCGGGCGGTCTTGCGGTCCACCCCCGAGCGCTGGGCCACCGTCCGCAGCCCGGCCCCCTCCAGCCAGCCCCGCAACACCTCACCCACCTCGACCACGCCGACCTCCCTGAACGCCACCGCTGCTGACCTCCACGCCTACGGACACGACGTGGTGATCAAACGAGCGAACCGAAGACCCACCGGCCAGGCGCGCCGGGTGGTCCCATAACTGGCAATCCAGGTGGTCCCATGAAGCTGGCAGAAAACCGCTCAGAACGGTCCCATGCTCATGGCAGGCGACATCCGGCTCAACCCGATCATTCGAGGGTGGTCGGCTTACTACCAACCTATGAGGACGAAGTCAAGTCCTGGGTTTGGGTGATCTTGGGCGTGGAGGGTCGACTCGGCGGCATCTCGCCGTCGAGGTTGATCTGCGTTTGATGTTGCTCCTGCTGGTGCGGGTGGTGCCCGCGCCCGTCTCCCGGCCCTACGTAGCGTTCAAGCGGGTTGTTCCCGACAGCCTTCATCCGGGCTTGGTGGGGAGACGGGCGGGACTGCTCATGGTCAGTTGCGGGATGAGGTTCCCGACGGCGATGCGAGCTCGCCCCGCCCGCGTGCTCAGCGGGGCCGGTCAGGCAGCGGCGGCCTCCTGGTCGGTGCGGTCGGCGCGGTCGAGGCCGGCTGCAATGATCGGGTCCCAGGGGGTGTGGGTGAGCACGACGGCGTGCAGCTGGCGCAACAGGCTGGCGGCGACAGCGACGCGGGCCTGGGTGTCGGTCAGCGGGTTCTCGGCGCGGCCGGTGAGGTGGGCGTGTCTGGCGGCGAGGACCGGGTTGTGCTGTAGCGCGCTGAACACCGCCCGCCAGGCGGCCAGGCGCAGCTCCGGGCGGCCGCGGCCGCTGATCGAGGTCCTGCCCTGGTAGGTGCCCGAGGAGTTGTCGCGGGGGCACAGCCCGGCGTGTTTGACCAGGGCGCGGGCGTGGGTGAACCGGGTCAGGTCCCCGGCCTCGGCCAAGATCGTCGCGGCCCCGATCGCGGACACCCCAGGGATGGAGGAGACCAGCTCGGTGAGGCCGAGATCGTCGAGTACGCCGCGCATCCGGTGCTCGATCACGGTGATCTGCGCGCGGGCGTGGGCCAGGTCGGCCAGGGCGAACCGGACCCGTTCCAGCGCGCCGGCCCGCTGATCAGCTACGCCGACCGTGGCCAGTGTGGGGTCGGTGGCGGCGTCGAACACCGCGCGCACGATCGCGGAGTACCAACGGGTCGGGCCGAGCTCGCGGCGGACCGCCGCGGCGAAGTTGCGCCATCCCCAGCGCCGGATCACCGACAGGTCCCCGGTGTCCCCGATCCGGTCGAGCGCGACGGTGACCGCGGCCAGCCAGCTCTTCGAGTCCAGCGGCTGGCTCGCGGCGCTCAGCGCGGCGGGCCAGGCGCATTCGAGCAGGTCCCGGACCTGCTGGCGCGCGGCGCCGGTGTCCACTGTGAGCGCGGTGCGCCGCGCGCCGAGGTGCCGCAGCCGGGCCCAGGTCGGGTCGGCTCGCTCGGGCAGGTAGCAGCGCAGCTCGGTCACCAACCGGGCGATGATCATCGCGTCGGTGTCGTCGTTTTTGTTGCGGGTGAAGTCCTCGGCCTCCCGTGCCCGGCACACCAGCAGCGGCTGCACACACACCAACCGCGCACCGTGCTGTGCGACGATCTGGTCCAAGACTCGCCAGCGGTGCCCGGTCGGCTCGCACGCCACCACCACCGAGGAGTAGCCGGCCTCGGCCGCCCGCGCGAGCCCCCACGACACCGCCTCGGACAGCTCCCACGCCTTGACCCGCACCGTACGCCGGGCCAGGACCCGCGAGTCGGGGTCGGTCAGCGCGCACACCTGCTTGTCCGCGGCCAGGTCGAACGCCAACACCGCGGACTCGCGGGTGATCACCGCGCGCAGGCGGGCCAGCTTCTCGTTACGACGACGGTCTCCCCGAGACAACCGACGGCTACTACCGTTGGACACGACATCCTCCTGGTGCGGTTGGGACTCCAAGCCCGAGAACCCCACCAGGAGGATCTCCCGCGACTTCAACCGCTCAGGTTGTTACTACGTTCGGAGCCGGTGCGGCCCGCCAGCTCGGCCGCGCGGCGTGCGTGAGCGTGGGACTCGTGCGCGTCGCCGCGGGGCCTGGAAGGCGAGGGCAAGGTCGACGCGAAGGCCCGTCTCCGCCCGCCCGTACTGGCCCTCGCCCATCACGTCGAGCGCGCTCGCGAGGTCGTCGATCGCACCGCCGTCGCCGAGGCGGGCGAGGCAGTGGCCGCGCCAGCGGGCGAGGTGGCTGGCGTCGAGCATCAGGTACGGGAGCGCGTCGTCCTGGGCGTTCGCCGGAAGCGTGTCTGTCGCCGCGTCGAGGGCTCGCAGCGCCCCGTCGCGCTCGCCGAGGGCAGCTAGGACTTCGCCCTCCGCCGCGTGCAGCCAGGTGCGTAGGACCGGCGAGACACGCGTGCCGGCGTGATGCTGGCCAGCCTCGACGAGTGCGTGCGCGGCGTCGAGTTCGCCGGCGTCGAGCAGGATGTACGCCTGTTGCGCGCGTGCGTAGGCGAGGGGGGCGACCTGGCCGCTCTCCCGCCCCGCGGCCACGGCGACCTCGTGCAGCCGCCAGGCATCCGCCGTGCGGCCCATGTCGAGGGCCTGCCAGCCACCGAGCGCCGCGGCCTGACTGAGTTCGTCGGCCGCCGCCTCACGGTGCGCGCCGGGCAGGGCGTAGCGCACGAGATGGTCGAGGGTGTCGACATGCGCCGCCGCCTGAATCACCCGACCCGGAGTTGATCGATTGCAGCGTCAGTAACACTCTGCTCCGCTTCAGCGACTACAACTCTAGGTGGCGCCGATGGGAGCACGTATGTTCTGGACCGGAAAGAAAGATGAATAGTAGTACAATCGGTCGGCGGACTAGTCCTACTGGCTCGCGTGTTGCTGCCTATATTGCGATGGTCGTCTGACGGCAAACAGGGGGCGGGTTCAGTAGAGATGATTACAATTAGCCAGTTGATCTCAGAAAAGACGGTAAACTTTACCGGGAGACAGTTCGTCTTCGACGCGATCACCGCTTTCATGAGCCAAAACGACCGTGGATTTTTCCTGCTTACCGGTGACCCCGGAGCGGGGAAGACCTCAGTCCTTGCAGAGCATGTCAGACGAACACGTTGCGTTAGCCACTTCAATATCAGATCGCAGGGCCTAAATACGGCTTCGCACTTCCTTCGCAGTCTCGTCGGTCAGATGGAGGAGCTCTACGGTTCCTCATCCATGGGGAATCCTTCACGGCTTGAGGCCGACGGAGAGTCGGTGGCTAAGGTACTGGCCGAACTGCGCGCCCGAACGCCTGCAGATCAGCCGTTAGTGATCGCAATCGATGCAATGGACGAAGTTGCCATCGATAGTGGCCAAATCGCAGGTACAAACCCGCTCTATATGCCGAGCATTCTCGGCGAGGGAGTCTACTTGATCTTGACGACTCGGCGGCTGGATTCAGCGATCCGATTCGAAAGTCCATTCAAGGAACTAGACCTCGAGGACTACTTGGCTGAGACAGCCATTGACGTCCAGGCGTACATTCGCAGGATGCTTGCACTCCCTGATTTGGCAAACCGTGTAGATGCTTCAAATACCACAAAGGACGATTTCGTGGTTCGCCTCGCCGAGATGAGCAAGGGGAATTTCATGTACCTCGACTACGTGATTAAAGATATCTTGAGAGCTCAAGCCTTAGATCTGGACGACTTCCTGGTAAACCTCCCGTTGGGACTTGAGAACTACTACGAACAACATTGGAAGCTGATGACCGTATCGGAAAGCCGGTCAGCGCCCGTCGACGCATGGATCGTATACGTGCTGTGTGAAGCGCAACTTGCCCTGCCCGCATGGGTCATCGCGTCAGCTATCAAACCGGTTACAGTGGAGTCACCGCCATTTCTCGTCCAGCAGCGTCTGGAGAAATGGATTCAGTTCCTGCACCGCGACGCGTCATTTCATCCGACACGATTCAACATCTATCACGAGAGCTTTCGAGACTTCCTGCACCGAAGCGACATAGTTTCAAATGCGGGATTAGACCTTCGCGGCGTAAATCAGGTAATAGCCGATCTACTCTGGAACCACGAGTTTGGGAGTGGAGCGAACGCATGACCGATATCCTCAGCGAAGTCGCGCTTCGCCGCCTTGCGCAGTCGTTGTATAGGGCCGGCGACGAGAGACTGTATAAACTGTTCGAAGATGACCGGTGGTTGCTTCGACGGGTGGCCGGCGAGGAACGCGATTGGGGTGGTTTCCAGGAGGACCTTGATTTGGGGGTAGACTATGCTCTTAGCACCGATGCTTCGCCAAGCTTCAAAATCGGAAAGCTTCTGCGGCTAGGAATCATACGGTCGACGCTCTCGTCGGCAGACGCGGTTCCGCTGAACATAATCGTCGCCGCCGTCAACAGTGGCACATGGTCCATCGAGCGTGCAATCGCCACCATCACTCGCTATGCTGCCCCAGAGAAACAAGTTGAAGCATATGCAAAACTTGTCGAGACCGGCCTGCAAGCATCTTTAGATCCGATTTATCGTGCCTTGGTGGCAACTGCTTTTGGCAGGCCAAACCAGATACCTGCTGGCGCACTAATCGGATGTGTCCATCTGCTGCCGGAACCAGATCAAGCTGTCCTAGCTGACAGGCTTGCTGCAGCGTGCGAACTGTACCCAACTAGTCGGCATTCGCGTTCTGCCGAAACGGCTCGAGGGATGAAAGTTCTTCGCGGAACGGACATACTCAAGGCTATGAGTATCGCGCCATCGACGCGCACTCCGGCGTTAGTCAGGAAGACCGTCGACGCGCTAATAGAAGAAGGGACCCGAATCAGCGACGGAGCCTTTAGGTGGACCGCGCCCGCGCTCGTCAGCTCACTCGAAGAAGCCCAGCGACGCGACATGGCTGAAATTCTTTTCGGTGACTATACCGCGCGCCTGGAAACGCTGAGCGCACTGACACTCGCCGCGGAATTTGTCGATGCGTATCCTGAGCCGACGTTGATTCAAGAGATGCTGGCCAAGTGCGTCGGCTGTGCCGCTACTGCCGAAGAATGGGCCGACCTTTCATCTCCTTTCGGGAATTCGTTAGAGACCAGAGGAGTTGAATGGCGTCCTCCCGCCTTCATTGCCGCGGCTCGATACGAATCCCCCGAGTGGCAAGAAGAGCAGAACCGACTCTTCCAATTTCGTCAGATATTGTTGCGCACAAACCAGGTTCGCCGAGATCAGATGTACGAAGGTGAACAAATGTTCACGGTCTTCTCTTTGGAACAAGTACAACACACTTGGATCAGCCTCGCTCTTCGCAGATTGCGTCAGCCTGATGTTGGCTCAGATGAGGACCCTGATAGCGGCCGCGATGAGGGCCGCGATGACAATCCTGATAGAGGTCCCGATAGTGGCCCCGAAGTGATCGCTCCACAGGTTGACCAGGTGGACGATCCCCACGAGCTACTTGTTGAGCATCTGCAAGTGATCATGCGACCGACGCTCATGGCTATGGCAATTGCTCAAGCCGACCTTCCCGTAACTGAGGTCGGCTCGATCATCCCAGAAATGTACGATTTAGACAGTCTTCCTTTGCAGCTTTTCACGCTTAAGAATTCGGTCGACGATGAACGAGTTGACGCCGCTATTGGGAGATACATAATGGGAGAGCTCCTGCGATACGCCTTAGAGCAGGCACACGAAGGAGGGGCATCGAGTTCAGCGTGGGCGGACATTGACGGAGAAGTGATCGAGGCGTCAGATCTATCGCCTGTTGTCGAATATATTCGAACCCTTCCCATAGAAGAAGAGCGCACCTACGCGTCCGACTTGTTTAATAGTCTTGATTTGGACGAGCGCGACGTGCCGTTCTTGAACGTCTTGAGTGCAGTTGCCCCCCACTTGGATGGTGCGAATGCGAACCGGTTGGGTTCGTTGCTACTTGAGTCAGCGACTGCAGCAGTTCGGAATCGCGGACTCGATCTCCTTGCGCCTCGCCTAACTCAGGATATGCTCCGAAAGGTCCTGAACTTAGACTGGAAACAATTCGATGCGCGAGAACTGGTTTGGTTCTTCAGCGAAGTAGCTTCGACATGTTCGGGAGATGGTTCTAACACAAGAAGAATAGAAGCCCGTGTCTTTGAAGTCGCCGGGAGGATTGAGGACGGCTGGGCCTATGTAGACGCAATTTTGCATCGCTCAACGCATGAACGATTTAGTGCGGCAGTCGCGGTTGCTAATCCGACTGTACTTGCAACTGTCGCAAAGATGAGCCCAAATAATCGGTCGGACGCATTGATTGGCCTCTCAAGTCATGCGAACCGCGATGCTGTCGTTCCGGCGGCGGTCTTTGACGAGATTCTGAGGCTCCCCGTCGAGAATTCCACGAGCCAGTACAGTTGGCGCGGAGTCGGGTTAATCTCTGCAGCTATGTATCTCGACTCAACGATGGCGACTCAGGCTCTTGACGCCGCCATGGAGCTGCCAGAGGTTCTCAAAACTGGCAGTAGCGAGGCTTGGGACAGGGACTGGACAAACGAGTATATGCGCGCCGCGGCGTTGAACGCATTGGTACCGAAGCTTGACGCGGACGGCCGCATGCGGGTCTTTTCCTATGCCGTGGCGCTGCCGTTCCGGGCACGAGACCCCCTCTTCCGTAGGTTAGCGGAGCATGCCGATCGACGCTTAGCCCTCGAACTATTCGATGCCAGTGTCGACATCTTCGCGACATACATGAAGCTTCCGAACTCTCAGGCGCCGTTTGCTGTCGATGGCTCTGTTTCAATGCAGCCTTCTAAAATTTTCAAGATGAGACGTCAAGTTGAGTTCTCAGAGCTCATCGAACTGCTGCTGCCTCATCTCGATGAAGAGCGCCTAGTGAGTGCAGGAGATCTGGCTATTGAATTTTCAGCTACTGGCCCGTGTGCCTGGTTAGGTGGAAGACTTCTTTCCCGCCTCAGTGACTCAGATCGAGTCGATGCTGAGCTGCTCACGTCAATGGCTTTGGTTGACGCGTATAGCTACGTCGGCCAAGATCCGTCACGCATTGATGTGTTGATCGATCTGCTGCCTTATGTAAGGAAACATGCTGAGATCAACGTTGCCCGGTTAGCAGGTTTCGTCGCAGATAGGTTTCCGGGCTACTCCGGAGAGTTTCTTGACGAAGAGCATGGCAAACTGCTTGATAGCGATGGGATGAACGAGTACCTAGCCTTGTCAGGCATCGGCCCAATGCTGAGATTCCAATCAGAGGCGGAAGGTGATCTTTCAGAGGTTGAACTACGATATCTGGCGGCTGCGTGGTATCTAAGTCCGGTTGCAGAGCGAAACCGTGGCGAGTTTCTTGTGCGCATTCTTGACGAGACTCCGATTAACAGTCGACTGCGTGCGCTTCCACGTCTTCAGGAAATTCTTCCTGAAGAGCTGTGTCTGCAGGCATATGAGTATGCTCTTGCTCGGCTCCTCAGTGTTTCGCACGAACTCGATGCCGAGGCTTTCGGCGAGCTCGCCAAAATTCTTGAGGTTTTGCCGCAGCCCTATTGCGACCGGCTCATTGGACTGCTGGAACACGCGCCCGGATTTTCCGGTACTATTGGTGAGGCCGCCCACGCAGTGTTTGGAGAGGTATATCACGACCTTGGCCGTGCTCTCAATCCTCATCCGCGCTATCAGTCCTACGGACGCTCAATCGCAGCGGAATATATTGGAAAGGACATTGAGCAGAAGGCTTTCCAGAAGGCGTTCGCATTCAGGACGCCTAGAGTTGCATTCTTAGTCGCTCTAGTCAATCACCTTTCCGCTGACGGTCTAGTGGATGCACTGCTTGCAATCGAGACATTTTCCGACTTGGAGAAAGGCGAGGCGTGGGCCAGCATTCTCACTGTTCCGACCGGCCAGGACTACCTTAGAAGAATCTGCGATTCCATATTGGCGCTGGGTTCCCCATTCGCTAAACTATGGGCACTGAGCCGCTGTGCGACCGCCTTGGAAGAATTCTCGGACGAATGCGAACGACAAGCCGAAGGGATCGTTCGCTCTTTTAGCGACCCTGAAGACGTGGGCGCCTCGGCTGCGCTCCTGGGCGGCCTCTTGCCGAGCGGTGCTTTTAGTACCATTATTCAACAACTTGAGGTCGCCGGCGACGACGAGAGCAGCGTAAAGCTGCTTTCGCTGGCTGCCAGATTCTGCGCTGACGAGGATCAGCAAGAGGTGGTGCTTGGTCGCGTCGTATCGATTGGATCGACCAATGCTCGGTATCGGGGTATGCTTATGCTAGCAAGGCTTGGATTCAACTTGGTTAATCAGCCCGCGGAGAACGTTGGCGAGTGGGTTTCCACAATTACTGATCGACTCGTTCAACTCGCTAACCTGCCGCGCACCGAGCACTTGCGAACGCTCGCTGGCGAGATGCCTCTTCTAGGCATCTTCTTGAACGATGATGAGAAGGGTACGCTGGTGGACGATGTTTTAGCAGCCTGTATCGGTTGGCGATGGCCCTAGTGTAAGCAGATATGTTCAACTGTACATTGGTGATGTACAGTAGCGTGAGATACTATGTTCATGGATCTTTCAGAGCACGATCGCAATGAGCTTCACGCGGCGCTCAGATCGGAGGGGTATGACGGGTCGGTGTCTTCCCGGGCGCAGATAGTGCTCTGGTAT
>Ga0136614_10003286_pt1 | contig 10319 bp, 9 predicted proteins | sample AntDrymUQ2792106_2_FD_106643 | JGI IMG/M metagenome (GOLD analysis project Ga0136614, IMG submission 106643) | Polar desert sand microbial communities from Dry Valleys, Antarctica - metaG UQ279 (21.06) | ecosystem: Environmental > Terrestrial > Soil > Desert | place: Antarctica: Dry Valley... | reverse complement strand
CGGCCCGCGCTCGCTGGCGCGACGCCGCCCGCCACACACTCTTCTGCCCACGCTGCGGCGCCGAAGAGAAACTGATGGACGAGGACTAGCAGCGAGGACTAACAGCAACACGAACGACACGCCGCTTGCCAAGGCACGCCGAAGACTCAGCGACTACCACAACCCACATCACCCCCAAACTTCGACACCGCGTCTCCACTTCTTCATCCTTCATCCTTCATCCCTCATCCCTTCGCCCTCATCCCTTATCAGCAACTCCGCCGCCATCTTTCCCGACAACAGCACCAGCGGGATGCCGCCGCCGGGGTGGGTCGCGCCGCCCGCGAAGTACAAACCCTCGATGTCGCGCGCTTTATTGGGTGGACGCAGGAAAGCGCTCATCCGCGAGTTTGACGAGACGCCGTAGATCGAGCCGCGATGAGAGTTATAGTTGATTCGAAAATCCTCCGGCGTGATGACATGCTCATAATCAATCTCGCCGCCTAAATCCTCGATCCCATAATCTTCCAACTTGCGCACGATCAGGTCGCGGTAGGCCGGTGCTTGCGTGTTCCAGTCCGTGCGGGCGCTGGTCGCGGGCGCGTTGACGAGAATGAAAAGATTCTCGTGCCCGGCGGGGGCCTGGCTCGCGTCGGTGCGCGACGTCGCGCAGATATAGATAGTCGGGTCAGCGGCGGGACGCAATTCGTCGAACAGCGCGCGAAACTCTGCCGCATAGTCAGTGGAGAAGAAAATATTGTGGTGCGCCAAACTTTCATAGCAGCGCCGCGTGCCGGCAAGGATCACGAAGCCACTGCACGAAGGCTCGATGCGCGCAAGACGCCGGTCTGTGAAGCCGCGTTGCCGCGCCGCCGGAGCGATCAGACGCCGGTAGGTTTCGACCGCGTCGGAGTTGGCGACGACCGCATCGCACCTCCGCTCTTCGCCGTTCTTCAGCACGACGCCGCGCGCACGCGCGCCTTCGATCAAAATCTTTTCCACCTCGGCGTTCGTCGTGACCGTCACGCCGAGCTCAGTGGCGATGCGGGCGAGAGCGCGGGGCAGTTCGTACATCCCGCCGCGCACGTACCACGCGCCGAGGCCGAACTCGACGTAAGGAATCAGCGCGAACGTGGCGGGCGTGCGGTACGGCGACGACCCGTTGTAGGTCGCGAAGCGGTTAAATAACTGCCGCAGGTGCGGCGAGCGAAAGTACCTCCCGACGTGCGCCGAGAGTGTGCGCCAGGATGAAATCACCGCGAGGTCGCGCGCATAGCGCGGGCGCAGAAGTTTCGGCAAATCGTTCAGGCTGTGCGCGAGAAACGTCCGCTCCGCGACCTCGTACTTGCGCCGCGCGTCGGCGAGAAAACGCCGGAAGCCGCCGACATCTTCGGGCGCGATGCGGCGTATCTCGTTCTCGGTTCTACTGAGGTCGGTCGAAGCGTCGAGCGTCGCGCCGTCAGGCCACAGGTAGCGGCAGATCGGGTCGAGCGGTTCGATGTGCAGGTAGTCTTCGACGCGGCGGTTCGCATCCGCGAACAAATCTTCGACGACATGACGCATCGTCAATAGCGATGCGCCGGTATCGAACGAATAGCCGACGGCCCGGTGGATGTTGACCTTCCCGCCGGGCGTCGCATTCTTCTCTAACACCTCAACGCACACGCCGCGCGCCGCCAGCCGTATCGCCGCCGCCAAGCCGCCCAACCCCGCGCCGATGACGATGACCGATGTCGTGCCCAAAGTAATGATTGAGGTGAGACTGAATGAATAAGTTAGTGAATGAATGGCCGAACGAATAACTAATTTGTGGTTGAGACTGCTGAAGATTCCACTTTACATAGATTACGACAAAGTGTGATTATCCCGACCCGCTCTGGATAACACTCTTTTTAGCGCGTAATGCGGAACAGTCAGGATCATAAGCCTAAACGAGTGTGATGCGGAAGTAGAGTAGATAATGCATAATTAGATGTTTCCTCTATTCAAACGTATGAAAGCTAAAACTAGACAGCAAAGATTCCGCGAACTTCAGGCTGTCGTCAATCAAGGCTTGAATGCCTGCATTATCGAATTGGCTCAAGATTATTTGCGCGATTTTCCAAAACATGGTGTTGTTTGGCTTGATTACGGAAATGCACTGGTTGATTTCGCTAGATACAAGGAAGCCAGAGTTGCTTTTCTAAAGGCGATAAAATACATAAAACCGGAGCACCTTAATTTTCCATATAGCTACATGGGGCATCTATATGAGAATCAGGGCGATTACCGCAGAGCGGCAGAATGGCATGAAAAAGCGTCGAAAGCGAATCCTGAAACGTCTGACCATCTTATTTTTCTGGGAGCTGCCTTATCCAAGATAGGAAAGCTCTCGGAGGCTGAAAGATGTTTCAGAAAAGCAATCAAATGTAAGAAGGGAATGATTGATGAAGCTTACTATAATCTTGGAGTAATTTTAGAAGGACGAGGAAAATATAAAGAGGCATTGGCTTGCTTTGAGAACGCTCTTAAAATTGATCCAAAATATAAATTGGCTAAACAGGCAATCAAAGACATGAGGAGAGTGCTTACGATTAAAGACACATTTATCAACCGCATGCACCCGACCGCGAATTAGCGATTCTCTCATGCACGATTTGTCGCTGGCGGCGTTGTGTGCGCGGCGGCTGATGGCGGGAGTTCGGCGTCTTCGTGCGGCGAAACGTTTATGCGAGGATTGAGATCGAGCGGGTGATTAAATGAAGGAGATTAAAGCTGTGAATGACCAACAACTACTTGAAAGAATTACTCTCAATCCTAACGTCATGGTTGGGAAACCCGTTGTCAGAGGAACTCGATTGACCGTCGAGAATATTCTTAATCTTTTCGCACATGGCGCAACCACATCAGAAGTGTTGAGTGAATATGAAGGACTAATACCTGAAGACATTCAAGCATGTATTCTGTTTGCTACAAAGTCGTTGAGAGATACGGATTTCATGCCGTTAACGATGGAGACCGTGTAGATGCGTTTGCTCGTGGATGAATGCACAGGTCCGAAGGTAGCTCAATGGTTACGCGAGCAAACACATCAAGTCTTCTCCGTGTTTGAAGAAGCACGCGGGATGGAGGATGACGACATTATTCAGAAAGCAACTGCTGAGAGTTGGGTTCTGGCTACTTCGCCAACAGCCGCCGCAGTTCGGCGACGCGCATTTCCGGCGAGCCGAACAGCGCGCGATAGTCACGCATTGAGCGCACGATCACTTCCTGCGCCTCGGCGTGGTCGTAGACGTCCGCGATTTCGACGCGGCGCGGCGCTTCGTGCGGTAGTTGCTTGTAGGTCAGGAAGTAGTGTTGCAGCCGCTCGACCAGCCCGATGGGTACTTCGCTGATGTCGTTCATGTGACCGAAGGCGATGTCGTTATCGAGCACCGCGATGACCTTGTCATCGGCCTCAAGCCCGTCGATCATGCGCAGGCCACCGATGGGTTTAGCTCGGATGAAGAAGTTACCGTGCGTGAAAGTTTTTTCCGTCAACACGCAGATGTCGAGCGGGTCGCCGTCGCCACGGATGACGCCGGACGCGACGCCGGTGCGCATCCGGCACAGCTCCGCGACCTCTTCGCCGCAGAAGGTCTGTGGGATAAAGCCGTAGAGCGTCGGCGGGAACGACGAGAAGCGCTGCGGGCGGTCGAGCCGCAGGTGACCGGAAGCCTTTGACAGTTCATACTTGACGGCGTCGGTCGGGACGATCTCGATGAAGGCGTTGACGGCGGCGGGCGCCTGCTCGCCCGGCGGAACGCCGTGCCACGGGTGCGCCTGAAACATCAGTGCCAGCAGGTTGTAAAGGGCCACATCGTCGGTGTTGTCAGTCATGTCGGATTCTCACTTTGTGTTTTCGCGCGGCGCGCCGCTAAAGTTCCTTGCAGGGTATGCTAAAATCCCTACCGTCGCCCCAGGAGATGACGTGCCCCGATGATTATGTACGGCGCGCGCGGCGACTGTCTATCAGGCCGTCACGTCCCACCCGCGCGCTAGTCCGACGGAAGAGGTTTTATCATGTCCGCCGCGCCAACTACTTCACATCACATCCCCACGCCCGCAACCATCACGACTCCGAACAGCAGCGCACGCCCCCGCGTCGTCTCCGTACGTTGGATCATCAGCGCGCGCGACGACCTGGTGTGGTTCGTCGGTTCGGTGTTGTCGAGCTACGCGCTGCTTGCGCTCTACGTCACCGGCCTCGTCCCGCTCATCCCGATGGTCGCGGCGTGGGCGATTCTGATTGACGCGCCGCACCTCTTCGGCACCTTCTCGCGCACCTACTTCGACCGCGAGGAGCGGCGTGTGCGTCGGCGTCTGCTATTCGGCTCGCTGCTCTTCTTTGCAATTGGGCCGGTGATGGTCGCGGCCGGCGCGGCCATTCTCTTCTTCCTTTTCGCGGCGCTGTGGGCCTATTACCATCTCGTCAAACAGCATTACGGTTTCATGGTGCTCTACAAGAAGAAGAACGACGATCTCGCGCCGCCGGACAACGCGCTCGACCGCGCCTTCCTGCTGCTCGCTTTCAGCTACCCGTTCGTGGCGTTCATTGCGAGCGACGCAGAGGCCGCGGCGCGCATTCCCGCTGTGCTGCTCGGCAACCTCGGGCTACTGGCAACGTTTCTGCTTGGCGCAACGATTCTCGTGACCCTCGCGTGGCTCGCGCGCCAGGTGCAGCGTGCCGTGCGCCGCGAGCCGCTCGATCTGCCGAAGTATCTGCTGCTCGCGGCGGCGATCCCGATGCACTGGGTCGTGCTGCTGACGCCGATGCCGCATAAGCCTATCGCGGTCGTCGCGATTCTGACGATCTACCACAATCTTCAGTACCACCGCTTGATTTGGTTTCACAACCAAAAGTACGCGCGGGGCGACGACTCACGTAGTCGATACGGTGGGGCGGAATTGATCAGCCGTCGACTGCTTTACTACGTCGCGTTCGGCGTCCTGTTTGGTCTTGTCTACCGGCTGCCGCGCTTCTACGCCGACTCGACGGTCGGACAGGAAGCATTCGTCACGCAACTCGTCGCCGCATTTCTGTGGGGCTTCGCCTTCATCCACTACTACCTCGACTCGAAAATCTGGCGCGTGCGCCGCGACCCGTCGGTTGGCCGGGCGCTTCAAATGGAAACGTAAGGATTGACCCCCAAATACCTTCCCCGACTTTAATCGCTGAGGACGCGAGAAGGCGCGCGCGCAAAGATGTGAAAGCAAAGTTCCATCAATCAAGTGAAAAGCTGTAGACATGCTCGGCGTCCTCGGCGGTGATTATATTTTGTTTCAGTCATAAGAAGGCTGCCGCCACATGCGCGCGGCGCGCGGCGACCAAGCAGGAATCGAAGAGCCGCGCCCTCGATGTTGAGAAGCGCGGCTCTTTCGCCGGCGTGACGGACGAATGCTCTATTCCGGGCTACTGTTTGTTTTTATTCGTGTCGGCGACCGCCTTCAGCGCTTGGAAGGTCGGCGGCCACAGCCCGACGAAAATTCCCGCCGTGCGTTTGCCGGACAGGAACAGCGCGAGCGACGCGCCGATTGAGCCGAGCGTCAAAATGTGGAAGAAGCTGACGCCGGTTGCTTGTTTGGTTGAGTGGTCGATGCTGCGCAGCATCGATTCGGCCATGTCGGTTCTCTCGCCGGTTGTCATGTCCGCATCCTGACCCGCGCGCATTGCGCTTGCTGTCTGTGCCATTTGCTTTCTCTCCTTATTATTACTGCGTTAAGTGAACATCGCTTCGGTCTTTCACTTGACCCTTCAAGTATGCAAAGCCAAAGAGCAGCGCCAGCGAAGCGCCCGCAATTAAAAAGCCTTTGGCCTTCTCGGATTTCGTCGGCGTCGAGTGCAGCACCTGCCCACACTCGACGCACTTTCTGATTCGTTCTTTCTTCATCACAACCCCCCTTTTATTTCCGGTTTACGTCTGGCCTTCGCACCACTCGCGCGTCACCTGATGCCGGTAATCGAACATCCGTCGCAGCCGTGGAATGACCAGAAGTGGCGACATCAACCGGCCCACCACACTGAACGGCGGCTCGTACTCTACTTCATCACGCAAAATCGCGCCGTCCGCGTGCGGCTCAATGATGTGACGATGTTTCCAACTGCGGAACGGGCCGCTCACCTGCACGTCTTCAAACATCCGCGGCGGGTCGTAAGCCGTGTGCCGCGCTACCCACCGCGCCGGGATCAAGCCGAACAGCCGCGTTTCGATGATCGCGGTCGCGCCGATGTGCAGATTCGGCGCAGCTTTCACGACGCGGGCCGTTTCCCACGGTGGCGTCAGACGTTCGAGCGCATCCGGCAACTCGTGGAATGCGAACACCCGCTCCGGCGCGGCGCGGATGATGCTCTCCTTAACGAATCTCATCGCCGTTATCTATCGCAAGCAGCAAACCGCACACGCCTTCTTAACGTAGAAAGCAGAACGCACGCCGAGAATTGAAGGAATTTTCAAAGCTGGTGCGACTCCGGTTGCAACACTATCTCGTTCAGCACCCCTTCACCTTCCTGAGTTGCGGCGAAGAAGACGGCGCGCGCCGCCGCCGTCACGGTCAGCATTTTATCGCGCTGCACGCGCATCGTGATCGAATCCCAGAAAGTGCTGTTAACGCCGCCGAGGTGCAACAAACTGACGCCCACACCCGCGCGTTTGTATTCGAGCGCGATGGACTTCAGCATCCCGGTCAGCGCGTACTTTGACGCGCAATACGCAGCCGCCTGTGCCATTGGGGCGCGCCCCAGGATGCCCGGCAGCGCGATGATGCGCCCGTGTTTTTGCTTCTCCATCAAAGGCAGCACTGCCTTGCAGATGTTGAACGCACCGCCGACGTTTGTCAGCATCAGACGCTGAAACTCTTCCTCCGTCGTTTCGGCGAACGGCTTCAGCACTCCGATGCCGGCGGCGTAGATGAGCGTGTCGATGCGCCCGAAGCGGCGCTCGGCTTCCGCCACCAAGCGCGTGACGCTCGCGGCGTCGGTCGCGTCGGTCGGCACCGAGGCGACGCTCGCCCCTTTTCGCTCCAGCTTCCATTCAAGCTCGCTCAACTCGGCTTCATTACGCGACGCCAGCACCAGGTCCGCTCCGGCGTCCGCAAACATCTCCGCCGCCGCGCGCCCGATACCGCGCCCCGCCCCGACAATCATCACCACCGTGCCCGCCATCTCCATCAATGCACCTCATTTCAGTTTGAAACGTCGCGTCGCCTTACTACGACCATCAACCGTCGGCTCGTCATCGTTGTTGTTTGACGTGATGAATTAAGGCTCTCAGCATACACGCTTTCAAAGGGTTCGCTCGTCACAGACCGTTGTCAGAGATCAAACGTTTGTTTACCGCCCACACCAATGGCGCGCCGACCTTTGTCGCGAAGACTGTCTTCTCGGTATGCTGCGACCAATTGACGTTCTTGATGTCGATGAGGGAAATGTGTGGCAGATTAGATGGAGCGAGGGTTCTTCACTGATGGAGATGATTGCTCGAACAGGTGTCAAGCGGAGCCGCTTTCAGTGGCTCGGATTGGTGGTTTCAATCGTGGTCTGCTTCGGCGTCGCGGCGCTCGGCTCGCTCGTCACCGATCCGAACATCGACGGTTGGTACGCGGCGTTGCGTAAGCCGCCGTGGAATCCGCCCAACTGGGTCTTCGGCCCGGTCTGGTCGGTGCTCTACCTGCTGATGGCGGTGGCGGCGTGGCTCGTCTGGCGGCGCCGCGATTTCGCCAGGGTGTCACTGCCGCTCGCGCTGTTCGGCGTGCAGCTTGTGCTTAACGGACTCTGGTCCGTCCTCTTCTTCGGCTGGCACCGCCCCGACCTGGCACTCATCGAAATCGTCTTTCTATGGAGCGCAATTCTCGCGACGATGCTCGCCTTTCGGCGCGTCGTGCCGCTCGCGACCAGATTGCTGGTGCCCTACCTTCTGTGGGTGAGCTTCGCCGCAGTCTTAAATTTCACCATCTGGAGAATGAACTCGTGAAACAAAACGATGAATGCGGAACGATGAATTAAGAATACAGAACACACGAGACAGAAGAACGATTCTCAGCCTCCTCATTCTGACTTCTGGTTTTCATTCATCCCTCATCCCTCATCCCTAATCCTCATCGTGCTCCTCGCCGTTATAGCGCATCACCACCGGTTCGTCGTCGACGATTGATTCGAGATGCACGGGGCGGCCCCACAGTTTGTAGACATGTTCAAGCACCCGGCGCGCGTAGCCGGCATCGAGTTCCGCGCCCTCGAACTGATGCTTCAGGTACAGCTCGCGGTTGTGATTGTAATCGCCGTCGGCGACGATGATGTATGGAAAGCCGAAGTTGGTCATGTTGGCGACCAATTGATCACGCACGCGCTGCCAACGCTTGTCGGTGACCGTCCACTCCTCGTCTTCGACCAACTCGAAGACGTACAAATCAAGCTCTTCGCACAACTCTTCGGTCAAGTAGTTGCGCAGGAACGATACATCGTTTTCGAGTTCGCGCACCTCGAAGATTTTCGCGCGCCCCTCACCGCCCTGGCGACCAAATTTCTCACGCTCCTCCGCCGACGGATTGTCCCAGCGCCGCTCGATGTCCTCAAGGATTTTGTAACCGAGGTAGTACGGATTCAACTGTCCCTTGTGCGGCGACACGACGCCGGAATGCAGTTCCGCGAATTCGAGCAGTTCCTGATCCGGCAAATCCAACTCACGCATGATGCGCGCATGCCAGAATGAATTGTGGTTCACGAAACCGTTGGCGACGTAAGTGTGTGCGGTGTCAACCGTGATGTCGTAAACGTCTGCGCAGCCGTGTTCGATAGAGACGATGGCGTCAGCGAAATCCTCTTTCCTGAACCAGCGATGGCCTGCCACGCACTCATGTAGCGCACGCTGTTTACGCTCTAAACTGAACCCGATTTCGCTGCTAAAAAGCTTGACTGATGCCCCTGAAATTTCGAGTTGCAGAATATCGTGAAGGTGTTTCCGCTGTCTCGAAAGGATGCCGTAGTTAAGCAGAATAATCTGAACGGTGCGGATCAACTCTTCGCTCGAAGACGATAGACGCACTCCCTCCGGCCCGGCATATGCGTCGGCGTCGAAATAGCCGCGCAAGAAGGCTGACACGACACTCTTCGGCGAACGCAAAATTTGAAACGGAACTTTTTTGGTTCTGGCCTTGTCTTCAAGGTTGATGCCGACGGACTCTAACCATCTCAAGAGTTCCCGCGAATGAATGATGACGCGCCAGCGCCCGCCGCCGTCAGTGGCGTCCCATTTCACCCGAGCACGCAGGCCGAACGATGAGCCAACTATTTCCGAAAGTTGACGGGCAAGTTCCTCGTCACCAGTGGTCAGACAGATACCGGATTTAGTGATGTTGCCATCGCCCACAAAGTAGCCGATGAACCAACCTAGTTCCTCGTTCAGGTCATCAGGTAGATGTAGAGAGGCTCGTGTTTCAAGAACTTTGCCCACTCTTCCCTGCCGGTATGAAGTTTTTGTCAGAACTTCGTTAATGACCTCGCCCTGTAAAGTTCGGCGCCCCTTCATGTGGCGTAAGACCGTCCAGAGAGAAACTCCCGAAAGCGAGGCCACCGTCTCTAAAGATGTGCTCGGCGCTAACGGGAGAAAGCTCACCGGCTCTTTATCTTCAGGCCAGATGTTGGTACCACAACTCAACGAGAGTTTGTCTCCGACGCGAATCTCTTCGAGGTGCGCCCAGGTTCCATCCTCCAACTGCACACGGTGCTTAACAGCGCCTTCGATGGTGAAGCCTCGGCGCGTGCGAATGCGAATTGTCGGAACCTTCTTTTCTTTGTGAAAGTCCGTGACCCGGTTCAACTGTCGCGCGCCGCCACTGGCGACCTGAATCTCTCGGCACGCTTCGTATAACTCGTCAAACCGCATCAAGCCTTTATCAGTAATGAGCAGAGAGTCTCCTGTGGCGCACGCCCATCCTTCATTTAATGTCTTGGTCTGCATCTGCGGCACGAAGTACTCCATCTCTTCGTGAATCATCGCCATCACGTCGCGCTGCCAGTCTTCGAGCGTCGGCGAATTGCGCAGGATGTAGTAGACCAAATCTTTCTCCGGGAGGCGCTCGCCGCGTGGACGTTCGTCGGTGCCGGCGGCGGGCGGCTCCGTCTTCTCGCCCATCTTCCAGAGGTCGTCGTAGCGGCCCTCTCTGGGCTGCTGTGCGGCGCGGCTTTTCCTTTCTTCTTCGCTGCGCTCGCGCCGGATAAAGAAGTTCGGGTCGATGTGCTCCTCGATGGAGAGCACCGCATCAAGGAACTGCTCGACCGTCTTCCGCCCGTGCTTGAACTCGTACTCGGCCATCCGTCCGGCGTG
>Ga0136614_10003285_pt1 | contig 10320 bp, 15 predicted proteins | sample AntDrymUQ2792106_2_FD_106643 | JGI IMG/M metagenome (GOLD analysis project Ga0136614, IMG submission 106643) | Polar desert sand microbial communities from Dry Valleys, Antarctica - metaG UQ279 (21.06) | ecosystem: Environmental > Terrestrial > Soil > Desert | place: Antarctica: Dry Valley... | reverse complement strand
GAGAGGTGGTTCCAAGCGCCCGGCCGCAGCGGCAGCAAGCGCCTCGACGAGTGGCTCGCCGCTGCTGCCGCTGCGGCCGGGCGCTTGGAACCACCTCTCCGCGCGCGGGTGGATGCGGGTGCGTCGCGGAGCGCAGACCTCGGCATGAGACTGCGCGAGCTGGGCGGGGCGGAGGTCGAGCTGCGCCGGTCCGCCGAGAGTGCCGCCGAGCGCGCTGCGGAGATCGAGATCGAGCTCACGCGCATCGAGGCCGAAGCCGCCGACGCGCGGCGGCGTCGTGATGAGGCAAACCCTGGGGGCGAGTCCCGGCCCGGAGAGGACGACGATCGCGACGAGCTCGCAGCGAAGGTCGAACGGCTCGACGCACGGCGGATCCAGCTCGGCCAGGTCAACCCACTTGCGAAGGAGGAGTACGAGGCCGAGCGGGAGCGGCTGGCCGAGCTCGAGACGCAACGTGAGGATCTCGAACTCAGCCTGAAGGAGCTCGAAGAGCTACGCGCCGAGCTCGCCGCGACCGTAGAACGGCGCTTCGCCGACACCTTCGACGCGGTCGCCGCGCACTTCGAGGACGTTGCCGCAACGCTGTTCCCCGGTGGCGAAGGCCGGCTTTGCCCGGTCTTGCCGGAGGCAGGCGAGGGTGAGGTCGGAATCGAGGTCGAGCTACGCCCTGCCGGCAAGAAGATCACGCGGCTCGGCATGCTCTCGGGTGGCGAGAAGGCGCTCGGCGCAATCGCGTTCCTCTTTGCCCTGTTCCTCGCGAAGCCGTGCCCGTTCTACCTGCTCGACGAGGTCGAGGCGGCCCTCGACGACGCCAACATCGGGCGTTTCGTCGAGCTGCTGCGCCGCTATTCCGCCCGTGCGCAGTTCGTGGTGATCACGCACCAGAAGCGGACGATGGAGGCAGCGGACGTCCTCTACGGGGTCACGATGGGAGGCGACGGCGTCAGCGAGGTCGTCTCGCGGCGGCTGCCGCGCGACGACGCGGTCGCGGTCTAGTCGTCTAGCTCGAACTGGGCGACGAGCCGCCTCGGGGCGACGATGAGCCAGCCGTCGAGCAGCCGTTCGCGGACGTCCTCCTCCTCGGCGAGCTCCAGCCAGACGAGCAGATACCCGGGCGAGCGCTCGAAGTGGGGGGTGAGACGGTAGAGGTCGGGGTTCGACTCGACGAGGAGCGGCCTCTCGTCGCGGTCGCACCGCGCCCACATCGCATCGCCGTGGCGCGTGCTGCGACCGCCGAACGTCTTCCCGCGCACCTTGAAGCACGGACTGCCCCACGAAGTCGCCTCTTCGACCTCTGGAAGCTCGAGCGCCAGCTTCCGCACCTGCTCCCACGTGACCATGGGGGGTGAGGCTACCCGTCCCGTCTGGCGCCGACGAGCCCCAGCGCCGCCGATCGGTCTCAGAGACAGTACGTCGGCTGGCTACCACACGGCGCGTTGCAGAAACGTGACGCCTCTGTGACAAATTCGCGCCGGCGCCTGCGCTTCGTCTCAGAGACCAGGGGGCGGCGGCCTACCACATCACGAGTCTCGCGCGTGTAACAGGACGGTTCCGACTCTGTGACTTCGACGGCTCTTCTCTAACCTGCCAGACGTGGCGAGATCATGGGCAGAGCTCCTGGGCGACGCTGAAGGCCCGCAGGAGACGGAGGCTGAGCAGCGCGGTTTCTTCGGTCGCCTTCGCGAGTCGCTCGGCAAGAGCCGGCGCGCGCTGACGACCGAGCTCGCCGCGGCCGCGTTCGATCCCGGCAACGAAGCGGACTGGGAGCGGCTCGAGGAGGCGCTGATCCACGGTGACGTCGGGGTTCGGGCGACCGCGGAGCTCGTCCGGCGGCTCGAGGCCCGGGGCGAGCTCGCCGACCTCGGCGAGGCGCTAACGGAGGAGATCGCAGACTTGCTGGGCGAACCCGGAACGCTCGACGTCGGAGCCGCGCCGAGCATCATCCTGGTCGTCGGAGTCAACGGCACCGGCAAGACGACAACGATCGGAAAGCTTGCGCAGAAGCTTCGCGAGCACGACCGGACGGTGTTGCTCGGCGCCGCGGACACCTTTCGCGCGGCCGCCGAGGAGCAGCTCGAGATCTGGGCGGAGCGAGCCGGGGCCGACTTTGTCGGTGCGGCGCGCGGTGCGGACCCGGCGGCGGTTGCGTTCGACGCGGTCGAGGCTGCCCGCGCCCGCGGGCACGATGTCGCGATCATCGACACCGCGGGTCGCCTCCACACCCAGTCCAACCTGATGGAGGAGCTCGCGAAGGTTCGCCGTGTGATCGAGGGTCGGCTCGAGGGCGCGCCTCACGAGACGCTGCTCGTGATCGATGCGACGACCGGTCAGAACGGTCTCCAGCAAGCTCGGCTCTTCGGTGAGGCCGCCAAGGTCACCGGAGTGGCACTGACGAAGCTCGACGGCTCGGCCAAGGGCGGCATCGCCGTCGCGATCGCCTTCGAGCTCGGCCTCCCGGTCAAGCTGATCGGGGTCGGCGAGGGCCTTGACGACCTGCGTCCATTCGACCCGCACGACTTCGCGCGCGCGCTCGTCGCCGGCTAGAGATCAACCGCCGCGACTGCGGCGGGGAGCGTTGCCCTAGCGTTCGATCGCGAACGCGATGTTGACGGTCGTACGGAAGGTGGTGATCCGGTCGCCCTCTACCTCGCAGCTCATCGAGAGCACGTCCGCGCCCGTGATGCCGCGCAGCGTCTGCGACGCCTCCTGCACGGCGACCTGCGCCGCCTCGGCGAAACCGTCAGGGGAGCTGCCGATAACCGTGATCACCTTTGCGATGTTCGCCATGCCGTCTCCTTGCTCGTGGGTTGAGACGAGCATTGCCGAGATCTGAATGAGCCAAACGATCGCCCGTGAGGTTCGGCCGTATCATCTCGACGATGGTTCCCGAGGCGCAGCTGAGGGACGATGGTGTTGGAGTCGTCCCTGCGAGCACCGGCTGGTCGTTCTGAACGCGCGCGACGCGCGCTGGTTCCACCGGCCCGGCCGCGGTGACAGCCTCCCGTTGACCGGATGCGATGAGTACGAGGCTGAGACGTACTTTCCGATGCTCGGCATGTCAATCCAGGTGCTTCGGCCGGGGGAGCCGAACGGCACGTACCACTGGGAGACGGAGCAGGAGGACTTCCTCGTGCTCGCGGGTGAGGCGCTCCTGATCGTCGAAGGGCAGGAACGACCGCTCAGGCAATGGGACTTCATCCACTGCCCGCCCGAGAGCCGACACGTCTTCGTCGGCGTAGGCGACCGGCCGTGTGTGATTCTCGCCGCGTCGCCGCGGCAGTTCCAGAAGGACGGCCCGTGGGGCTTCTACTGCGCCGTGAGCTCGCCGGTCGGTACAACGCGAGCGCTCCCGAGGACACGCAGGACGGCGGGCTCGCGTACGGCCGGTTCCCACCAGAGCAGCCGACGCGGTACCGCCCAGGGTTGCTGCAGGGCTAGCGTTGTTGCCGACTAGCGTTGCTGCCGGGCTAGCCTGCTCGTAGGCGCCACAAGGCGTCCAGGCGTGCGGCCGGACGTTCATCTGCCCGCCAGTACACTGATCCGCCGGTGTTCGACACGCTCTCAGACAAGCTTCAGGCAACCCTTGGCGACCTGCGCGGTAAGGGCCGCCTCGACGAGGAGACGATCTCGAAGGCGATGCGCGAGATTCGTCTCGCGCTGCTCGAGGCCGACGTCAACTTCCAGGTCGTGAAGGACTTCGTCGCCGGGGTGCGCGAGCGGGCCACCGGTCAGGACGTGCTGAAGAGCCTCACGCCGGGTCAGCAGGTCGTGAAGATCGTGCACGAGGAGCTGACCGCGCTCATGGGGTCGGGCGATTCGCGGCTGGCATTCGGACGTCCGCCCACCGTAATCCTGCTGGCCGGGCTGCAAGGCTCCGGCAAGACCACGACCGCGGCCAAGCTCGCGCTGCTCCTGCGCAAGGAGGGCAAGCGGCCCGTTCTCGTCGCAGCCGACCTGCAGCGCCCGGCCGCGATCGACCAGCTCGAGCAGCTCGGTCGCCAGATCCAGATCCCTGTGCTCCGCCGCGACACGAAGGATCCTGTCGAGGTCGTCAAGTACGGGCTGCAGGCCGCACAGAGTGGCGGGCACGACGTCGTCATCCTCGACACGGCCGGGCGATTGCACGTCGACGAGGGGCTGATGGACGAGCTAGCCCGCGTGCGCGACGCCGCGAGGCCGACGAACGTCCTGCTCGTCGTCGACTCGATGACGGGCCAGGAAGCCGTCAACGTCGCGCAGTCGTTCTTCGAGCGGATCGCCTTCGACGGCGTCGTCCTGACGAAGCTCGACGGGGACGCGCGCGGCGGCGCCGCGCTCTCGGTCAAGGCGGTCACCGGCAAGCCGATCAAGCTCGTCTCCGTCGGCGAGAAGCTCGACCAGCTCGAGTACTTCTACCCCGACCGGATGGCGTCGCGGATTCTCGGCATGGGTGACGTCCTGACGCTGATCGAGAAGGCGGAGCAGGCAGTCGAGGAGGACGAGGGGGCGGCGATGGAGGCGCGCATGCGCGCCGGGCAGTTCACGTTCGACGACTTCCTCGCGGCGCAGAAGATGCTGCGGAAGATGGGGCCGCTCCAAGGGGTGCTCAAGCTGATCCCAGGGCTCGGCAACCAGCTGAAGGACGTCGACATCGACGAGCGCCAGCTCGCGCGCGTCGAGGCGATCGTGCTCTCGATGACGCCGCAGGAACGGCGGCTGCCGCACCTGATCAACGGGTCGCGGCGGCAGCGGATCGCGCGGGGGAGCGGGCAGACGATTCAGGACGTCAATAAGCTCCTGACCGCACGGAAGCAGATGGAGAAGATGATGAAGCAGATGGGCAAGGGCAAGATGCCGACCCTGCCCGGACAATTGACCAAGGCAGGACGGAGGTAAGTCGACGGATGGCGGTACGGATGAGGCTGACGCGAGTCGGCTCGAAGAAGAACCCGATCTATCGCGTGGTCGTGGCCGACTCGCGCTCCCCGCGCGACGGACGGTTCATCGAGATCATCGGGCGGTACAACCCGCAGACCGATCCGTCGACGATCGAGCTCGACGGCGACAAGGTGAAGGACTGGCTCGGGAAGGGCGCGCAGCCCTCGGGCGCGGTTGCGAAGCTAATCAAGGCTTCGAACATCACCTGATTACGTGGCCGAACTGCTCGAGTGGCTCGCGCGGCAACTCGTCGACGATCCGGACGCGGTTCGCGTCGACGAGGTGGAGCGGGAGGACGGGACGGTGTTCCAGCTCTACGTGGCACCCGAAGATCGCGGCAAGGTGATCGGGCGCGCGGGGCGAATCGCACGCGCGCTACGCACGATCGTCCGCGCGAGTGGGGCACGCTCGCGTAGGCGGGTCGTCCTCGAGATCGTTGAGTAGCGAGGACCTGTTGCCCGTCGGGCGCGCCGGCCGCCCGCACGGAATCGACGGCTCCTTCTTCGTCGAAGGTGCGAGCGAGGCCGAGGAGCGCTTCGCCCTCGGGGCGCGGCTCTACGCCGACGGCGAGCCGGCCGAGGTCGTCGTGTCGAAGCGCGGCTCGGGCGGCAGGCGCGTGATCAAGCTCGACCGCGCCGTCTCACGGGGGACGATGTTCGCCGTGCCGCGCGCGGAGCTGCCCGCGCCGGAGGACGGCACCTACTACGTCTTCCAGCTCGTCGGGCTCGCCGTCGTGGAGGAGGGTGGCCGCAGCCTCGGCACCGTCGTGGAGGTGCACAACGCGCCCGCAAACGACGCGATCGAGCTCGATTCGGGGTCGTTGCTCCCGCTCGTCGAAGCCTGCGTGCGCGAAGTCGATCTCGGGGCGGGTCGCGTCGTCGTTGCCCGGGGCTTCGCCGACGACGAGTAACCTGACGCGGCCGTGAGAATCGACGTCTTCACCCAGGTCCCGCACGCCTTCGCGTGGATGACCGAGCAGCAGCCGGTCGCCGGGGTGCTGGGCAGGGAGCTCGACCTGCGTCTGCACAACTACCGGGACACCACGCCGCTCCGAGGAGGTCAGGTCGACGACGAGCCCTATGGCGGCGGCGCGGGCATGGTGCTGCGCGTCGACGTCGTCGCCGCCGCCCTGGAGGCGGCGTACGGGAGCGATCCCACGCACCGCATCGCCGCGCTCTCGCCGCAGGGACGCCCCCTGACGCAAGCGGTCGTCGAGGAGCTAACGGTCGAGCAGCACCTGACGCTGCTCTCGTCGCGCTTCGAGGGCTTCGACGAGCGCATCGTCTCGCACCTCTGCTCCGATGCGATCTCCATCGGACCCTACGTGCTTTCCGGTGGAGAGCTGCCGGCGATGGTGCTTCTCGACGCGATCGTCCGGCGACTCCCCGGCGCCCTTGCAGCGGGCTCCGGCGAGCACGAGAGCTTCTCCGACGCGCTCGGCGGCGGGGTGGAGTACCCGCACTACACCCGACCCGCCGAGTTTCGTGGCTGGAGCGTGCCGGACGTGCTGCTGTCGGGGGATCACGGCCGCGTCGAGGAGTGGCGACGTGAGCAGAGCCTCACCCGGAGCGGCGCGCGGTGAGCGACGGGTACGGCGATCCCGAACGCCGCTACGACCTCGACCGGAAGGTCTCGGAACCGCCGACGCTGCCGCCGGTGCAGCCGCGTCCGGAGCCGGATCCGGAGTCGCCGGTACAGAGGCGCTCGCGCAACCCGGTCGACCGCCTGACTCGGCGGCTGCCCCAGCCGTGGCGAGTGATCATCGACTGGATCGTCACGATCGTGGGCGCGATCCTGATCGTGCTCGCGATCAAGGAGTGGGTCGTCAACCCCTACCGCATCCCCTCCTCATCGATGGAGCCCACCCTGCACTGTGCCGAGCCGGCGAGCGGCTGCGAGGCGAGCTTCTCGGATCGCGTGCTGGCGAACCGCTTCATCTACCACCTCAAGGACCCCGAGCGGGGCGACATCGTCGTCTTCGAGACCCCGCAGGCGGCGCGCGAGCGCTGCGGCGCAGGCGGCACCTTCGTCAAGCGCATCGTCGGGCTTCCCGGCGAGCGGCTCGAGCTCCGCACCCAAGCCGGGCTCACCTACGTCTTCGTCGACGGCCGCAGGCTCGAGGAGCCGTACATCGCGGAGGGCCGGCGCGACACGCGGAACCCGAGGACGTACCAGATCCCGCCCGGCGGGTACTTCATGATGGGGGACAACCGCGGCCAGTCGTGCGATTCGCGGGAGTGGGGGACGGTTCCCCGCGACAACCTGATCGGCAAGGTCTTCGCCACCTACTGGCCCCCAAATCGAATCTCGATCCGCTGACGGCACCGGCCGCGCACGCTCTGAGCCCCAGCGCCGGCCGCCCTCCGTTCGGCTAGTATCCGCCGTCGGCTCCGGCCGCACCCCTTGCCATGAGCACGATCATCGAGAGCATCGAGCAGCGACAGCTGCGTCGGGACATCCCGCGCTTCAAGGCGGGCGACACCGTGCGCGTGCACTTCCAGGTGATCGAAGGCCAGCGCCGGCGTGTGCAGGTGTTCGAGGGAATCGTGATCAAGCGCCAGGGGTCTGGCATGCGCGAGACCTTCACCGTGCGCAAGCAATCCTTCGGCGTTGGCGTGGAACGCACGTTCCCCGTGCATTCGCCGAAGATCGAAAGGATCGAGGTGGCCGCGATCGGGGACGTCAATCGCGCGAAGCTCTACTACTTGCGGAGCAAGGTCGGGAAGAAGGCGCGGGTGCGCGAGCTGCGGCAGGCCCCAGGCGCGAAGGTCGTGCAGGAGCAGGCCCCCGCGGTCACCGAGGAGGTGGCCGCCGGGCTCGAGCCCGAGCAGGTCTCCCAGCAGGTCGAGGTGCCGCCCGAGGCTTCGGCTGAGGACGTTGTCGCCGAACCCACTGCCGACGACGCGGTCGCCGACGGCGCGAAGACGCCCGCGTAGCGCGCTCATCCTCGTGCTCGCACTCGGTCTGGCGGGCTGCGGCGAGGACGCGCAGCAGCAGGCCGCGCGTGAGGTGACGCAGGCCCACGTACGGGCGTTGCCGATTGCGGCGCGGTACGACGTCGACGAGACCCACTGCACCGAGGCCGCTCGAACCGCGATCTTCAGGATCGAGCAGACCTCGTCGTTTTTCTGCGCGACTCGGCGCGTGGAGGGCGGCTGCGATTGGTTCCGGGTCGACGTCGACGAACGGGGGCCGAGGGTCCGCCTCGCCGAGCCCGACGCCGGCTGCGTTCTCCCGGAGTAACAATCTCGACACGAACCCGTGACGGTTCCGTCCGAGGTTCGCCGTTATCCTCGCCGGGTGGCACGCCCTCCCGGCCAGAGGCTCCTCTCGTTCGACCGGAAGCTCGGCGTGCGCTTTGTCGCCGGGGCCGACGAGGCCGGTCGCGGCTCGCTCGCCGGACCACTCGTGGTCGCGGGCGTCCTGCTCGACTACGACTGCCTGCGCCACCACCGGGTGCGAGCGCTGGCAAACCTCAACGACTCGAAGCAGGTAACGCCGAGCGCCCGGGACGAGCTCTTCCGGGCAGTCGTCGGCTGCGCGACGCGGATCAGCGTCCGGGTCATCCCCGCGGGCGACATCGACCGCAACGGCCTGCACCGCTCCAATCTCTGGGGCCTCCGCTCCGTACTCGCCGACCTTACCCCGCCCGCGCCGCACGGCAACGACCTCGCCTGTCTCGTGGATGGCTTTCGGCTCGGCCCCGCGGCGCCGCGGCACCGCGCCGTCGTCGACGGTGACACGAAGAGCGCCGCGATCGCCGCCGCGTCGATCGTCGCCAAGGTCACCCGCGACCGTGTGATGCGGAGGCTCGACGCGCTGTACCCGCGGTACGGCTTCTCCTCTCACGTGGGCTACATCACGCCCGGCCACTCGGCGGCCGTCCGACTGCACGGCCCGAGCGAGCAGCACCGGCTCTCGTTCAACGCGCTCGCCTACGCCGCGCCCCAGGTGAGAACCGATGCCGCGTGAGGCGTGCTTGTCTGCACCCCCGTGACCTCCTCGCAAACGGGCGCCGCGATCGAGCGCCGCGCCGCCCGCCATTACCGCTGGCGCGGCTACCGAGTTCTGGCGCGAAACGTCTGGGCGGGAGGGTATGAGCTCGACCTGATCGTCCGGCGCGGCAGCCGGCTCGTCTTCTGCGAGGTGAAAGGGAAGACGGGAACCGGCTGGGGAGACCCGCTCGAGATGGTGAACGAGGAAAAGGTGCGACGCCTCCACCGTGCTGCCACTGCGTGGCTTGCGCGAAACCCTTCCTGTGCCGGGCTCGACCTCTGCATCGAGGTCGTTGCCGTGAGGCCGGACCGGCTCGAGCGCGTCCAGGTTTAGCCGCGCCTTAACCGGCGTACAACACCGGCGGCCACGGCCCTGGGTACGCTCTGAGAGGCGGCAGACACGATGCCGGACGAGGCCTAGGAGACCCACTGATCATGTCGATCACCCGCACCAGGATCCTGACTCAGACACGAACCTGGCTCATCATCTCGGGCCTCACGGCCCTGTTTGTCGGCCTCGGCGCGATTGTCGGCGGCTCGAGCGGAATCATCCTCTTCGCCGGCATCGCGGTCGTCTTCAACCTCGTGATGTTCTGGTTCTCGGACAAGCTCGCGCTGAAGGCATCGCGAGCACGTCCGGTCGATCGCAGCGAGGCGCCGGAGCTCTATCGCGACGTCGAGGAGCTCGCCGGCCGGGCCGGCGTTCCAATGCCCGCGCTGTACCTGATCCCTTCGGAACAGCCGAATGCCTTCGCGACGGGACGCAGCCCGAAGAAGTCAGCCGTCGCGGTCACCGAGGGTCTCCTCCGCCACCTGCCTCGCGAGCAAGTGCGCGCCGTGCTCGCACACGAGCTGGCGCACATCGCGAACCGCGACATCCTCGTGACGACGATCGCGGCCATGATCGGCGCCGCGATCGCGGCGATCGCCAACATCCTTCAGTTCTCGATGTTCTTCGGCGGCGGGGACGACGAGGACTCTGGCCCGCTTGGACTCGTCGGCCTCCTCGTTGCCATCATCGTCGCGCCGCTGGCGGCAGTGATCCTGCAGCTTGCCGTCTCGCGGCAACGGGAGTACCTCGCAGACGCCACGGCCGCGCAATATCTCGGCGAGGGCCGACCGCTCGCCGCCGCGCTCGGGACTCTGCAGCGCGGGGTGCAGGCTGTTCCGATGCGCGTGAACCCGGCTACGGAGGCGCTCTACATCGCTAACCCGCTGAGCGGGAAGGGCATGTCCGCCCTGTTCTCGACCCATCCTCCGATGGAGGAGCGGATCCGCCGGCTGCGCGGGCTCGACGCGGCCAACGGCATCCACTACTAGGATTCTGCCCGCCGGAGTGGAAGTCGACTCCGGTGGCAGCGACACAGGAAAGGCTGTACGGCGAACTCGATCTCGCGCTCTCGTGGTC
>Ga0136614_10003283_pt1 | contig 10324 bp, 14 predicted proteins | sample AntDrymUQ2792106_2_FD_106643 | JGI IMG/M metagenome (GOLD analysis project Ga0136614, IMG submission 106643) | Polar desert sand microbial communities from Dry Valleys, Antarctica - metaG UQ279 (21.06) | ecosystem: Environmental > Terrestrial > Soil > Desert | place: Antarctica: Dry Valley... | reverse complement strand
TACAGGGGGAACAACCCCCAGCAGAGATAGGCGCCGACGCCGAGCTGCAGACCCCGGCGCGACTCGTCCACGCTTCGCAGACTACGACAGCCTAGAATGCTCGCCATGTCCGACTACCTGGCGTCGTACGCGAGCATCGCGGTGATCCTCGTCGTCGGTGTGCTGCTCGCGGCCGGGATGCTTGGTGTCAACCGGCTGCTGCGGCCACAGCAGCCGACGGCGGCAAAGCTGCTCACGTACGAGTCCGGCGTCGACCCCGTCGGACAGGGGTGGGCTCAGAGCAACGTGCGCTACCTCGTCTACGTCTACCTGTACGTCATCTTCGCGGTCGACGCGGTGTTCCTGTTCCCGTGGGCAGTGGTGTTCGTGGCGATCGGATGGGCCGCGGTCGTCGAGATGGCCGTCTTCGTCGGGTTCATCGCAGTCGGGCTGGTCTACGCGTGGCGTACGGGCGTGCTTCGGTGGACCTAGGCATGCCGTCGCTGGGACCCGCATCGCAGCTCGCGCCGAGACCCGCGCGCTACCTGCTGAACTGGGGACGACGCTACTCGCTGTGGGTCTTCAACTTCGGCCTCGCGTGCTGCGCCATCGAGTTCATCGCAACCTCGATGTCGCGGCACGACTTCATCCGCCTCGGCGTCATCCCGTTCGCGCCGGGGCCACGCCAGGCCGACCTGATGGTCGTCTCAGGGACGGTCACCGACAAGATGGCGCCAGCCATCCAACGGCTCTACGAACAGATGCCCGAGCCCAAGTACGTCATCTCGTTCGGCTCCTGCGCCAACAGCGGCGGCCCGTACTGGGACTCCTACTGCGTGACCAAGGGGGTCGACCAGATCATCCCGGTCGACGTCTACGTGCCCGGCTGCCCGCCGCGACCAGAAGCGTTGCTGCAAGGCATCGTGAAGCTGCAGGACAAGATCGCCGGCGAGAACCTCGCCGAACGCTACGCGTCGCGTTCGGCGACGTCCCTGCTGCGGGGGCGCATCGAGCCGCCGACCGATGCCACGGACGAGGGGCACCGGTGAGCTGGCATGACGACGCGTTGACGCTCGCGCAGCGGGTCACCGGCAGCGAGGCGAGCGGTGAGCTGGGCTTCGGTCCCTACACGATCACCGTTGCGAGTGTTGCCTGGCGCCGGGTCCACGCCGCGCTGCGTGCCGAGCTCGGCTGCACGTACTTCGACTGGCTGTCCGCCGCCGATGAGCTCGCCGAGGGATTTCGCATCGCCTGCCACGTGGCGTGCCTGGATGCAGGCGTCGAGCACGTCCTCGTCACGACCGTCGTCCCTCGGGAGTCGCCGGTGCTGGAGTCGCTGCTGCCGGTGCACGCCGGAGCCGGCTGGCACGAGCGCGAGACGCACGAGATGTTCGGCATCGAATTCACCGGGGGCACCGCCCTTGAGGGACTGCTGCTGCCCGAGGGATTCGAGGGCAACCCCTTGCGCAAGGAGTTCGTGCTCGCCTCGCGCGTCGCCAAGCCGTGGCCGGGTGCCAAGGAACCGGGGGAGAGCGACGCCGGCCTGCACGCGTCGCCCGGACGCCGTCGCCAACGCCCCGCGGGGGTCCCCGAGCCTCCGGCCTGGGGTCCGCGGGAGCCGGGGTCGCCGGCACCGGACCCGCTCGCGCACGCCGCCCCCGCGGCCGCGCGTCCGCGCCGCGGGCGTCCCGAGACGCCACCACCGGCCGTCGACGATGGGTGAGCTCCTCGACATCGTCGCGCGCTGCCTGGTGGTGGCGGCGGCGTTCCTGGTGCTGCCGCTGCTCGTCGGCCAGCTCGAGCACAAGGCCATGGCACACATGCAAGGCCGGGTCGGGCCGATGTACGCAGGTGGCTTCCACGGGTGGGCGCAGCTCCTCGCCGACGGGGTGAAGTTCGCGCAGAAGGAGGACGTCATACCTGCCGCCGCCGACCGGCGCGTCTTCGCAGCGGCACCGGGCGTCGCGCTGGTGCCGTACCTGGTGGTGATGCTCGTCATCCCGCTCGGGCCCGGACTCGTCGGCCAGGACCTCGACCTTGGGCTCTTCTTCGTGCTCGCCGTGATGAGCGTCGGGGTCCTGGGCTCGCTGATGGCCGGCTGGGCCAGCGCCAACAAGTACAGCCTGCTCGGTGCGCTTCGGGTGGCGGCCCAGCTCACCAGCTACGAGCTTCCCTTCGTGCTGGCTGCCTCCTCGGTCGCGATGGCGGCCGGGTCGCTGTCTCTCGTCGGCATCGTCGTGGCCTGGGAGCCGTGGTGGTTGCTCTGGCAGGCACCGGCCATGGCCGTGTTCTTCGTCGCCGGCCTCGCAGAGCTGCAACGCCCACCTTTCGACATGCCGGTCGCCGACTCCGAGCTGGTCTTCGGCCCGTACACCGAGTACGGCGGCATGCGTTTTGCCATGTTCCTGCTTGCCGAGTACGCCGGTATCGTCGTGCTCGCCGCCCTGACCGCCGTGCTCTTCCTCGGCGGGTGGCACGGGCCGGCGAGCGACCAGCTCGGCTGGCTGTGGTCGCTACTCAAGATCGCCGCGGTGTCGTTCCTCGTCATCTGGGCGCGGGTGGCCTTCCCACGGCTGCGTGAGGACCAGCTCAACGCGCTCGCCTGGAAGGTGCTGGTGCCCGTGATACTCGGTCAGCTCGTACTCACCACCGTCGTCGCGGTTGTCATCGGCACTCCGACGTAGACCCTGCGTGAGGGTGAGCACGACACCTACCTCGGCAATGTGCTATAACTCTGCTAGCATAGTGCCACATGAGGACTCTCTATCTCCGGAACGTGCCCGACGACGTCGTCGAGCGCTTGGAGCGACTCGCTGCCAGAGATGCAACCTCGGTCGGGGCTGTAGCCGTGCGGGAGCTTGCCGATGTCTCCCGCAGGGCCGACAATCCGGCGCTGCTCGGACGCTTGCCCGACCTTGACGTGGACGTCGCTGCCATCGTCGCTGACGTGAATGTCGGAAGGGTCGACAGGTGATCGTGGTCGACGCCTCGGCCGCCCTTTCCGCGCTACTCAACGACGGCGCCGCACGTCGCACCGTGGCAAGGGAGCAGTTGCATGCCCCGCACCTCATCGACGCAGAAGTCGCCAACGGCATACGCCGCAGGGTCGCCGCTCGGCAGCTGACCGCGGACTCCGGCTGGACGGCACTCGATGCCTTGCGGCGCATCGGGATGACGAGATACGCAACGTTCTCACTCTTGGAGCGCGTGTGGGCGCTGCGGGAAAACCTGTCGTCCTACGACGCGTCGTACGTCGCGCTGGCAGAGCTCCTGGACTGCGACTTGCTCACGGCCGACGCACGCCTGAGCGGGGCGCCTGGACTTCGATGTGCGATCACAGTGGTGCCGCGATAGCGAGGGCCGTCGTGTCCGACGGCGAGCGACAGCCCCGACCCCCTCGCGTCGGCCTAGGATGCCAACCATGGCAGAGCGACCGATCGGCAGCGAGAACCAACCGGCGAGGTACGGCGCGGGACTCCTCAAGGGGCTCGCCGTCACCTGGCGCAACCTGACGCGCCGCTCGGTGACCGCGCAGTATCCCGACGTCCGACCCGAGCTGCCGCCGCGCTCGCGTGGAGTCATCGCCCTGCAGGAGGAGAACTGCACGGTCTGCATGCTCTGTGCGCGTGAGTGCCCGGCCTGGTGCATCTACATCGACTCCCACAAGGAGACGACACCGGCGACCACCGAGGGTGGACGCGATCGTAGCCACAACGTCCTCGACGCCTTCGACATCGACTTCTCGCTGTGCATGTACTGCAGCATCTGCATCGAGGTGTGCCCCTTCGACGCACTGCACTGGACGCCGGAGTTCGAGTACGCCGAGTTCGACATCCGCGACCTCACCCACGACAAGGATCGCCTGCGGGAGTGGATGTGGACGGTGCCACCGCCGCCAGCACTCGACCACCATGCCGAGGCGGCCAAGGAGCTCGAAGTGACCCGACGGGCAGTGCAGGACGACACGTGAGCATGGTCGAGCTGACCTTCCTGATGCTGTCCGGCGTGGCGGTGTTCAGTGCGCTGCTGGCCGTCAGCACGACCCAGGTTGTGCACGCGGCCCTATGGCTCGTGCTCACTCTTGGTGCGATCGCCGGCTGCTACCTCCTCATCGGCGCCGAGTTCATCGCGTGGGTGCAGGTCCTCATCTACATCGGGGCAGTCGTGGTCCTGCTCCTTTTCGCGCTGATGCTGACCCGGGCTCCAACCGGTCCCGACTCGGCCACCACTACCTCCAACAGGAACGTCGCCGCGGCCGTGTCCGTCCTGGTCGCGGGGGGCCTCGCGGCCATCATGGTCTCCGGCTTCGCCGGCGAGCGCCTTGCGCCGCCCCGGGGCGGTGTCGGCTCGGCTGCATCGATCGGTGACGCGATCTTCGGTACCTGGGTCCTGCCCTTTGAGATCCTCAGCCTCGTCCTGCTCGCCGCCCTCGTCGGCGCGATCGTGCTGACGCGGCGCGGTCACGAGCGCGACAACGGTGCACACGGCGACGTGCCCGAACGGGCCCAGCACTGATGCCACTGATCTGGCCGCTGCTGCTGTCGTGCGCCCTGTTCGGCATCGGCCTGTACGGCGTGCTCGCCCGGCGCAACGCGATCCTGATGCTGATCGGCGTGGAGCTGATGCTCAACGCGGTCAACCTCAACCTCGTCGCCTTCGACGCGTGGTGGGGCGACGCGCTGCGCAGCGGGCAGAGCCTCACCCTGTTCATGATCGCCGTCGCGGCAGCCGAGATCGGTCTCGGCCTCGCGATAGTCCTCGGGCTGTTCCGCGCGACGGGCAGTGCGGACGTGGACCTGGCTGTCGTCGACACCGACGAGCAGGCGGACGGAGCCCGATGAGCGGCCGGGTGGCCACCGGCCTCAGCACCGCCGTCTGGATAGCCTCGCTCGTCATCGTCCTGCCCTACCTCCAGCCCGACACCACCAGCACGTACGCCTGGAGCGACGGTGGCGGACTCCTCGACGTGACGTTGGCCGTGCACCTGGACGCGCTGAGTGCGCGGCTCGTCCTGCTCGTCACCACCGTCACCGTCCTGGTGCAGCTCTTCTCCACCTCGTACATGCGCGGGGACCCCCGCTATCGCTCGTACACAGCACTGATAGGGCTTTTCGAGGTCGCGATGCTGACGGTGGTCGTCGCCGACGACCTCTTCGTGCTCCTGGTCGGCTGGGAGGTGATGGGGCTGTGCTCGTGGCTGCTGATCGGACATCACTGGGAGCTGCCCGCCGCGCGCGCCGGAGCGGTCAAGGCGTTCGTCATGACCAGGTTCGGCGACCTCGGCCTGCTGGTCGCGATCGTGGTGACCGGGCAGGCGTTCGACACCTACCGGATCAGCGAGGTCCTCGCCCAGCTCGGCTCCGGTGAGCGGCCGCCGGCTGGGATCGGGTTGCTCCTGGTGCTGGCGGTGGTGGGCAAGTCGGCGCTCTTCCCGCTGCACACCTGGCTGGCCGATGCCATGCCCGGTCCGACCCCGATCAGCGCGCTCATCCACGCCGCGACCATGGTCGTCGCCGGCGTCTATCTGGTGGCACGCCTGCTGCCGCTGTTCACACTGGCGGCGCTCACCGTCCTCGCGCTGGTGGCCGCGCTCACCATGGTGCTGGGCGCGTTGTTCGCGCTCGTGCAGACCGACCTCAAACGCCTGCTCGCGTGGTCCACCGTGAGTCAGCTCGCCTACATGTACGCCGCGCTCGCCGCCTCTGACGCCGACGCGGCGATCGACCACCTGCTGTCGCACGGGGCGTTCAAGGCGCTTCTGTTCCTCGTCGCCGGGACGATCGCCCACGCGACCGGTTCGACGGCGCTTCGGGACATGGGCGCACTCCGCCGCTCGATGCCCCTCACCTTCGCCACCGCAACGGTCGGACTCGCCGCGCTCGCCGGAGTCGTCCCCACCTCCGGGTTCTTCAGCAAGGACGCGGTGCTGGCCGCGGTGCAGGGCGCCACCGCAGGCGACGGTCCGCTGCAGCCGGCCGTGGCCTGGATCCTGCTGGCGGCCGGGTTGGTCACCGTCGTGCTGACCGCCGCGTACGCGACTCGTGCCTGGTTGCTGGTGTTCTTCGGCGTGGCGGGACAGAGCCACGAGCGCGCCGCCCCAGCGGACCCGGGAGCGGCCATGGTCGGCCCGCTCGTCGTCCTCGGCGTACTGACGCTGGCGTTGTCCCTCTCCGCAGAACCCCACGTCGTCGTCGGGATCGTCACCACGGTCCTGCTGCTCGTCGGCGCAGCGGCGAGCGGGGCCTCGTGGCGGGCAGGTCGCGACCCGGCAGTGCTCGCGGGGCCGGCCCGTGCGGCGCTGGAGCGCGAGCTCGACATCGACGACCGGTACCTCTGGCTGGCCGGCACCGTGCGCCGTGCCGGGACGATGGTCGTCGCCGGCGACCGCGACGTCATCGACGCCTACCCGCGAGGGGTGGGCGCGCTGGCCCGACTCGGGTCCGGGCTGCTGCACCGCACCCAGGCACGCAACGCGCAGAGCTACGCAACGGTGCTCGCCATCGGTGCCCTGGCCGTGGCCGTCGCGGTGATCGGCAGGTGAGCGCGCTCGTCGTCGCCGTCCTCCTCCCGGGACTGGCGGGGATCTGCCTCGCACTCGCCCGCGCGGTGGTCAGCGCGCGGGGAGCGGCGGCCGCCGGCGCCGCGGTCTCGGTGCTGTCCCTCATCTGCGTCGTCGCGTCGTGGTCGGCTCGCGACGGCGCCTACGCCGGCGAGGTCGACCATCCCTGGAGCACCGCGCTTGGCCTGCACTGGCACCTGGGTGTCGACGGAATCTCGCTGCCGCTGGTCGTCATGACGATCCTCCTGTGCGTGCTGGTGTGCTGGTCCCTTGCCGCCGACGTGACGTCGACCACCGACGACCACGAAGGCGCGGGCGTCGTGCTCGTCGCCCTGGTCCTGGTGATCGAGACCGCATCCCTCGGCGTCTTCAGCGCCCTCGACCTGGTGCTCTTCTTCATCTTCTTCGAGCTGGCACTGATCCCGATGTGGTTCGTGATCGCTCGGTGGGGCGACCCTGGCGGGCGGCTCGCGGCCACCAGGTTCTTGATGTTCACCGTCACGGGGTCGGCGTTGATGCTGGTGGGCTTCGTGGTCATCGCCGTGACGGCGGGCACCCTGCAGATCCCCACCCTGTCGGACCTCCCGGACCCGCTGACCGGCACCGTGCCGTTGCTCGGCGGCGTCGCGATAGCAGTCGGGCTCGCGGTGAAGACGCCGCTGTGGCCGCTGCACATCTGGCTGCCCGACGCGCACAGCAAGGCGCCGACCGTGGGATCGGTGCTGCTTGCGGGGGTGTTCCTCAAGCTCGGCACGTACGGCTTGCTGCGCGTGTTCGTGTCCGTAGTGCCCGAGCCTGCGGCCCGCCTCGCGCCATACCTCGGGGCGCTCGCCGTCGCCGGCATCATCGCCTCCTGCCTGGCCTGCCTGCGCGAGCACGATCTCAAGCGGCTCATCGCGTACTCCAGCGTCGGACACATGGGATTCGTCGTCCTGGCGATCTCCACGATGAGTGAGGTGGGTGTGCTCGCCGCGGTGTTCGCCAGCGTCGCGCACGGTCTCATCACCGGACTGCTGTTCTTCAACGCCGGTTGGCTCAAGCAGCGGTACGGATCCGCGACGTTCGACGCCCTCGGACGCGGCCTCTACACGCGCGTGCCGCGCCTGGGCGTGGTGCTCCTCTTCGCCGCCACAGCCAGCCTCGGCCTGCCCGGGCTGGCCGGCTTCTGGGGCGAGATGCTCGCCCTGCGCAGCGCGTACGAGCCGAGTCCCGCACTCGACCGCACCCTGGCCTGGACGCTGCTCACCCTCGCAGCGCTTGGCGTGGTGCTCACGACGGCGTACTTCGTACGCGTCGTGCGACGGGTCCTGCAAGGCGCCGCCACTCCCCGCGACGACGACATCGACCTCACCCGGACCGAGGCCGGGATCAGCGCCGTGCTCGCCGTCGCGATCGTCCTTCTCGGAGTCGCGCCCGGCCTGCTGACAGGTGTCATCGAGCCGGCCGTCGGGGCCATCGTGCAGGTGGCACCATGATCGACTGGGCCGCGGTCACCCCGGCGTTGATCCTGGCCAGCGGCGCCATCGCGGCGCTGCTCGTGACGGCCTTCCATGCCACCCGTACCTGGCGGTGGCCCGCCATCGTCAGCACCGTCTCGCTGCTCGCGGCGTCCGCCGTGGCCGTCGCGACCGGCTCGATCGACCGGCTCACGCTCGTGCTCACCTTGGTGGTCGTCCTCGGCACCTTCATGATGGTGCTGGCCGCCGGCGTGATGGACCACGAGGAGTCGATGCCGCCAGGTGAGCTTCACTTCCTGCTGCTGTCCTCGGCCGCGGGTGGTTGCTGCCTCGTCGTCGCACGCGACCTCGTCACCCTCGTCGTCGCGCTCGAGCTGTTGTCGCTGCCCTCGATCGCACTCGTCGGACTTCGCCGCTCGGACCTGGGCGCCGCACGCGCGGCATGGACGTTCTTCCTGCTGTCAGCTGTCTCGACGGCGGTGACGGTGATGGGGGTCTCCATCGTGTACGGGTTCGCCGGCAATCTGGCGTACGACCAGGTGGCAACGGCGCTGGCCGGTTCGACGGCACCGGCGCGGGCGGTCGGTGCCGCGGTCCTGCTCACGGTCGTCGGGTTGCTGTTCAAGGCCGGGGCGGTGCCGTTCCACGTGTGGATCCCGGACACCTACCGCGGGGCGAGCGTCCCGGTCGCCGGCTACCTGTCGGTCGTCTCCAAGTCCGCCGCGCTCGGTGCGTTGCTGGTCGTGCTCACCACGGCCCTCGGTCCGGTGCGGGACGACTGGGCCCCCGTGGTGGCCGTGGTGGCCGCGGTGACGATGACCGTCGGCAACCTCGGCGCTCTCGGCCAGCGTGATGCCGTCGGCATGCTGGCCTGGTCCTCGATCGCGCAGGCGGGGTTCATCCTCGCGCCGCTGGTGGGTCTGCCGGGGACTGCCGCAGTCGCCGCGGCGGTCAGCTACCTGGTCGTGTACTCCCTGGCCAACCTGGTGGCGTTCACCACGGTGGCCATCTGCCGTCGCCGCTGGGGCGGAACGACGTTCGCGCACCTGGCGGGCCTGGCCCGCCGCGACCCGGGCGCCGGCCTCTGCCTGGCGTTCGCGTTGTTGGTGCTAGCGGGATTCCCGCCGGCGGTGATCGGGCTGCTCACCAAGTACGTCGTGCTCCTACCACCGGTCGACTCCGGCTACGGCTGGCTGGCGGTGGTGATGGCGCTCAACGTCGCGTTTGGTCTCGTCTACTACCTGCGGCTCCTGGCGACCGTCCTCGCCCCGCCGAGCGAGGAGGTGGCTACTCCGCCGCCGAGCCCGTCGCCGCCGTACACCGTACGGTTCGCTCGGGCCGCGATGATCGCGGCGACGGCGGCGCTGGTCGCCGCCTCGGTCTACCCGGACCTGCTGCTCGGAGTCCTGTAGGTCGAGCGAAGGTAAGGCACGGAGCCGGGCGCAGCGGCGTACCCTGACCGCATGACTACCTTCCTGATGTCATCAAGGGTGACGTGGACCGAGGCGCAGCGCCAGCTGTCCGCCGCCGGCTTCGAGGCGGAGAAGGGGACGCGGAGGCCGGGCGAGAAGGGCGAGGTGCTCGTCGTCGACAACGACGACAGCGACGCTGACAAGGTCAAGAAGATCGTCCGAACGGTCGACGCCGCCGCCAAGACCCGCCACGACATGTGAGCCGACAACCAGGGCGGTTCAGCGGTAGTTGACGAATGGAACCCGCGGGGACGGTACCGGTAGGCTTTGAGCGGATATCGACCCTGACCTGCGGATATCCGTTGGTCGCGAATGGCAGGGATCGATCAACTTGCGGACTTTTCGCGGACTCGCGAGGCCTCGCGCAGCGACGATTCGCGTCAGCGGTCGCTGCCGGTTCGGTTGGTCTGTTCGGTGAGCCAGAGGACGAGGTCGGCGCGCCAGTAGCGGACGTGGCGGCCGACCTTGAAACTGCGGGGCCCGGCGCCGAGGTGGCGCCAGTAGCGCAGGGTGCCCTCGGGGATCCGGAGGTAGGCGCAGGCTTCTTGGAGGGTGAGCATCTCGTCGCCGGGGTTGCGGCGCGGGTTCGGGTTGGTGGGCTGAGCGGTCATGTGCAGTCCCTTGGTGGGGTTGTCGACCTGGTGGTCGGGAGGGGTGGTTCCCCTCCACGAAGTAGGTGTGCAGGGCCTCCCTATCGATGATCAGCGATAATCGGCTGATGCAGGCGAGGACATCGATCATCGAGACGGCTCGGCGTGCGGCGGGCATGTCGCAGCAGGAGTTGGCGCGTGAGGCTCGTACGGCACAGTCGGCGATCTCCGAGTACGAGAGTGGCCGCAAGTCACCGACGTTGGCGG
>Ga0136614_10003282_pt1 | contig 10325 bp, 7 predicted proteins | sample AntDrymUQ2792106_2_FD_106643 | JGI IMG/M metagenome (GOLD analysis project Ga0136614, IMG submission 106643) | Polar desert sand microbial communities from Dry Valleys, Antarctica - metaG UQ279 (21.06) | ecosystem: Environmental > Terrestrial > Soil > Desert | place: Antarctica: Dry Valley... | reverse complement strand
TAGCTATGTGGAGCATGGATAAACGCTGAATGCATCTAAGCGTGAAGCCAGACCCAAGATTAGTCCTGCCAGTGAGACTCCTTGTAGACCACGAGGTTGATAGGCTGGAAATGCAAGCACAGTAATGTGTTCAGTTGACCAGTACTAATGTTCCCAAGGCTTGACCGTAAAATTTACTCTCAAGCAACATCTACAATGAAGCGACTTGTATAGCTTCGAAATCACTATTCGATTATCAAAGCTCTTTTATAGAGTTGAAAAGTTTTCCGGTGATTCTGTCGAGAGGGTCACACCCGTTCCCATCCCGAACACGGAAGTTAAGCCTCTTGGAGCCGATGGTACTGCGCGGGTAACTGCGTGGGAGAGTAGGAAGTCGCCGGATTAATTCTAACGGGAGCCCGCTCGGTTAAATAATCGAGCGGGCTTTTGCGTTTTTGTCGGCTATAATTTTCAGCAATTTGAGCGGAATGTTTATGCGATGCCTTCAATCAACTATATTCGCTACTTTCTCACTCGTGCTCTTTCTTGCAGTTTCCGGCTGTCGGAATGCCGAGACAAACGGGAATGATGCGGAAACAAGTCGCGGCCATCCTGCGAATCGTTCTTCGGCATCGCAAAACACTGATGCATCCACTATCGCAACGATACCAACTTACACTTTTGAGGTCGTTAATGTTTGGCCGCACGACCCGACGGCATTCACGCAGGGGTTGGTATTTCACGAAGGGTTTTTGCTGGAAAGCACGGGGCAGTATGGAGAGTCGAGTCTGCGAAAGGTAGAACTCAAGACGGGAAAAGTGGTGAAGAGGATTAGCGTCCCAAGACAATTTTTTGCCGAGGGCTTGACCCTTCTGCGAGGAAAGCTGTTCCAATTAACCTGGACGGAGCGTAAAGGATTTATCTATGACGCGGACACGCTTCAACTGCAAGACAGTTTTTCATATGGCGGCCAAGGTTGGGGGTTGACCAACGATGGAGACTCTTTAATTATGAGCGATGGCACACATCAGCTTCGCTTCATCGACCCGCTCACGTTTCAAGTCGAGAAAACGGTTGATGTGTTCGATGAGGGCCGGCCGCTGAGAGAATTGAATGAACTGGAATTCGTCAACGGAGAGATTTTCGCGAACATCTGGCATCGTGACGAAATTGTCCGCCTCGACCCACAGTTAGGAAAAATTCTTGGGTGGATTGATTTGAAAGGATTACTTCCGCCGGACGGGCGTCAGCGCGACCCGGAGGCGGTGCTCAACGGCATAGCTTTCGACAAAGAGGGCAAAAGGCTTTTTGTAACTGGCAAATTATGGCCCAGCGTTTTTGAGATCAAAGTTAAGGAGAGAAAAACCGGAACTTGAACGCTGCCCCCGAACCGTATTTATTCTTTCTCATGGGGGAACAGTCAGGAATCAAATTCGAGAATTGCTATGACTTTCGAACAGCTTTTTCGAGCATCTTCGCAGACAGTGGTCGCGTGCGGAGCGTTGTCACTTTTCCTCGCCGGAGGAATGGGCACGGGATTGAGTCTGTTGTTCGCGGCGATCTTAATTACAGCTTGGAAGCTCGAAGGCACAAAATGGCAGTTGTCAGAGCGGGTGGGGCTGGTCGTCGTGTTGCTCGCGCTGCCGGTCTTTTACGTTGATTGGAAATTATTCGGAAACACCGGCGACGGCGGGGAGGGAGTTCGGCACGGAGTCAGTGCGCTCGTCCACCTGACGCTTTTTCTGTCCTCCGTTAAACTCCTCCAAATAAAAACCGACCGCGACTGGCTCTTCATTTATATAATTTCATTCTTTCAGGTACTGCTGGCAGCCGGGTTGAACAACAGTCCGTCCTTTTTAGCGATCCTCGGGGTGTACATTTTCTGCACCCTCTTGACTGTCGTATGTTTCGAATTGAGAAAGGCGAGGCGGCACGCGCCCATCAGTAAGACGCGCCTGCTGACGACAAACCGTACGCCATTGATAAAGCGACTGCTCGCTCGCCGCTCGCCATCGCAGAGTGTTGAACTTCATCATCTGCCGCTGACAGCGTTCGGCTTGATGCTGTTAATCATTGCTTTGGCGCTGCCGATTTTTTTTATCACCCCGCGTCTCAGCGAAAACGCGCTGGCTCACTCCGGCGGAGGAGCGACCGGCTACGTCGGCTTCTCTGATACCGTGACGCTCGGAGACATCGGAAGGTTGCAGCAGAACACGCGCTTGGTGATGCGCGTACGCATCGACGATTCGCAGGCCGAACGGAACCGGGGTCTGCTTTGGCGCGGGGTCGCCCTGGACATGTTCGATGGGCACCAGTGGACGAAGTCGACGCGGGGCACGGAAGTTTACCGAGGAACCGAGAAGGCTTTTTTTCAACTCGGAACAACTGAGGGGCTTGAGCGGCTTACGACGCAAACCTTTTTCATCGAGCCGATAGACACGCCGGTGCTGTTTGTCGCCCCGCGCGTCGTCGCTCTACAAGGCGCGCTTCCATTTGTGGCCCGCGACCGCGAAGGCGCGCTCATGACCCGCTGGCATCCGCAGGAGCGAATCACTTATCGCGCTTATTCCGACACCGTCGAGGTCCCGCCTGATGTCTTACGCGCCGACGCTTTGAATATTACTCGCGCCGCGACGATGCCGGCGGCATCCCCATCCGGGCGTTATCTACAGGTGCCGGACGGACTCGATCCGCGCGTCGGGGCGCTCGCGCGCGAGGTCATTAACAATCGCGGTGCGGTAAATCGCTACGACGCGGCGCACGCCGTCGAAGCGCACCTTCGGGGCAGTTATAGGTACACGCTTGAGATGCGGGCGGGCGGGACTGACCCACTGACGGACTTTTTGTTCCGCGTGCGTGCCGGGCATTGCGAGTATTTTTCGACGGCGATGGCGATCATGCTGCGTTCGCAGGGAATAGCAACGCGGGTCGTCAACGGATTTCAGATTGGCGAGTACAACGAAGCGGCTGATGCGTACACCGTCAGGCAGTCGGACGCGCACTCATGGGTCGAAGTTTACTTTCCGATGTCCGACTCGTGGGTGAGCTTCGACCCGACGCCCGCCGCCGGACGGTTGGGAGGCGCGGCGGCGGGTGGGGCGCGCACACAACTTAACAAGTACGCCGAGGCGCTTGAGCTACTTTGGATTCAATACGTCGTCGCTTATGATAAGCAGGAACAACGCTCACTCGTAACTTCCATGCGCGGCCGTTTGTTCTCGTACAGTCAAACGGTTGCTCAAGCGGTCAGTAACGTTAAGTCAAAACTGCGAAAGTGGTGGCAGGGGCAATCGGCGTCAACTGTCGGGCTGGGGCGGGGCAATCTGCCGACCGATGACATGTTGCCGGTGCTGCTCGTGGTGATCTTGACCTCCATCGCTCTCTTCATTATTGGACGGAGGCGAGGGCTTTGGGCGCGGCGCGGTCGTAAAATTTCAGGTGAATCGGCGGAACGAAACACGGCGGTAGCTTTTTACGAACGGATGCTGAAAGCGTTGGAGGGGCGCGGGATGCGGCGCGCCGCGGATCAAACGCCGCTGGAGTTCGCGCTGGCGACTCAGATGCCCGAAGCCCTCAGGATCACGCGTGCTTACCACAGCGTGCGTTACGGTGCGCGGCCTCTCTCACCAAGCGAAAGTCTCAATGTTGAAGAAGCCTTGCGAGACATTGAAAGAATGAATGATTCGTCGGCCGACGGTCGCGAGTAGTAAATTGCCGGTCGAAGATTACAATCAAGAGCGTTGCTGACTGCGGCTTAAGTCTCTATTGGTTTGCAAGAATGGTTTGCAAGATATGAAGAAGATAGGTTTCATCAGTCTGGGGTGCCCGAAGAATCTTGTTGACAGCGAAGTGATGATGGGCCGGCTCAAACAAGCGGGCTACGAAATCACGTCCGAGGCGAATGAGGCCGAGACGCTGGTCGTCAATACGTGCGGCTTCATCAACGCTGCGAAGCAGGAATCGATTGACGCGATCCTCGAAGCGGCGCGGATGAAGTCGGAAGGTAACTGTCGGCGATTGATCGTCGCCGGCTGTTTGGTCGAGCGATACCGTGACGAATTGCGCGCCGAGATGCCAGAGGTTGATGCCTTCATCGGCACGAATCAGATCGACAGCATCACGGCGGTCTGTGACGAGAAGACGAATACCCGCTCGCTACCCATCCTCCCGCTCGGCAACCAGAGCGCGACTTATCTTTACGACGAGTCAACGCCGCGCGTCCTCGCGACGCCGGGTTACAGTGCTTACATCAAAATCGCCGAAGGTTGCGACCGTCCGTGTGGATTCTGCTTCATCCCACAAATGCGCGGACACTTTCGCAGTCGTCGCTTTGGCTCAGTCATTAGCGAGGCGCAGGCTCTCGCCGAGAAAGGCGTTAAGGAGATCATCCTCGTCGCGCAGGACTCTTCGCGCTACGGCGAAGACCTTGGCCAGGTGGACGGCCTCGCCCATCTACTACGCGAACTCTCGCGCCTTGACGGCATCGAATGGGTGCGCGTGATGTACACCTATCCGACGCACATCAGCGATGCCTTCCTTGATGTGCTCGCCGCCGAACCGAAGGCCGTGAAGTATCTTGACATGCCTTTGCAGCACGCCTCAGCTAACATGCTGAAGTTGATGCGACGAGGCGGCACGCGCGCTTCGCTGACACGCTTGATGTCGCGTGTGCGCGAGCGTGTGCCGGGCATCGCCGTCCGGACGACATTCATTACCGGTTTTCCGGGTGAGACGGACGAGGACTTCGCGGAGTTGTTGGCCTTTGTGCGTGACTGCGAATTCGACCGCGTCGGTGTCTTCACCTACTCGGACGAAGAGGGCACGCCAGCGTATCAGTTGCCGAACAAGGTTGATCCAAAGATCGCCGCCCGTCGCCGGGCGCGATTGATGAAGGAACAGGCGCGCATCTCGCGACGGTTGAATAAGGCGCGGGTCGGCTCGACGGTGCGCGTGTTGTTCGAGGGAGAGTCGAAAGAGACCGATTTGCTGTGGCAGGGGCGGATGGCCACACAGGCGCCGGAGATAGACGGCTGCGTGCTCATCAATGACACGCCCGAAGAGCGCGTCCCCCCAGTGCCCGGCGACTTCGTCGAAGTCTTCATCACCGGGGCGCAAGATTACGATCTCGTCGGGCGTATTGTTTAGGCGTCAAGGGTGACTGGGGATGAGTGATGAGGCGTTTTTGCCTGCTCGTCCCTTGTTACACTTCGCGCATCACTCGTATGCGCACCATCAAAGAGTCGAGCGATGAGTTGAATGCGCCGGTCGTCACGCGGGCGTTCATCGCTCGCGCTCCGCAGCAGCGGCGGACGGCGCGCGACTACCTCGCACTCGGCATCGCGACGTGCGGCGTCGGGTACATGCCGCTCGCGCCGGGCACGTGGGGATCGGCCATCGGCGTCGGCATCTATCTGCTGTTGCGCGCGGTGAGCACGGAGGTCTTTGCGTTCGCGACGGCGCGCGGGTGGAATTTGCCGCCGCTGGAATCGTTTCGTACCACCTCTGAATTATTGCTGCTGATCGTCATCAGCATTGTCGGCATCTGGGCGGCGTCGCGCACGGAGCCGCTGCTCGGGCGCAAAGATCCCGGCGCGGTTGTAGTGGACGAAGTGGCCGGTCAGTTGGTAACGTTCCTGTTCGTGCCGTGGGACTCTGGTTGGTGGGCAATTGTCGCGGGGTTCCTGGCGTTTCGACTATTCGACATTTGGAAGCCGTACCCGATTCACCGGCTTGAGGCGCTTGAGTCCGGCTTAGGCATTATGGCTGATGATCTGCTCGCCGGCGCTTACGCCGCGACGCTGATGTCTCTGCTGACTTCAGTATACATACTACTTTGAGGAGGCACCGATGGGGGAAAATAAAAAATCACAGACAGGGGCTGCCGGCGGAAGCCGCGCCGCTGAGGCGACCAGCAGCGAGACTTTAAGCGACCTCGAAGAAACGCAGAAAGTCTCAGGCGGGGGTGCGGGAAGCAGCACCAACGACAACACCGGCGGCAACAGCGGCTCATCGCCGGCTCCCGACTCAAGCGGCGCGTCCGGCGAAATCCATACCGGTCGCGCCGATGGTAGCGACAGCGGCGATCCGATGTGAGCCGCTGCCCGCTCTTGATCGACGCTCGGCCCTTGTTGCATGCTTCGCAACTTCATGAATACGCGTCCCCGACCGATTATCCGCATACCAAACGTGCGTCTCTCGATTGCGGCGCGAACGCTCTGCTCACGCCGTATTTGAAAACAACCTCGCCTCTCTTTGAAGACGATCACACCATTCTGAGTTTCTTTCTTATCATCTATGACTGACATCAAAATTCTCGTTTCCGATGACGTTAGCGAAAGCGGTCTGGAGCCTCTGCGCTCCGCCGGTTTCACGGTCGAAAAAAAGATCGGACTAAAATCCGATGACCTGTTCGAGGCAGTGCGCAATTACGACGGGTTGATTGTGCGCAGTGAAACCAAAGTGACCGCGTCGTTGATGGACGCCGCCGGGCGACTGCGCGCCATCGGTCGCGCCGGCGTCGGTGTGGACAACATCGACGTTCCGGCGGCGACGGCGCGCGGCATCGTCGTGATGAATGCGCCCGACGGCAACACGATGACCACTGCCGAACACACGTTGGCACTGCTGCTCGCGCTCGCTCGCCGCGTGCCGCAGGGCAGTGCCAGTTTGCGAGCGGGCAAGTGGGAGCGCAAAAAGTTTGTCGGCGTCGAGTTGCGTGGCAAGACTCTCGGCGTCGTCGGTCTGGGGCGCATCGGTCGCGTCGTCGCCAGCCGCGCGCGCGGCTTCGAGATGAAGGTTGTCGCCTACGATCCGTTCATCGCCCCGGAGCAGATGCGCGACACAGACCTGGAACTGTTGCCGCTCGCGGAGGTCTGTGCCCGCGCCGACTTTCTCACCGTGCATACGCCGCTGACGCCGGAAACGCGCGGTATCATCGGGGCGAAAGAGTTCGCCCTGATGAAGCCGCAGGTGCGCGTCATTAACTGCGCGCGGGGCGGCTTGGTCGATGAAGGCGCGCTCTACAACGCGATTAAAGAAGGTCGCGTCGCTGGCGCGGCCCTCGACGTGTTCGAGACCGAGCCGCCCGCCGCGGATCATCCGCTGCTGTCGCTCGAAGAGGTGATCGCCACGCCGCACCTCGGTGCTTCGACGAAAGAGGCGCAGGAGGGAGTCGCGGTGACGGTCGCGGAGCAGATGCGCGACTACTTTTTGACCGGGGCGCTGCGCGGTGCGGTCAACGTGCCGGCGATGGGCGCGCACGAACTGACCGCTTTGCAGCCGTACCTCGCGCTGGCCGAACGGCTGGGGAGATTTCAGGCGCAGTTGATTGATGGCGCGGTACGCGAAGTCGGCATCGAGTACGCGGGTGATGTGGCCGGGATGGACATTGTGCCGCTGACGCGGGCGTTCGTCGCGGGTCTGCTGCGCGACATGAGCGCGCGTGTCAACGTCGTCAACGCGCTACTGATCGCCGAAGAGCGTGGCATCACCGTGACATCGTCGTTCACGCGTGCCGGGGCGAACGAACTGCTGCCTGCGCTTCGCACCGTGGTCGCGTCCGGCAACGACGAGCACACCATCGCCGGGGCGCTCTTCGGGGCGCGGAGCGACGGGCGCGTGACGGAAATCGACGGCTTCCGCATCGAAGTTATCCCGTCAGGGTACATGCTCGTGACGCGGAGCAGCGACGTCCCCGGCGTCGTCGGGCGCATCGGCACCAAGCTCGGCGAAAGCGGCATCAACATCAGTCACTTCCACCTCGGTCGGCGGGAGCGCGGTGGCGAAGCGATTTCAGTGATTGAGACGGACGCGCCACTCGGCGAGCAGACGCTTATGGAACTTCGCGCGTTCGAGCAGATAATTTCAACGCGGCAGATTGATTTCGGATCGTAGTGATGTTGCCGGCGGGCGGACTATTTTGATTGGGATTCACGGGATAGAAGAGGGCCAGCGGAAAGGCGCTCCCGTGAATCCCTTTTTTCTTTTACACCTCTGTAGATTATTCGATGAAGAAGTTAACTCGCTGCGACGTGCTGGTTTTTGCCACCCGATCAATCGCGGTGATTTGAAGCACGTAGCGGCCTACCGCCAGATCATCCAACGAAAGTTCCGCTGCGTAAGGGATGCGCGCCAAGTCATCGACGCCCGCGGTGTTAACCTTTCGTAGCGGTGAGGTGATGACCGGCTGATCGTCGCGGAACACCTGCACCTGCAAACCGATGTCGGGAGGTTTGGCCGTGCTGCCGACGGCGTTGTAGATGTACGTTACGAAGCGCAGCCACGAGGCGCGCGAGAAACGCCGGTCGGCGCTGAGCATGACGCTCGCAGCCGCTTCTTCAGTCCGTGCGGGCTGCGACGCGGGTCGGGCCTCGTCTTTCGCCCGCTCGCCGATGAAGAGGCTGCTCATCGAAAAACCCTTCTTCAGGTCGGGTATCACGATCCAGTGTGCGGCGCTTCCGGTGCGCCCGCTGTTCCTGTCACGAGTGCTGACGCGCACCTGATAGAGACCAGGCGGCAGAGGGAATTGGTTACTGTAAAGGACTCTTTGGCGCGTGGCCGGTGTCGCCGTTTGAGGGGCCACAGTCAACTCCTGCCGCAAGCTGCCAGCCGGCTTGCCTTGATCGTTGAAGACGATGCATGCGATGTCGGCTTTGCCCTCGCGCCGGGCTTCGGCGGTGCCGTAATTAAGAGCTCCTTTCTCAATCTCGACCGATGCGGTGAGAAGCACCCCCTGTTCGGGAGTGTCGAGATAGCCGATGGAAAGTGATGTCGGAAGGTCAGCACGCGGCTGGGGCGAGTAGAGTGCCGAGACGAGTTCGGCCTCCGGTGACTTAGGCGCCGGGGTGGTGTCTGCGCGCGAAGAAGACTTCTTCGCCGACGAGGAAGGCGACACTTCGGAAGGCTGCACCGCGAAGAAGCCGCGTCGCACCTGAACATTCAACTCCGGTCGATCCTTGATACGCACTTCGATGCGCTTGAATTTACTGCCGCGTTGTTCGCCCGCCTCCGGTTGCCAGGCGAGCAGATAGTAGACCGAGGTTTCCTTCAAACTTTTCGTCAATGCAGCGTCGAGGGCGTTGGTGTTTAGCAGCGCCCGCCCGCCGGTGTCGGCGGCGAGCGTGCGCAGCGGTTCCTGCGCGCCGGACAGCGCGCCCAGATCGACGCGCGACAGTCGACCGGTCGGGTCAAACCCCGTGTCACTGCTCGCGTCGTTCAGCCCGCTGGTGAGTCCCTTCGCGTCCATCGTGTAGATCACGACGCCTGAGCGCGCCGCCGCGTCGGTGATGCGCCGCAAACGTTCGACCGAAGTCGAGTTGCGCGTATCGAGGTGAAAGCCGTCAGAGATGAAGAAGACCAGCTTGCGCCCCGGCAGTCTTGACGACGAGCGCATCAGGCTTTCGAGCGACGAGAGAACGCCGGTCGTGATCGACGCCGCCTGCTGCAAAAGATTACGCGCGCGGCTATCGACCATTGACTCCGCCGATTGGCGTCCGAGAAATGGGTTGTCTCTCAGCAGTTGCTCGATGAAATATGCGAGCGCGTCACTGTCGCGCCGTTCAATTGCCAGCGCCTGATATTCCGACATCGACGGGCGCTCGACATCGCGCACCGTGTACGCACGATAATTGAGACGCGCGACGGCGGCGCGCAGAACCGTCTTCTCGTTCGTCAGTTGCTGTAAAAATCCGATCTGCCCGCTGGCCGAAGTAATCGCCACTTCGTCGTTCTGGCCCATTTCTTCATCGACGAAGCGCAGCAACATCTTTCGCGTAATCGCCGCGCTGCTCATCGACAAATGCAAGTCGTCGATGAAGAAAAAGACTGTGCGCCCACGGTCAAGCGGCAGGGAAATTGATTTATTGTCGGCTGAAGAACGATTGCCGCCGCGCGCGGCGGCGAGTTGCGCGTTTTCGTCGACGCTCCCGGCGTTGATACGCTCGAAAAAGGAAATCTCCTGCGGCTTTCCGTCGATCTGTAATTCGAACTGATCGCGCGGCAGTCCCTCGACGAAACGGCCCTGCTTGTCGAAGACCATCACGTCGGTCTGCACCAGATCGGCGCTGACGCGGATGACCTCATCACCATCCGCCCGCGCCTCGGTTGCCGGAGCCGGTGGTGGCGGTTGTGGTTGTTGCGCCGGAGCGGGCGTGGTCAGAAAGCTGAGATAGAATAGTGACGTGCAGAGAGCGCGCACGATGAACGGGAAGACGGATGGCATTGAATTTCTCCAAATTTCTCCTGCGCTCGGAAACACCTGTCGGGTGAAATCATCATATCATGCCACTGCCCGACCTCTCCGTGGACGAGACCATGACCATGTGAAGTGGGGCATTAAACTTTAGATT
>Ga0136614_10003281_pt1 | contig 10325 bp, 8 predicted proteins | sample AntDrymUQ2792106_2_FD_106643 | JGI IMG/M metagenome (GOLD analysis project Ga0136614, IMG submission 106643) | Polar desert sand microbial communities from Dry Valleys, Antarctica - metaG UQ279 (21.06) | ecosystem: Environmental > Terrestrial > Soil > Desert | place: Antarctica: Dry Valley... | reverse complement strand
GCCCGCCCTCTTTGAACGTGTAGTCGGTCTTGTACTTGGGATCCTTCTCTACGAAGGTCGGCTCCCAGGAAAGCTCCTGGATCTTCGCGTGAGCCTTGGAAACGCTTTTGCGCGCCACTAGCTACACTCACTCCTTTCGGTCAATGGTCCCCTCCTCAACGCATAATTCTCTGCCGTGCCCCTATCGCCCCCTTTGTGCGTCCTGAATCAATCTTTGGGAACATGATATGATCACTACACCACAGTGGCAACAACTTGAGGACGATTTTTCCAACAATGTGCGAATCCTCACGGAAAAGTTTCGCGACAGCCAAAATCCGGGGAAGATAGAGTTTGCGTTGAGGGGAATAGCAGGAGGAGTTGAGGGATGTCAATTATGGGGGCTAACCATCGGGACGAGGGTACCGGTGATCCTGCGGTAAGCGAGGTACCGGTCGCTTCCAAGTTCAAGAGCGTAAGGCGGGTCTTCAGGATCATGGACCTCGTCAGCCAGCGGGGGGAGAACCTGACTGCCAAGGAGCTGGCCAGGGAGTTGAACACCAACCTCTCCAGTTGCTATTACCTGCTCAACATACTCGCCGACGAAGGATATATTCAGAAGATTGCCGGCGGGGGCTACAGGATCGGCCCGGCCATCCCCCTGCTCAACGAAGGTTCGAGGAGGTACTTCGACTCTACGATCGAACCGATCGTCACGGAGCTTGCGCGGCGGGCCCAGAGGCACGCCTACGCCGCGGTCCTTTCGGACGGGGAGGTGGTGATAACCCAGGCGAAGGCCCCGGAGAAGCGCCCTCTGGTGGGGGTGGTGGAGGGGTTTCACGGAGCCTCGCACGCGCTGGCGCTTGGCAAGGTGCTGCTGGCCGGCGCCGGATCCGAATACGTAGAGGAATACATAGATGCCCACGGGCTGGAGGCGTTTACGCCGCGGACCATCGTCCGCCCCAACCAACTGCACGCGCACCTCAACAAGGTCCTTATGGTAGGCGTGGCCACGGACTTCGAGGAGTTCGCGCAGAACCTTTGCTGTTACGCCGCGCCGGTCAAGAGTCGGGGCGGCAAGGTGGAAGGGGCCATAGGACTTTCGACCACGACCAGCCGGGTCCGCAGCGAAGGGCAGCAGTTGATCGAACTGGTACAGTGGGCGGCTACGGAAGCTACCGCATTACTCGTAGACGCGGCTTACGAGGGGAGGAACAGTGCCTGAATTGGAAGTAGATGGCGTGGGGACCTTCGACGTGGAGGAAGGCAAGCGGCTTGTTCTGGCTATCGAGGAGGATGCCAAGGTCGACATCATGCACGCGTGCGGAAGCTACGCCAAGTGCACCACCTGCCGCGTCGAGTTTCTGGAAGGCGAACCCGAGGACATGACCGAGGCGGAGATGATTATCCTCGATATGCGCGACCTCCTAGAGAAGGCCCGCCTCTCGTGCCAGATCTACCTGGACCACGACATGAAGGTAAGGCCGCTTATGACCGTGAGCGGCACCGACGCCAACGACCCCGGCGCCAAGCCCATGGAGGAGATCACACCCGAGCCCGAATGGATCGAGAGACCTTATTGAGAGACCCTCGAATACGATGGCCGCGCTTGCCCCGCGATCCGGAGTCGCTTATCATCAGCGCCACGAAGGGCCGGCCGGCGACTTGCGTGACCGGCTTCCAAACTAGGGAAGGAGGTAACACCAAGGAGCCACAAAGCCTTTGATCGGATTCGGCTGGGGCGTTTCACTTATCCTCAAGACAGGTCTTGCTTGAGAAGGGGGAACGCAAGATAGGACGATACGTCCTGGAGCTTGATGCGGGCGTATCGTGGTGCGGAAAAAGGAGGAGAGCGCTTTGTACGAAAAGGATGGCGAGAAGTACTTCGTGGTTGACGGGCACGTCCATTTTTGGAACGCGGGCCCCGATAACTACAACAAGTACGGCAAGATGTTTATCGACTGTTTCTACGGCTACCACAGCGCCCTGAGCCCCGAGGAATACCTCTGGGACGAGGAGAAGTTCGGGAAGTACTCCGAAGAGGACATAATGCACGACCTCTTCGAGATCGGCTACGTGGACAAGGCGATCTTCCAGCCGACCTATCTATTGGACTTCTTCCCTAACGGGTTCAATACCACGGCTCAGGACGCGGTGCTGGCGGAGAAGTACCCGGACAAATTCATCCTCAACAGCTCCTTCGAGCCGCGGATGGGCGAGCAGGGCCTTGCGGACTTCGAGAAGAAGCACGAGAAATACGGCTTCAAGGGCGTGAAGCTCTACACCGCCGAGTGGCACGAGGACTCGAAGGGCTGGAAGCTGAACGATTACTGGGCCAAGCGTTACCTGGAGAAGTGCCAGGAGCTCGGCGTAAAGAACATCCACGTCCACAAGGGGCCGACCATCCGTCCCCTGAATATGGACGCCTTCGACGTCAACGACGTGGACCATGTGGCGAGCGAGTTCACCGACTTGAACTTCATCGTCGAGCACGTGGGGCTTCCGCGGCTGGAGGACTTCTGCTGGATCGGGGTCCAGGAGCCCAACGTCTACGGAGGGCTGGCCGTAGCCATGCCGTTTGTCTACTCAAGGCCGCGCTACTTCGCGCAGATCATCGGGGAGCTCTTGTACTGGCTGGACGAGGACCGCATCCTCTTCGCCAGCGACTACGCCATCTGGCAGCCCAAGTGGCTGGTCGAGATGTTCGTGGACTTCCAGATTCCCGAGGACATCCAGGGCGAGTACGGGACGCTAACCCCGGACATCAAGCGCAAGATACTCGGCCTCAACGCCGCAAAGCTCTACGACATCGAGGTTCCCTCCGAGGTTCCGCAGGAAGAGCCGGTAATGGCCGGCGGCGAGCCCGGTTACCCGGAGCGGCCGCTCTAATGATTGCCGAGGCATCGGTCCTGGACGCCCTCTCGGGCGTCCGGGACCCGGAGCTCGACGAACCGATAACGGATCTGAAGTTCATATCTGACCTCCGGGTCGGGGATGGCGCGGTGGATGTGCGGCTCCGGTTGCCGACGCCATTCTGCGCCCCGAACTTCGCCTACCTGATGGCCCACGACGCCAGGGAGGCGCTGCTCTCGGTGCCTGGTGTCCGCGAGGCGCGGGTGGTCCTCGACGACCACCACACCGCAGACGAGATCAACGCCGGCATGGCCGGGGGATTGGGCTTTGAGGGCACGTTCAGTTCCTTCGAGGAGACCGGAGAAGACCTGGACGGGCTGCGCGCTATCTTCCGGCGCAAGGCGTTCATCAGCAGGCAGGAGAGGCTGTGCCGGGCACTGCTCGCGGACGGCTACTCACCGGCGGAGCTTGCGGGGATGCGCCTCGAAGACGTTCCGTCCTCGGAGGCGAAGGAGAAGTACCTCAGCCGCAGGGAGGAGCTCGGGCTGGATATCTCGGCGGATGCTTCGTTCGTTGTTGACCCTGACGGCCGGAAGATCCCCGAAGAGGCGGTCATGCAACATCTGCGGTTCGCCAGGGTAACCCGGCTTAGTATCGAGGCGAACGCCGGGTTCTGCAGAGGAGTCTTGGCCGCCCGTCACGGTATCAAAGATCCCGAGGAGGAAACCGCGTGAAAGCAGCGCGATTGCACAAATATGACGACAGCATCCCTCCTGACAGCCTCGCCGTCGAGGAGATAGATGACCCGAAAATAGAGAGTCCGCTCGATGTGATCGTACGCATTGGGGCGGCGGGGCTCTGCCGCACGGACATCCACGTCATCGAGGGCCAGTGGCAGCCGATACAGGATGTGGACAACACGCTTCTGCCATACGTGCCTGGACACGAGAACTCCGGGTGGGTCGAGGAGGTAGGCTCGGCGGTGACCAACGTCGAGGTCGGCGACACCGTGATCTGCCACCCGCTCATGACCTGCGGCCTGTGCCTGGCTTGCCGCGCAGGGGACGACATGCACTGCGAGTTCGGCGAGTTCCCGGGCCTCTCCCGCGACGGCGGCTTCGCCGATCTCTTGAAGACCAACGCCCGAGCTGTCGTGAAGCTGGATCCCATCCTGGAGCCTAAAGACATCGCGGCGCTTGCGGACGCTGGTCTCACTGCTTACCACGCCGTCAGGAAGTCGGTGCCCCACCTCTACGCGGGCACGAAGGCCGTGGTCATAGGAGCGGGGGGACTGGGGCACATCGGCATCCAGTGCCTCAAGGCACTGACCCCGACGGAGATAATCGTCACCGACCCCTCAGAGGAGGCGCTCGCCCTTGCGAAGGAGTGGGGAGCTGACCAGACGGTGAAAGTCGAAGACGGCTACGTGGACACCGTCCTCGAGATGACGGACGGTAACGGCGCCGAGGTCGTCTTCGATTACGTGGGCGAGCGCGGCGCGCAGGACGACGCCTGGAATATGACCCGAGCCGGTGGCTCCCACTACGTCATCGGCTACGGCGGCATGGTGGAGGTCCCTGCCATAGACATCATCTCGACCAAGCGCAACATCACCGGCAACCTGGTGGGTACCTACAACGACCTCGTCGAACTGATGGTGCTCACCGCCCAGGGCAAGGTCAACCTGCACACCTCGACCTACCCGCTGGACGCCGTCAACGACGCGATACAGGACCTCAACTCCGGGAACCTGAGAGGGCGGGGCATACTGATCCCTGAGGGCGCGGCGGCGTAGATAGAGCAGTCAGCAGTCAGCTTTCAGCTAGAGCCGTGCGAGGCGAAAGCCGGCAGATGAGAGCCACGGTGGGCCAGTCGAACGCTCCGTCTCGCGCCGGGCTTGCTCTTATCAGGGAGAAGCTGACTGCTGATAGCTGATAGTTACAAAATGGAGGTTTTGGCGTGGCGCACAAGAAACTGAGGTTCGACACCGAAGCGCGCCGGTCCATGGAGGCAGGCGTAAACAAGCTGGCGAACGCGGTCAAGGTGACGCTCGGCCCCAGGGGCCAGTACGTGGTCTTGCAGAAGCCCTTGATCTCACCGACCCTCACCAACGACGGTGTGACGATAGCGCAAGAGATCGACCTTGCCAACATCTTCGAGAACCAGGCCGCGCAGCTCGTCAAGGAGGTCGCGACCAAGACCAACGACGTAGCGGGCGATGGTACCACTACGGCGCTCATCCTGGCGCAGGCGATCATCCACGAGGGCATCAAGAACGTAACGGCCGGCGCGAACCCGGTCATCTTGAGGCGCGGGATCGAGAAGGCCACCGAGGTCGCCGTCGAAGCTATCCGCGAGCAGGCCACGGAGATCGAAGGCCGGGACGGCATGGTCCGCGTTGGCGCCATAAGCGCGCGCTCCGGGGAGATCGGGGGCGTCATCGCCGACGCAATGGAGATGGTCGGCGAGGACGGCGTGGTGAACGTGGAGGAAGGGCAGACCCTTCACATGCAGCTCGAGTTCTTCGAGGGGATGCACTTCGACAAGGGTTACGTCTCCCCGCACTTCGTGACGGACCAGGAGAGGATGGAGGCCGTACTCGACGAACCGTACGTCCTGATCGCCAGCCAGAAGATCACCAACGTGCAAGACCTCTTGCCGGTGCTCGACGAGGTAATGAGGAGCGGCAAGCCGCTGTTGATCATCTCGGACGACCTGGAAGGCGAGGCCCTGAGCACCCTGATCGTCAACAAGTCACGCGGTGCGTTGAACGTGGCGGCTATCAGGGCGCCGCTCTTCGGGGACCGGCGCAAGCGGATGTTAGAGGACATCGCCATCCTCACCGGCGGCGAGGTCATAACCGAGGAGCTCGGCCTCAAGCTCGAGAACACCCGACTCGAAGGGCTCGGCCGGGCGAGGAAGGCCGTCGTCACCAAAGAAGGCACCACCATCCTAGGCGGCGCGGGAGACGCGGAAAGGATAAATGGCCGGGTCAAACAGCTAAAGAGCGAACTCGAGGTCACATCCGCAGACTACGACCGCCAGAAGCTCAACGAACGCCTCGCCAAGCTGGCTGGCGGCGTGGCTGTCATCAAGGTGGGCGCCACAACAGATACCGAACTGAGGGAGAAAAAGCACCGCGTCGAGGACGCCCTGAGTGCTACCCGCGCGGCCCTGGAGGAGGGCATCGTGCCTGGGGGCGGCGTGGCCCTGCTGCGCGCGCAGGGGCCTGTCGCCGGGCTGCTCGACTCGCTCGAAGGGGACGAGCGCACCGGAGCGAGGATCGTGCACCGGGCGCTTGAGGAGCCGATCAGGCAGATCGCGCGCAACGCGGGGGCGGACAGCTCCATCGTGACGGGAAGGGTCAGGGACCGCGACGGTGCCGTAGGCTTCAACGCCCTGAGCGGGGAGTACGAGGACCTCGTGGCAGCTGGGATCATGGACCCTGCGATGGTGACGCGCAGCGCCCTGCAAAACGCGGCCTCCATCGGCAGCCTCATCGTGACCACCGACGTCGTGGTGGCCGAGCCTCCAGAGGGTCTCGGCGCGGCGGCGGTAACGAGGGCCGGGATGAACATGGACACGCTGTAAGGTTTTTCCGGCGAGGCCTCTCTGGGCGACGCCCTGGTAAGGTCGGTCTTTGCCGGGCGAAGAGGAGCCACATGCAATGCGAGCATCGGGGTGAAAGGGGGTCGGGAGCAGGGATCGCGGGCGTAGCGTACGCATTCTCGAAATGAGACGATCGTCGTAATATAGGTGGCCTCCCGATCGTGGCGGAAAGGTGTCGGTCCGATGGCGGACGAAAGCAAGTTCGTATACAGGTTGTCCGAAGGCAAGAAGGAGATGAAGGCTCTCCTCGGCGGCAAAGGCTCAGGGCTTGCCGAGATGAACAACCTGGGCCTGCCGGTCCCGCCCGGGTTCACGATCACCACCGAGGCTTGCCGGGCCTACATGGAGGCAGGGAAGATACCTGAAGGCCTGATGGAGAGCGTCGCGGAGTATCTGGGGGAGCTCGAGGAGGCGACAGGCAAGCGCCTCGGGGACCCCGAGGACCCCTTGCTCGTCTCGGTTCGCAGCGGCGCGGCTGCTTCGATGCCAGGCATGATGGACACGGTCTTGAACCTTGGCCTCAACGACACCGCCGTCGAGGGGCTCGCCCGCGGCACCGGCGACGAACGCTTCGCCCGCGACTCCTACAGGCGCTTCATCCAGATGTTCGCCGACATCGTGCTCAAGACAGACCACGAAAAGTTCGGTGACGCCCTAAACGACCTAAAGAGAGAGCGCGGCGTCGAGGAAGACCCGGACCTGGGCGCCGGGGACCTCGCGGAGCTAATAGATACCTATAAGGGGATCGTCGAGGAGGAGGCTGAGAGGCCCTTCCCGCAGGAGCCCGAGGAGCAACTCGAGCTCGCCATCAAGGCGGTCTTCGACTCCTGGAACAACGACCGGGCCGCCTCCTACCGCCGGGAGTTCGGCATCCCGGACGACCTTGGCACGGCCGTTACCGTCATGGCGATGGTCTTCGGGAACATGGGAAAAGACTCGGCGACGGGTGTGGCCTTCACCCGGGACCCATCCACCGGCGAGCAGGGTCTCTACGGTGAATTCCTCCTGAACGCCCAGGGGGAGGACGTGGTAGCCGGCACCCGCACCCCGAGGCCGCTTGCGGAGATGGAGGAGGCGATGCCCCGCGCCTTCGGGGAGATCCTCGAGACCATGCGGAAGCTCGAGAGAGCGTATCGCGATGTGCAGGACATAGAGTTCACCGTGGAGCGGGACAACCTCTACATGCTCCAGACGAGGAGCGCCAAGCGCACGGGCGTCGCCGCCCTCAAGGTGGCTCACGACATGGCCGAGGAGGGTCTCATCTCCCGCAGGGAGGCCGTCTCTCGCATAGAACCCGACCAGCTCAATCAGGTCCTCCACCCGTACATAGACCCCGAGGCAGAGCTCGACGCACTGGCTACGGGCCTGCCGGCTTCGCCCGGGGCGGCCACGGGCGGGATCGTCCTTACCGCCAACGAGGCCCAAGAGAAGGGCGCCGCGGGAGAGGCGGTGATCCTGGTCCGCAAAGCGACCAGCCCCGACGACGTACACGGCATGATCCAGGCCAGGGGCATCTTGACCGTTCTGGGAGGTATGACCAGCCACGCGGCGGTCGTGGCGCGGGGCTTCGGCAAGCCTGCCGTGACCGGCTGCAAGGCGATCGAGATAGACCTCCAGGCCGGGGAGGTCAGCGTCGAAGGTAAGACCCTCAAGGCCGGGGACACTATCACCATCGAAGGGAGCAGCGGCCGGGTGGTCGAGGGCGAGGTCCCGCTCATCGACGCCGAACTCTCCGGGGACTTCGAGCAGATCCTGGCCTGGGCCGACGAACTGCGTGTCTTGAAGGTGCGCGCCAACGCCGACACGCCGGCGGATGCGAGGAAGGCCCTGGAGTTCGGCGCCGAAGGCATCGGCCTGTGCCGGACGGAGCACATGTTCATGGAGGACGGGCGACTGGAGTTGATGCGCTCAATGATCCTCTCCGAGGACGAGGAAGCGTCGAAGGAGGCGCTCGTCGGGCTCGAGCCTTTGCAGCGGGGCGACTTCGAGGAGATCTTCGAGGCGATGGACGGCCTGCCCGTAACCGTCCGGCTTCTCGACCCGCCGCTGCACGAGTTCCTCCCTGACTCCCGCGAACTGGGCGAGAGGCTGGCCGGCATGGAGGATGACGACTCCGAAGACGCGTCGGAGCTTCGGCGGCAATTGCGGGTGGTCGAGAGCCTCGAGGAGGCGAACCCGATGTTGGGGCTAAGGGGTTGCCGACTGGGCCTGATGCGCCCGGAGATATACCGGATGCAGGTTAGGGCCATCGTCGAGGCGGCGAAGGCCGTGAGGGAGAGAGGCCACACCCCCGTCGTCGAGATCATGATCCCCCTGGTAGGCTTCCGGAACGAGCTCGAAGAGACCCGCAAAGAGGCCGAGGCCATAGTGAGGGAGGTCCTGGGAGAAGACAACCCGGTCCAGATCGGCACCATGATAGAGTTGCCCCGCGCCTGCACCACGGCCGGCGAGATCGCCGAAAAGGCGGACTTCTTCTCCTTCGGGACCAACGACCTGACCCAGACGACCTGCGGCCTCTCCCGCGACGACGCCGAAGGCGGCTTCCTGACCGGTTACCTCGAGAAGGGCATGCTCGATAAGAACCCTTTCGAGACGCTCGACAGGGACGGCGTCGGCAGGCTGGTCTCCCTTGCCTGCGAGAGCGGCCGCGAGTCGAACCCCGGCCTGAAGTTAGGCATCTGCGGTGAGCACGGCGGCGACCCCGAGAGCATCGAGTTCTTCCACGAGGTGGGCCTGGACTACGTCTCGTGCTCCCCGTACCGGGTGCCGATCGCCCGTCTGGCTGCGGCACAGGCCGCTATGGGCGAAGATAAAGTCGAAAGCTGATGGCGGATAGTTTTCAGATCTCACAGTGGCTTGCTGAAGGATTGATCCTCCAGCAAGCAGGCATCAGGTTTTCTCAGCGGCAGGCCGCAACCAGCGGCCACAGACCCTCTCCGCGGAGAGCATCAATCCTTGTGAACACCGCTGTCAGTCGTGACCCTCGTGCTTCGAGAAGGCGGGAGTCCCCATCAGGCGGAGCGGAACGCCGCCCTTTAGGAGGTTAGAATAGTGGAACAGGAGAGTAGAGCGGGAACGAACAGGCCGGTACTTTCGGAATGGCTAGGATATTGGGTCTTCGTTACTTACATGTCCGGTCCCAACCTGGATCAGAACAAACCTACCGAATTGGTCAAAGGCCAGCCTGAGGCCGTGACCGCTTCGTTCTTTCTCGAGAACTACGGACCAATGGGGATCGAAGTGACACGAAGCACGGAGACCCCGACCATCTTTATGTCTTGGGGCGCCGTCCTGTACATCCAGGGCCCGCCGCCGGAAGTGCGGGAGCAGATCGACAAGGAAGTGTCGAAACGAACGGGAGAAGCCGGCCCCACGTAAGGGCTCCGCACGTGAGCGGCGCAGCCGGACCTCTGCACTACAGTGGGTGGCGGAAGGATCAACCCTTCCTTAATCTGTGCTGGTCAGCATGTCAGCCAGTGGTTGCTGAAATGCTGAAATGCTGAAATGCTGAAATGCTGAAATGCTGAAATGCTGAAATGCTGAAATGCTGAAATGCTGAAATGCTGAAATGCTGAAATGCTGAAAGCTTGCAAAGAGGTTCACCCTCTTGCAAGCTGCTTTACAAGTCCGAGGCGGCGGGGATGCCGGGCAGGCCCTCCGCCTCCATGACGGCGCGCACGATGGCATCCTCGAGGACCCTTGCCCCCCAGGCGCCAACGACGTCGAGAGCCGCCTCTACCCTACCCATCGACGCGGCGAACACGACGTCGCCGTCCACGGTAGTGTGAACCGGGTATACCGCGCGGGCGAGACCGTCGTGGCCCATCTGGGCGACCTTGCTGACCTGCGGCTTGGAGAGGCGCGCGTTGGTCGCCACGATCCCG
>Ga0136614_10003280_pt1 | contig 10326 bp, 11 predicted proteins | sample AntDrymUQ2792106_2_FD_106643 | JGI IMG/M metagenome (GOLD analysis project Ga0136614, IMG submission 106643) | Polar desert sand microbial communities from Dry Valleys, Antarctica - metaG UQ279 (21.06) | ecosystem: Environmental > Terrestrial > Soil > Desert | place: Antarctica: Dry Valley... | reverse complement strand
GGTCTGGCCAACTGGGTCTTCTGGGCTGCACTGGCCTTCGCTCTAGCGGTGGCCTTCGCGGTCGCCCTGCCGATCAACCGCTGGATGATTTCGCGGGGGCTCGGCCACGCGGTCGTGCACTCGCGCCACCATTGATCGGACCGGCATCGACTCGCCCGAGCCGGTCGCGATAGACCGCTCGGACGGCGAAGACTTGACGTAGTTCGCTTCGCACCTCGCCGAAGAACTCACGTTGATAGTCCTTGTCCACCAAGGCAGTCACCAAGAACTGCATTCCACCGATCGCGCCGATGAGACCCGCGGCTTTGAGCAACTCAATCGACAGGTACACCTCGGCACCCAGTAGACGCACAGTCGGGCCGACAACGGTCGGTGGTGTGCCGACCCATTGCTCGAAGGTCGCCATGGAGATTGTGAGCAATCCGAAGCCCACGTAGAGCGCGGTCACCATCCCAGCGACGATCAGCGCCTGGACGAACTGGCTGATGAACAGCAGCAGGGTCACGTTGAGCCGTTCCCGGCCGTGCAGCGGGATCGAGGGCACCGCTTCACGCGATCGACGCGGCGTGAGCGCCCCGCAGGGGGCGTCCCCGCATTCTCGTTCCACCTCGTCCCAGCTCTCGAAATCGCCGAGCTCCTCCACCTGTGGGGGCAGCCGCAGCCAGGTGAGCACGGCGCCGAGGCCGGCGAGCAGGCCGAGGGTGAGCACGTACAGCACGGGCGGAATCTCGGTTGCGACCTTCCACATCTCTGCGTTGAGGAACATGAAGACGCTGAACAGCAGCAGAGTCGGCAGGATCCGCCCGACGACCGGAAGCACGCTGCGCAGCTGCCGCGCGGTCAGGACCACGGCCCAGATGCCCAGCGGCACCACGGCGTAGGAGGTCACCGCATAGACAAGGGCAAGGAGAGCGAGGTTCCCGGCGAACAGCCACAGCGCGGTCAGCCATCCTGCGCTGACGATCAGCGCGACCACTGCGGGCGCCAGAATGAAGACCGCGACCTCGAGCACCCCGAACCGGGGGACGTCGGCGAAGGCCGCCCTCCCGCGCAGCCGGTTCGCCAGGATCCAGATGACGGCCGAGCCGACGATGACGCCGAAAAAAGTGGTGTACCGGAGCCACAGCGGCCAAGCTCTCGCGTCGGCGAAGCACAACTCGGCGACGAACACGGCGTAGAGCAGCGGAGCGGCTCGGGTGAGGATGTCGCGGCTCGGGCTGTAGTCCACGATCAGGTGGGGTACACCCCGGTGCAGGAACCAGTCCTCGATGGCCGCGCGCTGGCGGGTCACCGCCGAGCCGGTCCGGGCCATCGGCTGCGCTATCTCCGAACCAGAGTCATCTGCCACATCCTGCCTGCCGGCCCGCTTACCCGGGGATGTCCACCAAGATTTCCTGCGATCCCGCCCCGCGTTCACCCGATCTGCGGTGAGATGGGCCGATGACAACTGGGCAGCGCATGCAGCGTACGGCGGGGATCGTGGCGGCCGTGGGGATCGTGGTTTCGTCGGTCACCCCAGCGCAGGCGGCCGACCCGGGGTCGGTGCGCTTCGCGACCTTCAACGCCTCGCTGAACAGATTCGACGCTGGCCAGCTGATCACGGATCTGTCCACACCGGACAACGCACAGGCGGCCAACGTCGCTGAGATCATCCAGCGCACCGCCCCGGACGTGTTACTGATCAACGAGTTCGACTACGACGCCGACGGCACGGCTCTGCGACTGTTCCAGGACAACTATCTCTCGGTGCCGCACCACGGCGCTCCGGCGATTGACTACCCCTACTCCTTCACTGCACCGGTGAATACCGGGGTGCCATCGGGCTTCGATCTGAACAACGACGGCACTGTCGGTGGCCCCGACGACGCCTTTGGCTTCGGCTTCTTTCCCGGCCAGTTCGGCATGGCCGTCTATTCGAAATACCCGATCGACCTCGACGCCGTCCGCACTTTCCAGACCTTCCTCTGGAAGGACATGCCGGGAGCGCTGCTTCCCGACAACCCGGCCACGGCCGAACCGGCCGACTTCTACTCACCCGCGGAACTCGACGTGTTCCGGTTGTCATCGAAGAGCCATTGGGATCTGCCGCTGCAGGTCGGCCGGTCAACTGTGCACTTCCTGGTCAGTCATCCGACGCCGCCGGTCTTCGACGGCGTCGAGGACCGCAACGGACGGCGTAACTCCGACGAGATCCGACTGTGGGCCGACTACATCACGCCGGCAGCCAGCGGCTACATCTACGACGACGAGGGCGTCTACGGCGGTCTTCCACGCGGGGCGCACTTCGTCGTGGCCGGCGACCAGAACTCCGATCCGCTGGACGGCGACAGCCTGCCGGGCTCGATCGATCAACTGCTGGACGACCCGCGAGTCAACACCAACCGGACGCCCGATTCGTTCGGGGCAGTGCAGGCTGCGATCCAACAAGGCGGCGCCAACCGGACGCACCTCTCACCGCACCGTTTCGACACCGCCGACTTCTCCGAACCGGAGCCGGGAAACCTACGCGTGGATTATGTGCTGCCCTCGACCACGCTGTCGATCCAATCCACGGGGGTGTACTGGCCGACGACGTTCAACCCGCAGCACCGACTCGTCTATGACCCGAGCTTCCCGTTCGGCGTAGCCAGTTCCGATCACCGACTCGTGCGCGTGGACGTACGGGTTCCCGGGGCCTGACCCAGCCGCTGGGGCAGGCCGAGACCCGGCTTCATCGGTGGCACCAGGTCTGTCCTAGCGTTCACTTCGTGACCGATCGGAGCGGGGTACGGCTGTGCGACCTGACCACCCTCCGTACCGGTGGTGTGGCCGCGCACGCTGTCTCGGCCGAGTCCCTCGACGAACTCGTGGATGCCGTACGCAGTGCCGACGCCGCCTCCCGAGCCGTCCTCCTCATCGGCGATGGATCCAATCTCGTTGCCCCCGACCAAGGTTGGGACGGTGACGTCGTCCTGATCCGGGTTCGGGGGATCGAGTCCGTACGTCGCGGCCAGGACATCGATGTTCGGGTTGCCGCTGGTGAACCCTGGGAGGAGGTCGTCACTCGATCGGTAGAGGCCGGCTGGTCGGGGTTGGAGTGCTTGTCCGGGATCCCCGGCCGGACCGGAGCGACGCCGGTTCAGAACGTCGGCGCGTACGGCCAGGAGGTGGCCGACTCGATCACCGCCGTGGAAGTGTTCGACCGGGAGACCGGCCGACGGATGGCCTGGTCGGCGGCGGCGTGCCGATTCGGCTACCGCGACAGCCGCTTCAAGCACACCGATCGGTTCGTGGTGCTTTCCGCACAGTTCAGGTTGGCACTGTCCCGGCTCTCGGCGCCGATCAGGTACGCCGAACTGGCCTCCCAGCTCGGGGTCGAGGTCGGCGAGCGAGCACCGGCGGCCGCCGTCCGCGCGACGGTTCTCGAACTGCGCCGGAACAAGGGAATGGTGTTGGACGCCGCCGATCACGACACCTGGAGTGCCGGGTCGTTCTTCACCAACCCGATTCTCACCCCCGGCGAGTACGAGCGCTTCGCCGAGTTGGCCAACGCCCGGCTCGGGCCGGATGCTGCCTGGCCGGCCTACCCGGATCCGCGCGGCCGGAAGCTGTCTGCGGCCTGGCTGATCGAGCAGGCCGGCTTTGCCAAGGGGTATGCCCGGGGCGCGGCGGCCGTGTCGGGCAAGCACACGTTGGCGCTGACGAATCGCGGCTCGGCGACCAGCGCCGACATCCTCACGTTGGCCACCGAGATCATCGACCGGGTCGAGTCGGCGTTCGGCGTACGACTGCACCCCGAGCCCCGCATCCTCAGCTTTTCAAGGTGATCTTGACCTTATGGTGGTTTCTGGAGGCGGCTACCGGCGTGTCGCCGCAATAAGGTCAAGATCACGAAGGATGTGGGTATGGCATCTGAGACTCCCTGGTGGGGCGTGCTGTCCTCTGCGGCGGCACCGACTCTGCTGATCGGTGGCTGGACCGTCGCGGCGGCCCAACAGGAAACCCGGTTCGACTCCCTCACCCAGACGATCAGTGCCCTGGCCGCCCTGGACGCCACCGATCGGTGGGTGATGACCGCCGCGCTGGCCGGTGTGGGACTTTCGCACGTCACGACGGCTCTGGCCTTGCGCGGAGCGGCCCTGCCGGGCCGGGTGGTCCTGGGTTCCGGGGGAGTCGCGACGCTGCTGGTGGCTGCCCTGCCGCTGCCCACCGTGCTCGGGGACGGCGGCTCCACTCCGCACACCATCGTGGCCGGGATCTCCTTCGGTGCCCTTGCCGTCTGGCCCGCGCTGGCCATGCGCGCGAGTCGTAAGGACGACGCGATTGGACGCGGGGCCGCCTCGGTCAAGCAGAAAATCCCCTGGGGGCTCCGGCGCACGGTGGCCGTGGCCGCCAGCGCCGTTCTGCTCGCTGGCGTCGGGTGGTTCGTCTCCGACCTTGGCCAGGAGGGCAGCTTGGTCGGCCTGTCCGAACGGGTGACCGCCGGCGCCCAAGCGCTCTGGCCCCTCGCGGTCGTCCTGAGCACCCGGCGTGCCCGCCGCTAAGGCCCTAGCGCCCGTCAAGGGACTTTCTCCGGAGAAAGTGCGGTCAGCGGGCGGGCTGAGGTGACATTCTCCGGAGAAAGTGCGGTCACGGGGTGGCGCAGCATCACTCGGGTTCCCGGTGAACCTTGTGCTGGGCGGCTTGAGCCAGCGGCCGGACCACCAGCAGATCCACGTTGACATGGTGCGGACGGGTGATCGTCCAGGCGATGCAGTCGGCGATGTCCTCGGCTACCAGCGGTTCGCGGACGCCGGCATAGACCGCATCGGCCCGTGACTGGTCGCCGTCGAACCGGTTGCGCGAGAACTCCTCGGTGGCCACCATCCCCGGCGCGATGACCATCACCCGGACCGGTTGCCCGACCAGCTCCAACCGCAGCGTCTCGGCGACGACGTGTGTCCCGTGCTTGGCCGCGGTGTATCCGCCGCCGCCCTCGTAGACACCCATCCCGGCGGTGGAACCGACCAGTACCACGTCACCGGCCCCGCTGGCGATCAGCGCCGGAAGCAGCGCCTTGGTCATCCGTACGACACCAAGCACATTCAGCTCGTACATGGCAGTCCAGTCGCCCAGGTCTGCTTCGGCGACCGGGTCCATGCCGTACGCGCCACCGGCGTTGTTGACCAGCACCCGGCAGGCCGGCACCCGCGCGGAGAAGTCGTCGACGGAGAGTTGATCAGTGACATCCAGCCGGTAGGCGCTGCCCCCGATCTCGGCAGCCAGCGCCTCGAGCCGGTCGAGCCGACGGGCTCCGAGCACCACGTGGAAGCCCTCGCCGGCCAGCCGCCGGGCCGTCGCCGCCCCGATCCCGCTCGACGCACCGGTGACCACCGCAATCGGAGTCTCCGAAGTGGGCATGTACTGGCCGCTCTCGTGGTTGTCGTTCATGGAGATGATCCTGCCCGACCCAGCCCGGGGCAGGATGGGTCGTCGTCACACCGGATCCGACGAGGAGGCACGCGAGTGGTCGAGCGTGTACTGGTCGATGGGCCGGTGGCTGAGCGGGTGCTTCCCAAACGCGTTGCCACGGTCTCGGTGCACACCTCCCCGCTGGATCAACCCGGGGCCGGTGATGCCGGCGGCATGAACGTCTTCATCGTCGAGGTGTCCAAGCGACTGGCTGCCCAAGGCATCGAGGTGGATGTGTTCACCCGGGCCACGGCCAGTGATCTGGCCTCGGTCGAGGTGCTGGCACCTGGGGTCAACGTGCGGCACCTCACCGCGGGCCCGTACGAGGGCTTGGCCAAGAACGACCTGCCCGCCCAACTGTGCGCGTTCACCTCGGCGGTGCTGCGGGCCGAGGCAAGCCAGGATCCGGGCCACTACGACGTCATCCACTCCCACTATTGGCTGTCCGGCCAGGTCGGCTGGCTGGCCCGCGACCGCTGGGGCGTCCCGCTGATCCACTCCGCGCACACCCTGGCCAAGGTCAAGAACGCCCTGCTGGCCGAGGGGGATGCTCCGGAACCCAGGTCGCGAGTCATCGGTGAAGAGCAGGTGGTGGCCGAGGCCGACCGGCTGATCGCCTCCACACCGGACGAGGCGGCTCAGCTGGTGCAGTGGTACGACGCCGATCCGGCGAAGGTGCTCACCATCCCACCAGGGGTCGACCTCGACCGGTTCCGTCCCGCAGCAGGGGCGCGAGCCCGCCTCGGAGTACCCGACGATGCCCTGATCCTGCTCTTCGTCGGCCGGATCCAGCCGCTCAAGGCACCGGACCTGCTGCTGCGGGCGGCTGCGCACCTGATCGCCTATGACCCGGCGGTGAGGTCGAAACTGATTGTGTACGTCGTCGGCGCGCCCAGCGGTTCTGGCCTGGATGAACCGACCTCCCTGCTGGCTCTGGCCAACACCCTCGGCATCGCCGACCGGGTGCGCTTCCTGGCTCCCATGCCTCCGGATGACCTGGCCGACTACTACCGCGCGGCCGATGTGGCGGTCGTCCCGAGTCACAACGAGTCCTTCGGGCTGGTGGCGCTGGAGGCGCAGGCGTGCGGTACGCCGGTGGTGGCCGCTCGGGTCGGTGGGTTGGTCACGGCGGTGGACGACGGCAGGTCCGGGCTGCTCGTGGATGGGCACCGGGCCCCCGACTACGCGGATGCGATCACCAAGGTGATGGGCGATCGCGCAGCCTTCTCCCGATCTGCCGTCGAGCACGCCAGCCGATTCTCCTGGGACCGGACGACCGGGTTGCTGCTCGATGCCTACGCCGACGCGATGACCATCCCGGTGTTCGGCGCTGGGCCGGCGCGCTGATGGGCGACGCGGACCGCGCCGAGGATGGGAGTCCCGACGTTGCCAGCGTGATCGCCGCTGCTCTGGAGGAACGCGAACTCAGCTACGAACGACCCGAGTCGGGCCGGTTCGTGGTGACCCTCCCGGGTACGAAGAAGCTGCAGACGATCTGCTGGCTCATCATCGGAGCGCATGCTCTTCGGGTCGAGGCGTTCGTGTGCCGGCAGCCCGACGAGAACCGTGAGCAGTTGTGGAGCTATCTGCTGCAACATAATTCGCGGATGTACGGCGTCGCCTACAGCATCGACTCGGTCGGTGACATCTACCTTGTCGGTCGCCTTGGCCTGCATGCGGTGACCGCCGAGGAGATCGACCGGCTGCTCGGCTCGGTCCTCACCTACGCCGACGAGCACTTCAACACGATGCTCGAGATCGGCTTCGGGTCCTCGATCCGCCGGGAGTGGGACTGGCGGATCAGCCGCGGTGAGTCGCTGGCCAATCTGGCGGCATTCGCCGAGTTCGCCCAGCGCCGCGATCGCGATGCTGGGACAGACGCCGCTGCCACAGATTCGTGACTGAGACGCAGGTCGGGCACGAGCGGCGGTGGGCAACTCTCGCTGTCCTGACGGTCTGCCTGGTCGTCGTGATCATGGGCAACACGATCCTCAATGTCGCCCTGCGCCGGGTCCAAGAGGACCTCCAGGCCACCCAGGGTGAATCGCAGTGGGCCGTCGATGCCTACATCCTGGTCTTCGCCGGACTGCTGTTCACCTGGGGCGTGCTGGGAGACCGGTTCGGTCGGCGGCTCGTGCTGGTCAGCGGACTGGCGATCGTCACGGTCGCCTCGATCTTCGCTGCCTATTCCGACACGGCGATGGAACTCATCGTCTGGCGCGCGCTCATGGGCGTCGGCGGGGCGGCCGTGCAAGCGGCCACGCTGGCAGTCATCACGAACGTATTCCCGGCCGGGGAGCGGGCCAAGGCGATCGGGGTCTGGGCCGGCACCTCTGGCCTGGCGATCGCTGTTGGCCCGATGGCCGGAGGCTTTCTGCTCGAGCACTACTGGTGGGGCTCGGTGTTCCTGCTCAATGTGCCCATCGCGATCACGGGGCTGATGCTGAGCCTGTGGCTGGTCCCCGAATCACGGGACCCCTCACCCGGTCGGATCGACGTCGGCGGCGTGCTGCTCTCGATCGCCGCCCTCGGGCTCCTGGTATTCGGACTCATCCGTGGCGGCGATGGCGACGGTTGGCTCCGCCTCACCGTGCTCGGGCCGGCACTGGGTGGTCTGTTGTTGCTGGCCCTGTTCGTTTATACCCAGCGCCGCTCTGCCTCTCCAGCGCTGGACGTGACCCTGTTCGGCAACCCCTCTTTCTCCTCGGCCGCGGCCGCCTTGGGGCTGGTCTTCTTCGCTCTGCTGGGCGCCACGTTCTTCCTGGTCTTCTATCTACAGGGCGTACGAGGATATTCGCCGTTTCAGAGCGGCGCGGTGCTCCTGCCGGTGGCAGTTGCGATCGCGGTTTTCGCGCCGCGGAGTTCGGCACTCGTCGTGCGGTACGGCGCCAAGGCGGTCACCACGGTCGGCATGGTGATAATCGCGGTGTCCTTCGGTGGATTCGCCTTTCTCCAGGAGTCGACGCCGCTGTGGATCCTGCTCGTTCTGCTCTTCGTGCAGGGAGTCGGGATGGGCAACACAATGGCCCCGGCGACCGAGTCGATCATGTCCGTAGTTCCTCGCGAGAAGGCGGGCGCAGGATCGGCGGTCAACAACTCGGTTCGCCAGGTCGGCGGTGCTCTCGGTGTGGCGATCCTCGGATCACTGCTGAACTCGCTGTACGCGAGCCGGGTCACACCCTCGTTGTCCGCGTTGCCCGCGCAGCAGTCCGAGACAGCGCGCGAGTCGTTGGTGGGAGCGCTGAGCCTGGGCAATGGTGCTGTCGAGGAGAGCGCCAAGGACGCCTTCGTATGGGCGATGCAACTCACCTCCATCGCCACCTGCTTGGTTGTCCTGCTGGCAGCGGTCATCGTTCTCGTGTGGCTGCCGGGACTACCGTCGGATGCAGCGGATGGGGTATTGGAGTCCTCCCAGCTAAGCGATCATCAGTAGGACACAAGGTAGGATGAAAGGGTGGCCAAACAGAAGGTATCGGTGACCCTCGCCCCCGAGCAGCTGCGTCGCGCACAGGATCTCACCGGGAGTGAGAACGTCTCCGATCTGCTCGATGACGCTCTGGAAGCCCTGATCGAGCGCGAGTTGGAACGACGTTGGCTGGCCGGGCACGAAAGCGGCGACGACGATCCGGATCTGCCCCGTGAGGTCAGTGTCGACCTCTCTGATGCGCCCTGGGACGACCAGTGAGCCAAGAGGTCGGCCCAGCAGTGAATCACCCGGTGCCCCATCGAGCCGAGATCTGGTGGGCGGAAGTACCGGGTGACAAGGTGCGTCCGGTACTTGTGCTGACCCGAGAGCGATTCATCGTCCGGTTGCACTCGGTACTGGTTGCTCCGGTGACCAGTCGGGTTCGGGGCATCCCGACCGAGGTGGAGCTCACCGAGCAGGACGGTCTTCCGCGCGCTTGTGCGGCGAACCTCGACAACCTCTTCACCCTGCGTCGGGAACGGTTGCGGGAGCGCATTGCTTTGCTACCCGCGGTCAGAATGGACGAAGTGTGCCGGGCTTACCGCTTCGCGGCCGGCTGCTGAGACCGGGTGGGCTCGGCCATCATCCGAGCCATAGGCAGAACGGATGCCCGGCTGGGTCGAGGCAGACACGGACATCGTCCTGTGGCTGATGATCCGCGAGGGTGGCCCCACAGCCCGTGGCGTGAGCGACCGCGTCCTCGAGATCGTCGGCGCGGATCTCGAGGTGCATCATCATCTGCTGGTCGCCGGGACCAGCAGGCCAGACCGGTCGAACGAACTCGGACTCGGACTGGAACGCGAGTGCTGTCCCGCCATCAGGATTTCTCAGCACCACCCAATCTGGCTCCTCCGTCGTGATCTCCCAGTCCAGCAGCGCCCGGTAGAAGCGAGCCAGTACAGCGGGATCGGGAGCGCCGATGTTGACGGTCGTCAAGGTCAGTACGGGAGCCGATGTCATGAGCAACCTCTTCGGATATCGAAATCAGGTCAGATCGCGGCCGGTGGTGCCGTCCACATGATCCGGGATCTCTCCCTCGTGCCGGTCTCCGGTCGTCGACGTGCCCGACGGCTCGAACATGAGGATCGACCCGCCGGGCGAGGACGGCTTGTGCTCGGTGCCCTTGGGTACGACGAAGGTGTCGCCCTTGCTGAGCGCGACCATGGTCTCGTCGCCGTCGGCGCGCAGGGCGACGTCGAACTGGCCGTCGAGAACCAAGAAGAATTCATCGGTGTCCGCGTGGACGTGCCAGACGTGTTCGCCCAGGGTGTGCGCGATTCGTACGTCGTAGTCATTCACCTGAGCCACGATCCGCGGGCTGTAGATGTCGTCGAAGGATGCCAAGGCCGTGGTCAGGTTGACGGGTGTGTTATCCACGGCCGCCATCTTCGTACCGTCTGATGCGTCTGTCATCCTGCTGGCATGTTCGC
>Ga0136614_10003279_pt1 | contig 10327 bp, 8 predicted proteins | sample AntDrymUQ2792106_2_FD_106643 | JGI IMG/M metagenome (GOLD analysis project Ga0136614, IMG submission 106643) | Polar desert sand microbial communities from Dry Valleys, Antarctica - metaG UQ279 (21.06) | ecosystem: Environmental > Terrestrial > Soil > Desert | place: Antarctica: Dry Valley... | reverse complement strand
GAGCGCGCCGCAGCGCCCGCCGATAGCACGCACGCGGCCGTCCCGCCCCGACCGCGCTGACGCCGCGCGCCGCCGCGCCCGGAGGCGCGGTTCCGGGAGCCGCCGCGAGGTCCGGCGGCGGCCGTCCGGGCTCGGCCCCGCGCGAAACGGGCGACTCGTCGGTGTTAAGATGGCTGGCGACTACCCGATTGGGGCTGTAGCTCAGCTGGGAGAGCGTTCGGCTGGCAGCCGAAAGGTCAGGGGTTCGATCCCCCTCAGCTCCATTTCGCCGGAACCCAAATGGCGACTTCGAACCATCGCCGGGTCACCGGCGCTGCGACCGAGCGGCAGGCCCGCTCCGCGCGCGATCAGGGGTCCGATCGTCTGCGCCGATGCTCAATCGGGATGTGCGACGCGCGTCGTCGTCGAGACCGTGCCAAGCCGAACGTGATCAACCCCAGAGGCAGACTTTGAACGACGACTCGGTCTCCGTGAACTCCGGTTCCGTCCCGTTGTGCGCCAGCATGCCGGGGATGATCTTGGTGCGGACACCCATCCCTCGGAAATCGACGTATCCGAGATCGCGCATGACGTTGACCAGCATCTGGTTGCGGGCATACCGCGCGCCCGCCCTGAGCCCGTCGACCGTGACAGTGTTCGGCAGCCGTCCGGGGCTGGTGATCTCGAGTCGGTCCGCAAAAATCTCGAGCGTCACGTCAGTGCCAGTGATGCTGTAGTCGCGATGAACGAGCGCGTTGACGAGCGTCTCGCGGAGTACATCGGCGGGAAATCTGGGACGATCAATCCGTCGTCCTTCGTCGATGCGAGCGGTCGGGGCAGCGTTCCGCGCCACGAACGCAAGCGCCTGCTCTACGGAGCCGGCTTCGATCAGCTCACCTTGATTGTCAAGCAGCGGGGTGAGCGGCCCGCGAAGATCCTCGTCGGCCTGCGCCGCGTAGTCCGGTGTCGTACCTGTATATGCAAGCGCACGGATCCCGGATTGCGGCAGGTAGCGACCAGGATCGCGACCGAAGAGCAGCATGCCATCGACGGTCGGAGTCGTGCGCCCGTCGGCATCGACCATGAACTCGATGTTGACAAGCAGGCGCGTCCATTCCTCTTCGGAGTCCTCGGCTGGGCCGGCCCCTCCCAGAACATTGCCGAAGTAGTTCTCTAGCCGGCGTCGATCAAGGTCGCCGAGTCCGGCGCCGGGCACAGGCTTCAATCCGTATGAGATGCGGCCCGCTGCCTGAAACAGGCGCTCAAGCTCTTCCATGCTCGCCTCACGGTTGGTGCTACCAACTCGGATCGGAAAGCTGCGACGGCCGGAATGGACCAGTGCGTATGGATTGTCTGGACCCGCTAGCACTTGGACGGCGGCGACGTCCTTGCCGGGCTCGAACTCGTGGAACCACTGAAAGTACGGAATGAGCGGCGGCTGGATCTTTACGCGGCACAGCTCGGCGACCCACTCTTCGAGGTCGGGACGCTGCGTCCCGCTCACCGTCCCGTCGTCCTCGACGCCGAGCAGCACGACGCCGCCTGCGAAGTTCGCGAACGCGACGAGCTCTTTGGCGAGCCTGTGGTTCTCAATGTCGTCGCGCTTGAACTCGACGCCCGAGCCCTCGCCGTTGGCGAGCATCTCGAGAACCTCGACACGGCTGAGCGCCATGCCCTAGTACCCGTATATCCGGCGACGCTGCTCAAACGCGTCGTGACCGCCCTCAAGCAACTCCTCGACGAGGTCTCTCACCGACTTCATATCAATTGAACCGAGATGACCGGACGCGACCTCGGACTGATCGCCTGTTGCCGAGAGTCCGACAATGAGCTCGGCGTCGCCGAGCACGGGGATGTTTGCGTTATGCGTCGAAAATACGAACTGTCGCATGCGCTTCTCCTCGCGCATCCGGGGAACGATTCCCTCGGCAATAAAGCGGTTGTCGAGATCGTCCTCCGGCTGGTCAACTACTAGCGGAGCGTCCGACTCGAGGAGGAGCAGGAGGAGAATGGCGGTCGCTTTCTGGCCGGTCGATAGCGCGTCAAGGGGCTGCCAGTGCTCGTCGTCGCCGTCGCGCGCGACGTTGAGCTCAACCTCCGTCAGGGACGGGAGGTCGAGTTCCTCGATGAGCATGATCGTTTCGGGCGATGCCTCCGCCAGGCGCTGAGCCGCGGCTCCGCCGATGCCGAAGCGCTGCTGAAGCTCGATCGGTCCGGCGCGCATGGCCTCCGCCAGCTCAGTCAGGGAGAGTTGCGGGCGCTGCTCAAGCTGGTCGCAGGCTTCCTTCAAGCGGCCGCCTACGTGGTTGCGCAGGAGAGCGAGCAGCGACTCGCGGTCGGCTGCGTGCCGGACCCCGACGTTGACGCGGCCACGCAGGCGGCGCGTGACCTTCTTGGCAGCGCGTTCCAGCCCGCGGAACTCCTGCGCCTTGAGATCCTCCCACTCGACGAGCAACGCACGGCGTCTCTCGCGCAGGGCGTCGAGGGATCTCTGCAGAGCTGCGCGCTGGTCGTGCAGTGGTCGCAGCACCTCGATCTGCTGGCGTAGGCGAATGAACTCCGCACCGTCCACGTGGTCCTTCTGGAGGTCGCGGAGGATGCGCTGGTACGCGTTTTCCACCTTCTCACGCCGGATATCCCAGCGCTTGCGCACGTCGTGGATCCCGCTCCGCGCTCGAGTTATGGCAGCCTCAAGCCTTTGAGCAGTCTCATCGAGGTCGACGTCAAGGCCACTGAGAATGCCGTCGAGCGCGCGAAGCGTGTCAGCGCCAGGTAGCTCAGCAAGTGCTCCCTCGGACACGAACGTCCGGTCGAGCGGAAGCTCGGTGCGAAGATCTCGTCCGAGCGTCTCAAAGGGATCGAGGCGCTCTTCCGCCGACCTGAGCAGGGCTTCCTCGCGCACGAGAACACTGCGCTCGGCCAGCCGCTCCTCGACGCCAGCAGACTTGTAGCGCTTCAGAGTCTCCTCGAGCCCTGGGAGAGCTTCGAGCCGCTCAGTTACTCCGAGCAGGTCCCGCTCGCCATCCAGCAGGCGTCGACGTGAGTCTGCGAGGGCCCGCGTGACGCCCTTCTTGCGATCGGCGAGGTCCGGGTTGTGCTCGACAAAGCGCTCGAGCACCCGCGTGCGGCGGTCGGGACTACGCGCTATTTCGGAGATCTCGTGCTGCCCATACACCTCGGTGCGAGGCGCAACGTCCGACGGCCGGAGGTCCAGCACCCGTCCTGTGACAGCGTCCCGGACCACGGGTGGGTTGGGCACCGTACGCTCGACAACGTACTCGGCACGCGATGGTCGGTGGGATCGAACCAGAAGTGCGATTCTCGTGCCGCTGCGCAGCACATTGCGCACGATTCCCGCGTGCTCGCGCGCGGCGCTCTCGCCGGCCGGCTCGAGCTCAAGCACGTAGCGCACGCTCTCAACGAGAGTCGACTTGCCGGCGCCCCGGCCTCCGACGAGGACGTTCAGGTTGTCGTTCAGGGGCAGTGTGATGCCGTCGAGGAAGCCGCCGTCCCAGCGGATGGCCACGAGTTCGGTGCGCTCAAGTGGCTCAGGATCGCCCGTGATTCGAACGCGTGACTGCGGGTCCAGAAAGGCGTGCCGAAGCCCGGCGAGCGAAATCTCGGACATCTTGACCTCGCACCATGCGCGCGCCTGCGCGAAATCCTCCGGCGCCGAGACGTCGGTTGCATTGACCACGGCAGGCGGATGATGGCGCTCATAGTCGGGATTGCGATTCTCGAGGATGGGCCGCAGATCAGTCGGCGCGTCGCTGACTGGGCCGGGCAACGCGACAGCGTGGAGGTACTCCGAACGCCACGCACGAATCCGACTTTGCCCGCTGAGTTGCTTCAGAAGCCCTCCTGGGCCAGCAACGTGCGCGGCGATACAGAGCGCACCCCACTGCTCGCTTTTCTCCAAGAGCTCTAGTGCGTCAAGATCCCCCACCGGCGACGCGGCTGTCCGGGCGATGATGCCGCATGCACCAATGGCGCGGTCAACGGCGTCCAGCGAGCTGCCACGTTCGAAGACACAAAGGAGGTGGACGCCGTCCTTCGAGACCGCCTCGAAGCCAGGAAAGGCCGCGATGCCGGCCTTCTCTGCCTCGGCGATCAGCCGCTGGCCAGTTCGAATCTCGTAGTGGTCAGTGACCGCAATAACCTCGACGTCCGAGGCCTTGCAAGCCTCGATTAGCGCACCGTTGTACTCGTTCTCGCTCTGGTATGGCGTCACGTTGCCGTAGCGGCCCTGGTATTCGAACGGGTTGACCTGGAGCGCGCAGCGGTAGAATCGGGCGCCGCGAGGGAGCGCGCGCGCGTCGTCGAGCCAGCGCAACGCGGGCGGCGCCTCTGAGGCCGAACCGACAGACTGGGACTTGGACGTGGCGATGTGGCGACGGTACCGCGTTCGCCGAACCAACTGTCGCATGGCAGCGCAGCAACAGTCTGTCGAGCAGGCCGGCCTTCGGCGCCGTCGATGCGCGTGTATGCGTCACCGAGTGTCCCGATTCGCCGGGGTGACGGGCGCTGCGCGAACGCGCGACGCGCCCTCTCCGGCGTCCTGTGAACGCGCTTCGCCGACTTGGGCAAACGTGTCGCTGGAACCATCCGTGTCCCAGCGACAACGACGACCAGTGTCACGTGCGATGACGGCTGTGGGCTCGCTTCGTATCGTCCGTGGCTAACGCGCCGGACCGAGTACTTCTTCGAACTCGCCATCTCGGACAGTACCGCCTTGAGCGACGCGCGATTGATCGAGCGACCAAGCATTCGCTCAGCGCGATCGAGGATGTCAGCGATTCCGAGGGGGCGGTCGCTGAGGCGCAGAATCTCAACGACAGCTGAGGTCACCGGCCGGAGCCGTGGCGCGATTATCGTCGGAGCGGATCGACCGGCGCCGCGAGCAGGGACGATCGACAGCGGTTGGCAGCAGCGAGCCTCAGCCGAGCATCTTGGTTCGAACATGCACCGGTAAGGCCCACTCCATCGCCGCCGGATCGCGCCGGCCGCGACGCCGGCGGTTGACGACCGCCGCCAGCGGAACGCCAACCGCGGTGGCGGTTGACGCAAGCGACTTCCTTCCCGAGCAACTCGACCTCGACGCCCTGCGCGAGGCGGCGCGCGACTGCCGCGGCTGCGATCTGTGGCAGCCGGCGACGCAGACCGTCTTCGGCGAGGGCCCCGAGGATGCCGCGATGGCGCTGGTCGGCGAGGTGCCGGGCGATCGCGAGGACCGCGAGGGGCATCCGTTCGTCGGACCCGCCGGTCGCGAGCTCGACAAGGCGCTGCGGGCGGTCCGGATCGAGCGCGGCGAGGTCTTCATCACGAACGCCGTCAAGCACTTCAAGTTCGAGCAGCGCGGCAAGCGGCGCATCCACCAGCGCCCCGACGCCAAGCAGGTCAAGGCCTGCCGGCCGTGGCTGCGCGCCGAGCTCGACGCGATCCGCCCCGAGGCCCTCGTCATCCTCGGCGCCACCGCCGCCAAGACGCTGCTCGGCAGCACGTTTCGGCTCATGGCCCAGCGCGGGCAGCCGCTGAACTGCGACCTCGCGCCGATCGTCATCGCGACGATCCACCCGTCGGCGATCCTGCGCGGGTCCGACCGCGACTCGCGCGACGCCCAGCGCGAGCTGTTCACCGAGGACCTGCGCGTCGCGGCGCAGGCGCTCGCCTCGCGGCACTAGCCCGCCGCCGCACGATCCGCCTGCGTCGCTGCTCTCGCCACGGCGCCGGGTTGACCCGCCGCGGCAGTAGGTGTATATACACTTAGATGCCGACGCGGAGGTGCCTGCCGCGCCACGCAACCTCGCTGGGGGCGCTGGTCGCGGTCCTGAGCCTCGTCTCGTGCGGCGGCGATGAGACGGGCGACCGCGGCAGCCAGAAGACCACGCCGGCGCGGGACGTCCAAGCCCTCGCTCGGCAGGCCTTTGGCCCCAACCGCGCCGCTACCAGCGGCCGCATCGACGGGCGGATCGACATCACCGTGGCGGGGGCGCGGCGCTCTCGCGAGCCCGTCGCGCTCGCCATGAGCGGGCCGTTTCGCCAACGCCCGGGCCGCCCGCTGCCCGACTACTCGATCGACCTGTCCGTCGGCGATCGCGGCGTCGGCCTGTCCTCCGTGCGCGGCCGTTCGTTCGTCACCCTCGGCACGACCGGCTACGCGATCCCGGCGCGGGTGCGCCGCCGCCTCGCGCGCTCGGCCGCCCGGGGACACAACGGCCTGACCCGGATGCTCGAACAGTTCGGGATCGCGCCCTGGCGCTGGGAGATCAACCAGCGCGTCGGCGCCACCGAGCGCGTCGACGGGCAGCCGACGGTGCGCGTCGACACCGGCGTCGACGTCGACCGCTTTCTGCGCGACGCGAACACGCTCGCGGGCGTGCTCTCGTCGCTGGGCGTCGCGCGCGCCAACGGGCTGCCCGCCCGGATCCCGCGCGCCGTCCGGAGGATCCTCGTCGGCGCGGTGCGCGCGGCGAGGGGCGCCTCCTGGATCGCGAGCTCCGACAAGGTCATGCGCAAGGCCGGCCTGACGATCGACTTCGCGGTCCCGCGTGCGCGGCGCGCGAAGCTCGGCGGCGCCTCCTCGGTCAAGGTCGTCGCCGAGGTGCTCGTGACCGAGGTCGGCACCCGGCCGACGATCGAGGCGCCGGGGACGCTGGAGCCGTTCTCCTCGCTGCAGCTCGCCTTCGACGCGCTGGCGGACGACGCCGGGCGCTGACCGCTAGGCCTCGGCGGCCTCCATCGCGCGCGCCGGCACTTCGCCCCACAGCTGCTCGAGGCGATAGAAGTCGCGTGCCTCCGGCGTGAAGATGTGGACGACGACGTCGAGGTAGTCCATGAGGATCCAGGTCGCCTCGCGCGCGCCCTCGACGCGGCGCGGCAGGATGGCGTGCTCGTCCTTGAGCGCCTGGTGGATGCCGTCGTGGATGGCCTTGACCTGGCGCGCCGTGTTGCCCGAGCAGACGAGAAAGAAGTCCGTGTAGCCGACCACGCCGCGCACGTCGAGCTCGACGACGTCGATCGCCTTCTTGTCGGCCGCCTGCGCGGCGATCGTCTCTGCGAGCTGTTCTGGCGTCATCGATAGAGCCTTTCCCGAGCGATCCGCTCGGCAACGGGTTCAGGTACGAGGTAGCGGATCGGGCGCCCCTCCGCAACACGACGGCGTATCAGCGACGAGGAGATGTCCAGGCGCGGCATGTCGAAGAAGGCCGGCGGCGGCACGTCCGCGAAGCGCTCGCCCAGCCGTGCGGCGATGTCTTCCCGATCGGTCCCCGACCGCTCCGCCACCGCGAGCCGCGCGAGACCGAGGACCGCTTCGGGCTCGTGCCAGCTCGGCAGTCCGAAGGCGATGTCGCCCCCGACGATGAAGGTCAGTTGGTCCTCCGGCGTACGCGCATGCAGCTCCCTCAGGGTATCGACCGTGTACGACGGCCCCCCCCGCCGCACCTCCAGATCGCAGACGCCGAGCCGCTCGTCGCCGCCGATCGCCAGGCGGCAGAGCGCCAGGCGCTCCTGTGGCCCGGGATCGCACTGGGCGGCCTTGTGCGGCGGCGACGCCACCGGCGTGAGCAGCACCCGCTCCAGGCCAAGCTGCGCCGCGGCCTCCGACGCGCAGACGAGGTGGGCGAGGTGCGGCGGGTTGAACGACCCGCCGAGGATGCCGATCCGCGCCACCGCAGCTAGGGACGCACGTGGCCGTCGCCGGCGACCACGTACTTGAACGTGCACAGCTCGCGCACGCCGATCGGGCCGCGCGCGTGAAGCTTCTGCGTCGAGTTGCCGATCTCCGCGCCCATGCCGAACTCGCCGCCGTCGGTGAAGCGCGTCGACGCGTTGACGTACACACAGGCCGCGTCGACGCCGCGCTCGAACCGCCGCGCCGAGCGTGCGTCGTTCGTCACGATCGCCTCCGAGTGGCCCGAGCCGTGGGCGTTGACATGCTCGATCGCCTCGTCGATGCAGTCCACGACACCCACGGCCAGCACGAGCGCCAGGAACTCCGTATCCCAGTCCTCGTCGGTCGCGTCGGCGAGCGACGGCGCGAGCGCTTCGCCCGCCAGCGCTCGTGCCCGCCCGTCCACGCGCAGCTCGACGCCGGCCGCCTGCAGCGCCGCGAGCGCCCGCGGCAGGAACGCGGGCGCCGCCGCGCTGTGGACGAGCAGCGTCTCGGCCGCGTTGCAGACGCTCGGCTTCTGGACCTTGGCGTTGAGGATGATCGCCTCGGCGGCATCGAGGTCGGCGCTCGCGTCGACGTAGACGTGGCAGTTGCCGGAGGCGGCGTAGATCACCGGAACGGTCGCGACCGCCTTCAGCGCCGCCTTCAGCCCCTCGCCGCCGCGGGGGAAGATCAGGTCGACGACGCCGTCCTGGGTGGCGAGCTCGATCAGCTCCGCGCGCCCGCCGCCGGCGACGAGCCCGATCGCGCTCGCCGGGACCCCCGCGCCGGTCGCCGCCTCGACCGCGATCTTTGCCAGCACGGCGTTGGAGTGCGCCGCCGACGACGAGCCGCGCAGGACGACGGCGTTGCCGGACTTCAGGCACAGCGCGGCGGCATCGATCGTGACGTTGGGCCGCGCCTCGTATACGACGGCGACGACGCCGAACGGCACGCGCAGCATGCGCACGTCGAGGCCGTTGGGGAGCCGCTTGCCCTCGATGACCTCGCCGACCGGGTCGGGCAGCGCGGCGATCGCGCGGGTGCCGGCCGCGATCTGCGCGATCCGCGCCGGGTCCAGCGCCAGGCGGTCCAGCAGCGACGCGCTGAGGCCGCTCGCGCGGCCGGCCTCCGTGTCGCGCGCGTTGGCCTCGACGATCTCGCCGGTCCGCGCGATCAGCGCGTCGGCGATCGCCTGGAGCGCCGCGATCTTCGTGTCGGTGTCCAGCTCCGCGAGCGGCCGGGCGGCGTCGCGTGCGGCCAGGCAGATGTCCGAGACCGTGCGGGTCGCAATCGCCATGGCCGAAGGGTAGATCAGTCGCGGCGGCTCAGCTCAGCACGAAGTAGTCGCGGTGGATCGCCTCGTCCGTGGCGCGGGGCAGGATCTCGCGCACGGCCGCGGACTTCATCCCCTTGACCTTCACGAGCTCGTCGGCGGCGTAGTTGCAGATCCCCTTGCCGATGACGATCGCGCCGTGCGCGACCTGGACGGCGTCGCCGGCGCCGAACGAGCCGCGCACCTCGGTGACGCCGACGGGCAGCAGCGAGGTGCCGCCGTCGCGCAGCGCTCGCGCGGCGCCCGCGTCGACGACGACCGTCCCGTGCGAGGGCTTGGCGTACTTCAGCCAGAGCTTGAACGAGGAGTAGCGCGTCTCTCGGGCGGGAAAGCGCGTGCCCGCCGCCTCGCCGTCGAGGGCGTCGCCCAGCGCGCCCTCGCGCAGACCGCTGCAGATCACGGTCGGGACGCCGCCCGCCGTCGCCATCTCGGCGGCAACCACCTTCGAGCGCATCCCGCCCGTTCCCAGCGGTGAGGTCGTGTGGCCGATCGCCAGCGTGCCGAGCGCGTCGAAGTCCGTGACGTGCGAGACAAGCTCGGCGGTCGGATCGGTGCGCGGGCTGGCGGTGTAGAGGCCCTCGACGTCGGTCAGCAGGACGAGCAGGTCGGCACCGACGAGCAGCGCGACCTGGGCGGCGAGGAAGTCGTTGTCACCGAAGGAGATCTCGTCGGTCGTCGTCGTGTCGTTCTCGTTGATGACCGGCAGGACGCGCCACTCCAGCAGCTTGCCGAGCGTCTGGCGCGCGTTGAGGTAGTGCGTGCGCGCGCTCATGTCGAAGAAGGTCAGCAGCACCTGGGCCGAGGTGATCCCCCGCTCGCGCAGCAGCTCGTCGTAGACGCGGTAGAGCTTGCCCTGGCCGACCGCGCTGGCCGCCTGCAGGTCCTCGATCGCGCGCGGACGGAGTGGTCGCAGCGCCAGGTCCATGACGCGCATGCCGCGCGCGATCGCCCCGCTCGTGACGAGCAGGACGTCGTCGCCCGCCGCGTGGCGCGCCGCCGCTTCGGTGCAGATGCGCTCGATGACGGCGCCGCGCAGCTCGCCGTCGTCCTCGGCGACGATGCTCGATCCGAGCTTGATGACGAAGCGGGCCACGGCGCCGCTCAGCTTAGGGTCTGGCTCAGCACATGCGCCCGCCTAGGGGCGGGCGGGGAGTGAGGTGTGGGTGATCTTGTCGGTTGCGGGGTTGAGGTAGACGGCGCGGTATTCGCCGCCGGGGCCGGGTGTGGCGATGGTGCCGCTGAAAAAGCCGCGTGCTGTGGTGGGCGCGGGTTGGCCGACCTGTGCCCATGGTGCGCTGGGGGTGGGTCGCCACATCAGCACGGCGCTGTCTTGGGCGCCGTTGGGGCGAAAGCGCAGCTGG
>Ga0136614_10003278_pt1 | contig 10327 bp, 8 predicted proteins | sample AntDrymUQ2792106_2_FD_106643 | JGI IMG/M metagenome (GOLD analysis project Ga0136614, IMG submission 106643) | Polar desert sand microbial communities from Dry Valleys, Antarctica - metaG UQ279 (21.06) | ecosystem: Environmental > Terrestrial > Soil > Desert | place: Antarctica: Dry Valley... | reverse complement strand
CTCCAGGGCTTCTACCTGGGGTTTTGTGTTGTAGTAAGTTCCCCCAAGGTCCACAGAGGAAGGAACAGGTTCACCTGTTCCTTCCTCTGTGGACCTTGGGGGAACTTACTACAACACAAAACCCCAGGTAGAAGCCCTGGAGACGCTGCTTCGGAAGCTGCCCGACCCCGCCATACCCGCTCCACCGCCAGCTGACCGGCCGAAGCCAGGGCGCGCACGGCAACTCGACACCGACCAGACCCAAGCGCTGATCCAGGGCTACCTGGCGGGTGCCACAACCTACGAGCTGGGTGCCCGGTTCGGTATTGATCGACGAACGGTCAGCAACATCCTCCATCGGCACGACGTGCAGATGCGCCGACGCGGCCTCTCCCCCGAGCAAGTCAACGACGCCATCCACCTCTACAACCTTGGCTGGTCACTGGCACGGGTCGGCAAACACCTGAACGTCGAACACACACCACCGTGCTGACCAAGCTCCGCGAACGCGGCATCCCCACCCGCGACACCCACGGCCGACCACGACCTTGAGCGCTGTCACGCAACTCGTCGGTGGTACCGCAGGTTCGCACCCTCGGCAGGTGCCGCGTAGCGTTTCCCGCCAGGCTTCGATGTACCGACTGTGTGCTGGACATATACGCGTGGGACGAAGGCGACGGCCTGGGTGGTGGCACTAGGCTGACCGGTCCGACGAGCCGAAGCGTGAGGACAGGAATTGGACGACTCCCTTCAAGCTCTCCTGCCCCGCCTCGTCGTGGGGCCCGCGTTCCTGCTACTCGGACAGGCGTCTGCGAGCTGGGCGGACGACGGGTCCGAGCCGCCTGCGGAGACACCCCCGCTGGGTAGTGCCCCCGAGGTGTACCGGCACGCTGCAGAGGCGCTGGGTGCCGCAGGGACACCCGAGCGGCTCGCCGACGTCGCCGAGTTTCCGTGGAACGGCATCTTCACCTCACGCATCGACTCCTCGCTGGAGCGGGCGTTCACCGCGAACTGGCGCCGTGTTAGGTCCATCGGCGTGCCGCAGCTCGGGAGGAACCCGCGCAGCGCGACCGAGTTGCAGATCCGTCACCTGTTCGGGGGAACGTTCCTGCCGGAGGACGAGCGTCCACCGTCCGATCTGGTGGCCGAAGTGGAGGCGACCGCCAGGGCGAGCGAAAGCTTGGGCGTTCTAGCTGAGCGCTTGGTGACCCCGCGCGGCGTGGTGGTTATCGACGGCTACCAGGTCGGCGACTGGCTGACCACCAAAGACCTGTTCGTCTTCCTGGCGAAGCTCGGAGCCGACCAGGCCCACATGTTTTCCGTGACGCCGGAGCTGCTAGAGGACAAGTTCGTCCGCGCGGCCGTCGAGCGCGACCTGCTGCGCACCCACGTCGATCCCCTCGCGCAGGTCCTCCGTGAGGCTGAGGCCGAGGGCAGGTTGAACATGTCGGCGGCCGGGCGCGGGACCGGCGGCCGCAGGCTGATCCCGGCAGGGCGCGGTTTCATCGAGTTGGACGTCGGCACGTGGAACCAGGTCATCAGCGCCGCGCGACCCATCGACACGAGCTTGCTCGAACCGTTCCCCTCGGCGTCCCCGGCCATCGACTACGAGCGGTTCCGGAACCTGCTCGGCTACAGCGACGGAGCCCCGCCGTTCAAAGCGGTGGCGAGCGGCTACAAGCTGCGTCGGGACTTCGAAGACGACCTGCTGCAGCGGGTGACCCGCGGCCTCAGCGATCTCTCAACGCTCGAACCGATCATCGTGTCCGGGCAGACGGCCACCGGGAAGAGCCTCGCACTGTGCGGCTTGGCGCTGGATGTGGCGCGCGGCGGCCAGGCCGCGGTGCTGCACCAGGCCAGGCGCGGTGACCGCCCTGCGGCGGCCGACGTCGAGCGGTTCGCCCTGTGGGCCGAAGAGGTGGCGGGGCTGCCGACCGTGCTCATCTGGGACGGCATGGTCAATGACGACGACTACTATTCGCTGCAGAAGAAGCTGCGTGCACGCGGCCGCCGTGTCCTGATCGTGGGAAGCAGCTACCGCGTACCTGGGAGGTCGACCCAGAACCTGGTCGTCGACGTCAACCTCTCCAAGAGAGAGATCGAGAAGGCGAGGAAGTGGCTCGGCCGGTTCGGGCTGGAACTCGCTGACAGCGGCGGAACCGAGGTCGACTCATCCTTTCTGGCGATCCTGTACCGGTTGGTCCCCGACTCGCAGTTCGGCATCCAGCGGGGGCTCACGAAGGAAGCCCGGCATTACGAGGCCGCGTTCGAGCGGTTGGCCAAGGAGGGTGCGCCCGATCGGGTCGGGCTGACCGCCTTGGCCCAGGCGCTGGCCGACGCGGGTTACGACATCAACTCGCTCCGCCCCTCCGAACGCCCCCACGAGGAGCTGATCAACCTCTCCTTCACCGAACGGAGCATGGCCGAACAGCTGACGGCCATCGTCCTGGTCGCGGGCAAGTGGGGCCTCACCATCCCGCTCGAGCTGGTCCTCCGGGTGATTGGGCGGGACGGCTGGAGCCGCCTAGCCGAGATCGTCTCCCGCTTCGACCTCTTCCGATGGGAGGAGGACACCAATGGCGAGCAGGTGCTGGGAGTACGCACTCAGCTCGAGGCCGAGCTGCTCGCCAGGGAGGACCTCGGCACGGAGGCGGAGATCAGCGTGATCTGCGAGATGATCGAGAGTCTGCGGCCGGACCACTCGAAATGGGGTGGAGTCGAGGTCGACTTCATCGTCACCCTCGTCGACAAGATTGGCCACAAGTCGCCTGAGGTCCCCAGGTACTTCCGGCACTGGCTGGACGTGGCGGTGGCCTTCAAGACTCTCCGTGAGAAGCTCGGCAGCACCCACCACCGCCTGGTGCTCGCCGAGGCCAACTTGACCCGGGAGTTCGTGAAGCGGGAGCAGGGTGACAGCCAGATCGACCAGGCCACGCGACTGGCGCTGCTCGTCGACACCCAGCACCTCCTCGAGGAGACCATCGAGGACGCCCAGCTCTCCGGGATGGCGAAGCGCAACCTCTTGGTGGAGCTCGGAAGCACGGTCGGAACGCAGGTGTACGAGCAGGTGCCGGCGGCCGACAGCGGGCACCTGTCGGCACTGATGAAGGACGTCACCCGATCCGTATTGGCCGCGCGCCAGATCGACCCGGAGAACTACTACCCGGTCGACGTGGTGGCGTGGACGACCTCGAAGGCATTGGAGAACGCGGACCTCGAGGGCTCAGTCAGGGTGGACCTGCTGGCCAACGCCGCAGCATCCTTGGACTCAGTGGACTCCGAAGGGCTGAGTCCGAGCCAGCGCGCCCTCTACGACCTCCGACAGAGTGACATGGCGCGGCTGCTGAACAATCCGGTCGTCGAGCAGCGGCACCTAGAGTCGCTGAAGTCAAACAACGACCCCGCCGCCTTCTACTTCCTCGCCCGGCTAGACGCGGACAAGGGCCAAGAAGGCAAGCAGGCGGCCGTGCGCAATCTCCTCAACGCCCCGCCGGAGGTCCGGGAGGACTGGCGGTGTTCCCGGCTGCTGCTCGACCTGTTCTGGGAGCTGAAGACCGACAAGAAGTTCCTCCGCGGTGAACGGGAGGCGCTGGCGTTCTCCACCCAGGACTGGAGCGATTGCGTCGAGGTGGTGCAGTCCATCTCCTCGGCTACGTCCTTCGACCAGTACCGCCTGGAGTTCCTGCACGGCCTCGCGCTCTTCCACCTCGGCCAATACCGCAAGTCGGAGGCGGTGTTCCAGGATCTTGACCGCCGCACGGTCGAGCTGTCGTCGAGAGTCGTGGCGACCTACCTCGCCTCCACGGAGAGCGGTGAGCCGCAGTTGCACGGCGGACGTGTCACGTGGACCTCGCCGGACGGCCGCCGCGGCAAGGTGTGGCTGGACACGCTCTCCATCGAGGTAGCGTTTATCCCCAGACGGTTCACGGTCTTCGAGCCGCCACAGCGCGGGGAGACGCTTCCGGACTTCCACATTGCCTTCAACATGCGAGGAGCCCTCGCGGACCCGGTCCGCGGACTGCGCCGATCGGACGGCGGGCAGCGCCATGTGGGATGAGATCGCACGGTTCGAGGCTGAGCACGAGCGGCTGTCGCAGCACAAGCGGCTGTGCACCGGCGAACCGTTGGAACCCCTTCCCCGGGCGGTGCTGCCAAACACAGTCGATAGCCTCGCCGCCTTCAAGGAGCTCGTTTCCCAGGTGTATATGCACTGGCACGAGAAGTGGGGCGGGAATGTGGGTTTCCTCCTGGGAACGGCGCGCCAAGCCGCGCCACAGGCACGGAGCTTCTGGACGACGCTTAAGGAAATCCGGACTGCCCACCAGCACTCCACCAACGAGCAGGCCGTCCGTGCTCTCAACGAGTGGCACCATCAAGCCTGCGGCACCCGATCGCCGAGGGTGCCCGATGAGTGGGCGACGTGTGCGAAGGCGCTGATCGTCCAGCTGATCGACGCGGTCACCGAACTGGCCGACGCCGCGATGACCGTCCAGCAGCGCGAGGACGATCGCCGCGCGTGGCAGCAGCGCACCGCGGAAAGCGTGCGTTCGGCCGTCATCAGGGTCGCGGCCGATCTCGGCCTCCGGCTGTCGGAGGGACAGATCGACTACCACAAGCGTCAGGTCGAGGGCCGTTGGCGCGGGTACCACGTGTCTCAGGGACGGAACGCGCGGTCTGAGCTGGATTCTCTGGTAGAGCGCAGTTTGATGGCGCAGTCTCCGCGACTGCCATGTGACCATCTGGAGATCTTGCAGGAGCTGGAGGTTATCGGCTCACTCTCTGCGTTCGCTGGCATCCAGCTCGCCCACGCGGTCGCCGCCATCTCCCGGACTCGAGGAGACGCCTTCCTGAAGCTCGTCGCCGCGACATGGGCAAGCGTGCAGCCTACCGAGCCCGAACCGGCAAACCGCTGATGAGACAGCGTGGCGGGCTTAGTTGGGGATGCTGAAGGCTGGTTCGTAGCCGTTGACTGCGAGGTCTTCGTAGGTCTGGGTGGTGGGGACTCGGTCCCAGATTCCGCCGAGGAGGACGGCAAATCCGGCGGGTGTGGCGAGGAAGAGATGGAGAACCGGGGGTTTGATGGCGCGGGCGATCTCGCGGGCGAGGTCGCGGATGGCGAGCGCGACTCCGAAAGCGTGGTCCAAGCTGGCGATGCTCGAGTTGGACGTGCCCGTGGATGGCCGAACGGTCAGCAGGGAAATGTCGCGGCCAGTTGAGGCGAGGTGCTGGTGGACGTCGGCGGTCAGGTCGGCGGAGATCGCGACGGCGAGAGCAACATCCTGTCCGGCTGGCAGGTCGGTGAGAGGGCGGGACAGGGAGATCGTTGCGGGGGCGACGTGGCCGGTCGGTAGGGTCCAGAGGTGCCCGTCTTTGATCTTTGCGGGGGTGAATCCTGCGGTTTCCTGGAACATCACTCCTGCGGTGAACCAAGCGGGAAGTCGCATGGTGCCGGTGATGAGGACGCGGCGCGCGTGGAGGCTGCGCAGTGTGCGCTGAGCTGCAACAAGTTGTGGGCGGAGGACGGTCTCCCACTCCTGCGGGTTTTTCAAGCCCCGGCGGTTGCGGGCTTCGCTGCCGCGGAACCGGTCTACCCAGTCAAGGGTGATCGCGGCGTCGGGATGCACGCTGTGGTCGTCGAGGGAGTTGATGGCGAGGATGGTGAACGGTTCGGTGGCATGGAGCCCGAGCCGATCGACCGCCTCCCGGACGTCACTGGCTGTTCTCTCCACCCGGCTGGTCTTGACCCATTCCCGGACTTCGGTGATACCGAGGCGGAAGGCGGTGTCGTCAGCGCGGACGCCAGCGGCGTAGCTGATCTCGGCCACGTGGTCTCGCCAGACGGCTTCGGAGGCATCGGTGCGCAGCCGCAGGTCGGCAAGGAAGTCGAACAGTTCGTCGTCGGTGCAGCCCAGGTGTTCGATGAGGCGGCTGCGGGCCGCGAGAGCGTTAGCCGTCGTTGCGTGTTGGAGTCGCTGACCAAGCTTGTCGTGGCGATCTCGCATGGTCAGGACCGGGTCGGCGGGGTCGATGGAGCGAGTGGTGACCAGGGTCAACTGGGGGTGCGTCTCGTTCCGAGAGAGATCGGTCCATGCATGATGGAACCGTTGCAGGATGCTGGCCCCGCCGGTCCGAGTTGGTTCGCACAGCCAGTCAAGTGTCGCGGCTCGCTCTGCGGACACCGTCGCCTTGACCTGGAGGTAGTCGTTGGGGCCGGGGTCTTTGGTGATCACGATGTCGTCGACGTTGCCGACGTGGGCGGCTTCGACGGTGACGGCTTGGACCCTGGTGTGCGGGACCAAGGTACGTAGGGCGGCGTGCCAGGCCACGGCGTGCTGGACGTCATCGCCGGTCAGGCGGGCGCCGCTGGCACTCGGACGGGTTGCACCTGGCACCTGCTTCATGACTGTGCCGTGAACGGAGGCGTCGGCGGGCAGGTGCGGATCTGCTCGGCGATGAGTTGGGCGGTGACAGGGCGGTCGGGGTAGGCGGCCAGGCAGGTTGCGGCGAGCACTCGGTCAACCAGGTCGGAGTAGGTGTGGCCGTATCCGCGCCCGTCTGGTCCGGTCAGCTCTACCAGATGCTCCAGGTCCGACGGGCTGAGGTGGACTCCCTCGAAAAGAGCGGTGAGGATGGCAGCGCGTTGGGTTTCGTCGGGGCGGATGAAATCGAACTCGGCTGCGGCCCTGCGACGGATCGCGGGGTCGAGGGCGCCGATGCGGTTGGTGCACATAATGACCAGGACGCCGGGTGCTTCGGTGGCGATCTGGCTGATGCCGCGGATCAGCGCGTTCACCCCGGCTCGGTCCTCGTGGTGCATTTGGCTGGCTTCGCGGGATTGGGCCAGGGCGTCGGCCTCGTCGATGACGAGGATGGTGGGTCGTGTCGAGCCGGCCGCGCGGGCCTCGTCGAGTACGACGTCGAATGCTGTCCCGATCAGCCGGGTCATTTCGCCGACGGCGCCGGTGCCGCGGGCGCGCAGGCTCAGCCGCTTGACGCGCACGTCGATGCGGTGCCGACGGGCGATGGCGTCGGCGAAGGTCTCCGCGAGGGTGGTCTTTCCGGTGCCGACGTCGCCGGCGAAGATGATCAGCGGCGGTCGGTGGGTCAGCCGGTCGACTGCGGGCAGCACGGTGTTGTGGGCGCGGAGACTCCACTCACGCAGCAAGTGCGGTTGCAGGATCAGTTCGGCTTCTTTGGCCAGACGGGTCTTGACGTGGTCGAGCCCGATCAAGCGTGCGTAGCGCTGCTGGGCGCCGGGATCAGGGAGGTCGAGGTCGTCCTCGAACAGGTCGTTGCTGCTGGTGGTGGTCATAGTGGTCGGTAGGTGCTCCTGGTGAATCCCGTCCCGTGGGCCGAGTAGGTGCGGTCGGAGGTGTGGTAGCCGCCCGTGTAGCCGGGGGCAGGGGCGCTGGTGCGAGCGAAGGGCAGCAATTCGGTGAAGTCGTCCCGGTCAGTACCGGTCAGCTGGGACCACTTCCAGCTGTAGTACAGAAAGCTGGTGAACACCGTGCCATCAGTATCGGCGTAGCGGTAGATCCCGCCCGCGCGATCGTCTGCGACCAGGGTTCCGTTGGCGCTGGTGTACTCCAGCGTAACGGGGACCCAGGCCCCGTTACGCTGGAAGCCGTAGATGACCTTGTCGACGTAACCGCCGTGGGACAGCAGCGCCGCCTCCAAGGCGTAGTCCGCGATGTCGGTGTCGGAGGGACGGCCGTAGTAGCGCTGCACCTGCCGCAGATCGGTGGCGATCTTCGAGGCGACGTATTTGGCGGAGGTCAGGCTGTAGGTCTCGGACTCGGAGCGCGTGTAGGACGTGGTCATGGCTACCCCCGGAACCTGCTGCCGAGCACGACCTGCCAGCACTTCACGGCCTGATCCTTCGTCGTGGCAAAGCTCGCCTCGGTGATCGCGTCCAGGGCGGCCTCGGCCGCGTCCACGATTCGGACACGATCCCGGTGCTCATACAGGCGGGCGGTGTTGTTCGCCGGGTTGACCGGGTCGAAGATCTCGATCTCCCCGACCTGTGCGTTCGGCAGGTCCGACGCCGGGTAGTAGGCGTCGAACGCGATCCGTTCGCCGAGCTCGGTCCGCACGATGTAGTCGAAGAAGCCCTCCAACGCGGTGACGTAGTCGGTGAAGTCGAAGCGTGCGGTGTCCAGCAGGTACGCGCAGAGCAGTTCGATCATGAACGACTTGAACCGGAACTTGTCTCCCGTCGGGCTGCTCATGACCTGCTCGCGGACCCACCACTTCACCAGGCGCACCACCTGTGCCCAGTCGTCAGGACAGGCGTCCTTCCGGTCCTGAACGAAGTCGAGGTGCAGCCGGACGCTGGTCAGCAACCAGTCGGTCCGATCAACCGCGTCCTTGGCGATCAGGTAACCGCGATCATCGGTGTCGCCTTCGTAGAGCACCGGCACGACATCGACATCGGTGCCGGTGGACTTGAAGTGGACGTTCACGCAGTGCGTGCCCGGCGTGATCTGTGACGGATCGAGCAATCCCTTGTACGCCGCGCGGAGCCGCTCGGCGATCCACTCCACGAGTTCGGCCTCCTCGACGGGCGCGTCGTCGCGCTTGACGTAGATCGCCACGTCGAAGTCGTTGAACGTGCGCAGCGCCGTCCCCTTGGCCACCGAGCCCGCGTGCAGCATCTTCACCAGCGAGAACCCAGGATTGTCCGCGATGTGCGACTTCAGACGATCGCGCAGCGTGTTCACCTGTTTACGCTTGTCAATCGCAGTCTCGCGCGGCAGGTTCACCGCCCGTCCCGCAAAGGCCGCCACGTCGGCATGCGTGATCTTCAGCGTCACGTCCACAACCTCCTGAAGTCCCTCACGCACTCCTGAACCCTCACCTCTACGACTCCATCCCCCGCGTGCGGGTACCTCAGATTTGAACATCATCTTCTTGATTTCCCCGAGCGTACACGACGAAGAGTACCGTCAAGTCGTCACACCTCATCCGGGCGTGTCGACAGGAAGCGGCGCAACTTGACTCAGCGGTAACCAAGGTGTGCCTAAGATGCGAGCGGACCGATCAAGATCGAGAATCGTCCGCTCACCAGCGGACGTGGACTGGCGCGGAGACGAGACGTGAACGACCCGCAACTGGACCCCGGCGACATCGCGGCCCTGTTCGACCGGGCCAGACTGCGGATGGCGCGCGAGCTTCGAGGGCTTACCCAGGTGCAACTGGCTCGGGAAGTCGGCTCCGTCACGGCGGCCTCGGTCAGCCAGTTCGAGAACGGGCACACCAGGCCCGCCGCATCGACCCTGCGCCGGCTCTCGGTGGCGCTGCGCGTGCCGCCGTCTTTCTTCGCCGCCCCGGCCCGTCCCCCTGCTCAGGAGCAGCTCAACGGGTTCTTCCGAAGCCTCCGATCCACCTCTCCCCGAGATCGCCAACAAGCACTGGCCTACGTTCACCTCGCACGGGAACTCGCGCTCGAGCTCGAAAAATACGTTGCGCTGCCGGATCTCAACCTGCCTCGCGTTCCTGTCGACGAAGGACAGCCTCTACAAGCTGCCGATATCGAACAGGCCGCGACCCAGGCGCGCAGCCACTGGAACGTCCCTCGTGGTCCAATTCAGGACGTCGTGAGACTGCTTGAAATGAACGGAATGGTCGTTGTTCGCTTCCGTGTCAGCATCGAGAAAGTCGACGCGTTCTGCGTCGACTTCCCTGACAGGCCCGTCGTCGCTCTCGGGGCCGACAAGGGGCTGCGCGACCGTTCACGTTTCGACGCAGCCCACGAACTAGGTCACCTCGTCCTGCATGGCGTCAATGGCCAGATCGGCGACAAGGCTACTGAGAATCAGGCCAACGAATTCGCCGCCGCGTTTCTCATGCCAGCCGACGAAATCAAACCCGAACTTCCGGCCCGACTCGACTGGCCCACATTGCTCCGCCTGAAGGCAAAGTGGCACGTCTCATTGGCGGCCCTGCTGGTCAGGGCGAAGACGCTCGGGGTCATGAGTGAGCACACTTACGCACAAGCGTGGAAAGCCTTGTCCGTGCGAGGATGGCGGAAGGTGGAACCCGGCCCGCTGGGGAACCCGGAGGCTCCGGTACTCCTACGACGCGCGCTGGAACTCACGGAAACGACTGGGGTCTCATTCTCTGAATTCATTCGCCGCTCAGGGCTTCCCGAAGCGGACGTTCGAACTCTACTCAACCGGGAGATCAGCGAACGCCCCCGTGTGGAGTTTTGAACCATGGGGACGCTTCTGTGGTCGACACGGTGGTGCGGTGGAGGCAGGTCTGGTGCGACGTAGTGTCGCATGAGCAGCTCACGCCCCAACTCCTTCGCGGGCGTTGACCCAATGAGGCGAACCAAGTCGTTCAACGG
>Ga0136614_10003277_pt1 | contig 10331 bp, 10 predicted proteins | sample AntDrymUQ2792106_2_FD_106643 | JGI IMG/M metagenome (GOLD analysis project Ga0136614, IMG submission 106643) | Polar desert sand microbial communities from Dry Valleys, Antarctica - metaG UQ279 (21.06) | ecosystem: Environmental > Terrestrial > Soil > Desert | place: Antarctica: Dry Valley... | reverse complement strand
TGATGCAGGGCGATGCGCACCGCGCGCGCATGCTGGAGATGGGCGCGCCCCCGGAGCGCGTTCACGTCGTGGGCAACCTCAAGTACGACGCCTTGCGCGAGCCGGAGACGCCGCCGCACCTGCGCCGCGCCCTGGGGCAGGACGGGGCGGCGGCGCGCCCGCTGTGGGTCGCGGGCAGCACGGTGGAGGGCGAGGAAGAAGCCGTGCTGCACGCCTTTCTCGCCGTGCGGCGGAGCCACCCCGCCGCCCGATTGATGATAGCCCCGCGCCATCCCGAGCGTTTTGCGGCGGTGGCGGACCTCGTCGCTCGCGCGGGGCTGGACTGTGCCCGGAAGACCCTGCTGCCCGACGCGGGATGGAACGGCGGCGACGTCCTCGTCCTCGATACACTGGGCGAGCTGGCGCAGGTGTACCCGCTGGCGACCCTGGTCTTCGTGGGCGGCAGCCTCGTGCCCGCAGGCGGGCACAACGTGCTCGAGCCCGCGGTCGCGGGCAAGGCCATCATGGTGGGCCCGCGCATGGAGAACTTCCAGGAGATCGCGGCCGCGTTCCTCTCCGAAGACGCTCTCCTTCAGGTGCGCGACGCGGCGGGGCTGACCGAGGCTGCGGTGCGACTGTTCGGCGACGCCGCGGCCCGCGAGGCGATGGGCGCGCGGGCACGAGGGATCGTCGACCGCAACCGCGGGTCGCTCGATCGCACGGTGGATGCGCTGGCGGGATTGCTCGCATGAGCCCGCGTCCGTGGCTGGCCCCGGCGGGGGCCGCTTTTGGCGCGGCGGCCGCGCTGCGGACGCGGCTCTACGCCCGTGGCATCCTGCGGCGCCAGGCCCTGGCTTTCCCCGTGATCAGCGTCGGCAACCTGGCCGTCGGGGGACGCGGCAAGACGCCTCTCGTCGCGCGCATCGCCGGGCTCCTGCGCGACTCGGGCCACCAGGTAGCGATCTTGAGCCGCGGCTATGGAGGCACTTCGGCGGGCGCGCCACTGCTCGTCTCCGACGGCGGGTCGGTGCTCGCGGGGGCGGATGTCGCGGGCGACGAGCCCGTGCTGCTCGCTCGATCCCTGCCCGGCGTGGTGGTGGCGGTGGCGGCGCGCCGGGTCGACGCCGGCCGGATGGTCGAAGCCCGCTTCGGGCGCTGCGTGCATGTGCTGGACGACGGGTTCCAGCATCTCGCGCTGGCCCGCGACCTCGACATCGCTGCCATCGAGCCCGAAGACCTGGGCGGGCGACCCATGCCCGCAGGCGTGTTGCGCGAGCGACCGTCGGCGCTGGCGCGGGCCGACCTCGTGCTCCTGTCCGCGCGCAACGGGGCCCCGCTTCCCCCGGCGCTCGACCCCGCGCGGACGTTGCGCTGGCATCGGCGCTCGCTGGGTTTCGTCGCGCCGGAAGGCCTCGCGGCGCCGATGCCGTCCCGCGCGTTCGTCATCTCCGCGATCGCGGAGCCCCAACGTCTCCTCGCCGATCTGTCCGCGCTGGGCTGCCGCGTGGTCGGGCAGGCGCTTTTTCGCGACCATCATCGGTTCACGGCTGGCGAGCTGGAGACGGCGGCCGCCACCGCCCGCGCCGCGGGGGCAGACGCGGTCGTGACGACGGAGAAGGACGCCGTTCGAATGACGTGGTCCGTCGCCGGCCCGCCCCTGGTGGTCCATCGCATCGAGGCCGTCCTCGAGGACGAAGGACGCCTCATCGCGATCCTGCTTCGCGTGGCGCGCGCGGCGTGACAGGCTCGCGGGGGCACGGGGTGGAGGCGGGTGCGGCGGGCATCGTCGCCGACCTGGCGGGCCTGCTCCCGCGCCGCGCGGCACTGGTCGCGGGGGCGACCGTCGGCCGGGCCTGGGGACGCGTGGACGGGCGCCACCTGCGCATCGCCGAGGACAATCTGGCGCATGCGTTTCCCGATTGGGACCAGGCGCGCCGGCATGCGGTCGCCCTCGACGTGTACGGCCACTTCGGCCGCGTGCTCCTCGACATCCTGTGGATGGCCGACCGCGACCGCGACCAGATCCTGCGCCTGGTCGACGTGACCGGGGCCGAGCACGTGGAGGCGGCCCGGGTCCGTGGCCGCGGCGCGCTGCTGGTCACCGCGCACGTCGGGAACTGGGAGCTGCACGGGGTCGCCCATGGTTTTCTCTTCGGGCCCATCGGCGTCGTCGCGCGCCCGCTGGACAATCCAGCCCTCGATGCCCGCCTGTGCGAGTTCCGCCGCCGCCCCGGCAACACGGTGATCTACAAGCAGCGCGCACTGCCGCAGGTGCTGCGGCTGCTGCGGGACAACCGCGCGGTCGCGATACTCATCGACCAGAACGTGCAGCAGGGCGACGGGGTGTTCGTCGACTTCTTCGGGCGCCGCGCCGCGACCACGACCGTGGCGGCGGCGCTCGCCCTCAAGACCGGTTGCGCGCTCATCCCCACCCATACCGAGCTGCGGGACGACGGCCGGTACGCGCTCGTCTACGACCCGCCGGTCGCTTTGCCAGCCGCGGGCGATCGCGCGGGCGACCTGCAGCAGGTCACCCAGCGGCTGACCGGCGAGATCGAGGGATGGGTGCGGCGGCGGCCCGAGCAATGGCTGTGGCTGCATCGGCGCTGGAAGACCCAGCCCGTGGAGGGGGGGGAGTGACGGGCCTCGAGCGGATCGTGGTGCGGGCGCCGAACTGGATCGGCGACGTCGTGCTGTCGCTCGGCGCGGTGCGCGACCTGCGTCGGAACTTTCCCGACGCCCGCATCGAGGTGCTGGCCCGGCCATGGGTGGCCGAGCTGTACGGCGCCGTCGCCGAGGTGGACGCGGTGCGGCCGAGCGCAGGCTGGAGGGCCGATGCGCGCACGGTCCGCGGCGCATTCGACGCCGCGGTGCTTCTGCCCAACTCGTTCGCTTCCGCCCTCGCCGTCTGGCGGGCCGGCATCCCGCACCGCTGGGGCTATGCCACCGATGGCCGCCGCCCGCTGTTGACGCGCGCGGGACGGGTCCCGTCCGCAGTCCGTGGCCGCAGCCAGGTGTACTACTATCGGGCGATGCTGGCCGCCGTCGGTCTCTCGGTTTCGGCGACACCCGACGCATCGATTCGCTGTCCGCCGGAGTGGGCGGGGCGAGGTCAATCGCTCCTGGCCGGCGAGGGGCCCTGGATCGGCCTCAACCCCGGCGCGTTCTACGGCACCGCCAAGCGCTGGCTTCCCGAGCGGTACGCGGCGGTGGGGGACACCCTGGCCCGCAAGACGGGGGCCCGGGTTGCCATCGTCGGCGGAGCCGCGGAGCGCGCCCTGGGGGAGTCGATCGCGGGCGGCATGCGCGAGCCCGCGCGCGTCCTCTGCGGCGAGACGACCCTCTCCGATCTCGCCGGCGTCCTGTCCCGCCTCCGCCTGCTGGTCACCAACGACTCCGGGCCGATGCACGTGGCGGCGGCCCTCGGCGTGCCCGTAGTCGCGATCTTCGGCCCCACCGACAGTCGCGAGACGGGCCCGGTGGGCGACGCCCACCGCATCGTGCGCGAGCCCGTGCACTGCTCACCCTGCAAGCTCCGCGAGTGCCCCATCGATCATCGCTGCATGACGCGCATCGGGGTCGATCGCGTGATCGCCCAGGCGCAGGACATGCTGCCTCACGCGTGACGGCGACGCCGCTCCGCCGCGCGATCTTCATCGATCGCGACGGCACGCTTTCCGAGGAGGTCGGTTACGTCAACCACCTCTCGCGTTTCCGCCTCCTGCCTTTCGCAGTAGAGGCCATTCGCCTGGTCAACCGGAGCCCGTTCCTGGCCGTGCTGGTCACGAACCAGGCCGGGGTCGCCCGCGGCTACTTTCCCGAGTCCCTGATCCACGAGGTCCACGCCGCGGTGACGCGTGAGATGGAGGCAGGTGGAGCGCGCCTGGACGGCATCTACTTCTGCCCCCACCATCCCACCGCCGGTGAGCCTCCGTACCGGCAGCAGTGCGACTGCCGCAAGCCGCGACCAGGCCTCCTCCACCGCGCGGCCCATGATCTCGGCATCGATCTCGCGGCGTCCTACGTGATCGGCGACCGCCTGGGCGATCTCGAGCTGGCGTGGAGCGTGGGCGCGACCGCCGTCCTGGTGCGCACGGGGTACGGCCGCGGCGAGCTCGAGCTCCACGCGCCGGCCTGGCCGAGGGGACCAGACATGGTAGCCGAGCATCTGCTGGAAGCCGTGGTCACGATCCTCGCCGGCGCGGAACAGACCCGGTGAAGAGAAAGACGTCGTCTCCGCAGGTGACCGCCGAGGGGCTCGAAGCGGTCATTGCCGCCTTCAAGGGGCGGCGCATCCTCGTGCTGGCGGACCTGGTGGCGGACGAGTTCCTCTACGGCTCCGTGCAGCGGGTGAGCCGGGAGGCGCCCGTGCTCATCCTCGAGTACGACGGAACGGACGTTCGCATGGGCGGCGGAGCCAACGCCGTCCACAACATCCTGACCCTGGGTGGAGCGCCGGTGCCGATGGGGGTCGTCGGCCGCGACGAGCACGGACGGCGGCTCCGGGCCCTGCTCCGTGAGCGCGGCATCGCCGCCCGCGAAGTCGTCACCGACCCGGAGTACGTGACGCCGGTGAAGACGCGGATCCTCGGCGGCGGCACGCATACCACCAAGCAGCAGATGGTGCGCATCGACAAGCGGACACGCCTTCAGGACGGGAGCGCGGCGCGCCGGGAAGTCCTCGCCGCGGTGCGCGGATACGCGGGGCCGCTGGACGGTGTGCTGGTGAGCGACTACGGCTTCGGCCTGCTCACCCCCGCCCTCGTGGAGGCCGCGATCGCCCTGGCGCGACGCCGCCGGGTGCCGGTGACGGTCGACTCGCGTTACGCGCTGCTCAGCTTTCGCGGGATGACCGCGGTGACGCCCAACGAGCCCGAGGTCGAGGCCGCCCTCGGCGTCACCATCGGCCACGACCGGCGGCGGCTGGAATCCGCCGGGCGCAGGCTGCTGCGCCGCCTGAAGGTCGGCGCGGTGCTCATCACCCGCGGCAGCGACGGCATGGCGCTCTTCGAGCCCGGGCGCGCGACCGTTCACCTCCCGATCTACGGAACCGACCAGGTGGCCGACGTCACGGGGGCCGGCGACACCGTGATCGCGACCTTCACGTTGGCGCTCGCCGCCGGCGCCACGCCCGTCGAGGCGAGTGTGCTCGCCAACTACGCGGGGGGCGTCGTGGTCATGAAGCGCGGCACCGCGACCGTGTCCTCGGCCGAGCTGCTCCGCGCCCTTGCCGCCGATCCCGCGCCCGGCACCCCGGTCCGCGGGGTGTGAGGACCGCGGCCTCCAAGGTCGGCGCTCTCGCCGACGTCGTGCGCGAGGTCCGTGCGGCTCGCGCTTCGGGCCGGACGGTCGCGCTCGCCAACGGGTGCTTCGACGTCCTGCACGCGGGCCACGTCCGATATCTCCAGGGCGCGCGGGCGGAAGCCGACGTGCTGGTGGTCGGCGTCAACGGCGATGCGTCGGTGCGGCGGTTGAAGGGCGAGGGCCGGCCCGTGATGCCGGAGGGTGACCGCGCAACCCTCGTCGCGGCCTTGCGCGCCGTCGACCACGTGGTCGTGTTCGCCGCAGACGACGTGAGCGAGCTGATCCTCGCCCTTCGCCCCGACGTCCACTGCAAGGGCACCGACTACACGGCCGAGACGGTTCCCGAGCGCGAGGTGGTGCGGTCGTACGGCGGGCGGGTCGCCATCGTCGGCGATGGCAAGGACCACGACACGCGGAAGCTGCTGGAGAAGTTGCGGAGATGAGGGCGCTCCTGGTTCGCCTGTCGGCGATCGGGGACGTGGTGCACACCCTGCCCGTGGCGGCCACGCTGAAGCAGCGGGGCTTCGAGGTCGACTGGCTGGTCGAGCCCGCCGCGCGGCCGCTCGTCGAAGGGAACCCCGCCGTCTCCCGGGTCATCGCGGCTCCTTTGGCGCGGGCGTCCGGGTTGGCGCACGCGTGGGCGACGGCGCGGGAGGTGCGCGCGAGCCGGCACGACGTCGCCCTCGACCTGCAGGGACTGTGGAAGTCTGCGGCCTGGGCGCGCGCCTCGGGCGCGGGGCGCATCGTCGGGTTCGGGGGACCCTGGAGGCGCGAGCCGCTGTCCGAGATGCTGCTCGGGGTGCGCGTCCGGCTCGCCCCCGAGCCTGCGCACGTCATCGACAAGAACCTCGCGTTGTTGCGGGCCCTGGACATCCAGGCCGAGGGCCACCGCGCCTTTCCGCTGCCATCGTCTCCCCGGGAAGCCGGCCGCGTCGCCGAGCAGATCGCGGGCCGCGCATGGCGCGACTTCGCGGTCATCAATCCGGGCGGGGGATGGGCGAGCAAGTTGTGGCCGCCCGCGTCGTTCGGCGCCGTCGCGCAGGGGCTCGCCGCGCGCGGCATCGTCCCCGTCGTCACCTGGGGACCCGGCGAGCAAGGCCTCGCCGACGCGGTGGTCGCGGCGTCGCAGCAGACGGCGGTGCCTTGTTTCCCGACCACCCTGCTCGAGTACGTCGAAGTCGCGCGCCGGGCCCGGATCGTGGTGGCCGCGGACACGGGCCCCCTGCACCTCGCCTGCGCGATCGGCGCCCCGGTGGTTGGCGTCTTCGGGCCGACCGATCCCGCGCGCAACGGGCCCTTCGGGGCCGACGACCTGACCGTCCGCCGCCGGCCCCTCTGCGCGCCGTGCCACCGCCGGCGCTGTCGCACGCACGAGGGCGTGATGGCCGTCATTCCGCCTGCGGAAGTGATGGCGGCCGTCGATCGGCGGCTGGCGCGCCTGACCGGGGCCCGCCCACCGGCCATGGCGGGATGAAGCTTTCGCGGCTGCGCGTCCCTTTGGGATATGTCGTCGGCGTGCTGGTCGCTCTTCTGGCGCGTCCGCGGCTCATGTCGGTGGCGGCGGGGATGGCGCTGGCGCTTTGCGGCGAGGCCCTGCGCATCTGGGCCTCCGGCCATATCGAGAAGACGGAGCGGCTCGCCACCGGCGGTCCCTACGCCCACACCCGCAATCCGCTCTACCTCGGCAGCGCGCTCATGGGGCTCGGGGTAGCGGTCGCCTCCGCGAGCGTCCTCGCCGGGCTCGCGGTGTCGGCGTATTTCGCGGTGTGGTATCCGGCGGTCATCCGGGAAGAGTCGGCGTTCCTCGCTGCGCGCTTTCCCGAGGAGTACGGGGCGTGGGCCCGCGACGTGCCGGCCTTTCTTCCCGTCCTACACCCCTCGGGACCGCGCGCCAGCCGCTTCGACTGGGGCCGCGTGCGGACGAACCGCGAGTGGCGCACCGCCGCCGCCCTCCCGGTGGCGGCGGCGTTATTGACCTGGGGGGCGCTGTAGTCGCACTCCCCAGACCCCTGGCGTGTCGAAATGAATCCGTCGCGCTCCGCTGCTGTTCAACGTCCCCGAAGGCGGCGGTAACATGGCGCTCATGATGAGCCAGAAGGTGAGCCGGAGAGACTTTGTCCGGGCGGGGACGGGTATCGTTGCCGCGGGCGCGGCCCCCGCTTTCGGCCAGGGGCCGGCGGTGCGAACCACGCCTTCCGCGCGGCCGGTGGTGATCGCTTCCGCAAACGGCAATCGCTTCCGCAACGGGGGGCCGCGCGCCGGGGTCGAAGAGGCTTTTCTCCGCATGACGCGCGGCGAGGACGTCCTCGACGCCCTGATCGCGGGCGTCAACATCTGCGAGCTGGATCCGGCCGAGGACAGCGTCGGATACGGCGGCCTGCCCAACGCCCTCGGCGTGGTGCAGCTCGACGCTTCCTGCATGCACGGCCCGCGGCGGCGGGCGGGTGCGGTGGCCGCGCTCGAAGGCATCCGCACGCCGTCACTGATCGCGCGGGCGGTCGCCGATCTCACCGACCACCACCTCCTCGTCGGCCAGGGCGCGCAGGAATTCGCGCGCAGCCTCGGGTTCAAGGTCGAGGAAGACCTGAACACCGAGCACTCGCGCAAGCTGTGGCTGGAATGGAAGCGGCGCACCGATCCCGATCACTACCCGGACCCCGCGGCGCGCGAGGAGGCGGGGCGCAAGGTGGGGCGGCAGATGATGGACGAGGGATTGATCGATCCGCGGCACTACTACGGCACGATCAACTGCAACGGCGTAAACGCGAAGGGCGAGGTCTGCGGGGTGACCACCACGAGCGGCTTGGCCTGGAAGATCCCCGGACGGGTAGGCGACTCGCCCATCCTCGGCGCCGGGTTGTGGGTGGATGGAGAGATCGGGGCCGCCGGGTCCACCGGGCGCGGCGAGGCCAACCTCTACAACCTGTCCTCACACCTGATCGTCGAGGAGATGCGGCGCGGCCGCCATCCGAAGGACGCGGCGATGGAGGCGCTGCGCCGCATCCGGGCCAATACCGTCGAGAAGCGCCTGCTGAACAGCAAGGGCAATCCCGATTTCAACGTCAAGTTCTACGTCCTGAACCGGCGCGGAGACTTCGCGGGCGTTGCCCTGTACGCGGGAAAGAACCAGGAGTTCGCCGTCTGCACCGAGCAGGGACCGCAGACCCTGCCCTGCGATGCCTTGCTCGCGGAGAGCGACGCCGACGCCCCGCCGGCGGCAAAGGCCGCTCCCTGAGCGCGGCCGGGCCAGATCTCGCCGCCATCCGCCGGACGCGGGAGCGCCTGGGGGATCGGATCGTCACCACGCCCGTGCGACCCTGGGACGACCCGGTCCTCTCCGCGCGCGTTGCCCCGGGCACGCGCGTCGTGTTGAAGGAAGAGTTGTTCCAGAAGACCGGGACCTTCAAGCCGCGCGGCGCGCTGTCCGTGATGCTCGATCTCACCCCGGCCGCTCTTGCCCGCGGGGTGACCGCGGTCAGCGCAGGCAATCACGCCATGGCCGTGGCCTACGCGGCGAACGTGCTGGGCACCACGGCCAAGGTGGTGATGCCGCGCTCCGCCAACCCTTTTCGAGTGGGGCGCTGCCGTGAGCTGGGCGCCGAGGTGGACCTCGTGGACGACGTCCATTCGGCGTTCACGCGGGTGAAGCAGATCGAAGCCGAGGAGGGACGCGCGTTCGTCCATCCCTTCGAGGGGCCGCTGACCGCCTTGGGCACGGCGACGCTGGGCCTCGAGCTCGTCGAACAGGTTCCCGACGTGGACGCGGTGATCGTTCCCATCGGAGGGGGCGGACTCTGCGCGGGTGTGGCGGCCGCGGTGAAGCTCGCGCGGCCGGCCTGCCTCGTGTTCGGGGTCGAGCCCGAGGGCGCCGACAGCATGCGCCGCAGCCTCGACGCCGGCTCGCCCCAGGCCATCGACCGCGTCCGAACCATCGCCGACAGCCTGGGCGCGCCTCACGCCGCTCCCTACAGCTTCGAGCTCTGCCGCCGCTACGTCGACGACGTGGTGCTGGTGGACGACGACGCGCTGCGCGGCGCGATGCTGCTGATGTTCTCCTCCGCCAAGCTCGCGGTGGAACCGGCAGGGGCGGCGGCCGCGGCCGCTCTCCTCGGCCCGCTGCGCGAGCGGCTGGCCGGCCTCCGTGTCGTCCTCGTGGTCTGCGGCGCCAACATCGACGCCGCCACCTTCACCCGCCATCTGGAAGGCGCCACGGCCACCGCCTCGTCCGCCAAGCATTAGAATGTCCGCCCTCATGCCCACCCTCCTGGAGGACGGCCGTTGAAGGTTCGCGTCGTTACACCCGCGCCCCCGCGCTCGTCAAGCGGCAACCGGGTCACCGCGCTGCGCTGGGCGCGCGTGCTGCGCGGGCTGGGCCACACCGTGGCCGTGCAGCAGGACTACCGGGGCGAAGCGTGCGACATGCTCGTGGCCCTGCATGCGCGGAAGAGTGCGGGCGCGGTGGCGCGATTCCGAGAGCGCAATCCCCGCGGGGCGCTCGTCGTCGCCCTCACCGGGACAGACCTCTACGGCGACGCGCGCAACGGGGCCGACGTCAACCGATCGCTCGACCTCGCCAGCCGCGTGGTCATCCTGCAGCCCGAAGCGCTGGCCCGGCTGCCCGAGCGCGTCCGCACCAAGACCCGCGTCATCGTCCAGTCCGCGGAGCCGGTGCCGGGCGCTCATCCGTTGCGGCGCCGCGCGTTCGAGGTGTGCCAGCTCGCCCACCTGCGCCCGGTGAAGGACCCCTTCCGCGCCGCCATGGCCGCGCGGCTGCTGCCCGCCGAGTCGCGCGTCACGCTGGTCCACGCCGGCGCGGCCGTGGAAGCCGACCTGGCCGCGCGGGCCCAGAACGAAGCCGCGTCCAACCCGCGGTACCAGTGGGTCGGGGATCTCCCCCGATGGCAAGCCATGCGGCTCCTCGCCCGCTGCCGTCTCATGGTCCTGAGCTCGCGGATGGAGGGCGGGGCAAACGCGCTGTCGGAGGCGCTGGCGGCCGCCGTTCCCGTCGTGTGCTCGAAGGTCGACGGCTCGGTCGGACTGCTTGGCGA
>Ga0136614_10003274_pt1 | contig 10334 bp, 9 predicted proteins | sample AntDrymUQ2792106_2_FD_106643 | JGI IMG/M metagenome (GOLD analysis project Ga0136614, IMG submission 106643) | Polar desert sand microbial communities from Dry Valleys, Antarctica - metaG UQ279 (21.06) | ecosystem: Environmental > Terrestrial > Soil > Desert | place: Antarctica: Dry Valley... | reverse complement strand
GTCGGCGACAACGTCACGGGCGTGGACGCCGACGGGCCCGGCTACCAGATGGTCGGGATCCCCGACGGGCTCGGAGCCTTCGCGGAAACCGGCACGGGCAAGTGGGACGGAGACGACGACCTGCGCGGCCATCGCAACGGACGGACCTTCACCGTGGTCATGAACCACGAGCTCCGTCAGGGCGGCGGCATCGTGCGCGCCCACGGGGCGGTCGGCTCGTTTGTCTCCAAGCTGACGATCGACAGGAAGACGTTCCGCGTGCTGCACGGCGAAGACCTGATCGAGCAGGTTGTGCTCGCACCGGGAGGCGTCTACGGCGCACCGCAGAAGGGCGTCGTCATCGGCAGGCTCTGCTCCGGCGACCTTCCTGACGAATCCGCCCTCTACAACAAGGACTCGGGCAAGGGGTACAAGGGTCGGCTGTTCATGAGCGGTGAGGAGGTAGGACCCGAGGGCCGCGCATTCGCCCATGCGTTGGATGGAACGAGCTACGAGCTTCCGTTCCTCGGCAAGATGAGCTGGGAGAACGTCCTGATTCAGCCGGGCACCGGCGACAGGACGGTCGTCGTCGGCCTCGACGACTCGCAGCCCGTCGGTCAGGCGTACGTGTACATCGGTGAGAAGCGCCGTCATGGAAACCCCGCCGAGCAGGCCGGCCTCGTCGGCGGCAAGTTGTACGGAATCGCCGTCGACGGCTTCCCGGCGGAGCCGGAAACCGGCATCCCCTCGGGCACGCCGTTCCGCCTGATCCCGATCGAGAACCAGCAGACCAAGACCGGGACCCAGATCGAGGCGGAGAGCTCGAGTGGACCGATCACGGAGTTCAGGCGACCCGAGGACGGCTCCTGGGATCCCAGCCGGATCCGGGACTTCTACTGGGTCACGACCGACCGGCCGAAGGCCTCCGGGGGAAACAGCCGACTATGGCGGTTCAACTTCCAGAACCTCTCGCAGCAGCAAGCCGGGGTCGCCGGCACGATCGACATGCTCCTGGACGGAACCGAAGGCCAGGAGATGATGGACAACATGACCGTGGACCGGTTCGGCCGCGTCCTGATCACCGAGGATCCGGGCAACAACCCGATCGCCTCGCGGATCTTCAGCTACGAGATCGACTCGGACGCACTGACCCAGCTCGCCGTGCAGAAGCAGGCGCACGGCCCTGAGGCGAACCCCGCGTACCCGGGCTACGCCACGCTCGACGAGGAGATCTCCGGGATCATCCCGGCAGACGACGTCCTCGGCAAAGGCTGGTACCTGTTCGACTCGCAGATCCATGAGTCGGTGTTCCCGAGCGCCTACGACAAGCAGAAGCTCGTCGAGAAGGGCCAGCTCCTCGCGCTCTACTACCCGGTCGACGAAGACGAGAACGAAGAGGACGACGACGACTGACGGCTCGTACACCGAAGTGGTGGGACATGATTGGTAGTCCGTCCCCACGAGCCTTCACGGCTTCGGCAAGGCGGGCGGCCCCTCCGGGGGCCGCCCGCCGTTTTCCACTTCTTTGCAGGTACTTCACCGAACCGACGCCCTGAAGACGCACGTCCGTGCCCAAGCTATGGGCATGCAACCCACTCCGCTTCTCTGCGAGCTCCACGCCCACACGACGTGGAGCGACGGAACCCTCACGCTGACCGAGATCGTCGACCTCTACGGCCGCTACGAGTTCGACGTCCTCTGCTTAACGGACCACGCGATGGACGTCGGCGCCGTCCACGTAACAGCTGCGGCACACGGCCGTTACGCCGAGGCGATCGAACGGGAAGCCAGGCGGGCCCGCGATCAGTACGACCTGCTGCTCATCCCGGGCCTCGAACTCACCTTCTGCAGCGAAGACCCTGACGAGGCCGCCCATGCGCTCGCGCTCGGCGCTCGGACGTGGGTCGACCTCGACGCGGGAGTCGAGGCGGCTCTCGGGCAAGCCCGCGAGGCGGGAGCGGCAATCGTCGCTGCCCACCCCCACGGGTGGCGCGCCGACCCTAAGCCGTCCCGGACGACCCGCTGGTTCTGGCGCAACCGCGACCGCATTGCAGCCCTGGTCGACCGGTGGGAGATGATCAATCGCCAGCAGACCTTCGGCTGGATCGCCGAGCTCGGCCTGCCGGCCATCGCCAGCGGCGACTTTCACCGTCTCGAGCATCTCGAGACCTGGAAAACGCTGATTCCGAGCGTGAAGACCGAGCAGGCGGTCATCGACTACCTCCGCTCCGATGGATGCTCCTACGTCGTCCCGTGGCACCTGCGCGACGCAACGCGGCGGCGGACGGCTGCGGCTGCATAGCTTCACCGGACCGTTACCACCCCTTCACCGCGGTTCAACCCCCAGAGCACGCTTGCCGGGCCAAGATCGGATGGATGGCGAAGATCCTGATCGTCGAGGACGACGAGGTGATCGCCAAGGGCATGGCGAGTCATCTGACGGCCGCCGGCTTCGAGCCGAGCTGGGTGTCGAACGGCGTCGCCGGCCTCGCACGTCTTAGGTACGAGCATCCCGACGTCTGCGTCGTCGATCTCATGCTGCCGGCGCTCGACGGCTGGAAGCTGATCGAGGCCGCGCGCGCCGCCGGTATCGGCACACCGATCGTGGTCGTGAGCGCCCGTGGTAGCGAAGACGATCGCGTTCAGACGCTCGAGCTGGGCGCCGACGACTACCTCGTCAAGCCCTTCTCGATGCGCGAGCTCGTCGCACGCGTCGCCGCCGCCGCGCGGCGCGGTGTGCGCCCCCAGGCGACGGAGCGAAACGAGGCGATCCGCGTCGAGGAGCTGCTGATCGACCCGGAGAGCGTGCAGGCCTACATCGACGATCGAAGCGCCGGTCTGACACCGACGGAGTTTCGCCTCCTCTACGCGCTTGCGCAGGAAAGCCCACGCGTGGTCACGCGGGACGAGCTGCTCCAGCGGATCTGGGGCCGCCGGTTGACGAGGCGGGACCGTACAGTGGACGTCTTCGTGCGCAAGCTCCGGGAGAAGATCGACGCTCAATCCTCCCGTCATGCCTTCGTCCACACCCGCTACGGCGTCGGCTACAAGCTCGAGCCGCAGCTCAAGTAGTGCCTCCGACCGAAGTCGCGGCGAGCGGCGGCGAGCGGCTCCTCAATCGAGAGCTCTCGTGGCTCGACTTCAACGCCCGGGTGCTCGAGCTCGCCGAGGATCCGTCGGTTCCGCTGCTCGAGCGGGTGAAGTTCTGCTCGATCTTCTCCTCGAACCTCGACGAGTTCTTCATGGTCCGGGTCGCCGGCCTCCTGGGCCAGATCGCGGCCGGCCTCAGCGTCCGATCGGTGGACGGACTGACGCCGAAGGTGGCGCTCGCCGAGATCAGCCAGTCTGTGAACGAGCTCGCCGCGCGGCAGTCGAAGCTCTGGCGGGGCGAACTGAAGCCGGCGCTCGCCGAGAAAGATCGTCGTCGGCCAGGTCGACGATCTCCACGGCGAGGAGGCCGAGGAGCTCGCCCACCGCTTCGAACAGCAGGTCTTCCCGGTTCTGACCCCGCTCGCCGTCGGCCCGGGCCAGCCGTTTCCCTACATCTCCGGCCTCTCGCTCAGCCTCGCCGTGTTCGTACGGGATCCCCAGAGCGGCGAGGAACGGTTCGCACGCATCAAGGTCCCGGAGGTGTTTCCTCGCTTCCTCGAAGTCGGGAGCCGCGGGGTCTTCCTCCCGCTCGAGCACGTGATCGCGCACTTCCTCGACATGCTCTTCTCGAAGATGGAGATCATCGAGTGCGCCGCCTTCAGGGTCACCCGCGACGCTGACTTCTCGGTCTCCGACGAGGCGGATGACCTGCTCCAGGCGGTCGAGCTCCAGCTTCGGAGGCGGCGATTCGGCGACGCCGTGCGGGTGGAGGTCGCCGACTCGATGTCCGAGTCGATGCGCGATCGGCTGCTCTCCGGCCTCGGCGCCGACCGGGAGCAGCTCTACCCCGTCTCCGGCCTGCTGGACCTGGCCGATCTCTTGCAGCTCGCGCGCCTCGACCGGCCGGATCTCAAGGACGACACGTGGGTTCCCGTCACCCAGCCTCGGGTCGCCGAGCTCGGCTCCGCCAGCGACTTCTTCGACGAGATCCGACGTTCCGACATCATCGTGCATCACCCGTACGAGTCCTTCTCCACGAGCTTCGAGGCGTTCGTGCGTGGAGCGGCAACCGATGCACAGGTGGTGGGCCTCAAGACGGCGGTCTATCGGACGAGCGATGAGACGCCGCTCGTCCCGGCCCTGATCGAGGCGGCCGAGGAGGGCAAGCAGAGTGTCTGCATCGTCGAGCTGAAGGCGCGCTTCGACGAGCACCGGAACATCGAGTGGTCCCGAGCGCTCGAGCGCTCGAGCGCTCGGGAGTCCACGTCGTCTACGGCTTCCCTCATCTCAAGATCCACGCGAAGGCGACGCTCGTGGTGCGGCGCGAGGGAGATTTGCTCCGCCGCTACGTCCATGTGGGCACCGGCAACTACCACGCGCTGAACGCGAGGAGCTACGAGGACTTCGGCCTCTTCACGGCGGACGCCGAGATCGCCGCCGACATCGCCGACCTCTTCAACTACATCACCGGCTTCGGGCGCCCACAGCGGTTCCGCAAGCTGCTCGTCGCGCCGTGGACGCTCCGCTCTCGGCTGATCGACGAGATCCGGGCGGTCTCGGAGGCCGCGGCAGCAGGGAAGAAGGCGCGCATCCGGATCAAGACCAACGCGCTGACCGACGAGCCGATCATCGAGGAGCTCTACGGCGCCTCGCAGGCCGGCGCGGAGATCGACGTGGTCGTCCGGAACATCTGCGCTCTCCGTCCCGGTGTTCCCGGCCTGAGCGAGACCATCCGGGTGCGAAGCGTCCTCGGCCGCTTTCTCGAGCACAGCCGGCTCGCCATCTTCGAGACCGGAAAGTCCGCGACCTACCTGCTCGGCAGCGCGGATCTCATGCCTCGAAACCTCGACCACCGCGTCGAAGTGCTGGCCCCCGTTCAGGACGCACGCGCACAGCAGCGGTTGGCGGCTGCGTTCGACGCCCTGCTCGCCGACAACTCACAGGCCTGGGCGTTGTCGGGCGAGGGGAACTGGCACCGACTTCGCCCGGAGAAGAACGAGCGTCCCCGACCCGCCCACGAGGTGCTCATGCGCAGCGCCCGGACACGCCAACAACGACCCGTGGCCCGCCGGCCACGGTGACCTCCGAGCGGAATTTCAGAATGGTGCCGCATGCGCGCTGCCGTCCTTGACGTCGGCTCGAATACGGTCCGGCTGCTGGTCGCGGCCCAGTCGAGCCGTGGCCTGAAAACGTTCCACGTCGAAGGCGTCCATCTCGGCCTTGCCTCCGACATCGAGCGCGACGGTCGGATCTCTGAGACCAAGCTCGCCGAGGCGCAGGAGCTCGCTTCCCGCTACGCCAGGGTCGCGCGGGATCATCGGGTCGCCAGGCTCGAAGTCGTCGTTACCGCACCCGGGCGGCAGAGTGCGAACGCGGAAGCGCTGGTGGATGCACTCGCCGCCGGCTCGGGCGCGGCCGTGCGGGTGCTGTCGGCCGAGGAGGAGGGCAGCCTCGCCTACGCAGGCGCCGTCGGGGCACTGGCCTCTCCGCCGGAGAGCGTCGCCGTCTGCGATGTCGGCGGCGGGTCGACCCAGCTGCTGGCCGGGACCTCCGCAGGGCCCGTGTGGATGCGGCCTCTCGATGTCGGGTCGCTTCGGCTCACCGCCCGCTCACTGCGATCTGATCCTCCAACGCCACAGGAGCTGGACGAGGCTCACATGGAGGTGGAAACCGCCTTCGGCGCGATCGCGCCACCCCTCGTCGCAACCGTGCTCGCCTCCGGCGGAAGCGCTCGAGCCCTGAGGAGGCTTGCCGGCCGCAAGCTCGGGCGGCGCGAGCTCGAGTGGATCCTCGAGCTTGCCGTATCCGCGCCCTCGGAGAGGCTCGCCCGGGAGCACGGCATGCAGCCTGCGCGCGCGAGGACGCTGGCGGCCGGGACGCTCATTCTCTTGGCGGCACAACGCCGCTTCGGCGTTCCGCTGCGGGTGGTGCGCGAAGGCGTCCGCGAGGGAGCGATCCTCGCGCTCCTCTCCCGCGCAGAGGCTGCGGCCTAGCTCTTCAAGAGCTCGGATGGGCGGAGGGCGGAGTCCACGACCCACGCCGCTCCCTTCTTCGTCCTTCCGAAGAGCGATTCGATCTCCTCGCCGTGGCCACAGGTGACCGCCGCCGAGCGAGACAGGCTCTCGAGCAGGTTCTTCGCCCGGTCCGCTCCGACGCCGTCGGCGAGCTCGTCGCTCCGCTCGATTTCCAGGCCGCGTGCACGAGCCAGCGGTTCCACGGTCTCCAGGCAGCGCCTGAACGGGCTCGAGACGATGCGATCGACACGGTAGGGCTCAAGCATCTCGACGAGCTTCTGCGCCTGCAGCCTTCCCTTCTCGTCCAGCGGCCGCTCCCGGTCGTCGCCCTTCCACTCCTTCCGGTCGCCGGCCGACGCGTGGCGTAGGACGATCTGCGGAGCCGGACCGAGCGATTCGACCACAGCCGCGTCGTGCTTGTAGCTGAGCAACGTGCGCGCCGCCTCCGGCGACGTCCAGCGAACTTCGTCGACCTCGTTCGACGGCCGAAACGAGCCGGCGAGCGGTGTCATCTCCCAGTACCGAACGACCTTCGGGCCGAGCAGCGACCGGTACCTGGTCGTTGCCAGCTCGCGACCGAGAACGCAACGCAGGCCCGTCTCTTCCTCCACTTCGCGGAGCGCGCATGCCTCATCGCTCTCGCTTCGCTTCGCCTTCCCCTTCGGAAAGGTCCAGTCGCCGTACTTCGGCCGGTGCACGAGCAAGAGATCGCCTCTCCGGCGAACGATGCCGCCTGCCGCGCGGATCGGCTCGCTCAACCGAGGGCCTTGTCGCCCGCCTTCTCGAGCCGCCGCCAGGCCCTGGGCCAGCCGGCGCGGGCGGCCACCCTCCGGGCGACCTGGCGCTCGACCAGCCGGCCGGCGGCAAACGACGTCCGGCCGGCGCCGCGAACCTGCTCGAGCAGACCGCGGACCCGCTCCTCCGCCACGACCGCGTCCTGGTGCTCGCCGAGCACGTCCTGGAGCTCCTTCGCCCGCTCGACAAAGCGGCCCTCGACGCGGGCAGCCTCGGCCGCGTATCTCGCCCGCTTGACGCGGATGCGAGCCTCGTGGAGGTCGTCGTCGGTCGGGCTCTTGCGAAGCGCGGCCATCGCCTGCCTTACCCTGCGGTACTCGCCTTTCGCCGCTTCCTGCAGCGACGCGCCGTCCTTCAGCGCCGGGGGTCGCTCGAGGTCGCTCAGGAGCGTTCGGTACCTCGGTGAGTCGAGCGCGACGACGAGTTCGCGACGAGCAACTTCGCGCTCGTCGTCGAGTAGTTCGAGAACGGCTCCGACCGGCGCGCCGTCGAGCGATCTGAGCTCGTCCAGGAGGTACCCGATCAGGACGTCCCGGTCCCGCACCTCGCCGAGGAGCGACGCGAGCCACCTGAGCTCCGCACGAAGACGCTCGGAGTCCTCCCGGTCGGCGATCAGTTCGCGGGTCGACCGGAGGAGGGAGCGGATGCGGCGTGTAGCGACGCGGAACTTGTGCAGCTCCTCCGGCTCGGCACCGAGCCGGACGCCTGCTTCGCGGGCCACGATCTCGGCCAGCTGCTCGCGCAGAATGGCCTGGAGCTCGTCGTCGGGGAGTCTTGCCGGCTCGAGTCCTGCGAAGGGCTGGAGCGCGAGAGCGCGTTCGCCGTCCACGATCTCATGGTAGAGGTCCACTCCTTGCGGAGCCGTCTTGGCATCTACGGCGTCGCCTTCGCGGCGATCTCCCTGTCTCTGGTCCTCGCGTTCCTCGGAGCCGGCGAGGAGGAGGGCGCCCTGACGAACTGGCAGGCGCTCGTCCTCGGGCTCGTCCAGGGGGCTACTGAGCTGCTCCCGATCAGCTCGTCGGGCCACCTGATCCTGGTGCCGTGGGCGGCCGACTGGCGCTATCTCCAGGAGGACGACGCGTTCAACCAGACCTTCGACGTCGCTCTCCACGTCGGAACGCTTGCAGCGGTCGTCGGATACTTCTGGCGCGACGTGGTGCGGCTGTTCGCCGCCTGGCTCCGGTCCATCGCCCACCGGTCGATGACGACGACCGACGAGCGCCTCGCCTGGGTGATCATCGTCGCCACCATCCCGGCCGCGGTCGTAGGAGCCGTCGGCGAGGAGTTCATCACCGACAGGCTCGGCGAGCCGTGGCAGATCGCGATCCTGCTCGCCGTCTTCGGAGTGGTGCTGCTGCTGGCAGACCGGCGTCCGGCGACGCGCGAGCTCGACTCCGTCGGGATCAAGGCTGGAGTCGCGATCGGGTTCGCCCAGAGCCTGGCGCTCGCGCCCGGCGTCTCTCGCTCGGGAATTACGATCTCCGCAGGGCGCTTCCTCGGCCTCAACCGCGACTCCGCTGCGCGCCTGTCCTTCTTGCTGCTGATTCCCACGACGTTCGGGGCCGTCCTCTGGAAGGGGATCACGGACGTCCTGTTCGGCGACCTCCCTGCGGGCTGGGAGGGGCCGTTCCTCGTCGGCACGCTCGCAGCGCTCGCGAGTGGCCTCGTCGCGATCGTCGGGCTCCTCGGCTTCGTCCGTCGACACACGTACGCGCCGTTCGTCGTCTACCGGTTGATCGTGGCCGTCGTCGTCCTGGGTTTGATCGCGGCCGGAGTGCGGGACTCAGCCTTCTGATGACCGAGTTCGGCCTCGCCCTCTCGTCGGAAGAGCATCCTCCGAACGACCTCGTCCGGCTGGCGGCGCAGGCCGAGAAGACAGGCTTCGAGTTCGCGATGATCTCCGACCACTACCACCCGTGGGGAGACGCGCAGGGTCAGAGCCCGTTCGTCTGGAGCGTGATCGGAGGAATCGCGCACGCCACGGAGCGGATCAGACTCGGCACGGGCGTCACCTGCCCGACGATCCGGATCCATCCGGCGATCATCGCTCAGGCTGCAGCGACCTCCGCCGTGATGATGGAGGGCCGGTTCTTTCTCGGTCTCGGGACGGGGGAGAACCTGAACGAGCACGTCGTCGGCGAGGGTTGGCCCGCGCCCGACGAGCGCCTCGCAATGCTCGAGGAGGCGATCGAGGTGCTCCGACTGCTCTGGAGAGGCGGCTACCAGACCCACCGCGGCGACTTCTTCGACGTCGAGCAGGCGCGGCTCTACACGCTGCCCGAGGAACCGCTCGACATCGCCGTCGCGGCGGCGAAGCCGCTCGCCGCCGAGCTCGCCGGTCGCACCGCCGATGCGTTCATCAACGTCGCACCCGATCCCGAGCCGATCGAGAAGTTCGAAGCGGCCGGCGGCACGGGGAAGCCGAAGTACGGGCAGATCACCGGTTGCTGGGCGCCTACGGAGGACGAGGGGGCGAAGATGGCCTGCGAGGTCTGGCCGAACGCAGCGCTCTCGGGCGACCTCGGATACGAACTTCCCCTCCCGCTCCATTTCGAGCAGGCGACGGAGGACGTCACGCCCGACGACCTCAAGGAGTCGATCCCTTGCGGACCCGATCCGGACCGCTGGCTCGAGGACCTCCGGGAGTACGAGCAGGCCGGCTACACGCACATCTACTTCCACCAGATCGGCCCCGACCAGGACGGCTTCCTCCGGTTCTGGCGCGAGGAGCTCGAGCCGAAGCTCTAGCCGGGTGAGAACCCGGAAGAGACGCCCGCCTCTGATTGAATCGTCGCGGTGAGGTTCGACCGGAGGGAGATGGCTGGCGCGGTGGCCGATGTGGGCGTTCTCGTCCCGATCGCAGTTGCGTTGATCGTCTCCAACGGTCTCTCTGCGACTGCCGTCCTGCTGCCCGCGGGCCTTCTATACATCGTGGCCGCGCTCTCCTATGGACTGCCGATCCCCGTTCAACCGCTCAAGGCCTTCGGTGCGATCGCGATCGCGAAGGGCCTCGGATCGGATGAGATCGCGGCCGGCGCGCTGCTCATGGGGATCGTCTTCGTCGTTCTCGGACGGCTTCACCTGCTGGATGCCGCCGCGAGGGCGTTTCCGAAGGCGCTCATCCGCGGCGTGCAGCTGACGGTCGGCCTGTTGTTCCTGAAGATCGCGTGGGGCCTCGTCCTCGATCCCCCGCAGTCGTTCGCGGAGCACGCTCTTCCAGGCGTCTGGGCGCTTCCGCTCGCCGCCGCGGGAGTCGTGGCAGCACTCACCCTCCGCCGCTTCCCGGTCTCCCTGGTTCTCGTCATTGTCGGGGGTTTCGTCATGGTGGCGCTAGGCGCCGGAGACGCCGGTCTCGGCCCGTCGGAGGTCGCGATTCCCTCGATCGACTGGGCGACGATGGGCACGGCGTTCACCGTCCTCGTTCTTCCACAGCTTCCGCTCTCGTTCGCAAATTCG